>Ga0099791_10000266_pt1 | contig 18521 bp, 41 predicted proteins | sample Rivendell_Oct201_7_FD_77318 | JGI IMG/M metagenome (GOLD analysis project Ga0099791, IMG submission 77318) | Vadose zone soil and rhizosphere microbial communities from the Eel River Critical Zone Observatory, Northern California to study diel... | ecosystem: Environmental > Terrestrial > Soil... | reverse complement strand
CCCTCCTTTCCCCGCGCCCGGACTTTTTGTATTTTGCAAAATACACTTTTAGGTTTTTGATAAAGGAAATCCCTTTCATCTTAATTGAGGAGAGGCAATCAAGATTAGGGGAATTCCCGAGCTGAACACGTCTGTTCTGCTCTATTTGTTGCTTAATTGTAGTTTATAGGAACCTCCGCCCATAACAATGAGATTTTTAATGATGTATTTGCTCCATCATAAAATATTATGTTGTGTCCATTTGGGATTTCAGACCAAAATCCTTTAGGTGGTACAACTGTATATTCTGTTTGTGCTACCGGACATTGCTGTACTTTAATTAAGTTTCCTGGAGTACTAGGCGATAAATTATCTTGTGTTAATGTAGCTACTGATGCGGGCCCACCTATTAATAGATTAGTAGGTATAGGCCCAGCAATACCCAACACAATTGCTCCATCGCCCGCAATTGAAACAGGAGTTACTGCTGTATCTGAGACTATTCCTATGTAGTAAATAAGGATTCTTATTTTTGGCTGATTCGCTAAAGCCAATTTAGCGAATGAATCTTTTGCGGCTACCGGTGGAATACTAAAAGATGTTCCAAAACAAAATCCTGCTCGAACAAGAGTGAACCATTCGTCGCGGGAAAAAGTTGTTGATGTGCCATAAGTTCCTACTGGAGGATTTGGAGTTGTTGCTCCTGGGAATGGTTCATTTTTGTTATGACAAGCTAAGACTTTAATTGGTCCGCTGATAAATCTAACTCGCTTCCAAGGTTTACATTTATCTGGAGCACTTCGTCCACCAATGACTGGCATTGACATTCCATTATCAAATGACCAGTTTGTACCAATAGCAGCTTCTACTACGACAACCCAATAGGTTTCTTGGTCGATTATTCCGCCATCGGTATCGAATTGGTAGAGCTGCATTTAGATGCCGGGATATCCAGAGTAGGAACTATCAAAACTTCCAGCTGTTGGTATTTGCATTGGCATATTTTGTGTCGGCTTTTTGTAAACTAAATACAGAACTAAAGCAATACCAACAGCTAAGGCCATTAAAATTTCTCCACTTGATTCAAATGCTTTTGGTGCGAACATTTACTTTTTTCTCCCGATAGAGTTGAGGGCTTTGACGATATCATTCCCAAGACTGGCAAAAGCGAATCCGACTTGAGATAAAATATTTCCTTTGTTGGTTGGACTCGAAATAGTTTTTACATCTTTGGCGGTTGCAAGTTGCAGTTTACTGTCTGGATTGCTGAAGACTGAATCATTTGGGTTATCACAGTCCGACATTTTTTGCCTTCTCTTTGAGTCGCTTAACAATGACTCGGATTATGAAAATAAGAATGAGAGCAACTACAATGAAAATTCCGATTCCTCCTAGTTGGCATCCAAAGGGCAAGGAGGGTTTGCTTGTCTGGTTTAGGTTTTCCTTCCTTTTTTCTTTGAATCCGGCATCGATGGTTTCATCAAATGCAGTGCTCGCGTCAAAACTGGATATAATATCTTGTTTTGTGTCTCGATGACTCGGCTTAATATCTCGATGAATATGCTCTTCAAAGATTGTTCCTGCATCGGGAATGATTGTTCTCTTGGTAATGTCTTCGACAATTTCTCCTGTCGTGAGATTCTCAGTTGTTGTAATTTTTGTCTCTCCTGCACTGACTGAGGTTTCATGTTTTGTGATTTGTATTGTTTTGTCGATTTCATCGTTTTTTTCTGTTTTCTTAGTTGTGGCGCAAGATGCAAGTAGGATTAGCAATGTGTATTTTGCAAAATACACCTTCATCGGGCTTCCCGGTAAGCATCGATAGCTTTAGAAATTCCAAAGATTCCAATTACAAAACTTGCTTGGGCTACAAGAGTGCCAGGATTTTGTACTTTGTAAATCCAATCGAAGACTAGAAAATTGATTAGACTAAGCGTGGCTCCACTTCTTCCGAGCGAGAATTTTCCTTCTCTGTCTTGGAAGATGTCTAGAAAATAATTTTTCATAATTTAAAGAATCCTCTGAATTTGTTTTTAGTATCAACTTTATCTATCCAATATGGCTGAGTGCTTCCCATAAGATATGGAGGATGAGAAACTCTCCATTTTCGGACTAATCTTTTGAATGCTGCGTGAGCGTCTTTTTTATGTTTGTAATGCCCAACAATTGTTGTAGAGAACATATTTCCTTTTTTGACTTCATACGCGATTGCCATTCAAATCATTCCTTTCTTGATTTCTCTTCTTTGTCAGTGAGTGGGCTTCCATCTCGTGGTTTCTTGAAATGCAAGATGTCGTCTTCTCGAATGTGGGCATCAATTCTTATATTAACAGCAAAAATGGCTCCCCTAATTTCACCAATCGAAAGATTGATTTTATAAAGAGTCAAAAGAATCCATCCACAGATACCTAAGATGGCGGTTTGAAGCGGAACTATCCAATCATGATTTGTCATAAATCAAAGGCACCCTGACTTGTAGCCGCTCTTTCTTCCCAGGCAATGGTCATTGCTTCCGCGTTTTGGTTTTGATTAACTTGTACAACTGTAAATTTTGTATTGTTAAGGATAGCAAAAATGTCTCCAGTTTGCACTAAGTCAACTGGTGTATTTGCAGGGACAAAGAATCTTGCAGATGGAGTGCCTGGGAATCCAGCCGCATCGCTTCCGAATCTTAAAGCGCATATGCTAGATGGATTAATTGGATTGGTTGTTCCGTCTTTGACGTTTATTCCATTTACTGTAGTTGGGAAACGATTTGGGGTTTCAAAGAAGGCAAGCCAAACCGTTGCCACACTATTCATCAAAAGAATACGCCGAAGTCTTGCTGATACAGAGTTTGAACCAGTGAGTTGAAATCCTGATGATTGTGCGGCAATTGCTCCAGGAGTTATGCCGGCTGAAAACATATCTCCTTCGATGGCTGCTTGGCCAGGATGCCATAATTTAGGAGCGGTTGGGCCTGGATATTTTTCGCGCGGGTCTGAACTATATTCAATAATGATTGGTCCTTGTATGTCTATCCTCCTCCAAGCTTTTACTTTTTCTCCCATGACTGGTACTTGTGCCGACGTTTGAAGAGTTTGTAAATCAAGCAATGCTCGAGATACATAACCAGTGAATCCAAAAACTGGCCAAACAATGCCCCCGTCAAATTGTAGAGACGCACCAGACTTAAAATTAAGAACGCGAAGCCAGTAAATTTCTTCTCCGTCAATTCTATCTGTGAGTCCGGCGGCTCCATATCCAATGGATGCGGTTTGAATTACTTTTTTAAGGATAGACATTTAGGCGGTTCCGTATGAATTAGCATTCGATTGAACGATGCTTGCATAAGCTTGCCCTCTTGTAGACTTTGCGTTTTTCGCATTGTAGAGAGCGATAGCATCAGTTAGATTTTGTGCTTTAGCGTAGTCAATTTGTAAGAATTCGGCAGTTTTATCAATATTTTTTTCTGGATCTGCCCAATCCCCACTTTCAATCCACGCGCGAGTACCAGGAATGGTCTCGTCGCCAGTTTCCCAATCAATCTGACCAAGACCATGACCCCAGCCCGCGCGAGTTGCGGGAGCAATCAAAGGAGGAGAAATTTCAAATTGTGTTTGTCCATTTTGTCCCATGCGCGTCGCACCAGTCCATATGGCTCCGTCTGGCACTGTATCACGCCAACGTGTCCCAAAATCTCCAGTACCAGCTGGACCAGGAGGCTTTAGGTGTTCACCTCCTTTAGATTCTGCGTCAATAATGCCAGCGATAGTCTTGAACCAAGTTTCTATGTCTATTGTGTTTGGTTTGGTTCTGATTGCAGCATTTGAAATGAAATCGAACCATTGTTGAAGACGAGGAGGCAAGTTTATCATTTTGGTTATTCCTTTTGAGGTTTGTTGTTGAGCAAAGTAGACTGCGATAACAAGGAGAATGCTTCCTCCGACAATGAGTAGAATTTCCATGTTAGCGCCGTTTGATTGCAACAACACCAACAACAATTACAACGCCAGCAATACCGACTAAAATGTACCAAGGAATTCCTCCTAGGGCTCCTTCAAGTAAACTGCCTGCCCCTTTGCCGATTGCGGCTGGAATAGCTGCAATTTGTCCAGGAAGAGCGTTTACTTCTTTTTTGATAGCAGCGGCGGCGTTGGTGGCGACGTCTGTGACTGAGTGAGTGAATTGTTTAACTCCTGTCGCGGCATTGGTTAGAGGAGTTGGATTGTTGATTGCTGCTTGGTCTACAGAGACGGTAAGCCCACTTCCTCGTCCTAAAATCATATCAACGCTTGGGATTCCTCCTATGTTCCAAGTGTTAGTGATTTCTTGTTCGGTTGATTTGGCATAGGCATACCATTGGTCGCCAAAGTCTGAGTCACTTGCCGGGAAATATTGATTTTTGCGAAGCCAAACAATTTTCTCTCCTTGGAGTTGTATTAATTTATTGGTTAGCCAGGTTTTCATGAAATCAAATGTGTTATCGTTTGCGATAGCTGTAATATCTTGATTGATATAATCATCAAGAGTGTTTACGACTTGCGCTGTTTTTTGTGGGTCAATATTCATGTTATCTCCTTTTCCAGAAATAGAAAGCAGCTCCTGTGGCTATGGCAGCCAGAACGATTCCAATTCCACTTTTCATTGAAATTCCGAAAGGGTTTTTGATGTTTGGATTCAGAGCTTGGACGTTTTGTTTTGGAATGTTTTGTTGTTGTTGACTTCCAGGAGCTGGTCGAACATTTCCAAATGCTGTGATGGTATCCAGGATGTTTGTGAATCCTGACATCAAATTTCCAGTTGGAGCAGGATTGTTTGGACTTGCGGGATATGGAAGTCCATTTGCTGGGCCAGCATTTGCAAATGGAAAATCGGCTCCAGTCTGAAGATAAGCTGTTGATGGGTCATCGCTCAAAGGAATGTCTGGATTGGCAAGATAGTAAGGAGGATTTGGGTCTAGTGGTGTTGCTGATGGGTCAGTGCTAACAAAATCACCATAAGTTGATGGCGATGTTCCTGCCAAGACATCATCAAAAGGTTCCATGTTGTTCCTTGAGTGTATTTTGCAAAATACACTCTAAAATGTAGAAATTGGTCCGCCAGCGTTTTCAGTTGGTACTCTGATTCGTAAGCCGATAAGAGCGGCCTGTTTGATATTTGTTGAAACAGCATTTCCTGTATTAGCTAATAAAAGGGCAGTGTTTGTTTCATCTTGTTTTTGAAATCTAGCATTTCTTGCAGCCACAAATTGGGCAGACAATTTTGTACCATCGAGTAAGATTTCGCCTCCTGCTTCCAATTCTTTTACTTCGGGCTTCCAACCAGGAGGGCAAGGAATGCCAGATAACCAAAAATAAAGATTCGCACTTTTTTGGACATAGTAAACAGGATTGCCTTTATTTGTATCAGACGACCAAAATGTTCGACTACCAGCATTTTTTCCTGCCCAATCGATTTGATTGTCGTCTGTGACAACAAAGACGTGTTCTGTATCTTGGTCCCACTTAATCCATTCCGGCAAATCCATATGGGGTGGATATCCATGGGCAAAATTGAGTCCTGTTTGTTCACCAGGAGAGCCAGGGGCGGCATAGGCGCTTTGTCCAGTCGGCCCACAAGTGAGTTTGACCTTTCCTGCTTTGCTAAATGCGTCTACTACAGTTGCGAGTAGTGGACCAAAAACTGGTACTTGTCTGAGTCCAGTTTCTGCAGCTTGTATTCCTTCTGAGCCAGGAGGAGAACCAGCGGCTGGATGAGTGGGAATGGGAGGGCTTGCAAGCTGTGTATGGTCAGATTGAGATAGTTGTGCGGGAGTTGGTGGGATTTTTTGTGCTGATGTTTGTTTATTTGTGGATAGTGCGACTTTTGGTTTTTTCTTGACAACCAATAATAAACCCACACCACCGAGCAAGAGAGGAATTACCATTTGATTGTTCTCAATGTGCTGTTTATATTGTCAAAAACGTTAAAGCCATTTACAAATGCTCTTTGGACGGGAGCCATATCTTGAGGTGGAACGACTCCAGCATCTGTGATTGTTTGTAAAATCCCATTCACGCTTTTGGCAATTTGTGCCCCACTGCCCTGAAAAGTGAATATAGGATTGGATGTTTGTTTGCTTCTATCTTGAACTGGAATATCTCTATTTTTGGTAGAGAGCCAAAGAAAGATTAAACCACCAATTGCTGAATAAATGATGATATTCATTTTAGGCCAGTTGCCAAAAGGCAGGATTGGGAGTTGAGCCAGAAATTGAGTCAGGATTGCTAGCGACTACTGTGTCTGCATTATTTGGAAATGTTGGTTGAGCGGCAGCTATATCGATTTTTCCGCCCGCCCCCGCTCTTCCAAAAAGACCGGTCAAGTTACTATAGATATCACCAAGGGGTTTCGCGATTGTCTCTACGCCTGCTTGAATTTGGCTTAACCCTTGACTGACTTGTCCAGCACCTTTAAGCCCTCCAATGGTAGCAAGTTTTGGAGCAAAATATTGTTTGTAAAAAATGAAACCAATTATGCCGAGAGCACCGACCACGACCAGTGCCGTGACCACGGCATTTTCAGGGTTTATTTTCACAATGTGCTCTTTTCTGCCGGATACGGCATTACGGACGAATCACCTGCGTATAGTTGTTTGACGTTGACTTGTGGGGAGGGTAAACCATAAGAGAGTGGAGCGGTTGGAGCTACTGCGCTATATGGTCCTACTCCTTTCATCGAGCCAAGCAATGCAGTTGAAGGAGAAGAAGGAGGGGCAATGCCTGTACGTCCAACGATCGCACCGGCCGCCAGAAGATTGTCAGAGGACCGTGGCATTTGTGGCTTTACTGTGCTAGGTTGGACGCCTTGAGAATTCGGAGCAATGTTCCCTCCCATTGCAAGAATGGGATGAGGATAAGATGCAGGAACAGGAATGATACCCCCATCTAGTTTACTTCCCATTGCGGGCTTAGGCAATGGTGGGATAGGTTGCCAACCGCCAAGTGGATGAAAGGCAGGAATAGGAAATCCATTTCCATCTATCATTGCTTTGTATTTTTTGGGGGTAGGAATTGTTGTTTGATTTGGGTTTCCATCGGTATCAATATTTTGAGGGCGAAATTTTACCCACTTCCATAAGTCAAATTTCATGACGGTGTGATATCTCCTTTGATTGGAAATGGCATTCCATCGCGAAGTGTATCAGGAGTGCGGTTAATTAAAACAGGATTTTGTTCTGTCCCTAAAGTAGTGGTGCCGATAGCAAGGATTGACGCGGCGTTACCTTGATTGCCGATAAGCGCCGCTGTCCCTCCAGTAGGTGCTGCCGTAGAATTATCGCTCGCGGGCTGTTTCTGATTGACCGGAGCACCTTTTGTTTTTCTTTGCAATACGACTAGACCAATGAAACCTCCGACAATCAGATACCAGAACACGATTTTATTCCTTTCTTGAGAGTATATTTTGCAAAATACAGTTAAGCTGCTTTTTGGAGGAAACGTCCCTTGAAAAGTTTGTTGATATCATTGTCAGAGGCGCCACCACCTCGAACTGCTAATTGGTCAAGGCTGCTCAATCCAATTTGGAACTGATTGACCAGTTGTACAACATTTGCTTGTACTTCTGGAAACGGTCTGACTTGCCAGAAGAGGAGTGTTGCGTTTGGAGAACCACCCGATGCGAGGTTTTGATAGTAAATCCTCTGGACAACCCATACAGGCCATTGCCATTCTGTCGCACGAATATCTCCAGCAATCCATATACTCGGCGTGATTTGAAAACCGATGCCATTGGTTGTCAAATCGACCGGTAAAACTCCATCATAAGGAAATTGAGTTTCCCCAAAATGTTGAGCTAGGTGTGTTGGAGATACATTTCTAGGACTCATTCGATTATCTCGAATGACAGAAATTTGTGTCACTTGTACTTCAACGGTTGATGAGACTCTCTCGTCTGCTACTAGCAGGTCGAGAGCCATTCCAGTTTCAACATCTTGAACGGCAACAATTGTCTTAGAACGCCATAGCATAAGCGGTCCAACATGAGACACTTGAACAGGCGCAAGAATGGCAAAAACTTTTACGTCTGTTACCACGATATTGACTACAACACCACCGACGGTTAATGTTGCTGTTAATTGAGTGCCTGTCGTGTCAATGTCAATTTTGCTATTCGGAAGATTGCCTTGGTCAGTACTTGGCGCAAACATCTCCGGCATTTCTAGTCCGCGTTGAGTAAATGGAATGATAAACTTCGATTTGGTTGGAAGAACAGCACTACCACTGCCCGGAATGGTGGCGCCAACTCTGAGAAATTCTGGGGCTGGGTCTCTTCCTTTTGCGTAAATTGCGATTGCTCTTGCCTCGTCTGGTGTAAGATTGTAAACGTCGTTCTGTCCATAGAAAGACATTCTTAGTTTAGCAAGGAATGCATTTTGGAGCGTTTGATGGTCGAGGGCTACAACTGTACCAGCGCCAACGACGTTCGACCTAAGCGTGTATTCGATAACGACTTGCAGTTCTCTTAGTTCATGCCCGGGAGGCAGGGCGCCAACCAAAGAGAATGTTTTTGTCGATGTCTGAGAGAAAGCTGGAAATGAGCCAACGAAAACAGGTTCTGACATTTTTCTTCTTTCTTTCTGCTTGGTCTAAAGCAAACCAAGCTGTTTAAGAACGTTGACAGTGAATTGATGTAATTCGCTGTTAGTGGTCGGAAATGACTCTTCCATGAAGTTTTTGTTAAGTTCAATTGCGGCCGCCGATGGAAGGCTTTGCGATTTGATTGCGGCTGCTACAGCATCGGCAATCATTTTTTGCACCATGTCTGGTGTAAAAGTTGTTGGTACTTGAGTATCTGGCATTTTCTAGTCGTCTTTCTTTAAAGAGTGTATTTTGCAAAATACACAATTATGGCATGGTGGGAGCGATTAATTTCTTGGTGAAATCGATACGGAAAAGGAGTGCCATTGTCAAACCAGTGACAAGGACAGTTACAAGGATTGCTTTTGCTGTGTGCATTGTTCTACCTTTCTTTATGCTGCTTGGGTTTTGAGCGGCAATGGTTCACAATACTGGACGCCCCGCTCAGGAGTCCAATGGAGAAAATGATGGTCTGGCAATTGATTGACAGGAATAGGACTCGAATAAGGAAGAATTCTTTTTTCAAAGTCGTCTACGTCGTCTGGGTCTACTTGTCGGAAAGCAATAATCTCACTTGCTGTCCCGCGTGTAATAAGTGGGAATTGATGGAATCGCTGACCATAAGTGGACATAGAAACGCCTCGATGTCGTCCAGTAACACAGAGACGAGAGAATTGGGGAGGGACTCTGTTTGGAGTTGAGACGAGGGCAATTTCTTCGGTTGCAATATGTTGGGCTCCCACTTCCCAAACACAAGCACAAAGCTCGTCGAATTCTTCAGCCATGGCTTCAGTATCATAGGTTGTTGGAGCTACAGTTACACGCAAAGCTCCACTCCTCATTTTTGGAATTTCTTTTCTGTATTGTTTAACAGAAATTACTTTTCCATATTGAAAATCTTCTAGAGGATTCCAGCAAGTGCAACGGTAAATATTGCCTAAATACCAATCACGCCAAACAGATTTGCCTTGTCCAATGTTGCCGACAACGCAAATCCTAGTCGCGATATGCGGCTGACAAATTTCAGACATACTAAAGAGCGCCCCACCAATCAGTAAAAGAATCAAAAAAGCCTTTAGATTTGTTTTTATCATCTGGCTCTTCATTGTCTTCGGGTTCAGGATGTGGCTCCTCATTTTGTCTTTTTCCTTTTGGTTGCCATCCAAGATGTTCCTTTAGCTCTGTAAATTCGGAAAGCATGGTAGGCACTGCATCTTCAGAGTGAGGACGTTCGGCCGCTTTCTTTCTCTTTTTTTCTTCTTCTTCAGCGAGTCTTGCTTTTTCGTCTGCTTCTTCTTTCGCTTTACGTTCTGCTTTTGCTTTGTCGTCTTCTTCGCTCATGATTTGATTTCTCCTTGTGGTACTAATTCCATGATTTTTGCTGGCGCGTTGTAGATATCGGTTGGGTCGTCAATTGTTTTTCCATCCTCTCTTATGATTTTTCGTCTAAGCAATCTTGGCTTGCGTTGTCCTGAGATAATTTCGAGTGTTGGTGAGAGTGCAGGTCCGACTAGCATTGCACAGCCAGCGACAAGGCCGAACCAAGGAGAAATCTTTACTAACGCTGCTCCATAGATTTTTGCCCATGGAAGCATTTGTTGACATGCTAAATCAACATGTGGCAATGGATGCATTTTCTCATCGAGTGTATTGAAAGATTCATCTAAGACACTCGACAGAATTTGCATGCAAGGAATCACGACCGCTTGTAATTCTTCGACTGTGATTTCAGGATGTTCGTTTGATGGTTTTTTCTCTTCTTCAGTTTTGCGTGGACGTCCTCTTTTTCTTCGAGGCAATTCCGCGTATAACGGCGGCTCTTCATCAAAGTTTTGATTTGTTGCGGGTACTTCAAAAAGATTTGTGTCTGACAAAGGTATTCTCTCCTTGGGGAAAGAGGAAGTGTATTTTACAAAATACACTTCCTCCGTAGTTTAATCGAAAACTCGACACAGAAAGGTCAGATTTTTATCTGTCTTTGGTCTATTTCTCACCTCCTTTTCAAAGAACTGTATTTTGCAAAATACACATGAAATATAACATAGGGCTTGACAAGGGTCAAGACTTATTGTATAATGGGGTCAAAATAAACAAACAATTAGTACAACAATTAGTACATTAATTTAGTGTCTGTTTTGTGAGTGTATTTTGCAAAATACAGAGAGGAGAGGAAAATGAATTGGATAACTGTTTGGTGTGCTTTGTTTTTTGCGATGGGTTTTTTCTTGTTGATTGTAATGGGAGGGAATGGTCCGAGGATTCACATTGGGGATTGCCCTGATTGCGGAGAAAAATACTTCGTATTGTGTTGGCATTGGCTAGGTAAACATCGTGTTCTGTTCGAGTTTACTTTATGATGAAATATTGTTGTTTTTGTCAGTATCGATTAACTCATACAGAATTTGAAACATATTACGAACAAATGAAAGCAATTTGGTCTTTATACAAATTGCATGGAGAAATTCAGTGTTATCGAGGAAATGAGAGGGTAGACGAGCGCTATGTAACGCATCGGACACATGGTCGTGGTCTTGTATCTTCTGATAATTCTGATTGTCCATGTCGAAATACTCTCTTAGAGCATGAATGTGCGGGTGAGGGTTGTGGCTTTTGTCTAGCTTCGGAATTTACAAAAGAAAGAGGAAAAGATGACTCAAACAAAAAAGTCGTGGCTGCAAGAACGAGAAGGTAGAACGTATTTACTCGAACAGTTGTGTTGTCGCTGCGAAAAACCACTCAAGGATATAGACTATACTCGCGGTTTAGAAAATCCTTCAATTTTTCAATTTGAGGGAAGGCGTTTATGTTTGGCTTGTCAAAGTCAAATTTTGAATAACCAAAGTACAATAAAGGAAAAATTAAAGACGCCAAAATCTAAACAATCCATATTTCACGACGAAGAGAATTGTCCAGAATGTAAAAAAGAAAAGGCAGGGCCGCCATCTAAAATCAAAGTTATGTTGCCTCAAGATTGTCAACCACAGAAAGAGGAGCAGCATCACGGATACCATTGTGAATGTGGCAAGGCTGGTTTATATCGCGTCATCTATGGAGGGCATGGTTCAGTCTTTTGTGGCTTCTGTGCAAATCGGCTCGCATGATTGTGTCTGAACATGGTGCTTGGTGTTGTTTTTGTCGTTGGCAAATTCTATGTCTTCAATCACCAGAAGAAGCAGAAAGGAGAATAAGAGAAACAGTAGTGATAGTAGCAGGTCAACGTTACGCATGGCAATATGGACAGTCAGTCAAACGATGGTCGCAAGGCCAATTCACAGAAGAGGAACAAAAATGGTTGAAGGAAAGAGAAGAGAGGAGCAGTGGGAAGAAGTAGAAGCACCAACTTTTCCACCGCTGAAAATCTTTGAACAAGATGAGTCAGTGATAGCAATTTATGTTCAGACAAGACATGGGACAACTAATTTTGGCAAACAAAAATTTCATGATATGAAAGGACAAGACGGAAATTTGTTTACTCTACCAGGAAGTTTTGATGTCAACGTTAAACTCAAAACTGTTGAGCCAGGTACGAGAGTGCGAATTACTTATCTAGGACAAGAAGAAATGAAAGGTTCAAACGGGAAAACTTTGTTCACTGAAGAAGGCACAGCAAAGACAGTGAAAAGGTTTCGAATTTTGATTCCTAAAGGAGTATCCAGGAGAGAGCCAGAAGAGACTGAGGATTCAGACATTCCTTTTTAAGGAGTGTATTTTGTAAAATACATAGGAAGTCGGAGGAATTATTTTCATGGCAAGAAAACCAAAATTGCGCGCCAGTTACACTTCCGATGCGCGATCACTTTTGCGTATTTTGGAAGCGGTTGAAAATGATTCCTCCGCTTCCGCTAGTTGGAAAGCAAAAGTTGTTGAGCTGTGTACCGAATTGAATAATCTCTTGCTTCAGAAAGGAATGAAATGGACAGTCGGGACAAGCTCGAAGAGTTTGTAGATAGGATTGCGACTTATTTTTATCCAGCCGCTAAATCAAGCACAGTGCGAAATGTGGATGATTCAGTGGATGCTCAAGTAACAGTTAATGTTGGTCAGTATTCTGATTCAGAAAGAACATTGACTGCGATTATGGATGTTATTCGAAGTGAACATTTGAGGGCATTGCTTCCAAAGGGCGCCATGATTGGATCTGGAGTCATTTACAATCGAACAGTAGAAGAGGCCAATCAATATTTGGCTAGACAAAAGAAAAAAGGGGAAGTAGACCCAACTCCTGTTGGTGAGCAAATTGGTAGAGGATTGGCTCAAGCAAATTCTTCTTACTTTTTCAAACAAGACCTTGCCGAGTCAGAAGAAGTAACCAAAGTTTGGGTTATCGATAAAATTCGGGAAGCGGGTTACGAAGAGCCACATCAAGTTTTCATTCGAGTTTATTGGCATCCAGAGAAGAAACATCCAGCGCGTACTAGACGAACAAGGAGATTAGCAAGATGATAGAAATTTGGGTTCTAATTTCTAGACTGGTAAAACATCGTTTAGATTTGGAAAAAGAAGTTGCATATCCACATTGGACTGATGCAGAACGGTATGTTTTGAAAAAAGCTTTGAAGTGGTTCTTAGAGGCATTTCCGGAGGCGAAATAAATGTACATTTTTAAAATTAAAGAAACTAAGGATGCGGCAGTTTTCTTTTGTGCTGAAGCTTTACGTTTTGCTCGAAATGTGAATAAAGGCCAACAATCTGATTGGTTTAATTTAGAATACGCCGCATTTTTATATTTTGCCGCGTTAAAAGAAGAATTTGGACAAACTGAATGGGAGAAATATTTGCCGATAGAAAATTGGAGAAATTGAAATGGGAGAGACATTTGCAACATTGAAAATGAAATTAGCTGTAGCACAGCAATCAAAGACATCCATCTATCAGGGATTGGTGAGACAGTTTGAAGAAGACAAACGTCAAATCCTTTTAGGAGAGAGGTTGACTTGGTTTGCTAAATTATTTATTCGGATGCGACTAAAACAAGGGTTAGAAGTGGCATCTGGGTTGTTGAGATATTATGCACAAAAGGAGGTAGACCAATTACAATTTCAAAAATTTAGTGGATATGGAAAGTTTGGAGAGAAATCAGAATGAGTCATCGAAAAGTGGGACAATACAAGTGTGAATATTGTGAGTATCCAACAGAATGCAATTGTTTCTGTGATACTTGCACAAAATACAAAATGGGCATTATGTCTACTATTGGGAGAGGAATAGGTCAAAGGGGATATGAAAGAAAAAGCTGCTCTAGCAGAAGCATTGTTCGTTTTTTTGATGGAAGATGATGGGAAAGAAGTTGTTCCAACGGTAATAGACAAGAATCATAATCGCTTGACTTTGATTTACACGGATTTTGTTCAAGCAGAAAAGTTTTGTCCTGTCGCTATTCAACTCGCAAAACAAATGAGGAAAAGAATCAAACTTGTAAAATTTTCTACGAGAGACGAGTTAGGAGTATTTGATTGTCGGTAGTGTATTTTGCAAAATACACCGAGGGGAAATGCTTAAGAGAATTGTGAAGCCTCCACAGATTCGAGAATTTTGTACGTATGACTTAGAGTGGGTTCCAAAAACATATCGTTTGCGAATCGTTGGAGTCTATGATTCTGAACGAGGCTATCGCTCTTATTCGACTATTACCGAATTTTTAGATAATGAATTGACGTCTAAAAATTTTGGTGTTTGGTTCTATGCTCACGCAGGCGGTTTGGCCGACATTCAATTTATTATCGAGGAAGTTTTGAAAAAGGGGTCTGGCTACAAAATTCGAGGAAGTCTTTCTGGCTCTGCGATTATTGCGGCAAACATTAGTCAAGGCAAACATTCATGGATGTTTGTAGATTCTTATTGGCTTTTGCGAGAGAAGCTCAAAAATATTGCAGAATGGATAGGAGAGAAAAAGACAGGCCCAACTGATGACATGACCGATGAGGAGCGGCAAGATTGGTATGCAAACATCTCGATTGAAATACTAAGACAGTACAATCAGAACGATTGTGAGATACTTTGGCGAGCAATTCAACAAATGCAGTTATTGCTTTTAGAGCATGGAGGACAACTTCAAAGAACACAAGCATCCAGTGCGATGAATTTGTTTAGACGCAAATATCTTTCACAAGACATTAGGACATCGGTTATTATCAATAATTTTGCGAGTCTTAGTTATTTTGCATCTAGGGTTGAAGTCATACAGACAACGGTACCTTATTCGGCGACTTACTATGATGTCAACTCATCTTTCCCACATGCGATGACTTTTCCTTTGCCTGGGAAGTTTCATCGAGCGATTAAGGGTTTGCCTGACTGGGCATGGCGACGTCCATTTATTTCAAAATGTGTGGTTAATGTTCCTGAGTCAACGTTGCCACCGATTCCAAAACGAACAGAAGATGGAAGAATCTTCTTCCCGTGGGGAATATGGGAGGGAACTTATACAAGTATCGATTTGCAATTATTACTTAAACAAGGAGGACACATTGAAAGTGTATCGAAAACATATCTCTTCGATGAATTTTATGATTTAGGAGAATATGCAAAGGATTTGTATGACAAAAAGAAAAAAGCAAAAACAGATTTTGAACGGGCATTTTATAAGCTTTTGCTTAACAGCCTCTATGGGAAATTTGCAGAGAAACAGCAAAAGAGAATTCTCTATATTAATCCGCCCAGACATATACTCAAACATATCGAAAGAGATAGAGAAATGCTTTGTCCTGGGGCCTTCGTTAAAACAATTGAAGTCCCGGTTCCCCACCAACATTTACCGATTGCATCGTTTATCACAGCAATCGCGAGAAGAACTTTATTTCAATTCGCCGAGCCATGCTCCGAAATTCATTACATGGACACTGATGGCTTTTCTACAACAGACAAACTTCAAACAGGAAATGAGCTAGGAGAATTGAAAATCGAAAAAGTTTTTTCTTCAGCAATTTTTCTTCTTCCAAAGTTGTATGTCTGGCAATCGGAAAAGGAAATTTTTATCAAAGCTAAAGGCTTTCCAAAATTGAAAGTAGAAGAATTTACTGATTTGGCAGAAGGAAAAGCAATTAGTTTTTATCGAATGGCGAGAATGAGAGAAAATCTCAGAAAGGATGAGACACATCCGAGAGACGTAAAAATTAAGAAGAGGCTAAATCAAAACAATCAACCTAAACGTTTTGTTTTTCCCAATGGTCAAACGAGACCTTGGCACGTATCGGAGATACAATAATGCCAACCAAGATAAGAGTTGAAATTAAAAATGATGAGTTGAAAAAAATTGTTCAAGATTATATTTTCGACAGATTTGATAAAGGACAAATAAAGCCAGAAGAAATTAAAGTTGAAGTGGCCATTTCAGCAATTGGCAACATAGGTATTTGGCAGGTTGGTGAAGTCCGTATAGTTTGGGAAGGGGAAATCTAATGAATGAATATACAGAAGGAATCAAAATCAATTTGGCGATTCATGATAAAGTCTTGTCCGCAATTACAGATGAACGAGTTAGACAAGAACAACTGCGAATGTATGATAAATTCGCATGGACGTGTTTAGATAAGAATATTTCCAATTCAGAAAAATTAGCTGTATTGGCTGAAGAGTTTGGGAAAGTATCGCGAGAAGTTGTTGAGCAATTGATAGCAAGGTCAAAATACTCAGATAAAGAAGTGTCTAACGTTTTTGACGAGAAGATACAGAAAGAGTTGGTTCAAGTCGCGGCGGTTTGTGTTGCTTGGCTTGAATATTTTTTCGGGAGGGAGAGAGAATGAATCCACCACCAATTGGAGTTATCATCGAAGAAATCGAACAAGAGTTATACAAGATGTTTCCTTTTCTTCGAGCTTGGAGGACGGCGAAAATTTACGAAGGAGTTAAGGAAATTCTTGAAAAAGTTTTATTAAAGCATTTCTGGACCTATCGGGATTATGTTACGCAAAAAGTTATTGAAGACCTTAACCGTGATAGGAAGGAAAACCTAGAGAGGAAACAGAAGAAGGAATCACCTAATCTAATAGGAGAGCAGGCGGATATGAAGAAAAATCAAGATTGGGTCACTGGATTAGTCAAGCCGCAGGAGGACAACGACAAGTAGCTACATGAAGGCGAATGTAGGTTGTCAAGAGGTGGGTGAAAACCTACTCAGGTCCAAAATGACCTAAAAAGTGTATTTTGCAAAATACAACTTGACAAGGTGACCTCCACTCTGGTATATTTAGCGTGTAGTGAAAGGAGAGTAAAACAATGAGTCAGGCAAGGTTTTACAATCTTATCGGAGAGCGACTAGATGAGGTAGTAGTTAAGTCAGGAGAATCAATCGTAGATATCAAGCGATTGCTCGACCACATGGAAAAAATCAATCAGAGTGCTAAGGAAGCGGTCGATTTGTATTGCAAGTTAATGACCGCTTATCCAGCATGGAAAAAGGAAGAAAAGTCATGAGGAAAATTCTTATCGTCGCAATGCTATTTCTCTCAGCATGTTGTGGGCACATCAACTATGTGGCGGTGCAAAGACCGTCATGCACTCCAGCGGTTGCTCAAAAGTATTCTCATTATTGCGAGTGAAGCCATTGAAAAATTCTTCAATTGTGAGGATTTACAGCCAATTCAGAATCCTCAATATCTTGCTAGACGCTCTCGCGTCTTTACAAAGTAAAAAGTGTATTTTGCAAAATACACTCGCGTTCAAGACTGATGCAGAAAGGAGAGTCGAACAACATCAAATGTACTTGGAATGGTGTGGTAAATTAAAAGCAGGTCCACTTAGAAGCACAAAGGAGTAACACAATGTCAAAGAAGAAAAATGAAAAACCGGCAATCGAGCCGGGCGAAGCCGGAAGAATCACGATTGAGCTTGACCGCATCAAAGCAGATTGGACAGAGAACAGGTCACGCCAATTCTATAATGATGTCCAACGAAAGGAGTGGTTAGATAAGAACCAAGGCGAGCTAGTCAATTCGATTCGTACTCAAGGGTTGATTAGTCCCCTGATTGTCGTGGAAGAGCCGAAAGGAGGAAAATTCGATTATCGTTTGATTGGTGGCTTCAGACGATTCGAGGCATTGAAGACAATCGGCAAGAAATCTGCTCCTTGCGTCATATGGAATGACAGCGAGAAAGGTTTTGCGCTGGTCAATGGAGTCGAAAACATGCAACGGCAGAATTGTACGCCGTATCAGACTGCCAAGTATTTTTTTGACTTCATGAAAGACTTCAAGGAGAGCGAGCGAGAAATGGCCAAGCATCTAGGCAAAAGTCATGGTTACGTTCACAATCTGGTCAAGTGCATTAAAGACCTTCATCCTAAAATTGTTGAAGAGTGGGCAAACTCAATCAATCGACCTGAAGAGTTGCGAGGAGTAGTCTCGACAGACCGATTGATTGCACTCTGTCAGTTGCCGAAAGATGCACAGCTTGAAACCTTCGAGCTTAAGAAGATTCAAGTTGTACGTGGGGTGGATGCGGACGCGGCAAGGGAAATTTATGCCGCAGAACACGGCGGTAAAGGTCCCAAGGCACAACCGCCTGAACCGCCAAAAAAGAAAAAGAGTAAAAAACTTGTCAAGCTCCGTAAGACTATCATGTCACAAGAGTATGAGGACGGAGAAGACAGTCTGTATGCCGCAAGGTCTGGCGCGGTTGCGATGCTGGATTATCTCATCGCAGGCAAAGCGGAGCGAAAAATTCAGGCGATGGTGGATAAGCAGTTACTTGTGATATGGGACCCAGCAGCGCTTGAAGACGATGAGAAGGTGACACCAGACGAAGAATAAAGAACTAGCTGAAAAATTGGTTGATGTACTAGACCACCAATAAAAAGACGCGCTTTCACCGGAGCGCTCTTCTAAAGGGCCTCGACCTCCCCCGGGTCGAGGCCCTTAGTTTTTGTAAAACACCTCTGTATCACAATGAATCACGGGAGTGTATTTTGCAAAATACAAAAAGTCCGGGCGCGGGGAAAGGAGGGGG
>Ga0099791_10000265_pt1 | contig 18603 bp, 18 predicted proteins | sample Rivendell_Oct201_7_FD_77318 | JGI IMG/M metagenome (GOLD analysis project Ga0099791, IMG submission 77318) | Vadose zone soil and rhizosphere microbial communities from the Eel River Critical Zone Observatory, Northern California to study diel... | ecosystem: Environmental > Terrestrial > Soil... | reverse complement strand
GGACGCGACCAGGCGGGCGCCCGGTGTGTCCACCCATGCGGTGTCCACGCTCAGGTCCCCGCGCTGGCCCAGCCGCGTGTGCACGAACCCGCGCTCGATGAGGAGCCGCCCGAGGTTGCCGCGCTCGAGATCCATCGAGACGTCGGCGACCGGGTACGGCTTTGCGCGAACCGCGCGGATACGCGCGGTCCCGGCGAGGCTCCCGTGCGGCGTGCTGGCCGGCACGCGCCACCACGGAATCTGCGCCGGATTCACGTTCTTGAGCTTTGCCTCCGCGGTCAGCATGCCCCGGTGGGTCTCGAACACCGCGCGTCCCTGCACCTCCGTCTCGCGCACGCGCATCCTGCCGTCATCCACGTGGATGGCGCCGGGAACCAGCGTGGCGCGGACGAAGAGCGTGTCCACCTGCTCTCCCTGAAGGGTCCCCGAGAGCCGCGCCACCGCGTTTCCGGAGCTGGGATCTCCCGCGAACTGCACTTCGCCGTAGAGAATCCCCTGGGCCGGCGGCGAGAGATCCAGGAGCCGCATCACTTCCGCCACCTCGAGAGGGCTCACTCCGGTGCGGGAGGAGACGACCCGCGCGTGCTCCAGGTCCCAGTCGATGGCGGACCGGATCCGCGAATGGTCCAGCACCACGTAGAGCGGATCGAAGCGCATGTGGCCGCCCGACACCGTGGCGAGGCCCTCGGCCTTGATGTTCGCCGGACGGTCCGGCATGAGGCTCTTGCCGGAGATCCGGGTGACGCGCAGGGTCGTCTTGTCGGGCTCGAGCGTCGCGAGCGCGTTCCCCGCGATGTTCCCGAACCGAACGTCTCCCCGGTCGAGGTAGAGGGTCCCGTTCTGGAAGGACACCTCGATTCGCGTGGCGCTCTTGTCGAGCGGGTTTCGCTTCGAGCCGTGGAAGCGGGGCACGATGAGATTCCCATGCTTGTCGTGCACCAGGGGCACCACGGGCGAGTCGATCGTGATGCGGAGGCTGCGGCGCCGGGAAAAGAGGAGCTGGTACGTATCGTATTCCGCACGAAGCCGCGTGGCATGGAGCCACACGACCGGACCGTCCGGGGTGAGCACGACCAGCCTGGGATTCTCGAGAATCGCTCCGCCGAAGACCGAGCCGTGCACGCGGTCGGACTCGATCCGCGTGGAGTCGGAGCCGACCGCGTCGCTGATCAGCTGGACGATGCGCTGGGATACGACCGGATCGCCGCGGGAGAACAGGAGTGCAAAGATCCCGCCCGAGACGCAGACCGCGAGCACCAGGACCGAGACAGACACGATGGCGTAACGGAGCCACTCCGGAATGCCCCCCGGAGGGCGGCGGCCCGGTCCCCTACGCGATTGGATCTTATCGACTTCCCGACCAAACATGTCAGAAGGCCTGCCCCAGGCTGAAATGAAACGCGCCCCGTTTCGGGCTCAGGTCGCGCTCCGGCTCTTTCGAATGCCGGAGCTTCCAGCCGAAGTCGAAACGGACCGGACCCACGGGGGTGCGGATCCGGATTCCACACCCCGCCGAATAGCGCATGTCGGAGTATCCCGCGTTCGGGCCGGTCACCGTGAAGATCCGCCGGAAGGTCACGTCCTGGGTCCGCTCCCAGACGTTCCCGGCGTCCACGAACACCGCTCCCCCCAGGACCCAGAATAGCGGGAATCGTGCCTCTATCGAGCCCAGGAGCAGCACCTCGCCACCCACGAGCGTCGTGGAGTCGGGCCTCACTCTCCGGTACCCGATCTCGTTCTCGAAGAATCCCCGGACCGAGGACGCTCCCCCGGTGAAGAAGCGATCTTCGAGAGGAATCCGGAGGATCTGCGCGACGGTATCGCCGCTCGCCGGGAACGCACCGAACGGTTTCGCATAGCCGGACTGGACCCGGAGCGCCAGGGTGAAACGGCGAAACGGGATGTAGGTGCTCGCGCCGAGGCTCAGCTTCGTAAAACGAGCGCTACCTTTCAGTACCCCTCCCGCGACGACCATGTTCCCGATAAGATCGCTGCCTGCTTTGGGATCGAACGGATCCACCCGCGTGTCCCGTTCCAGGGCAAGTCCGACGCGCCGCGTGGTGTAGCTCTTCTGCTCCACTCCCACCAGGGTCGGGTTGCTCGTGCTGTCCGAGAGGACGTGACGGTGCTCGAAGGAGAGCGTGCTGTGAGTCACCAGGCTCAGATCGCGCCGGAACGCCAGCGCGGCGCCATACGCCCGGAGCGGGATGACGAGAAATCTCTTGTCTCCGGTTTGCGTCTGGACGACCTGCTCCGTGTAACCACCCAAGCTCGTCTGGATGCGGGCGCCCAGGGTCCAGGGCTGCGAAAGAGAGGCGTCCACGCGCCGGTCTCCAAAGGTCCACTTCTTTATGGGCCGGTTCACCACCACGACCCCCATCCTTCCCCCGGCCGCGAATCGGATTCCCTCGTGCCCGATGTTCCGCTGACCCCATTCCGTGGTGAACCGGAGCTGGTCCAGGGTGCCGTACCCGAGCCCCGCGTCGATCCACGCCATCCTGCGCTCGCGCACGGTCAGCATGAGGTCCGCCTGATGGCTCACCGAATCGATGTCGCCGCGCTCGAACACCACGTCGCTGTAGAGACCCGTGTCGTAGATGCGCTGCTGGCTCTCCGCGAGCTTCTTCCTCGAGAGGACGTCCCCCGGATGCACCGTGAGCTCCCGGGTCACGATGCGTCCCCGCGTGGTCCGCAGTCCCTCCACGGAAACCCGGCGCATGCGGACGACGGGCCCGGCGTCGATCTTGTACACCACCGCGACGAGCGTGCTGTCCACGCCCAGGCTGTCGCGGACGTCCACCGCGGCGTAGCCGAGATTAGCGTAGTGGTCCTCGATGGCCTGGCGGTCGGCCTCCACCCGGGTGATGTCGACGGGATCTCCGGGCTTCTGTTTCAGGACGCGGCGCACCTCGGCTTCCGGGAGTGGAGCCGTGTTCTCGAGGAACATCCGGCTCACGCGGGAGAGCGGCCCCTCCGTGAGGAAGAAGGTCACGTCCACCTTGTTGGCGCTCCCGCGCACGGGATCCGTGCGCACGCTGTCCACCTGCGCGTTCAGATAGCCCCGGCGGCGATAGTAGGACTGGAGGGCGATGCGATCGAAGCGAAGGAAGTCCGCCCGATAGGGAGAATGGCGCCAGGGCTTCCAGAAGGAGCCTCCCCGCGTACGCAGAAGTCCGCGGAGCTTCCGGTCCGAGAACGCGTGGTTTCCCTCGATGTGGACGGAGCGCACCTCACGCGTCTTCTCGAACGCACGAACCGTTTCGTCCGCGCGCGCCCGCGTCTCCGGAGCGAACGCCAGGAAGAGGACTGCCAGGAGGATCGAAGATGCCAGCCACGCGCCGCGCATCGTGGCGTTCCGCCCCGTCAGTGGATCGACGTCACTGCCCGTCGGAGGGAAGGACCGTATCGGCAGGCGCGTGATGGTTCAGCCGGCGGTTGATATCGGCTTCGGCACGCTTTCTTTGGGAAACCCGCGTGAGATCGTTGGCGAAGGAGAAGATGACGAGGCCGCCCAGAACGGCGAGGCCCACGCGCTGGAACGCGGCCTGGGTCTTGAAGGAGAGCGGCCGGCGCCGGATCCCCTCGAGCACCGCGAAGAGCACGTGCCCTCCGTCCAGGATCGGAATCGGAAGGAGGTTCATGGCCATGAGCGCCACGCTGATGAAGGACGCGAAGGAGAGAAGCTGGTCCAGGCCGCTCCTTGCCTGGTCGCGCGCCACCTGGGCGATCGCGATCGGGCCGGCGACGCTCGAGCTCAGGCGAACGGGGTTCGTGATGAAGCTCCACAGGCCCTGGTAGATCTGGCCCGCCGCGTACAGCGTCTGCCTCACTCCCAAGGAGAGCGCGTCCGGGAACCCGAACCGCTCCACGATCGTGATCGTCTCGGGAAGCGAGATTCCGATCACGCTGTCCGGAGTCGTCTTCACCGTGACCGTGAAGACGTTCGATCCGCGCTTCACTTTCAGAACGATCGGCGTCTCGGGACTCCGCCGGATTCTCGCGGAGAGATCGTTCCAGTTCTCGACGGGATGCCCGTCCACGCTCAGGATCTCGTCCCCCTCGCGCAACCCCGCTTGATACGCGGGCAGCCCGAGGAAGACGCGACCGATGACGGTTCCGGTGTTCCAGTCCAGCTCCTCCGCAAACTTGGTGGCGTCGCGGCGCGCCAGGTGCATCGCGACGGGCTTTCCGTCACGCAGGACCGTGAGCGGGACCTCGTCCTGACTCTTGTTCGCCGCGGCGCGATCCACCGCGGTCGCCAGCTGCCGCATGGTCCGCGCGGGTTTTCCGTCGAGGGACTCGATCTTGTCCATCGGCTCGAGGCCCACCTGCTCGACGATCGAGCCCTGGGCCACGCGTCCGACCGTGGCGGGAAAATCGGGGGTCCGGATCCCGATGAGATAGACGGCGACGTTGATGAGAAACGCGAGGAGCAGGTTGGCGAAGGGTCCCGCCGCCGTGATCAGCGCGCGCGCCCACCAGGGCTTCGAGAGGAATTCGTCCGGCTGGCCCTGGCGATCGTTCGATTCCGGGCTATCCCCAGCCATCCGCACGAATCCGCCCAGCGGGAGGAGCGACACCCGGTAGTCGGTCCCGCCCTTGCGAAATCCGAAGAGGCGCGGCCCCATGCCGATCGAGAACGACAGGACGCGAACCCCAAGCCGCTTTGCGACCAGGAAATGGCCGAGCTCGTGAACGAAGACCAGCGCCCCCAGGACGAGGGCGCCATAGAGAGCGACGATCCAGAAGTCATGCATGAATCGGGGGTTCCCCAGAGTCGAGCCGGTGCCGCGTTCAGGACGGACAGCCGACTCTAACAGGTTGAATTTACAGCGTCAACGGCCCCGCGCCCGGAGCGCCGATCGATAGACTCCGTACGTCCCTTCCGCGGTCCGGCCGGCGGTGAAGAGGGCCGCCCGCTCGCGGCCACGGCATCCCATGCGGGAGCGCAGCTCGGGCGCCACCGTGATCGCCACGAGCGCATCCACCAGCTCCACCGGATGCGAGAGCCTGACGAGGATTCCGGAGGCTCGCTCCTCCACGACCTCCGGAATCCCCCCGACGCGCGTCGCCACCACCGGGAGCCCCGCTCCCATCGCCTCGAGGATCGAGGACCCCAGCCCCTCGGAATACGAGGGCAGGCAGAAAAAATCCGCCGCGCCCAGAAGCTCCGGAACGTCCTCCCGGAATCCCAGAAACCTCACGCTCGATCCGAGACCCAGCATCCGGCACTCCTCGTAGAGGTCCTTCTCGAGCGGTCCGGTTCCCACGATCCAGAGGCGAAGCTGGGGCGATCGCGGCAACGCGGCCGCCGCGGCGTGCAGGAGATCGCGATGCCCCTTGCCCTCGGAGAGCGCCGAGACCACGATGCCGGCCACTTCCCCTTCCGCGCACCCGAGGCCCGCCCGAACGCGCGCGCGCGCGGCGGGACTCGCCGCGGGAGGAAGCTCCACGCCGCTCGGCACCACGTCGATGATGTGCGCCGGGACCCCGCTCTGGACCAGCGCGTCGCGCACGGCGTTGGAGATCGCAGCGACGCGATCCACGGGGAGCGCCCAGAGCAGGACGCTGCCGGGGGAGCGGCGCACCGGAAACGTGACGCGCCGCGAGACCACCCGCGCCGGCCCGGGCACGAGCAAGGCCGCCATGGCGCCGATCGCGTGCGCGCGCGCCGCGTGCCAGTGCACGATGTCCGGGCGGAGCCCGCTCATGACCCGCGCCAGGCCGAGGACCGAGCCCAGATCCCACGTCCCACGCATCCCGGCGGCGTGCACCGGAATGCCCTCCGCGGACGCGCGCGCCGCCAGCACGGCGTCCCCGGGAGCCACGAGATGCGCCTCGTCCCCTCGCCCGCGCTGCCGGCGCATGAGGAGGAGGATCTGGTTCTGGCCGCCTCGCCACGGGCGCTCGGAATCGACGTGGAGAATGCGCATCAGCGGCGCGCGCCGGGAGCGGTGGCATCGCGGGAGCGCTGGATCGCCTCCAGGAGGAGATCTCCGATTCGCGCGGGCGAGGCCTGGGCCCGCGCGGCCTCGCGTCCCTGCGCCCCGATCTTCTCTCTTTGCTCCCCCAGCGCCAGCGACTCGATCGCCCGCGCGAGGGCCGACCCGTCCCCAGGCGGCACCAGGACGAGGTGCTCTTCATCGCGGAAGAATTCCATGATCGCCGGGGAGCGCCGGGTGATGGTGGGGACGCCGAGCGCCATCGACTGAAAGACCTTGTGCGGCACCACGCGGCCGGACTTGGGGCTCGTGCCGAAGATGCCGAGGCCGATGTCGGCGCGCGCGAGCCGCGCGATCGCTTCCTCGTAGGGCATTCGCGGGAGCAGACGCACGCTGCGGAGGCCGCGGGCCGCCACGTCGCGCTCGACGCGCGGGAAGAACATCCCTCCACCGATCAGGGTGAAGGTGGCGAAACGCTCGCCGTGCTTCCTCTCGAGCTCGGTGGCGGCGTCGATCACGGCCGGAAGACCGTGGAGCGGCAGGTAGCCTCCCAGGTACACGACGTCCAGCGGTCCGGCCGGGACACGCGGGGAGCGCCGCTCCCCCAGCTCGAAGGCGAAGCGGTCCGCGCCGACCGGCACGCGGCAGAGCTTCCGGCGCGCGACGCCGAACTCGTTCGAATAGAAGTCTCCATGCTCCCACGTGTCACAGAGCACCATGTCGGCAAGGGAAAGCGAGACCCGATCGCTCGCCCTCACCCGCCGGGCGCTCAGGCTTCCCGCGCGGAGCCTTCCCAGGTCCCCGACCTGCGTGTCCCATCGTGACACCAACGGGTCGAAGAGCACCGGCGAATCCACGGAGCGGCCCAGGAGCCCCGCCAGCGGAATGTCGCGGTGGCCGAAGGACGGCACCAGCACCGCGTCCACCTTGCGCGCACTCCGGATCCAGGCGAGAAGAAGTCGCGTCTCGCGCAGGAGACCGGGGGAGCCGAGCGGCGCGTGGATCGAGATCACTTCGGCTCCGCGGCTCTCCAGCCCTTCCTGAAGGACGCGCGTGCGAGGGTAGGAAGCATCGTACGCTCCGAAGAGCGCGACCCTCACCGTCCCTGCTCCCGTGTTCCGTTCTCCCGCGTCTCCTTCTCGCGCATCTCCCGCTCCCAGAGCCGGGCGTACTTCGCGAAGACCGAGAACGCCGCCAGCCAGCAGAGGACGATTCCCCTTCTCCCCTCGCGAATGCCTCCCTCGAGGAAGTACATGCGAAGGAATCGCAGCCAGGGGCGGAAGAGGAGCCGGCTCGCCGAAGCACGCACGCCGTGACGGCGAAGCTCCTCCGCGGACGCGATCGCGTAGCGGTTCCATTTCTCGAAGTAGCGGTCGAGGTCGTGGTAGGGCTCGTGGAGCAGCTTCGCGCGAAGCGCGCCCGCATTCCCACGCAGCTCGATCTCCTCGTGAACGAGGACGGGCGGGTACCCTCCCTTGGTGCGGTCGAAGAGCCGGAGCACCTTGTCCCGCTGCCAGCCCGCCGAGCGGATCGCGCGGCCGTAGAAATGATTCTCCCGGCCGATCCAGTACCCATCCCGCCGCCCGGGGTCGGAAAGAATCCGCTCGATCTCCGCGCGAAGCGCCTCGGTGACGCGCTCGTCCGCATCCAGGATCAGGACCCAGCGGTGTGTCAGCGCTTGCAGCGCCCAGTTCTTCTGCGCGGCGGGATTCTCGTACTCGTGCTGGAGCACCCGGTCCGCGATCGAGCGGGCGATCTCGAGCGTGCCGTCCGTGCTTCCGGAATCCACGACGACCAGCTCCTCCGCCCAGCGGAGCGACTCCAGGCAGCCGCGGATCGTGCGCGCCTCATTCTTCGTGGTCACGAGCGCGCTCAGGTACTCGAGGCTCACGCCGGTGCTCCGGCCCGATTGGCCAGACGCACCTCGCAGGCATGGACCACCTGCTCCACGGTGACGTCGCGCATGCAGCGCATGAAGCGATCACCCGGGAGCGGGCATCGGGTCTCGTTGCAGTGGAGGCATGGAAGCCCCTCCGCCTCGACCGCGGCATGCGGGCCCGTGGGGGGCTGCCACGCGCCGGGATTCGTGGGACCGAAGAGGGTCACCGTCGGGATTCCAAGTGCTACGGCGAGATGCTTGGGTCCCGAATCGTTGCTCACCAGAAGGGACGACCGCTCGAGCAGGGCCGCAAGCTCCTCCCAGGTGGTCGGGGGTGCGAGGGTCGAGGGCTCGCTCATGCGGCTCTGGCAGGCGCGCGCGAGCGGCTCCTCCCCGGGACCCCAGAGCCAGACCACGTCCGCCGAGCCGTGCATCCGATCCATCACCGCGGAGAAGCGCTCCGGGATCCAGGTCTTCGTGGACCAGGTTCCCGCGGGAAGACACGCGACGAGGGCGCGTCTTCCGAGGCCGTGAGCCCGCATCCATGCATCCATGCGGTCCCGCGCCTCCGGCGGCACCCGAAACGTGAGCTTCAGCCCGCGGGGTGCGATCCCGATCGCCCGCACCAGATCCAGCGAAGCCTCGGGCGCATAGCGGACCACCGGGCCGTCCGGACCCACAGGCTCGCGCGGCACGCGAACGGTGTACGCCCAGCTTCGGCCCTTCAGGTCGAACCCGACGCGGATCGGGGCGCGCGTCAGCGCGGACATGAACGCGCTCCGGGGATTCGAGACCATGTCGAGCACCAGGTCGTACCGCCCCGCGAGGAGCTTCGTGTAACGCTGGAGCTGCGACACCACCGAGGTCCGGTCGATCTCGATCACGTGGTCCACGTCCGGACTCTCGTGTAGGAGCGCACCCATGCCGAGGGACACCAGCACGTCGATCCTCGCCAGGGGCAGCCCCGCGCGGAGGGCGCGCAGCGCGGGCGTAGTGAGAAGGAGATCCCCCGCGGCGCGGTGCCGAAGGACGAGCACGCGGCGCACGCGCGACAGATCCTCACGCGCTCGCACGCGCTCCTCCTCCGTGGGCGAGGGCGCGCCCGACCGCCTGCAGCGCGTCCCCGACCCCGATCCAGTCGAGGCAATCCATGCGGGCGCATTCGTGACGGTGACAGGGACGGCACCAGATGTCACGGCAGAGAAGCTGATGTCCCTCATCCTCGCCGTACGGAAACCAGATCTCGGGCTCGGTGGGGCCGAGGATCCCGACCGTGGGCACGCGGAGGGCGGGGCCCGCGTGAAGCGGACTTCCGTCCACCGTGACGAGCGCGTCCAGCGCCGCGATCACGCCCCAGGCGGAGCGGAGCGGAAGGGCGCCCAGGACGGGGGCATCCTCACCCGGGCGCGCACCCGCCGCGATTCGCTTCGCGACCTCCTCTTCCCCCGGCCCGGCGAGCACGACCGGCCGCGCGCCGAGCCGCGGAATCGCCCGGACCAGCGCTGCGAAGCGCGACTCGGGCCAGCGCTTCGCGGGCCAGCGATTCCCCGGATGGACTCCAACGCGGGGAGAACCCGGAGGGAGCACCCGGTCCACCCGGGAGCGTCCTTCCGCGCGCTCCACGCTGGTCAGCGCGATCCGCGGGGGCCGCACGGCCGGGGTGATCCCCAGCGCTTCCACGTAGCGCAGGTGATGGGCGATCGCGGAGAGCGGCTTCAACGCCGGCGGGATCGGATGCGTGTAGAGACGGCGGCGTCCGCGGCGCGCGGGCCCGACGCGCACGCGGGCGCCCGTCCACGCGCTGAGCAGGGCGCTCCTGGGATTCCCGTAAAGATCCAGGACCCAGTCGTAGCGGCGGGAGCGAAGCTCCCAGAGGAGCGAGGGAGAGGCGGGCATCCATGCGGCGAACGCGCGATCCAGTACGAGCACGCGATCCACGGCCGGATGGCCCACGGCGGCCTGCGCCGGCTCTTCTTCCGCGAGAAAATCGATGGAGCAGGATGGAAACGCTTCCCGGATCGCCTCGACGACGGAGAGCGTCAGGATCGCGTCGCCGATCCGCTTGAGGCGCGTGACCAGCACGCGCCGCGGAGCGACCGGCACGACGTATTCGGTCCCCGGCGCGCGCGGCTCATCCACGAACGCTCCCCTCCGGGTCCGGCGCGCCCAGAAGACGGATTTTTCGGATGAGATCGGTCGTCGCGTGCCCCTTGGGGTCGCCGACGATGGCCGTGTGGATTCCCAGCGCCTGCGCGACCGCCCGCTCGGGCACGCTCTCCACGGTGTAGTCCGTTCCTTTCGCGTGCACCGCCGGACGGATCCGGCGCAGGAGCGACTCCACCGTGTCCTCCTCGAAAAAGGTCACCCAGTCGACGCACTGGAGCGCGGCCACCAGCTCCAGGCGCTCCTCCAGGGGAAGGAGCGGACGTCCGCTTCCCTTCAGCTTCCTCGCCGAGGGGTCCGAGTTCAGGGCGACGAGGAGGATCTTGCCTGCCTGCTTCGCGCCTTCGAGGTAGCGGACGTGGCCCACGTGGAGGAGGTCGAAGATGCCGTTCGCGAGCACGAGCCCCTCGCGCTCGCCGGGGTTTCGGTCGAGGCGTTCTTGCAATGACGTGACCGTGAAGATCTTGCCGGCCAGGGCGCTCATCGCGTTATCTCGGGAGGCGCGTGGGTGCGGATGGCTTCCTCGAGCTCCTCCTTGCTCACGGTCGCGGTCCCGCGCTTCATGACCACGACCGACGCCGCGTAGGTCGCGAGCATGGCGGCCTCGAGCTGGGACGCGCCGGAGGCCAGCGCGAGCGCGGCGGTGGCGGACACGGCATCCCCTGCCCCGGTCACGTCCGCGACGTCCGACGAGCCGACGATCGAGAGCCCGCGCGGCCGGTTCCCGCGCTCGAAGAGGAGCATTCCGTCGCTCCCGCGCGTGATCCACACGGCCTGAGCGCCGCCGTCGTTCACCAGCGATTCCCCCGCGCGCCGGAGCACCGGCGTCTTGAGCGAGGGAAGATGGAGCGCCTCCAGAACCTCGTGCTCGTTCGGTGTGAGGAGCGTGGCCCCGCGGTAGGAGCGAAGATCGTAGCGCGAGTCCACCACGACCGGGACGCCCGCGCGCCGCGCATCCCGGATCGCGGCCCGCCGCACGCTTGGGCTCAGGACGCCGTAGCCGTAGTCCGAGAGCAGGACCGCCGCCGCCCGCCGAACCGCCTGCCGCGCCGCGTGCGCCAGCTTCCGCTCGTCCGCGCGGGTGAGGGCTTCCGTATGTCCGCGGTCCAGGCGGACGATCTGCTGGCGCGCGGCATGGCTCGAGCCCGCGAGAATGCGCGTCTTCACGATCGTCGAGCCGGAGCCGTTGCGCGAGAGCCAGCTCGTCCCAAGCCCGCTCGCCCGGAGTGCCTTCCGGAGCGCCAGCCCCGCCACGTCCGAGCCCAGCCGGCCGACCACGAGCGGAACGCCTCCCAGGGAGCGAACGTTCATCGCCGCGTTCGCGGCGCCTCCGGGGACGCGGCGATCCCCTTCGTGCTCGAGGATCAGGACCGGAGCTTCCCGCGAGATCCGCGACGAGCGGCCCACCCAGTACTCGTCCAGCACGAGGTCGCCGATCACGGCGATGCTCTTCCGCCGGAAGCGGTCCACGATGGCGAGGAGCGCCTCGGGCGTGGGAGCTGCTTCGGGCTTCTGCGCGAGCTTCGCCGCGCTCATCCGCGGGCCACGTTGGCGGCCGCCTCGTGGAGCCGGGCGCGGGCCCAGCGGTCCGCCTCGAGAATCGTATCCAGCGTAAGCGTCCCCTGCGGCCGGTGCGCGCCCAGCACCTCCTCCACCAGCGGCATCAGATCCCCGAACCGGATCTTCTTTCCGAGAAAGAGCCGCACCGCCTCCTCGTCCGCCGCGTTCAGCACCGCGGGCGACGTGCCGCCGGCTTGCAGCGCGCGGCGCGCGAGCGTGAGCCCGGGCGAGCGCAAAGGGTCGGGGCGCTCGAAGGAGAGCGTGGAGAGCTCGCTCAGCGGAAGCCGCGGAAGCTCCGAGCCCCAGCGCTCGGGCGCGCTCAGGGCGTAGAGAAGCGGGAGCCGCATGTCCGGAACGGAGAGCTGGGCCAGCACCGAGCCGTCCACGAATTCCACGAACGCGTGCACGATCGACTGCGGATGGATCACCACGTCGAGCCGGTCGGGAGAGAGCCCGAAGAGCCAGCGCGCCTCGATGATCTCGAAGCCCTTGTTGATCAGGGTCGCGCAATCCACGGTGATGCGCTCCCCCATGGACCAGGTCGGATGCTTCAGGACCTCCTGGGGGGTCGCGTCCTGGATGGACGCCGGATCCCGGCGCAAGAAAGGCCCTCCGGAGGCCGTGAGCGTGACGCGGCGGACGTCCGAGATCGGCCGCCCCGCGAGGCATTGGGTTACCCCGCTGTGCTCCGAGTCCACGGGGATCAAAGCGCCGCCCGAGCCCTTGGCGAGGCTCAGGAGAAGCTCTCCCGCCAGCACGATCGATTCCTTGTTCGCGAGCGCGACACGTTTCCCGCGCGAGAGGGCGGCCACCGTGGCATGGAGACCGACCCCGCCCACGACCGCGTTCACGACCACGTCGACGCCGTCCTCTTCCGCGAGCGCGGCCAGCGCCTCCTCTCCCTCCAGAACCTCGCCGCGCTTCCAGACCTCCCGCGCCCGCCGGGCCGCTTCCTTGTCCACGAGCGCGATCCTCGGCACGCGGAATTCCTCCGCCGCGCGGATCAACCCCTCGTAGTTCGACCGGGCCGCCAGTGAGACCAGCCGGATCCGATCCGGGTAGGCCCGCGCCAGGTCCTGGGCCGCGGAGCCGATGGAGCCGGTGGCGCCGAGCAGGGCGACGCGCCTCATCTCCGGAAGACCTCCCAGATCAGGAAGTAGTACACGAGCGGTGCGGCGAACAGGATGCTGTCGAACCGGTCGAGCACGCCTCCGTGTCCCGGGATCAGGCTCGAGGACTCCTTGGTGTCGGCATCGCGCTTGAGCAATGACTCCACGAGGTCGCCCAGCTGCGCGAACACTCCGACCAGGAGACCCAGTGTGAGCGCCGCGGGCATGGAAAGGTAGGGCGCGAACCAGGCTCGAGCGATGACCCCCGCCAGAATCGACGCCACCAGCCCCGCGATCGCGCCCTCCACCGATTTCCCGGGGCTCACGCCCGGCGCCAGCCGGTGCCAGCCCCACGCGCGCCCCACCGTGTACGCCGCGGTATCGCACGACCACGCGAGGAAGAACGGAAGCAGTGCCATGGACATCCCCTGCGCGTAGGAAACGCTGAGCGACCAGGGAAGCTCGCGGAGCGCGACCACGTGCGCGCCGAGCCAGCCGATGTAGAAGACGCCGAGGAGCGTGGCCGAGGTATTCACGAGGGTCTGCTTGCTCGCGCCGCGCCGAAGCTCGGCCAGGAGCATCGCGACGAGGAGCACGGTGATCAGCCCCGCCAGGTGCCATTCCTCGGTCTGGTGCGTGCGCTGCCGCGCGTAGACGCCGATCGGAAAGAGGAACGCGGCGAGGAATCCCGACTTCCAGTGCGGGAAGAGCCCCTTCGAGGTCATCATGAGGTAGAACTCGCGGAGGGCCAGCCCGATGAAGAGAAGCGTGAATCCGAGATAGACCAGCCCGCCCACGCGCGCCATCAGCCAGAGGAGCGGGAGGAAGACGATCCCGCTCCAGAGACGCATGGAAAGCGTCGGATCCTTCGCGGGTGCTCGGTTCAGGACCGCAGCCGTTTCCACCGGCGCCACGGCCTCCACGGCGCTCCCGGGATCAGCGCGTTCGGCCAAATCGACGACTTCTTCGCTGGAAATCGTACACCGCCTGGTAGAGGTGCTTCCGGCGGAAGTCGGGCCACAGCGTGTCCGTGACCCAGAATTCCGAGTACGCGAGCTGCCAGAGCAGAAAATTCGAGACGCGCAGCTCGCCGCTCGTCCGGATGAGAAGATCGGGATCGGGAAGCCCGTCCGTGTCGAGCATGCGCGCGAAGAACTCCTCGTCGACCGAGGCGGGCGTGACCCCGTTCGTGCGCGCCTGGATCAGGATCCGACGCACCGCGTCCACGATCTCCGCGCGGCCTCCGTAAGAGAGCGCCAGGACCAGGATCAGCCCGTCGTTTCCGGAGAGGAACTCCCTCGTGTCCTCGAGGATCTTCCGGCTTCGCTCCGGGAGGAGATCCACGCGCCCGATCGTGCGCAGCCGGACGTTGTTCTTCTTCAGCTCCGCGCGCTCGTCGCGCAGCACCTGTTCCAGGATTCGCATGAGCCCGCTCACCTCGCGCGCGCCGCGGTCCCAGTTCTCCAGCGAGAAGGTGTAGAGCGTGAGCACGCGGATGCCCAGCTCGACCGCGCCCTCCACCGCTTCCCGGACCGAGCGCCGCCCCGCGCGATGCCCCATGAGGCGCGGCAGCCCCCGCCGCTCGGCCCAGCGGCCGTTCCCGTCCATGATGATCGCGATGTGCTCGGGCACGGGACGCTGCAGCACCTGCTCCAGGGTGGGAGCGGCCTTCATCGAGGCGGCTTTCATCGAGGGAGTCTTCACGGAGGTCATCACCGGTTCTCACATGCCAAAGAAAAAGGGCCGCCGGACGCGAGGTCCGTGAGCCCGATCTGGATCCAACTCCATCCCGTGTACGACGGGTTCCGGTCCCGCCCTGCGCGGCGAGGATCCAGGGGTTTAGACCTCCATGACTTCGGCCTGTTTCTTCCCGAAGAGCTCATCCAGGGACGCGATGTAGCGGTCCGTCAGCTTCTGGATCTCGGCCTGGGCCTTCTTGGAGTCATCTTCCGAGATTTTGTGCTCCCTTTCCAGCTTTTTCAGTTCGTCGTTGGATTCGCGCCGGATGGTGCGGACGCGCACGCGGCCGTCCTCGATGATCTTCCCCAGGTGCTTGACCAGGTCCTTTCGCCGCTCCTCCGTGAGGGTTGGAAGGACGAGACGCACAACGGCGCCGTCGTCGGTGGGATTGAGCCCCAGATCGGAGCGCTGGATGGCCTTCACGATCTCGGGGAGCACGGCGCGCTCCCAGGGCTGGATCACGATCAGGCGGGACTCGGGGACGCTCAGGCTGGCGACCTGCTGGAGCGGCACCGGATTTCCGTAATACTCCACCTTGATTCCGTCGAGCAGGGAGGTCGTCGCCTTGTTCGTCCGGATCGAGGCGACTTCGTGACGGATCGTCTCGACCGCCTTCTTCATCCGATCCTCGGAGTTCTTGACCCTCGGGTCCATCCTAGACCTCCACGAGTACCCTGGTTCCCACCGGATCGCCTCGCAGGGCGCGCGCCAGATTTCCCGGAACGGTGACGTTGAAGACCACGATCGGGAGCCGGTTGTCCATTCCCATCGTGAACGCAGTCATGTCCATGACTTGGAGCCGGCGGTCGATGGCTTCGAGGTAGCTGAGCGAGTCGTAGCGCACGGCGGCAGGATTCCGGACGGGGTCCTCCGAGAACACGCCGTCCACCTTCGTTCCCTTGAGAAGAACGTCGGCTCCGATCTCTACCGCGCGAAGCACGGCCGCGGTGTCGGTCGTGAAGTAGGGGTGTCCGGTGCCCGCCGCGAGGAGGACCACGCGGCCCTTCTCGAGATGCCGCACGGCGCGCCGGCGGATGTAGGGCTCGGCCAGGGCCCTCATCTCGATCGCGCTCAAGACGCGCGTGGTGAGCCCGCGGCGCTCGAGAGCGTCTTGCAATGCGAGCGCGTTGATCACCGTCGCGAGCATTCCCATCGAGTCCGCCGCGGCGCGTTCCAGGCCCTCGGCGGTGGCGGCCGTGCCGCGGATGATGTTCCCGCCGCCGATCACGATGCCGAGCTCCGTCCCGTCCCGGACTCCGTCCTGGATCTCCCCGGACAGGCGCTTCAGCGCCACGGCGTCGAGGCCGTGCCCCTGGTCCCCGGCCAGAACCTCACCGCTCAGCTTCAGGAGGACGCGGCGCCGGGCGGGGCTCACGAGGTCAGTTTTCCCCGATGCGGAACTTGGCGAAGCGGCGCACGATGATATTCTCGCCCAGCTTCGCGATGGTCTGGTCCACGAGATCCTTCACCTTCCGCTCCGGATCCCGGATCGTGGGCTGCTCCAGGAGGCAGATCTCCTCGTAGTACTTGTCGATCTTTCCCTCGACGATCTTGGCGAGGATTGCCTCGGGCTTCCCGGTGGTGCGCGCCTGCTCCGTGAGAATGGCGCGCTCGCGCTCGATCAGCGCGGGGTCGACGCTCTCACGGTCGACGGCCTGGGCGTTCGTCGCCGCCACCTGCATCGCGAGATGCTTGGCCAGCGAGCGGAAGTCGTCCGTCCGCGCCACGAAGTCGGTCTCGCAATCCAGCTCGAGCAGCACCCCCAGCTGGTCGCCGGGATGAATGTAGGAGTAGATGATCCCCTGCTTGGCCGTGCGGCCGGATTTCTCCGACGCGCGCGAGAGGCCCTGCTTGCGCAGCACCTCGATCGCCTTCTCGATGTCTCCGTTCGCCGCGGCGAGGGCCTTCTTGCACTCCATCATGCCCACGCCGGTCCGCTCGCGAAGATCCTTCACGAGCGAGGCCGTGATCGTCATGCCCTGCTCCTTCCATACGGTATTGGGGTCGTTGCCTGGATGAACGCGAGGAGGATCAGGCGCTCGCGACGACGTCGGGAACCGGAGACCCTTCCGCCGGCGGGTACTCCGACGCCACCACGTCCGCTCCCTCCTGGGCTTCCTGGCGGGCGCCCAGAATCGTGTCGCTCACGAACCTCGCGAAGAGGCGGATCGATCGGATCGCGTCGTCGTTCCCCGGCAGCGGAAAGTCCACCACCTCGGGATCGCAGTTCGTATCGACCACGCCGATCACCGGGATCGCGAGACGATTGGTCTCCGCGACCGCGATGCGCTCCTTCTTGGTATCGATCACGAAGATCGCCGCCGGCAGCGCGGTCATCTCTTTGATGCCGGTGAAGATCTTCGCGAGTCGCGTGCGCTCCTTGTCGATCTGGGATTGCTCTTTCTTGGAGAGCTTCTCGAGCGTTCCGTCGGCGTCCATCTTCTCGATGTCCTTGAAGCGGCGGATGTTGGACTTGATGGTCTTGAAGTTGGTGAGCATCCCGCCGAGCCAGCGCTCGTTCACGTAGGGCATGCCGCAGCGCTCGGCCTCGTCCCGGATCGCGTCCTTCGCCTGCTTCTTCGTGCCGACGAAGAGCACGGTGCCGCCCTTGCGGGACACGGTTTCCAGCATGGAGCGCGCGTCGGCGAGGGCCTTCAGGGTCTTCTGGAGATCGATGATGTAGATGCCGTTGCGTTCGATGAAGATGAACTTCTTCATCTTGGGGTTCCAGCGACGGGTCTGATGCCCGAAGTGAACGCCCGCCTCGAGGAGCTCCTTCATGCCGATTTCAGCCAAACGAAACCTCCGGTCTTGGTCCGCCGCTCCTTCCACCCGGAAGACCCCCTGTTGAGGGAGACCGGCCCTCCGGTCCGGAGCGTGTGTGATGGCGCCGCGTCCGCGACGCCTGCGTCTGAGATCCGACTACCGCTTGGAGAACTGGAACCGCTTGCGGGCCGCGGCCTGCCCGTACTTCTTCCGTTCCTTCATCCGCGAGTCGCGGGTCAGGAGCCCTTCCTTGCCAAGCATGCCCCGGAGCGTCGCGTCGATGCGGAGGAGCGCGCGGGCGATTCCCAGCGAGATCGCGCCCGCCTGGCCGGTCGTTCCGCCGCCGCGCACGTTCGCGGTGACGTCGTACCGGTCCAGCATGTTGCTCGCGACGAGCGGCTGCGTGGCGATCCGGCTCAGTGCCAAGCGCGCGAAATACTGATCGAGATCGCGTCCGTTCACGGTGCGCTTGCCCGTGCCGGCGGCGAGCCGAACCCGCGCGATCGAGGTCTTCCTGCGTCCTGTTCCCATGAAATCAGCCATCGATTGCCGTTGCCTCCCTAGGACCTGAGCCCGGTGCTCGGAAGCGGCCGCGGCGCCTGTGCGACGTGCGGATGCTCCGGCCCGGCGTAGATCTTGAGCTTCTTGATCATGGCGCGCCCGAGCTTGTTCTTCGGGAGCATGCCCTTCACCGCGAGGCGGATGATCTCTTCGGGCTTGTCGGCCTGCACGTCGCGGAACCGGGTCAGCTTGTGTCCGCCCGGATAGAGCGAATGTCTGAAGTAGATCTTCTCATCGCGCTTGCGCCCGGTCACGCGCACCTTCTCGGCGTTGACCACGACCACGTGGTCCCCCACGTCCAGATGCGTGGAATAGGTCGCCTTGCGCTTGCCCTTGAGCACGCTCGCGATCTCGCTCGCCAGCCTGCCCAGAATCTGCCCCTCGGCATCCACGACGTACCAGTCCTGAACGATTTCCGAGGCGCGTACGTTGTACGTGCCCATGAACACGGCCTCCCTCGCTACACCGACAGTTATCGCCATAGAAGACGCAAACGCTGGAGATTACCGGGACTTGCGAGCTTTGTCAAGACGGGGGAGCGGTGTTTCCCGTGGAAAATTTATCTTCACCATTTTCGAGGGGAACACCGCTTTCCCGTCTTGAGGAGGCGAAGTTCCGCTATCACAAGGGATTCCGTCTCTTACACCTCATGACGTTGCGGAGTCTCGGTGAGCAGCTTCAGGGCGTGCTTCAGATGTGAGAGCGGCAGGCCCACCACGTTGGAATAGGACCCCTCGATCGCCTCGACGTAGAGCGCCCCGTGTCCCTGGACGGCGTAGGCGCCCGCCTTGTCCAGCGGCTCCCCGGTCGCGACGTAGCGCTCGATCTCCGCGTCCTCCAGGCGCGCGAACTTGACGATGCTCCGGACCGCCTGCGTCACCGC
>Ga0099791_10000263_pt1 | contig 18680 bp, 21 predicted proteins | sample Rivendell_Oct201_7_FD_77318 | JGI IMG/M metagenome (GOLD analysis project Ga0099791, IMG submission 77318) | Vadose zone soil and rhizosphere microbial communities from the Eel River Critical Zone Observatory, Northern California to study diel... | ecosystem: Environmental > Terrestrial > Soil... | reverse complement strand
TTCCGAAGTGCCGGGGTAATTCGACATGCCGCCGTTGACGAACGCGAAGGTGCATCCGAGCTCGCATTGCGTTCGCGTCACGCTCCGGCGATGACCACTTTGCCCATGTGCGTCATTTGACCGAAATACCGATAGGCCTCCTTGGCCTCCGAGAAGGCAAAGACGCGGTCGATGATGGGGCGCAGCCTATGCAGTTCGATCGCACGATTCATCGCCTCGAAGCTCAGGCGGCTGCGCGATCTGCTCGCCTTCGGCGCCCCGACGACCTGCAACCACCACCGCGGCGCCTTCTTCCACAAAGAGCCTAGCAGTACGACCGCCTATCCGGCTCGTACCGCCGGGGATAATCGCCACTTTTTGGTCAAGCGCGCCCATGGCATCCCCTCTCTCGCCTAGCCCACGCCTTCGAGCAGGAGCATGGTGAAGGACGCGGCGGAAATGCGCTTTTCCCGCGCCGCCTGATATACGGCTGAGTGATAGAATTCTCTCGCACGGGCAGCGGTGTCGAATTCCACGATTACGACCCGGTCCGCCTCGAACTTTCCTTCCAAAACCTCGGGCCGAGTGCCGCCGACGATATATCTTCCGCCTGCAGCGGCAACTGCGGATGCAGACAGGCCCGTGTATTCTTTGAGCTTGTCCGGGTTCTCGATTGTCATCTCGACGTAGATGTAACCGCGGCCCAGCTCCCTAAAAGTGCGTGTCATAAGTGACTCCGAGTGCTCAGCAAGGCAGCGCCGGGGTCTCACAAGGCGCTTACGAATGAGCTGATCATGCTCGAACGCCGGCGAGGGGTCTTTGTCCAAGACCTGGAAAATTCTGAAATGTTCTGGAAACTAAGACTGAGGGCCTGAATTCGCCCTTTCAAAATTTCAGATCCTCATCGCGGGCACCCGCGGAATGCCCCGGCGCGCCACATCGCGGGGGCCGGGCAAAAAGCCCGCCACGACCCCGAGACAGAGGCCGGGGTGCTTCAGCCTGATCGGAATCCGCTTTGGGCGAGAACCGCTACATTCGGCCCATTCGAACCTCGATCGGCAGACCGCTGTTGATGGTCTGATAGACCACGCAGTAGCGCTCCGTAAGCTTGAGCAGTTGCTCGAGCCTCTCCGGAGCAGCGTCGGTCTCAACATCGAACGACAGCCTGATCCGAGCAAAGCCGACCGGCACATCCTTGGCGACCCCGAGCGTGCCGCGGAAATCGAGATCACCCTCGGCGGACACCACGCCGCGCTTAACCGGTATATCGAGCGCCGTCGCCACCGCCTTGAGAGTGACGCCGGCACAGGCGACCAGCGCTTCCAGCAGCATATCTCCAGAACACAATTCGAGTCCCGAGCCGCCGGTAGCTGGATGTAGGCCGGCGACCGCCAGGGCCCGGCCGGTCTCGACCTTGCAGGCAATGTTCGTAGCGTCGAGCGCGCCTTTCGCCTTGAGCGTCACGAGGGCCGCCTCAGGCGCGCTCTTGTAACGCTCCTTGATCGGGGCCTGCATTGCGCGGAGTGCGGCTGCGTCCATTCATGGTCTCCAATATTAAGCATGAGCCAAGGCAGCACGATGCGAGCAACTTGCGTGGAAAAGCAATCTGGCACATTGATCGCAAATCCGGCCCCGGCGAGTTCGTCGTGCCGGCGCCCAAGCGTCGCCTCCGGAAAAACTGCCGCAACGGCCTCGCCCAGACGGGCAGCCCTGTCGCGGGTGGACGTGGATCGTCGTGTGCCGCAATCCATAAATTGACGCTGAGCCCTATCGCCGCCCTCGGGTCGATCGTTTAAAGTTTAGTCAATAATTTTTATAGATTATAAATACGCAAATGCCGAATGTAAATTCATGACAGACGCCCGCAAGAGTGGCCGCAAGAGTGAGCAGGTCTCGGCATCCGGGCCTCGGCGCATCGTGGGTTTCTGCGGACTGGTCGTCGTCGCAGAAACCATGGCGACGGCGCGCGCGTTTCGGACTCGACAGCGGTGCCGACGAACAAGGCAACGCCGGCCATGGGAATGGGAGTCGATAAATCCCTGTGGGTCCTTATATGAAGCACAAAATACATGGGAATCGTTTGGTGGAGGCGATGCAATCTTTACGGCCCCTCAATGTTGCTGACGGCGTGCTGGGTCTCATCGGCCAGACACCGCTCATCGAAATCACCCGCCTCGATCGCGGGTGTTGCCGGTTATTCGTCAAGCTGGAAGGCCAAAATCCCGGCGGCTCGATCAAGGATCGTCCAGCGTTGTCGATGGTCACCGCGTTTGAGCATGATGGGTCGCTCCGCCCGGGCGGCACATTGGTGGAAGCGACCGCAGGCAATACCGGGCTTGGTCTGGCCCTGGTGGCGGCGCTGAGAGGCTACCGGCTCATCCTCGTCATCCCCGACAAGATGAGCCGCGAGAAAATACTTCATCTCAAGGCCATGGGCGCCGAGGTGGTGATGACGCGCTCCGACGTGGGCAAAGGTCATCCTGACTATTATCAGGACCTTGCTCAGCGCATTGCGTCCGAGATTCCGGGCGCGGTCTATGTCAATCAGTTCAGCAATCCGGCGAACCCGCTGGCTCACGAGACGAGCACCGCGCCTGAAATCTGGAACCAGATGGACCGCGATGTCGACGCGGTGATCTGCGGCGTGGGCTCGGGCGGGACCCTCACCGGATTGAGCCGTTTCTTGGCCCGCGTCTCGCCGAAGACGGAGTTTGTGCTGGCCGACCCGGAAGGCTCGATTCTGCTCGACGTGGTGGAGGGACGCCGGCCTCGTAAGCCCGGGAGCTGGCTGGTGGAAGGGATAGGCGAGGACTTCGTGCCGCCCAATGCCGACCTCTCCCGCGTGCGCCGTGGCTATTCGATTCCGGATCGGGAGGCGTTCCTGGTCGCCCGCATGCTGCTGCGGCGCGAGGGGATCCTTGCCGGCTCGTCCTCCGGCACGCTCCTCGCCGCGGCGCTGCGCTATTGCGCCGAGCAGCGCGAGCCGAAGCGCGTCGTTACCTTGTTGCCGGACAACGGCAACAAATATCTGTCGAAAATGTTCAACGACAGCTGGATGGCAGACCTTGGCCTGATCGACCGGCCCCATCATGGCGATTTGCGCGACATCATCTCGCGGCGCCATGACGAGGGCGCGGCGGTGATCGTCCGACCGGATGACACGTTGAACACCGCATATGGGCGCATGAAGCTTTATGACGTCTCGCAGCTGCCGGTGCTGGAGGCCGATCGCGTGGTCGGCGTGATCGACGAATCCGATCTGCTGTTGGCGGTCTTTGATGCCGTGTCCCGTTTTGCCGATCCGGTGCGCAGCGCCATGAGCGTCCGCGTCGAGACTGTCCCGATCACGGCTTCCTTGAGCGATCTCTTGCCGGTGTTCGAACGCGGCCATGTGGTTGTCGTGCTCGACGGAAGCCGCTTTCTCGGCCTGATCACCCGCATCGATCTGGTCAACCATCTGCGCCGCAAGGTAGACTGAGCATGAACAAACCCAATCGCCAACATGGCCCCAACACGCGCGCCGTGCATGGTCGGCAAAAAGTCGACCCATCGACCGGCGCCGTCATTCCGCCGATCTACGCCACGTCGACATTCGTGCAGTCCTCGCCCGGGGTGCACCAGGGTTTCGAGTATGCGCGCTCGCAGAACCCGACGCGGGCCGCCTTCGAGGCCGCGCTGGCCGACGCTGAAGGTGGCGTTGCGGCTTTTGCCTTTGCCTCTGGACTGGCCGCTGAAGCGACCGTGCTCGACTTGCTCGAGCACGGCAGCCATGTGGTCGCTTCTGAGGACGTCTATGGCGGCAGCTGGCGCCTGTTCCACCGCGTGCGCAGCCATTCGGCGAAGCTGTCGGTGACCCATGTGGACACCGCAAATGCGGAGGCCGTGGAAGCCGCCGTGACGCCGCGAACGGCGCTCATCTGGGTCGAGACGCCTGGCAACCCGCTGCTCCGGCTGGCCGATCTCGGCGCCATCGCGGCAATCGGCCGGCGGCTCAGTGTCCTCACGCTGGTGGACAACACGTTCGCCTCGCCCGCCGTGCAGCGGCCGTTCGATCACGGCATCGACATGGTTGTCCATTCGGTCACCAAGTACATCGGCGGGCACTCCGATATCATCGGCGGCGCCGTCGTGGTGCGCGACGATCCGCAGCTGATCGCACGACTGGGCTTCCTGCAAAACGCGACGGGCGCCATTCTCGATCCGTTCTCCAGCTTTCTCGGGCTGCGCGGCATCAAGACGCTGCCGCTACGCATGGAGCGTCATGCCGCCAATGCGCGCGCCGTCGCGACCTGGCTCGAGAGCCATCCGGCGGTCGACCGCGTGATCTATCCGGGCCTGCCGAGCCATCCGCAACATCAACTGGCACAGCGCCAGATGAAGAACGGCGGCGGCATGGTCTCGGTGCTGATCAAGGGAACCGAGGCGCAGGCGGTCGCCGTGCTTGAAAGTTTCAAGCTGTTTGCCTTGGCCGAAAGCCTCGGCGGGATCGAGAGTCTGGTCGGTCATCCCTGGACCATGAGCCACGGCTCGGTGCCCGAGGAGCGCCGCAAGGCTCTCGGCATCACGCCCAATCTGTTGCGGCTGTCGGTCGGTATCGAGGATGCTGAGGATCTCGTCGATGACCTCGACCAAGCCTTGACCGCTCTTTGAGGGCGGCCAGGCTCCACGCGAGGCGCCGCATTCCCTGTTTGTAGAGTCCCGGCTCCGCAGCGATGTCGTTGCGCCTGTCCTTGGCTTGGCAGATGCAATGGTGGGCCACGCAAGGGGTTGTTCATCGCGGTGTCCTTCAGATTCGACCGGCCTATCTGGCGCACCGCCACGCCGACCGTCTCGTCAAGGGCGTCAACCTGGAACAGGCGACTGCGCTTACGCGCGGGGACTGGTTGCCGGACGCGGCAGGTCGTGCCGGTAAACTGCTCGCCGCCCTTGCCATTGGCATCAGACCGCCCGACTTAGCGCCAGCCCTCCTTGATTGAAACTTGAATACAATTGGATACAATGTCAGGTGTCCGGCGGGAGAGGCCCCAACGGCGATGTTGGTTGGATGGAGGTTGCCGTCGATTTTCGGCCAATGAAGACATCGACGCCGGCGACCTCGATCAGGTCTTGTGGGCCATGTGCACGCGCTTTGACCCACTCACCGACATCGACACCATTCAGAAGGCTTGGGCCTCGAAACGCGACCCGCTCTATCTTCCTGGGAACTTCAACAACCGGATCTTGATCGACGCGTGCATTCCCTATGACATGAAACTCAAGAACAAGTTTCCGACGACGGTCGACGTGAGCGCTGATCTGCGCAAGAAGCTCAGATCCAAGTTTCCGCATCTGTTCCCCCGCGCGTAGCCTTGGCGGGTGATGCGCTTGATTAGCGTGGAGCAAAAGCTTGGAGCAAAGCTTTTCACAGGATGAGGCACTCTCACTTGCCTGGAGCCGGAATCTGAACGAGTTCCGCCAGTTGCGCCTGCGTGAGCGGAGCCTGCATGAATTTGAAATCGATGGCGTCCTTGGTGATTGCCGCGATACCGGATACGTGATCCGGCGCCATGGCGGCCTTGGGCATGAATTCATCGCGGATGCGAATGGCGAGGCGCTCCGGCACCTGCGCGTATTGGGCATAAATCTTCACCCCGTTGGGATTGTCATAGAGCCATTCGTAGGTCTCGCGATACGCGGCCGCAGAGCGGTTCATGGCGTCGCGGCGCTTTGCCAGAACATCGGCATTGACGATGTGCACGCGCACAGTTTGATCCCGCGTTGAAGGTGCGTCGCTCCCGCGCGCGATCAGGCGGATCTTTGCCTCACTGAGGGCCTCGAGGCCGAACGGAGGCGACGCCCAGCCGACATCGATTTGTCGGGACATCGCCTGGGTCATCGTCAACGCGGCTGCGCCGGTGGAGACTGGCCTGGCGGCGACGTTGAAGTGTTTGATGAGCGCCAGCAGCGTGGTGTGAGTTGAGGCGCCGTTGGTGGAATAGCCGACGGTCTTCCCGTCGAGATCAGCGAACGACCTGAGCGGCGAGGTCGCGGGTACGTACCAATAGAGGTCGGCTGCACCAGTGGTTCCCGCCAACAGAATCCGCACCGGCGCTCCTTTCGCGAAGGCGCCGAACACGCCCCCCGTACCGGCCGAAATTCCAAGATCGGCACTGCCGGAGATGACGGCTTGCATCGTCTCGCCACCACCATTGGTGTAGAGAATGTCAAGGATCAGGCCGTGCTTCCCGAAGAAGCCAGCCCTCTGGCCGACGTCAGGCAAGCCACTGTCCCAGTTGTTCGGTGCGCCAACGGCGGACCTTGAGAACTTCATCGCAGGAGGCAACGGTGGCGGCGGCCGTGAGTTCGACGCACGCCACGAGGAAGGGCGCAAACAGGACTCTCAGGACAGTCATTCTAATCTCCGCAAATCGAACTGGAATGCGGACGCCCACCTGCTGGGCCGTTCAGGTGAACGCAGCGGCTCGGCATCTGCATGTGACATTGTCGGGGTTCCACGGCTCCTTGACCATTTGTATACAAAAAAATGCCATGACCGCGTCCTTCCGAACAAGGAGGCCGGCCATGGTCGAACGCTTGGTGCTGAAGGTGAATGGTCGGGAGGAAGCCGTGTCGGTTAGCGGCGAAACTCCCTTACTCTATGTTTTGCGCAACGACCTTGGCCTCAACGGCCCAAAATTCGGCTGTGGTCTGGCGCAATGCGGCGCGTGCGCCGTTTTGATGGACGGCATCGAAGTTCGCTCCTGCGTCACCCCAGTCGCAAGCGTTTTGAACAGCGAGATTACGACGAGTGAGGGGCTCGGCACGCCGGGCAAGCTTCACCCGTTACAGGCGGCGTTTGTGACCGAACAGGCTGCACAATGCGGTTACTGCATCAGCGGCATGGTCATTGCTGCGGCCGCCCTGCTCAAGCGCAAGCCGAATCCTTGCCCTGGCAGAGATCAAACGCGGGATGAACGGTCATCTGTGCCGCTGCGGAACTCACTTGAGAATTGTGCGCGCGATTGAACGCGCCGCCCAGGAGGGAGTCCGGCTATGAGCGACCTTGATTTTTCGCGTCGCCAAATCATTGAAAGCGCAGGCGTGCTGGTCGTCGCCTTCGCGGCCGGGGGCACCGCATTTGCGGCTGCCGCGGCAGGCGCAGAGGCAGCCGTCCGTTCGGTCGCGCCTGAAAGTCTGGACTCCTGGCTTGCAGTGGCGCGCGACGGCACCCCGGCCAAGGTGGCCGGCACGTTCGGAATATGTCCAGAATGTCCGGGTGCCCGGCATGATGCATGGACGCGTCGTGCGGCCTCCGGCCATCGGCGCGAAACTGCTTTCGGTGGACGGCGACTCGATTCGCAGTATCACCGGCGCGCAGATCGTGCGACGCAACGATTTTCTGGCCGTGGTCGCTCCCCGCGAGGAGGATGCCATCCGAGCGGCATTGGCGCTTCAAGCGCAATGGAGTGCGTCCGAGCGCCTACCGGATTTCAACAGCATCTATCAAGAGCTGCCCAAGCTCGCGGTGGTAAGCGACGAGCTTGGCTATAATCGGGGCGACATTGCCGCCGGGTTGGCGAAGGGCAAGACCCGCCTCAAGGCTACCTATGACTTTCCGTTCCAGGACCATGCCATGATTGGCCCGTCCTGCGCAGTTGCCGACGTCAACTCCGATCGTGCGATCATATGGTCGGGCTCGCAGTGGCCTCAGGGCGATCGCGGCGATATCGCGAAGATGCTGGGGCTCCCGGTCGAGCGGGTGCAGCTGATCTGGCGGCAAGCGTCCGGATCGTACGGTCGGCTCGGCTGCGATGATGCCGCAGCTGATGCAGCGATCATATCGCAGATTGTTGGCAAGCCGGTTCGTGTTCAGTGGATGCGTGATGACGAGCATGGCTGGGAGCCGCTCAGTCCGGCAATGACCATGACCATCGAGGGCGCTGCCGATGCAGACGGACGGGTGACCGCGTTCGATTATGTGCAATATTCTCCCAGTCATTCGACGGGTGAGAAAGGCAACCATCTTGCCTGGCACTTGATCGGGGGCGCGCCCGGATGGGGCCGCAGGAGCGGTGCGGCTGCCAATCTTTGGTACGATATCGAAGCGAAGCGGGCGCGCAATGTGTATGTCGAGCCGTGGCTGCGGGGCATCTATCTCCGCTCGCCCGGTGGCATCCAATCGATCTTCGCATATGAATCCTTCATGGATGAGCTTGCGGATGCGGCCGGTATCGATCCGCTCGAATTTCGCCTCAGGAATACGCGCGATGCACGCGATCATGACGTGTTGCGGGCTGTCGCAAATCTCAGCGGCTGGCAGGCGCGAACCGGGCGAAAGCAAGGGGGCGCGACCTTGACGGGCCGTGGAATTGCAATGGGCCGTTATGGCGCCGGCGAAAGCCGTTCGGCCTTGGTGGTCGACGTTGAAATCGAACGCTGTTCCGGAAAGGTCGCGTTGACCCGGGCGTGCATTGCTTTCGATTGCGGTTTTGTCCTCAATCCTGACGGTCTGGTCAATCAGGTCGAGGGTGGACTATTGCAGGGGCTCAGCCGTGCCCTCCATGAGCAAGTCAAATTCGACCGCAAGAGGGTGACGAGTCTCGACTGGAACGACTATCGCATCCTCACCTTCGCGGAACTGCCCGAAGTGAAGACGCAGCTGATCCCGCGTCCAGATGAGCCCTGGGGTTCGGCCGGCGAGGCGGGTACGGTGGCCACGGCGGCAGCACTAGCCAACGCGGTGTTCGACGCCACCGGCAAACACCCCCGACGCCTTCCGCTCGATCCCGCGTACGTCAGAACGATCATGTGAGCCGTCAGCGGGACGCCGCGGCGACGAAAACAACGGATGCCCGGCGGATTTGAGCTCAGGGGCGGGAGGCGGTCGATGAAGATCATCCCTGCTCTCGTCGCCGGCACGATTGCGGCGTCTGCGTTTCAAATCGCGCTGCCGCACGCGGATGGGCCCTCTCACGGCGAATACCTTGCGCGTGCGGGGAATTGTGTGGTGTGCCACACCGTGCCGGGCGGCCGGCCGTTCGCAGGCGGCGTCAAGATGGCGACCCCTGGCGGCGTGATCTACAGCACGAATATCACGCCCGACAAGGACACCGGGATCGGCAACTACACGCCCGAAGATTTCGGTCGGGCCGTGCGACAGGGAATCGCGAAGGATGGGCATCGCCTCTATCCGGCAATGCCGTACCCTTCGTACGCGAAAGTCGACGACGACGACATTCGCAGTCTATTCGATTTCTTCACCAAAGAAGTTACTGCGGTAAGCCGGCGGAATGAGCCGAGCGAACTGGCCTGGCCGTTGAGCATGCGCTGGACCCTGGCGCTGTGGAACACCTTCATGAGTGACTCGCGCGTCTACAGAGCAAAGCCGGAGAATGGCTTCGAGTGGAATCGCGGCGCGTACCTGGTGCAGGGTCTCGGGCATTGCGGCGCCTGTCACACTCCGCAAGGCTGGGCGTTTCAGGAAAAGGCGCTGGACCAGACCAATCCGGGTATCTCAGTGGCAACGAGCTCGACAATTGGTCGGCCTCCAATCTGACCGGCGATCCCAATACAGGTCTCGGGCGCTGGACCGAAAGAGATATTGTCGATTTCCTGAAACGCGGCCGCGACGACGAAGGTTTCCGTGAAAAGATCGCTCCAGGTCTTCACCTTGGACGTGTGCCAGGACACGCAAACGCTCATTTCATCGGCAACGCTGCCGATCCACGAGAACTTCGCGGGGTCGAAGCGCGCCTGCTTGTTGCCGAGCAGAGGTTCCATGAAGATGCTGCGGTTGAATGTTGCGATTTCGCTGCCGTCGCGCTTCATCACATTGAAGGCGCGATTAGCCGTTGACAGGCTTCCCGCCCCAGGCTGGTTGATGACGATGACGGTGGGCTTGCCCGGCACGTAACGTCCAAGGAAGCGCGCCACAGTACGACCCATGAGGTCGTAGGCGCTGCCGACGCTGAACCCGACCTCGAAGATGATTGGCCGGGAACGATAGAACGCCGCGATCTCTTCGTCGGATTCAGCGCGGACCGTTGACGCCGCGGTTGCGGCAAGCAGTCCGACCGCAAGACACGTCACGGGCCTGAAAGCTTTCGTCAATAGCGCCTCCCAACCAAGCCCTGAATCGTTCTGGATGGTTTGCGGGCCATCGCCGCGTCAACAGAGCAACACTGTCTCGAATGGCGATCCGCCGGTCGTCAGAGAATATTCAGCCCATCCAGCCCCGTCTCATACCCGTCTTTGCGCCAAGGCGAAAAAGAACGAGTCTCCTTTATTTGCTGCCAATCACAGCGTAGCCCTGAATTTCAATTTTCGCGTCGGGATTGGCCAGGGCGGTGATGGTAATGAGGGCACTGCCCGGAAAATTATCGCCGAATACCTCCCTTCGAATCTGCGTGAGACGATCGCCATAGCGAACGTCGGTAATAAACACGGTCATTTGAACCATGTCTGCGAGCTTCCCGCCCGTTTTTTCGAGAGTGCGGTTGAGATTCTTGAATAATTGTCGGACCTGCCCTTCGAAGTCGCCGGCGAGCGATTTTCCCGAATCATCGGCGGTTGCCGTTTGTCCCGCCAGCCACACCGTCCTGCCGCCCTCAGTTATCACCGCTTCCGAATAGCCTCGCTGCTGCGGGCGTTCTCCCTTGATGTAATCCTTTGCTTCAAGCGCGACAGACAGTGCGAAAAACATGGCCGTGCCAGCTACGCCGATCGAGATGCGCGCGACTGCCGTCGAGATCATGGTTGCCTCCCTTGTTGACTAGCCGTTTGAATTGCGCCGAGACTCATCTCTGCGCTTCCTCGCCCACGATGAACAAGTCAAGAGGGCGTGACGCAATTCACCTTGGTGCCGCTGGTGAAACGCAGCATTGGTGGAGCAAGCAAGCCTACTATTGAATACAATTGAATACAATGTTGCTGAAACGCCTTGAGAGTGAGTGAGTGAGTCAACTGCGATTGCTGGCACAACAGCCGCGATTTGCCGGTCATATTCTGAACTCAGCACCACGCTTGCGCCCCTGAAACATGTCGAGGAAAAGTTCATCGAGCGTGAAGTCGCGCCGGATCAGGCCTTGCTCATGGGCGTAGCCCACCAGCGTCTGAAGGGTGTGACGGTTCTTGTCGCTGAGGCCGTATTCCCACGGGTCAGGGCCCATGATTCTTTCCTGTTCTTCCCACGCTTCGCGGTAAGAGGCGAGAGGTACGATCCGCGGGTTTGCCAGTCGTTTCATGGCAAGGTCCTTGGCCTTGTCAAAGGCGTGGAACAGGTTGATGGCGACCCAGGGGTTCTTTTCAATGACATGCCGTTTGATGCCGAGAACATGCATGATCGGGAAAATGCCGGTCTTTTGGTAAAAGGCCAATTCATCGCGGCGATAGTCTGGAAAGAGGCGGGCGACCCGCGGGTCGTTCTCGACCAACGGACGGATTAGATCGGGATGCAGAACCGCATCGATCTCTCCGTCAGCCAGCATTTGCTCGATCGACGCATCGGGCGGCACACGCTCGATCTTGAAATCGGCGCGCGGCACAAATTCTATTGTCTCGTCCAGCTCGCAAAGCCACTCGATCGAGTTCAGCGGCACCCCGTATTCATGTTGCAGGATGCCGCGCATCCACACGATGGCGGTGGCCTGAAATTGTTTGACACCGATTTTCCGGCCAATGAGATCGCCAGGAGTGCTTATACCCTTGGTGGTGTTGATGAAAATGAATCCATGGCGAAACCTGCGATGAGGAAAGACCGGAATGGCATCTACCGGCAGTGCATGGTCGCGGGCAACGAGATAGGACGAACACGAGATTTCCGCGGCATCAAATTCCCGGTTTCGCAAAAAGCGCCAATGCCGCGTTGTTGAATCCATCTCGGTCAGCACGTTGAGGTCGACGCCTTCCGGCATGACCTTGCCGTCCACGAGTGCACGCACGATCTCGTAGTCGCCGCAAGCAAGTGTCAGTGAAAGCTTGGACAAACGCTTCTCCTGTTGTTTTCAATTGATTGAGCGTCGGTTGGCCAGATGAAATCGTGGATCCACTAACGGCGCAACCTCGACTTATTTCTTCCGCTCAGCGCCGATGTTTCCAGGGTGGTCGGCTGGTCCCTTTCGAGTGGACTGCCATTGCTGGCCAGCAACTGCCTGAGGCATTCCGCGGCTGCTTGCCCCTTCAGCGAGCGGTTCCACATTTCGTTGATGGCCTCTTCGTGTAGCGCCACGCCGTCCGGCGCCGAAGTGATTGTGGCGACGCCCACCCTGACGTTGGGTTCACCGCCCAGACGGAATGGAGTCATTACGAGAATCTTCCGATCAGGCTGCCGGAAAAGTTGAAAGCCGGAATGAGGGAGCGTATCGGGAACGATCCCGATCTGGACGCCGATCGGTTGCTGGTCCGCAAGGGCCGCGAAATGGTTGATCTCGGCCCGTGCCAAGGCCTTCCGCTTCATGAGGACAGCTTCGGGCAGACCCCTGCGGCCGACAAAGCCGTGATCGAGAAACCGTTCGATTTCGAATGCCGACATGAGATTGACGATCGTCGGCCGGCGCTTGCGATAGAGCTCTTTGCGTGCCTGCAAAATGTCGAGGATCTTCGGGATATCGCTCATTGCACGGGCCGGATTGGCAACCGCATCCGTGATGTTTTCCGTCAGGACATCTTCCAGGGCAGCCTGGAAATCGTCGGACGCGAGCAGGAATGAGATGGGCCCGGAGAGCATGACGATGTGTGCGGCGGTTTCCTCGATCTGGCGCATACGTTCAAAGTAGGCGACGGCGGAGGGAATGTATTCGATTGCGACGCCGAGCAACGTAGGAATGGAAACACCAAGCAACTCGGCGAGCCGTTCCAGAGTGTCGATCTTGGCCAGTTCGCCTCGCTCGAACCTGTACAAAGCCGTGCGCGATATCCCGATTTTCTTTGCAATCTCGTCTGCGCTCAGCTCCGATCCCATTCGGAACGCCTTGAGCCGTTGCCCGATCTCATGATAGCGCAAAGCCATTATCGGTCTCCCGGAAGACGGTTGATGCTTCGTCGTTCGGTCAACACGATTGGCACGAGCGCCGGTGGGGTGCGAATCGCTCAAACGCCCGCCGAGGCGGCAATGAGCGTATCCGTCTCCATGTCCTGGTCGCGCACGGCGCCGATCAACTCGGTAACCTTCCCGATACCTCGCTCGTCGCACCACGCCTCGAGATCGTCAATGATGCTGACCAGGGCCGTCGGATTACGGAAACCCGCATAGCCGATGCCGACGGCGCTGGCGCCAGCGAGCATGTATTCGACGACGTCTTCGGCCTTGGTCACACCACCAATTCCGATAACGGGGACTTTCACGACCTTGGCGACTTGATACACCATTCGCAGCACGATCGGTTTTAGCGCCGGGGAGACCAATCCACCAAACTTGTTACCGAGCGCGGGTCGGAAATTGTCCGTCCGGATCTTGAGCGCGAGGAAGGTGTTCGCAATCACCACGGCATCGGCGCCGGCGTCCTCTGCCGCCTGAGCGATGGAGACAATGTCGCCGGCGTTCGGCGAGAGCTTGACCCACAATGGTTTGGTGGTCGCCGCTCGGATAGCATGGATCACCTTCCGCGTGTGATCTTCGTGCATTGCGAAATTGCCGCCCGTGGCATTGCGGGTTGGACAAGAGATATTCGCTTCGATCACGTCAACATCCGGCACACTCAGCTCGCGGGCGAGCGCGGCGAAGTCCTCAATGCTTTCCGATGAGACACTGACGATGAGCGGCGGCGTAAATTTCGCGTACTCGGGAACGATGTGGTCGACAAAGTACGCGATGCCTTTACCTGGCAGACCTATCGATTGGATGATCCCCCCTTCGGTCTCGGCCATTCTCGGCGTTGGGTTGCCGAGTCTTGGCTCGCGGCAGATCGTCTTGGCAACAAGCCCTCCGAGCCTGTTGAGGTCGATGACGTCATTGTACTCCCATGAGAAGGCGCCAGATGCGGGCGTCACCGGATTCTGCAGGGTGATGTCGCCGATCTTTACCGAAAGATCTACCATCCGACCGCCTCCTGCATGTCGAATACAGGACCATCGCGGCAAACGCGCCTGAGAACGCGCTTGCCGTCCACTTCGAAGGTGCGAACGCAAACGTAGCAGGCGCCGAAGCCGCAAACCATGACTTGCTCCATGGCGACCTGGCCGGGAATATTGTGCTTTTTGCCGAGCCGCTGCATCAGCATCAACAGTCGGTTCGAACCACAGGTAAAGAATGCGTCCGCCTTGCCCTCGACATTGACATCCTCAATGATCTTCTCGACGTTCTCGACCGCGCTGCTGTTATCGGAATCCAAAACGGTGACTGTCCTGGCGCCCAAGCCCTCAAAGATATCTTTCGACATGACCACCGCGGGGTTTCGCGCACTCAAGATTGCGGTAATCCCCACTCCGTGGTCGGCCGCCAATTGCGATAGTGGCGCGAGCGTTGCCAGGCCGACACCCCTGCCGAGGACCACGACGTTCTTCCAGTTCGGATTAAGCTGAAATCCGACGCCGAGCGGACCGGCGATATTGAAGTCATCACCCGGAATGAGCATCGCCATTCCACGCGTACCCCGTCCTTCGGCCTTGTAGAGGAACGCGAGCTGCGCTGCCTCTTTATCAACGCGATAAACGCTCATTGGCCGCCGCATCCACACTTCGGCTCCATCGGGTGAAGGGCAGAGCAGATGAAACATCTGTCCGGCATAGGCTTTCAGCGCGCGCTGATGTACCGTGACGACGGTCTCTTTGTATTCCTTGTTGACCCATTCGTTTGATACCACAGTGCCGATGAATTCGCCGACCCGCTTCTCCGGATAGGTGTCCTTGTCCGCCACCCGGAGCGCAGAGTTGGTGTATTTGTCACTCGGGGCGGATGCCATGTCGTCTTAGGTTTTCGCTTCATTTCAGGATGGCTGATCCATCCGAGAATTGCCCACAGGATAGGACGACGAAGCGTCGTGTGTCAATTTTGGGACAATCTAGGTCCCGGCTCCTTCGTCGCGATGCGCAGTTGAATCGGCCTGACCTCCGTCATGGCGACCGAACAGCAGCGTCACGTTTATCCTGTAATTTTCGTAGCCTTGAGCGAATTTTGGGGCGTCGGAGTAGTGGAACAATCGGGAGTCGAACAGCACGGCGCGGTTTTCTCGGTAGGGCACGACCAGCCTCTCCCCGGCGTGTTGTTCCAAAAAAGCGACAATCCGTGCGCGGTCGCCCCCATAATCCATCACCTTCCATTCGGCTGGCGGCGGAATGCGGCAGATAACAAGGCCGCCATGGCAGGGGGTCAAACTGGCTACAGTTGGCGTCACCCAGAAGTTCACACTCACCGCAGCATCGTCAGCATGGACATCAATCGCAGCGTCACTTTCGAGCCCCTTGAAAGCCCACGCTTGGGTCAACGGGGCATTGCCCAACAACTCGGGAAAGATAACGCGCAACTCGTGCGCGACCTGTAGCAGCAAGGGGGAGGCCAAGCCATCCTCGAGATAGGAGGCGACAAAGCCGCGGACGTGGCTGAAGTCGTGCCAGATCGTGCTTTCAAGCAGATACCGCCTCAGACCGGCGACAGCCGGCGGCGTCAGTAGGTGATCGAAAAAGACAACCCCTGTCCGATCTGCCTTGAACTGCCGGGTAAGAGCATCAACATTCAATTGCTTGTTGACAGCGCCGTTGATCATCTCTGGTGCGGAGAAGACATTGATCGAAGTGTTGTAGTTGTCCCCGAGCCTATCGAGTTGATCGCTGGAGAGCCATGTAACGTCTTCCGGCACGTCCTTTGCCACCTCCGTGTATGCTCGCGCTAACGCCTCGAAGCGCCGACCGTCGCGGCAACGCCCGGACAAGAATCGGAATTGCGCCGCATCGTGCAAGAGTTTGCTGCGCGTGGCAGCCGACAGCGACTTGCGCGCGATTCCCGTGCGGTCGTCGCCCCGACGCAGTTCGTAGGTTCGCGCAAAATGGTCCAGCGCGCGACCTCTTTCACCTTCTGCCAGCCAAAGAAACCCGAGCGCTCGGTGGCTGTCATAGTGCTCTGGCTCGATCGCGCACGCGCGACTGAAATTCGCAATGGCTTCGCGTCTCCGGCCGAGTCGCTCAAGTGCAACGGCACGGTTGTAATGGGCAGATGCGTAGCGTGGCTCGGTCGCAATGGCGTTATCAAAGTGACCGATTGCAGAAAGGTGCTTGCCCTGCATGGCAGCTACGACGCCCAGATTGTGGGCGGTGATTGCATGCCCCGGAGAAATGTCGAGCGCTGCGCGATAGGCGGCCTCGGCTTCGCGAAGACGGCCCGCCTTGTGATGAGCCATCGCGTCTTCGAAAAGTTCGTTGAACTGCGCCTTCGTGCGATCCGCCATGTTCCAACAAACAGTCAGCCGTGGATACGGTTACACCGGACCATGGCCTCGATCAATTCGGGCGCACTCATGGCCGACCCCGCATGTGGATGGTGCGCTCCATAGGCTGCACAATCAGCAAATCGATTCCTCGGCGGCCGGATGGCCGTCGATCCCGAATTGCGTCTGATCCAATGACGGCGTGGAATTACGTTTGAGCGGAGAGGCTGGCCCGGAGACCAAGCCACTGACGCCATGGGCGCGGCACTTGTCTTGTTCGGCAACGAGGGTCTGGCGTCGATGGATCTGGTTCGAGGTTCGAGGTCGCTCGCTTGTCGCTACCTTGCGGCTCGGGACGCTGTCGTGCATCATAACGATGCACGAACGGTATTGACCAAGGCGGCAGCGGAATCCTGAACCGCGCACGCCCAGGTCGTTTGCGCACGGTGTGGGACAATGCGGCGTCGCGGCGGCCGGGCGCTCTGTTTGCGCGTGACCAACCGGGAGGAAGCCGTGTCTGTCCATGCCGGCCGCCTTGTAGGAAAGGGGTGAGCTATTGGCATTCTCTTGTATGCAATTGGTCAACGGGGATTTATGCAACCGGGCGGCGGTGATCGGGCAGTCTGCTTTGATTAAACATTTCAGTGGCGCGGGCAAATGATCGACTGCATTCGATTTTTACGACCATGGAAGGGCGCCAACCGGTGTCTTTTGGGATAAATCGGGCCGACGGGAAGATTGCCATGACAAACGCCGATGAGGCCCAGATCTTTGCGGTTTTTGACGAGGAAATGTTGCGCACCGGGTCGCGCGCTGACTTTGTCTTCGAAAGTCTTCGCGATGCGATTTGGGACGGCCGCATTGGGCGTGGTGTGCGCGTGCGTGAGGAGGAGATTGCGCGCAATATGGGCGTCAGCCGAACTCCAGTACGGGAGGCGCTGCAGCGGCTGCAACAACGCGGCCTGCTCGTCGTAGGCGCCGGACGCGGTCTCGTCGTCGCCGAGTTGCGCCATGATCAGGTGGTTGAACTCTATGCGATGCGGGAGGTCTTGGAAGGCTCAGCAGCGCGGTTCGCCGCGCAGCGCGCGACCGAGGCTGAGATCGCTCATTTGACCCGGCTACAGCGGGAACTCCGACAGACCAACAAAGACGCAATGAAGCTGGTGATGCTCAATCGTCAATTTCACCAGGTCCTTTATCATGCGGCACACAACCAATATCTGATGCAAACCCTGGATCTGCTGCTCGATTCGTTTGCGCTATTAAACCACACGACGTTCAGGATGCCGAAACGCAGAGAATCTGACGAAGAGCATCGAAAAATTGTGGAAGCGATTGAAAAGCGCGCTCCTGACCAAGCTGAACAAGCTGCCCGCGCACACATTCGAAATGCCCAACGGACGCGATTCGACCATGCCTCCACCGCTGCGAAAAGGCACTTTGCCCAATCCTGACTTGATCAGTAGTCGCGCGAGCCGTTGGGGACGGCGGTCAGCCTCGCCATCGCGGCCGACCAACGCGGAGAGCTTGGACGATAGATCGAGCAGGCCGGACGATCGATCCGGTTTCGACCTCCATCAGCTGGAACATTGCAGATGAAACCCCCATCGGCTTCCGACAAGTCCGACCTGTCAGCGCGTATTGACCAGTCGCCCCGGATGCGCCGGGCGCTTGGCAAAAGTGCGACCGAGGCCCGGCTGCTCGCCGTACAGCCATTCCATTGAACCAAGAGCGTCGGTTTGTGTGCGGCCGGCCAACATCATGTTTCGCAATTCGCGCACCACTCCAGACGTGTGAAAGACCTCGCCATAGACACGCGCCATCACTTGCACACGGCCTGTTCGCAGATAGCGGGCCGCCTGGTAGGCCTGAAAGCCGGCGGCGAAATCGCCGTCGGCCTCTTCTACAGAGTCGGCGAGACACACCGCGTCTTCGATTGCCATGCACGCGCCTTGCGCGAGATACTGGAGCATGGGATGGGCGGCGTCGCCGAGCAGCGTCATGCGCCCCCGGCTCCACTCCTTCACCGGCTGCCGGTCGCACAGCACCCACATGCGCCAGCTCTCGATCTTGGCAAGCAGAGTGCGTACTTCGACGCACGTGCCGGCAAACCGCTGGTGCAGCTCATCCGCATCGCCGAAGGTGTCCCACCCCTCCTCGTATCTGTTGCTGTGAAACACGGCGACAAGGTTGAACAGATCGCCGCCGCGCAATGGGTAGTGAACGAGGTGGACCTTGTCGCCTGCCCACAACACCATCGATTGCCAGCGCAAGTGCTCCGGCATTTCCGATGTGGGTAATACGGCACGATAAGCGATATGGCCGGAGACGACCGGCTTTCCATCCTTCACAATGAGCGGACGGATC
>Ga0099791_10000261_pt1 | contig 18791 bp, 20 predicted proteins | sample Rivendell_Oct201_7_FD_77318 | JGI IMG/M metagenome (GOLD analysis project Ga0099791, IMG submission 77318) | Vadose zone soil and rhizosphere microbial communities from the Eel River Critical Zone Observatory, Northern California to study diel... | ecosystem: Environmental > Terrestrial > Soil... | reverse complement strand
GGTCGATTCACTTCTGCCGTGTCCTTCTGGGGCGAGTGGACGAACGTGACTACATCATCCGGGCCTAGCCATCTGTCACCCATGTTGCCGGTTTATTCTGTTACCTATGTTCCCGGTTGCTCATGTGCCCTTGGCGCCGGAGTACAACATGGGTGGCTTTCTCCGACGCAACGAACTGAACGCATTCGTATCCCAGAGCGCGCACGTCAATCCCCTCGAACAGTCGCTCTCCCCCGCCCAGCAGGACCGGCGAGATAGCGACGTGCAGCTCATCGATGAGGCCCGTACGAAGATATTGCTGGATAGTGTTAGGTCCGCCGCCAATGCGCACATCCATTCCGTTGGCTGCGTCGCGCGCCCGGTCAAGCGCCTCGTGAATACCGCCCGTGACGAAGTAGAATGTCGTTCCGCCTTCCATCTGGATGGGCGAGCGCGCGTGATGAGTCAAGATGAAAGTTGGAACGTGATAGGGTGGGTTGTCCCCCCACCAGCCTTTCCAGTTCATGTCGGGCCAGGAACCGCGAATCGGTCCGAACATGTTTCTTCCGAGAATCCAGGCGCCAACATTCTTGAAGCCCCGCGCAGCGAAGTCGTCATTGATCCCCGTTGTGCCACCGTCGGCGCCAAATAGGGTCCGTTGGAACGTGCGTGTCGGGACTAACCACTGGTGCAAATCTGTCCCGCCCACGCCGAGCGGATTCCTGATGTCCTGATTCGGACCAGCTCCGTATCCGTCAAGCGAGATGGTAAAGCCCTCAACTCGGACGCGTGTCATTTTCATGCCTTCCTTTCGATTGACGTCTAACGCTCAGTATCAGCCGCGGCGCGAAGCGCCGTCGGCTGCATGCCGAAGTTAGATGGCACCTTCGTCATTCCCGCCGTAGTACTTGCCCGTAGCCAACCACATTCGGCCCTTCACGGATCGTGAATGTTGCGCCCACCTGCAACCGCTCGTACGTGTTGGCCGGGTAGTACATAAGGTCCATCCACAACGTGGCGCTCTGGCCCGGAGCCAGTACCAAGGGAGTGCGGCGGAACTGAACGCCTAGGTATTCCTCGCTCAAAACTCGATTAGAACCAACGCTGGCTTGTCGCTGTCGAACATCACCCACAACCACGTGAGGCCTGTAGAACGCGTGCGGGTGGTCAAGTCGTAGAGGGGTACTTCGCCCGCCTTCGTTCGCTAGAAGAAAGGTCACCTCAGCTTCGATTGCTGCCATCACCGCCTGCCTATCTAACTAGAAGTATCTAGACCCGCATAACGACCGCGTCTGCTGCATAACGCGTTGGCTGGACGGCTTGGTGTGGATAATCCGGCCCGGGGGGCCGGGTGGTTCTGGCGGGAGCGGCCTTGGGGGATGCGGGGTTGCGCATGGGCCCGTGGGGCAGGTCCAGTTTTACACAGACCTGGATAGTTCCGGAAGGACCTCAGAACGGCTCGTAGATCAGGTACCAGGGCCCCGCGATGTGGGCGTAGCGGGCGCCGATCGGCCGCGAACGGGGTCGGTAGGCGAGGCCGCACTGGTCGACGACGCCGCATTCGGCGGTCAGGAATCGCACCTCGTCGGGCGACATGACCGTCACGTATCTCGCGCGGAACAGGCCGACCCGCAGGCCCTCGGCGTGGCCCGGGCCACCGGTGAGGCCGTGGGCGGCCCGGGTGAGCGCCCGCTCGCTCGCATGGAACCGCGCGCGGAACAGCGGATTGATCGGGCTCTGGCTCGAGAGATAGATGACAACCAGGGCCGCGCCCAGGACCGCGAACGAGGCCCAGAGCCCGAGGAGCCAGGGCCGGCCACGGGCCGCTGCGCTCCACGGGAGCGCCCACGCGATGGCGAGCAGACACGCGGTGGGAACGAGCAGCGCGACGTCGAGGAAGCCGACGCCGGTGTCGCTCACCGCGACGATGGCGTAGAGCTCCCATCCGACGGTGAGCGTCGTGAGGAGCGCCCTCCACATCGACCGGCTCCTGGGCGTCAGCCGAGCGGGCCCACGAGCAGGACGAGCGGCGAGGTCAGGATGGCGGTCGAGAGGATCCAGAGGCCCGAGGGCTTGCCCTGCGCCCGGAGGCGGAGCGCGATCCCGACCGTGACGAAGGCGCCGACGGCCGAGACGAGCGCGACGGCCACCGCGAGGAGCCCGCGGTTCACGCAGCCGAACAGCAGCACCGGCGTGAAGTAGAGCCCGATCATGGCGGCCGGGGCGAGGGCGGGCAGGGCCACGTGCTTGACGAGGGGGTTGTGCATGCCCTTCCAGTCTGGCACGGCCGGAATTTCCCGCGGCGGCCGGGGTGGGCCGCGGACCGGAGCGGTCAGGCGGTGGCGCCGGCCTCCACCGTGGGCTCGTAGTGGGTGGCGTCGGGAAAGCCGATGGGCCGCACCGCGGGGAGGGTGACACCGGCCTCGCGGTACGATTCGACGAAGGCGGACACGGTCCGGAAGTCGCCGAGGCCGCCCAGCGCGGCCACGAGCCGCTCGGGCACCGCCTCCGGCTTCGGCGACCGATCGTAAGCGGCGATCTCCGCGCCGAACCCGCTCTGCTCGAGCATGGCCCGGTAGAACGGCAGCGCGAGGTAGCGCGTCAGCTCGGTGCGGAAGAGGAGGCCGGCGGCGGCGCGATCGGCGGTGAGCGCCGCCGGCACCGCGGCCACGATCTCGAAGCCCTGGAGCGACTTGCCCGCGCGCTCGCGCCCCCGCCGGATGGCCGGCACCGCCTGCTCCCGCACGTACGCGGGCGCGGCCAGCCACAGGACGACGCCGTCGGCGATCTCGCCGGCCAGCTCGAGCATGCGCGGGGCCAGCCCGCCCAGCAGGATGGGCGGCGCCGCGGGCACCCGCGGCAGGCCGCTCTGCCAGTTCACGCGGTAGCGCGCGCCCTGGTGCTGCACCTTGCCGGTGAGCGCGGCGCGCAGCACCGTCACGTACTCGCGCGTGACCTCGAGCGGCCGGCCCATGTCGAGCCCGAGCGCGGCCTCCATCATCGGCTTGTGGCTCACCCCGATGCCGAGACGCAGGCGGCCGCCGCTCACGTCGGACAGGGTGAGCGCCTCCTGGGCGAGCAGCACCGGATGCCGCGGGTAGATCGGGATGACCCCGCTGCCGAGGCCGGCGTGCGGGGCGACGTGGCCGTAGGCGGCCAGCACCTGCAGCGCGTCGCGGCCGATGCCGTGCGTGACCCACAGGCTCTCGTAGCCGAGCGCGTCGGCCCGCCGGGCGAGGGCCACCGCGGGAGCCAGCTCGGCGCCGGGGCTCAGGAAGAGCGCGGTGCGCGCCACGCGCCTACGCCCGCACCGTCACGCCGACCGCGGCGAGCTGCGCGCGCAGGTCGTCACCCTGGTCGAAGCGGTGAAGGACCGCCGGCATGCCGACCGCGCGCGCGGCCTCCACGTTCTTGTCCCAGTCGTCCACGAACACGCACGCCGCGGGGGGCAGGCCGAGGCGCTCGGCCGCGAGCCGGAAGATCGCGGGCGTCGGCTTCGCCATGCCGACCTCGGCGGAGACCACGATGTCGTCGAAGAGGTGGTGCAGCGCCAGCTCGCCTTCGAGACGCTCGCGCAGGGACACGTCCGCGTTGCTCAGGATCGAGCAGCGGTAGGGCGGGCGCAGTGCCCGCACCAGGGCGACGTTCAGCTCGATGGGCGCCTGCGCCTTGCGCCACTCATCGTGCAGGCGCGGCAGGGTCCGGCCCGCCCGGCGCTCCAGCTCCCGGTGCGCACCGTCGGTCCACGCGGCCGGATCACCCACTCCACGCTCGATCTCGGCCCAGGCCGGCGAGCCGTAGAGGGTCTGGAAGATCGAGGAGCGGGGCAGGTCGTGGAGGCGGTCCAGCTCGCGGGCCACGTCCCAGCGCATGTCCCACAGGACCCCGCCGAAATCGAAGACGATCGCGCGGGGGTCAGTAGTAGCGGGGACCACGCGGATTAGTCGCCGGCTTGGGCGGGGCGCTGCTGCGGTCGCTCGTGAGCGGCACCCAGCCGTGGTCCTTCATGCACTTCTCGTCGAGGACGTTGTCCTTGCTGGTGCAGCCGTCGCGGTCGCGCCTGAACTCTTCCACCGTGTAGTTGACGTTCGGCTTGTACCACTGTCGATCCCGCTCGGAGCTGCAGCCGATCAGGAGACCCGTTGCGACGACGAGGATGAGGCACAAACGCCGGATCACGGCGGTCATGATACCATGCCGCCCTCGGCCATGCTGGACACGACCATCGCCGGCAGTCTCCCCAAGCCCGAGTGGCTCGCGCCCCCGAACGTGCTGTGGGCGCCCTGGCGCCTCGAGGGCCGCCCGCTCGAGGAGGGCAAGCGCGACGCGGTGCTCCTGGCCCTGCGCGAGCAGGAGCAGGCCGGCATCGACATCGTCACCGACGGCGAGCAGACCCGCCGGCACTTCGTGTGGGGCTTCGTCGAGCACCTCGACGGCATCGACTTCTCGAAGATGGTGACGATCGGCATCCGCGCGGACCGCTACCAGGCGACGGTGCCGACCGTGACCGGCCCGGTGCGGCGCCGGGGCTCCATCCACGGCGACGACGTGCGCTGGGCCCGGGCCAACACCGGGCGGCGGCTCAAGCTCACGATCCCGGGGCCGATGACCATCGTCGACACCATCCACGACGCGCACTACGGCAGCCGGGCCCGACTCGCCATGGACCTGGCCCGCCTCATCAACGAGGAGGCGCAGGAGCTGGAGGCGCTCGGGCTCGACATGCTGCAGCTCGACGAGCCCGCCTTCAACGTCTACATGGACGAGGTGCGCGACTGGGGCGTGGCCGCCCTCGACCGCGCGGTCGAGGGTCTGCGCTGCCGCACCGCGGTGCACATCTGCTACGGCTACGGCATCAAGGCCAACACCGACTGGAAGCAGACCCTGGGGGGCGAGTGGCGGCAGTACGAGCGGACCTTCCCGCTCCTGGCCGGCAGCCGCATCGGCGGCGTCTCGCTCGAGTGCGCCGGCTCGCGGGTGCCGATTTCGCTCATCGGCCTGCTCGGCGACAAGGACGTGCTGGTCGGCGCGGTCGACGTGGCCACCGACCGGGTGGAGACGCCGGAGGAGGTCGCCGCGGTGATCCGCTCCGCGATGCAGCACGTGCCCGCCGCCCGCATCTTCCCCTGCACCAACTGCGGGATGGTGCCGCTCTCGCGCGGCGTGGCGCGCGACAAGCTGCGGGCGCTCGGCGCGGGGGCCGCCATCGTGCGGCGCGAGCTCGCCGGCTGATCCCCAGCCGATGACGCAGGAGATGACCGCGTACTACGCCCGACGGGCGGCGGAGTACGAGCGGGTCTACACCGGCCCGCGCTGGCAGGACGACCTGGCCCGGCTGCGCCCGCGTGTGACGGAGCTCTTCGCGGGGCGCCGGGTGTTCGAGGTCGCCTGCGGCACCGGCTACTGGACCCAGGTCGCGGCGGAGCGCGCCCGCGCCGTCCACGCCACCGACCTCAATGACGACACCCTGGCGATCGCTCGGGCCAAGACCTACGCGGCCCCGGTGTCGTTCGAGCGCCGCGACGCCTACGCGCCCGCGGCCGGACCCGCGCAATTCGACGGGGGGCTCGTCGGCCTCTGGCTGTCGCACGTCGACCTGGCGCGGATGGACGAGTTCCTCCGCGCCTTCAACTCGCACCTGCAGCCGGGCGCCCGCGTGCTGATGTTCGACGAGCGCGCCACCGAGGAGCGCCCGAACCCGCCGGCCAGCCGCTTCGACGAGGCGGGCAACCGCTACGAGATGCGGCGCCTCCAGGACGGCGAGCGCTTCGAGATCATCAAGAACCTCTTCGATCGCGCCCGCCTGGAGGCGCTGATCGCCCCGCACGCCGCGTCTACCTCGTACCGGGAGCTCCAGTTCTTCTGGCTGCTCGAGTACGCGGTGGCCTAGGGCTCGGCTCGGCCCTTCGTCGCGAACTGGCGCTCGTAGAGCGAGCGGAGCTCCTCGAGCGTGGTGACCTGGCCCGGGGCCTTGTCCGGGCGCACGCGCGCGATGCGGGCGAAGCGCAGCGCGAAGCCGGACGGGTAGGTCGGGCTCTTCTGGATCTCGTTGTAGTCCACCTCCACCACGACCTCCGGCCGCACCCGCACCGTGTAGCCGTCGTCACCGGTGGCCAGCGCGTGTAGTCGCTCGGTCATCTCGGTGAACTCGCGGTCGGTGAGACCCTTGAAGGTCTTGCCCACCTCCGCCCAGCCGTCCCCGTCGCGTACCGCCAGGTGATAGTTCGACAGCCAGCCCACGCGCCGGCCGGAGCCGCGGTCCGCGGCCACGATCACGCAGTCCACCGTCAGCGCGGCCTTCAGCTTGAGCCACTTCTTGCCCCGGCCGCCCGGCTCGTAGGGGCTCGCCGGATCCTTGGCCATCAGGCCCTCGTGGCCGGCCGCGAGGGCGCGGGCCATGAGCGCGGCGCCGTCCTCCGCCCGCGTGACCAGCGCGCGCTCGGCCAGCCATCGTCCGCCGGTCACGCGCTCGAGAACCTCCCAGCGACGCGCGTAGGGCTCGTCCAGGTACGTGCGCCCGTCCGCCATCAGGCAGTCGAAGAGATGCAGCGTGAGCGGCAGCGCGCCCGCGGCGGCCTCGACGCCGCGCACCCGGCGGAAGCGGCGCATCAGCTCCTGGAACGGCAGCGGGCGCCCGGCCGCGTCGAGGGCGACCACCTCCCCGTCCAGGATGAGCGGCGTGCCGGAGAGATCGCGCCGGGCGATGGCCACGATGTCGGGCAGGCTGCGGGTGACGTCGGACATGCGCCGGCTCCAGATGGCCACCCGATCGCCGTCCCGGTGGAGCTGGATGCGCGCCCCGTCGTACTTGAACTCCATCGCGGAGGTGCCGCCGTGGGCGGCCAGCGCCTCGGCCGGGTCGGTCGCGATCTCGGCCAGCATCGGCAGCAGCGGCACGAAGACGCGGGGCTGGGCCGCGGCCAGGGCGGCGGCGTCCCCGCCCAGCGCGAGGGCCGCCACCGCGGTGAGATCGCCCGTGATCAGCGCGGCGCGGCGCACCGTCGCGGGCGGCGCGCCGGCCGCCTCGGCGATCGCCTCGAGCACGAGCCCCTCCGAGAGGCCCATGCGCATCTCGCCGTAGATGATGCGCTGGAGCAGGTCGCGCTCGGCCTCCGAGGCACGCGCCGCCAGCTCGCCGAGGCGCGCCTCGCGCAGCCGCCGGGCGCCCGGCCCGGCCGCCCCGGCGACCTCGCCGAAGGCCCGCGCCACGTCCGCCAGCGTGAGCGGCCCGCCCGACGCGCCCGGCGCCGGCGCGGGCAGGCCGCGCACGTTGAGCACGCGCGGATCCGAGGCCGGGAAGGCCCGCCCGCTCAGGTACGTGACCGCGCGTGCGAGATCGTCGGGCGGAAGCGCGCGCAGGTACAAGGCGACGAGACGGCGCTTCTCGAGCCGCCCCCCGCTCGCGGCGACGCGCGCGCGAAGCTCGGTCAGATCGGCGAGGAGCGCCATGGGTCCATTCTCTCCCTCACAGGATCAGCAGGAGCCAGCCGACCAGCAGGGTCGCCACCGTCACCGGCACCCCGACCTTGCTGTACTCGAGGAAGCCGATCTGGATGCCGGCGCCCCGCGCCTGCTCGACCACGATGAGGTTGGCGACCGAGCCCAGGATCGTGAGGTTACCGGCCAGCGTGGAGGCCGTCGCGAGCAGGAGCCACGCGCGGGTGGGCTCGCCGAAGGTCGGGATCACCGTCTTGAAGAGCAGCACCGCGGGGACGTTCGAGACCAGGTTCGACAGCACCGCGGTCGCCACCGTGAGCACCACCGGGCGGTAGAGGCCGACCGCGCCCGCCCAGCCGAGGATCTCCCCGGCGAGCCCGGAGGCCTCGAGGCCGCCGATGACCACGAAGAGCCCGGTGAAGAGCACGAGGAGCCCCCAGTCGATCTCGCGGTAGACCTTGTCGGGATTCACCCGCCGCGTGAGGAGACAGTAGGCGGCGCCGCCGATGGCCACCAGCGCGATCGGCACCCCGGCGAGAAAGGCCACCAGCATCACCGACACCGCGGCCATGGTCTTGATCATCAGCGCGGGGTGCACGGCCCCGCGCTCCTCGAGGGCCTCGGCCGGCAGCGCGGGCGGGAGCCGGCGCCGGTACGCGAGCCAGATCACTCCGAACACGAGCGCGAGCCCGATCAGCCCCACCGGCGCCTCGCGCAGCAGGAACGCGCGGTAGCTGATGCCGGAGAAGCTGCCCACCAGCATGTTCTGCGGGTTGCCGGTCAGCGTGGCCACGCTGCCCACGTTGGCCGCGGTGGCGAGCGCGATCAGGTAGGGCACGGGCGGCAGGCGGAGCCGGCGCACGAGGTCCAGCACGATGGGCGCCATCACCAGGCACACCACGTCGTTGACGAAGAGCGCCGACAGCACGCCGGCGGCCGCGATGATCAGGGCCAGCAGGCCGACCGGGGTGTGGGCGCGCCGCACCGCCGCGTAGGTCACGAGGCGGAAGAAGCCGGAGAGGCGCAGGTACGCGGCCACGATCATCATGCCGAAGAGCAGCACGAGGGTGTGGGCGTCGACGGCGGCCACCGCCCGGTCCCAGGGCAGGAGCCCGCTCACCACCACGACCGCTCCGCCGATGATGGCCACGCCGGTGCGGTCGACGCGGAGGAAGGGCAGGCGGCCGAGGGCGAGGCCGAGGTAGGTGCCGGCGAACGCGACGAGCGCGATCAGCCGGTCGACGCTGACTTCCTGCATGAGCCGATTCCCGGGCGGCTGCTCAGTAGCCGATCGCGGCGCCGTCGCTCCGCGGATCGGCCCCGCCCACCAGGACGCCGCTGCCCGCGTCGAGGGTGATGCCGTGGGCGTGGCCGGCCAGCTCGTTCCACGCTTCCCACCGATTGATCGCGTGGCCCCGGCGGGCCAGCTCCGCGACGGTGGCCTCCGGGAAGCGGCCCTCCAGGTTGAGCTGCTCCCGCGCGTCGCCGATCGCGAACCGTCCGGCGAGCCAGCGCGGCGCCTCGACCGCCTGCTGGATGTCGAGCCCGAAGTCGATCAGCGCGGTGTACACCTGGAGATGGATCTGCGGCTGGCCGTCGGCGCCCATGCAGCCGACGACCTGCCACAGGCGGCCGTCGCGGAAGGCGAGCGAGGCGATCAGGGTGTGCAGCGGCCGCTTGCCGGGCTCGAGCCGATTCGGGTGGTCCGGATCCAGCGAGAAGTAGGCGCTCCGATTCTGGAGCACGATGCCGGTGTCCCCCGCCACCACTCCCGCGCCGAAGCCGAAGTAGAGGCTCTGGACCAGCGAGGCCGCGTTGCCCGCCTCGTCCACCGCGGCCACGTAGACGGTGTCGCCGGCCAGGCTCCCTTCCGAGGGCACGCGGTCCCACGGCAGCGCCCGCGCGGGATCGATGAGGCGCCGGCGCTCGTCGACGTAGGCGGTGGAGAGCAGGCGCTCCACCGGCACCGGCACGAACGCGGGATCGGCGACGAAGCGGTCCCGGTCGTGGAACGCGATCTGCTTGGCCTGCACCAGCAGGTGCACGTGGTCGGGCCCCAGGTAGGGCAGCGCGCCGAGGTCGTGGCACTCCACGAGCCGCAGGGCCTGCAGGACCGAGACGCCCTGGCTCGGCGGCGGGGTCTCGTGGATGGTGACGCCGCGATAGGTGGCGCTGATCGACTCGCCCCACCGCGCGCGCTGCCCGGCCAGATCGCGCTCGGTGAAGAAGCCTCCGTGCTCGCGCGCCCACCGGGCCATCTCGCGGGCGGTCTCGCCCTCGTAGAAGCCGGCCCGCCCGGCGCCCAGGCGCTCGAGGGTGCCCGCGAGGTCCGGGTTGACGAGCCGGCGCCCGACCGGGGGCCGGCGCCCCTCGGCCAGGAAGATGCGCGCCGCGGGCGGATCGGCCGCGAGCACGTCGGCGCTGCGCTCGATCCACTCGGAGAGCCGCCGGGTGATCGGGAACCCGTCGCGGGCGTAGCGCACCGCCGCGGCCAGGTCGTCGGCGAGCGGGAGCTTCCCGTGGCGCGCGTGGGCCTCGCACCAGCCGTCCACCGCGCCCGGCACCGTGAGGGTCGCGGGCACGATGCCGCGGAGCGGGATCTCGCCGAGGCCGCGCGCCCGGAACCAGTCGAGGGTCCCCGCCTCCGCCGCGGCGCCCGCGGCGTCGAGCGAGTGCACGGCGCCGGTGCGCGCGTCGTGGATGAGCCAGAACGCATCGCCGCCCACGCTGGTCATGTGCGGGTAGACGACCGCGAGCACCGCGGCGGCCGCGATGGCCGCATCGACCGCGGCGCCGCCGGCTTGTAGTACTTGAACGCCGGCCTGGGAGGCCAGCGAGTGAGGAGAGGTGACCATGCCGCGGTACGCCAGCGTGGCCGGGCGCCCGGTGTCGAGGATGCGTCTAGCTCCGTCCCGGCGCGAGCGGCAGCTCCATCCAGACGTCGGCGCGCGGGTTGCCGTTGTAGTCGGCGATCTCCCGGAATCCGTAGCGGCGGTAGAGCCGCACCGCGGCCTCGAGCCGGCTCTCGCTGTCGAGACGCAGCGTGTCCCCGCCGAGCGCGCGCGCCTCCTCCAGCACGCGGGCCATCAGCCGGTCCGCGAGGCCGCGGCCCCGGCACGCCGGGCGCAGCCACATGCGCTTGAGCTCCGCCACGCCCGGGGCGAGCCGGCGCACCGCCGCGGTCCCGACGACCACGCCGGCGGGGTCGACGACGATCAGCATCACGCCCGCCGCGCCGGCGTACTCGCCCTGCCAGTCGGCCACGTCGTGGTCGAGGCCGCTCGCGTCCACGTCCTCGCCCAGGAACGCGAAGTACTCGGCCAGCTCGCGGGTCACCCCCGCGTGATCGGCGGGGCCGGCGCGGCGGATCTGGTAGTCCTCGGCCACCTAGCGCTTCCGGGCGTGCGCGTCGAGCCCGCGCTGCCAGAGGTACTCGGTCTCGCCCAGGTGCTTGCCGACCCAGCGCGAGAGCACGAAGAGCAGGTCGCTGAGGCGGTTGACGTACTTGAGCGGCCACTCGCCGATCGTCTCCACCCGGGAGAGCTCCAGCACGCGCCGCTCCGCGCGGCGGCACACGGTGCGCGCCTGGTGGAGGAAGCCCCCCACCGGCCCGCCGCCGGGCAGGATGAAGCTCTTGAGCGGCGTCAGCTCCTTCTGGCACTCGTCCATCAGCCGCTCGAGCGCGGTCACCTGCTCGGCGCCCACCCGGAACATGCCCTCGTAGGTCGCGTCGGCCGGGGTGGCCAGCTCGCTCCCCAGGTCGAAGAGCTCGTTCTGCAGCCGGCGCAGCACCTCGTCGAGCCACCGGTGCCGCTTGCCGCCCTTCTTCCGCTCCGCGTTGAACACGCGGGCCAGCCCGATGATCGCGTTCAGCTCGTCGATGGTGCCGTACGCCTCGATGCGCGGCGAATCCTTCGGCACGCGGCGGCCGCCGACGAGCGCGGTCTCGCCGTGGTCTCCGGTGCGCGTGTAGACGCGGGTGATGCGGACGGGCATCCGGGGTCCTCCCGCGCCGAGGCTAGCACAGGTGCTAGACTCTGGCCATGAGCGAGGCGTGGCGCGCGAACCTGGTGACCGACCAGGAGGGCATCGCGCGCATCGTGCGCGAGTGCAAGCGCATCGCGGTCCTCGGCATCAAGACCGAGGCCCAGCGCGATCAGCCCGCGTTCTACGTGGCCGAGTACATGGCGCGCGCCGGCTACGACATCGTGCCGGTGCCGGTCTATTTCCCCGAGGCCACCCGCATCCTCGACCGCCCCCTCTACCGCACCGTCCGCGAGGTGCCGGGCCCGGTGGACATGGTCGACGTCTTCCGCCGCCCGCGCGACATTCCCCCGCACGTGGACGACATCCTGGCCGCGCATCCCCGCGTGGTCTGGCTCCAGCTCGGCATCCGCCACGAGCAGGCCGCGGAGGCCTTCGCGCGCGCGGGCATCCAGGTGGTCCAGGACCGCTGCCTGCTGGTCGAGCACCGCCGCCTGCGCTAGCTGGACCGGCCGCGCCGGCGGCTCAGCGCGCGGCGGCGAGCGTGTCCAGCGCGAGCGTCACGTCCTGCCACTCCGTCTCGCTGAGCGCGGTCGCGCCGAAGCGCGCGCGCTCGTAGTGGCGCGTGAGACGCGTGAAGGGCTCCGCGCGCTCCGGGGCGGCGGCGCCGACCCGCGCCGCGAACTGTCGCGCGGTCTCGGCCGCGCCGGGCGAGAGCCCGCGCCGGGCGAGCAGCCGCAGCGCGCGCTGGTAGAACGCGGGCACGCTCGCGGTGGCATGTGCCCCGCGCCCCGCGAAGCCGCGACGCCCGAATAGCCAGGCCAGGGCCAGCACCACCACCGCTCCGCCGGTTGCCAGCAGGGCCGGACTCACCCGCCAGTCGCGCGGCCACGACAGCCCGACCCGCACGTCGGTGGCCTGGCGATGCACGCTGGCCGCGAGGTGCACCTGGTCGCCCAGGCTCCAGTTGATCACGTAGCGGTACCAGCGCATGCGCGCCGCATCGAGGTAGAGGGAGACCGAGCCCGGCGGGACGCTCGCGACCTCGCCGCGGGGCGACGGGTCGAAGGCGACCCAGCCCCGGCCGTCGACGTAGGCCTCGACCCACGAGTGCGCGTCGCTCAGCCGCACCATGAAGTAGCGGCCGTACGGGTTCCACTCGCCGTGCTGGAAGCCCGCCACCACCCGGCTCGGGATGCCCTCGCTCCGCAGCATCACCGCCATCGCGGCCGCGAAGTACTCGCAGTTGCCCGACCGGCGCACGAACAGGAACTCCTCGAGGGGCGGGCGCGTGGTCTCGCGGCGGAGCGCGAGCGTGTAGCGGTAGGTGGTGCTGAGGAACGCGCCGATGCGGCGCGCCGCGGTCTCGGGATCTCGGGTGCCCGCGGTCGCCTCGCGGGCCAGCCGCGCGATGTCGGGGGACAGCTCGGGCAGCTGAAGGTAGCGCGCGCGCTCCGCGGCCGGCAGGCCCGGCCCCGGCCTCGCCGGGAGAGCGGCGGGACGGGCCGGCTCCTCCAGCTCGGACTCGACGATGTAGTGCAGCCGGGCCGTCGCGCTCGAGGTGCTGAGCCCACCCATGTCGTCCACCACGAGGGTGGGCGACTGCAGCTCGAGCCGCAGCATCCGGGGCGCCCCGAAGACCGCATCGGTGCCCATCGGCTCCAGGAAGATCTCCTGACGCAGGACCGGTCCGGTGCCTCGCGGCAAGCCGATCCCGAAGTCGCCCCCGGCGCCGCGGCGGAGGTACCGGCGTGTCGCCCCCGCGCTCGACCAGGCGCTGCCGTCGAACTGGTCGAAGGCCACTCCCCGCCAGCGCAGCTCAGGCAGCGTGGCCGGCTCCGCCCGCTCGTCGGTGAGGTATACGCGCATCACCACGCTCTGGTCGCTCTCGATGTCGCCGAAGCTCCCCAGGTCCACCCGGTCCGAGAATCCGGTCACCATGCGGCCGAGCTGGGCCCGAAGGGGCAGCGCGGCCTGCCCCACCCGCGGAATGATGAAGAAGAGCCCGCCCGCGAGCGCGAAGGTGATGGCGGCGGCGACCAGGCTCACCCGCGTGAGCGGCCCGCGGAAGAAGACGCGGCGGGTGGAGGAGCCGGCCGCGCCCTCGCGGCCCGCCTGCTCGAGCTCGGTCACCACGTGATTGAGGATCAGCATCCAGGTGCCGAGCACGAGGAAGACGACGTACACCACCAGGAAGCTCAAGCTGAAGCTGATGGAGGCGGCGGCGACCAGCATGAAGAACGACAGCAGCGCGGCGTCGCGCAGGTCCCGCAGGCCGCGCCGCACGAAGAGCCGCAGGAGGATGAGGAACAGCAGCAGGTGCACCATCCCGTCCAGCAGCGAGTAGGCGAGGTAGAAGAGGTCGACCGCGATCGCCACCGCCGCGGTGCCGACCAGGCAGTAGCCGAGCGCCGCGCGCACCGCGCCGCGCGCCCGCGCCTGCTCGTGGCCCCAGCCCACCAGGATCGCCAGCACCACCAGCCCCGCGCCCACCGGACCGATGAGCGCGGCGCCGTAGAGCGCGGCCACACCGGTCCCGACCAGCAGGTAGGTGGCGAGGCGAAGGGCGAGGACGGCCGACATGTCAGGCGAGCGGGACCCGGATCTCGCGCAGCCGGCGCGGGCCGACGGACGGCTCACCGTCTGCTGGCGCCGCGGTCGGGGACCCGGGCGCGCCCGGCTCGTAGAGCGCGAGCGCGGTGAGCACGCGGCGGAGATGCGGGCGGCCGTGGCCGAGCGGGACGAAGAGGTCGGGCCCGGTCAGCTCCACCCCCGCCCCGGCGCGGATCAGGGCCACCGCGAGCGAGGCGGCCTCGGAGAGCCCGGTCTCGAGCGCCTCCGTCCCGGGCCGGCCCCGTCCCACCAGCACCAGCCGGCTGTCGTGGCTCGTGTCCGCCTCGTGCTCACGCACCATCAAGGCCTCGGTCTTTGCGCTGCTGCGCCAGTGGATGAAGCGCGGGTCGTCGCCCGGCCGGTAGGCGCGGAGGTTGTACAGATCGTTGCCCCGCCCGCGGCGCCGCGCCGACGAGTCGCCGGCATCGCCCAGACGGCCGAGCGACTCTGGAGGCACCGGGCGCACCGCCGGGAACACGAGCACCTCGTCGGTCAGCGCGGGCCGGCCCGCCTTCATGAACAGGCCGAACGGAAAGCGGGTGGTGATGCGCACGCCGGCGAGCGATCGGAGGCCGCGGCGCGGGAGCGTCTCCTCCCAGGTGGCGAGCCGGTCGGTGCCCGCCTCGATGCGCCGGAAGTAGATGAAGCGCGAGCCCGACTTGAGCGCGCGCGCCTCCGGCGCGAGCAGCTCGAGGGTGACCGAGTACGACGTGAGCCAGCGCTTGCGATTGGCCAGGGTGGCCCCGAGCAGCGCGGGGCGGCCCGCGTACAGCTCCTCCGGCGTGACGCCGCTGAGGGCCAGGCCACGCATCGCCTGCTCGGAGAAGATGCCGGAGACGACGATCAGGGCGAGCAGGGCCGAGACCAGCAGGTAGAGCAGGTTGTTGCCGGTATTGATCGCGGCTACCCCGAGCCCCACCGCGACGAAGAGGCACCACCATCCATCTCGAGTGGGCTTGATGGTGCGACGCGGGTGGAACAGTCGCCAGAGCGCGGCCCGCAACCGCCTCACTGCCCGGCTACCTCGGAACGGGGACGTCCTGCAGGATGGCGGCGATCGCCGCCTCGCCGTCCATTCCCCCGGCGGCCGCCCCGGGGCCGGAGGCCTTCACGATGACCCGGTGACCCAGCGCGGGGCCGGCCAGCTCCTTGAGGTCGTCGGGCAGCAGGTAGTCGCGCCCGTCGGCCAGCGCGCGGGCGCGCGCGGCGCGGAGCAGCGCCAGCGATCCGCGCGGGCTGACGCCGAGGGCGAGCAGCGGCGACTGCCGCGTGGCGGTCACCAGCGCGACCAGGTAGTCGAGCACCGACTCCTCGGCGCGCACGCGCTCGGCCGCTTCCTGGAGGCTCAGCACCTCCTCGGCCAGCACCACCGGCGCCACGCCCGCGGGCGGCAGCGCGGTCTCGCCCCTCAGCACCGCCTTCTCGTCCGCCGGGGCGGGATAGCCGATGCGGAGGCGGAGCAGGAAGCGGTCGAGCTGCGACTCGGGCAGCGGGAACGTGCCCTCGTACTCGCGGGGGTTCTGGGTGGCCAGCACCATGAACGGCCGCGGCAGCGGATACGTCGAGTGATCGAGCGAGACCTGCGCCTCGTTCATCGCCTCCAGCAGGGCCGACTGGGTCTTGGGGGTGGTGCGGTTGATCTCGTCGGCGAGCACGATGTTGGTGAAGAGCGGGCCCGGCTTGAACACGAAGTCGCCGGTCTTCGGCTCCCACACCGAGACCCCGAGCACGTCGGACGGCAGCATGTCGGAGGTGAACTGGATGCGCTGGAACGAGGCTCCGATGGAGCGGGCGAGCGCCGCGGCCAGCGTGGTCTTGCCCACCCCGGGCACGTCCTCGATCAGCAGGTGGCCGCGGGCCACCAGACCGATGACCGCCAGCCGGACCACCTCGGGCTTGCCCACCAGGGCGCGGCCGACGCTGTCCTCGAGACGACGAATGATCTCCGTCGAGCCGCCCATAGGATTCCACTATACAGTACGCGGATTTTTCGGCCGCCCGCGCGCCCTGGCCCGCGCCGGGCGCCATCGGCTACAATGCGGGCGCGATGACCCTCGAGATCCCGCCCTCCCCGCGCTGGCCCCGTGACGCGCGCGCCGCGTGCGCGTTCACCTTCGATCTCGACGCGGAGACCCTGTGGATGGCGCGCGGAGTGCACGAGCCGGTCACGCTCTCGCAGGGCCGCTTCGGTCCGGCGGAGGCGCTGCCTCGCATCCTCGCGCTGCTGCGGGCCAACGAGATCCGCGCGTCCTTCTTCATCCCGGCGTGGGTGGCCGAGCACTACCCGGACGCGGTGCGCGGCATCGCGGCCGACGGCCACGAGATCGGCTGCCACGGCGACGAGCACGAGCGGGTGAGCGAGCTACCGGCGGACCGGGAGGAAGCGATCCTGGTCAAGAGCCTCGACGTGCTGACCCGCGTCGGCGGGAAGCGGCCGCTCGGCTACCGCGCCCCCGCCTGGCAGCTCTCCGCCGCGACCCTCGGCCTGCTCGGCCGCCACGGCTTCGACTACTCGTCGAACATGATGGACCGGCTGTCGCCGTACCTGCACCCGGCAACGGGCGGGCGCGCGCTCGTGGAGATCCCGGTCTCGTGGGTGCTCGACGACGCGCCCTTCTTCATGTTCACCGGGCAGCGATCGGTCCAGCCGCCGGGCCCGGTGCTCCAGGGCTGGCTCACCGAGTTCGAGGGGATCACCGAGGCGCGCGGGGTGACCAACTTCACCTTCCACCCCCAGATCATCGGCCGCCCCTCGCGCCTGGCCTGCCTGCGCGAGCTGATCGACCACGTGCGCCACACCCCGCGCGTGTGGATCGCCTCGCTCGCGGAGATCAGCGCCCACTATCGCGCGACCGCCGCGCCCGCGGGCTGAGCCGCGGCTAGGAGCGGAACGACGGCGCGATCTCGCTCATGAACCGATCGAGCGCGCCGTGCCGATCGGTGGGGAGCAGGAACGTGGGGATGAACAGCATGCCCACCCCGGCGGCCTGGAGCCTGGCGAGCTTGTCGCGGATCTGGCTCACGCTGCCCGCCAGCACCGTGTCGCGGGCCTTCGCCTCGTCCGCGCCCATGCGCGTCATGTACGACTGCTGGATGCGCTCCACTCCGACCCGGTCGTCGGCGAAGCCCAGCACCATCACCGCCGAGCGCAGGATCTGCTTGGGATCGCGCCCGACCTTCGCGCAGTGCTCGTCGAGGATCCGCCCCTTGTGGGTGAGCGTCTCCGGCCCGCCCCACACGTTCCAGTGATCGGCGTGCTGGGCCGCGATGCGCAGCGTGACCTTCTCGCCCCCGCCGCCGATCATCAGCTCGGGGTGCGGCTTCTGCACCGGCTTGGGCATCAGCGGCGCGTCGTCGAGGCGATAGAAGCGGCCCTTGTAGCTGGCCCGCGCCTCGGTCCAGAGCGCCTTCAGCACCCGGCACGCCTCGTCCAGCCGCTCGAGCCGCTCGCGGGTGGTGTAGAAGTCCATCCCGTAGGCGCGGTGCTCGTTCTCCTGCCAGCCCGCGCCCAGGCCGCAGATGAGGCGGCCGCCCGAGATGATGTCGACGTTGGCCGCCATCTTGGCGAGGAGGGCCGGATGCCGGTAGGTGTTGCCGCTCACGATGGTGCCCACCCGCAGCCGCTCGGTGCGCGCGGCAAGCGCGGCGAGCGCAGTCCAGCACTCGAGGGTGTCGCCCACCCGGTCCGCGGTGTTGGGCATGAAGTGATCGGTGACGCAGGCCGCGTCCCACCCGGTCCGGTCGCAGTGCTGCCAGAAGCCCAGCACCTCGTCCCACGTGGTCCCGCTCATGCCGGTGAAGAGGGCGAATTTCATGGCTGGATGCTACGAGGGGCCACGCGGGAGGTCAAGTGGAATCCCGGATCCTGATCATCCATCCGGGCGCGCTCGGCGACGTGCTCCAGGCGGTGCCCGCGCTGCGCGGGCTGCGCGCGGAGGCGCCCGGCGGGCGGCTCGTGTTCGCGGGCCAGCCGCGGCTCGGTCGCCTGCTGGTCGCGCTCGGCGTGGCCGACGAGGCGCGCGCCTTCGACGGGCTGGGGCTCGAGGCGCTCTTCACCGACGAGCCCGCCCTACCCGCGCTCGCCGCCTTCCTCGGTGGCTTCACGCGTGTCGTCTCGTGGTTCGGCTCCCGCGAGCCGACCTACGTGGCGCGCCTGGGCGCGCTCGTCGCCGATCCGATCGTGGCTCGTCCGGTGCCCGACGACGACACGCCGGTGTGGCGGCATCTGATCGCGACGGTCCCCGCCACCGCGCTCGCGGAGCGCGAGGCGGTCGCGCCGATCGGGCCGGCCGCACGACCACCCGCATCCGGGGCGTTGATGATCCACGCGGGCAGCGGCGGGACGTGGAAGCAGTGGCCGGCGGAGCGCTTCGCGGAGGCGATCGCGGCGGTCGCGGCGCGGCACGCGCTACCCGTCGTCGTCCACGAGGGCCCCGCCGATCGCGCGGCGGTCGAGGCGCTGCTCGCCCGCCTGGACGGGCCCGTCGAGCGGCTCGTGGAGCCCGAGCTGCCGGCGCTCGCCGCCGCGCTCTCGCTCGCGCGCGCCTACCTGGGCGGCGACTCCGGGGTGAGCCACCTCGCCGCCGCGATGGGCGCGCCGAGCGTCATCCTGTTCCCGCCCGCCCACCTGCCCCGCTGGACCCCGTGGAGCCCGACCGCGCGGCCGATCGCGATGACCGGCGGCGCGGACGAGATGACGGGCGTGGTGCGCGAGCTCGAGCGCGCGCTCAGTTCTGCTTGGCGATGACGTGGTCCTTGATCTTGTCGTAGGTGGCCTT
>Ga0099791_10000259_pt1 | contig 18816 bp, 19 predicted proteins | sample Rivendell_Oct201_7_FD_77318 | JGI IMG/M metagenome (GOLD analysis project Ga0099791, IMG submission 77318) | Vadose zone soil and rhizosphere microbial communities from the Eel River Critical Zone Observatory, Northern California to study diel... | ecosystem: Environmental > Terrestrial > Soil... | reverse complement strand
TTCGAGATCGGCAAACACCCGGTAGCGCCGTTCATTGTGCAGCTGAGCAAGGGCCCCGATAAAAAACGCTTCGTAGTCCATCGCTTCGACTCTCCCCGCGCCCCCAGAGGGCTTTTTGGTTCTATCCTCTTGGACTTATTCTTAGAGGGGTTCCAGGCTGTTTGTCGAGGCGGTAAATGCAGGAGCGGCCATGCGCCGCCGTTGCCGCAGGCCAAACGGCGCGCCTCTGGCCTTAAATGAGACCACGGGTTTCGGGCGATCCGCGATCCTGCCCACCATCCGCCACGATACGGCTTAAGCTCCGCAGCGGAGTGTCGCACCCCTCGGCCAACCGATCATCGTCGAGAATATAAGTGGCGCGGCCGGCAGTCTCGGGGTGGGTCGCGCCGCACGCGCGGCGGCCGACGGCTACAGATGGCCAAGATGCGCCTGGACTCGGCGCCCGATATTCCGACCGTGGACGAGGCCGGCCTGCCCGGCTTTTACATTGTCGGTCTGGAATGCGCTGTGGGTACCCAACGGCACTCCGAAAGCGATCATCGCCGCCCTCAATGGCGCTGCCGTGGATTCGATGGCTGACCCTGCTGTGCGCAACCGCTTGCACGATCTCGGGCTCGAAGCTCCGCCGCGTGACCAGCAGACGCCGGAGGCGCTTGGCGCGTTTCACAAGGCCGCGATCGAGAAGTGGTGGCCGATCATCAAGGCCGCCAGCATCAAGCCGGAGTGAAGTGAGCCACGGCGCCGCAAGTGGCGCAATGCTTCGCTTGCCACAGCGGCACGGACGCCGGCGTGATCGGCCCTTTGTGAGCTGAAACGTTGCCAGCACCCGGCCGGCCGGGCCGCTTGCCGCCGGCCCCGCGCGCTGACCTCACACCACCACCAGCTCCCACGGAAAGGCGTCCACGCATTCATGGCCGGTCTCGGTCACGATGAAGGTATGGCCGAGGAAGATGCCGAAATTGCCGTCCGCCGTGATCGGGTTCGGCTCGGCCATGAACACCATGCCGGGGCGAAACGCCTGCTCGAATGCCTCGCCGTGAACGCCGTCGGTGAAGACGTGAGGACCATCGGTGACGAGGTCGATGCCGTGGGCATGGATCGGACGCGATTGCACGCCTTTTTCGCGGAAGAATTTTCCGGCCGTGCGGATCGCCTCGACCGGATTGCCGGGTCTGATCTCGGCCGCCATCTTTTGGAAGGCCGGCAACGTTATCTCGTCCCAGAATCGCCGGACCATATCGGTCGGCTCCCCGAGGCAGATCGGCGAGCCGATCTGCGCCGTGTAGCCGCGATAGCCGGCCGCGATTTCCATGTTGATGATATCCCCGCTGGCAAGCCTGCGGCCCGACGGGCGCGGGTTGCCGAACACCATGGCGGGGTTCGCCATGGGCGTCGCGCCGATGATGAGGAAATCGATGTCGCCGCCGCCTTCCAGGATGGCGGCGCCCGCGGCGGCCCGCAGCTCATATTCGGTGACGCCCGGTTTCGCCCGCGCCATCATGGCTTGCATGGCATTCTCGCACAGCTTGCCGGCGACGCGGACGCAGTCGAGCTCTTCGGCGCTGTGCACCGAGATGAGTTCGTGAATGAAGCCGACCGTGAAGACCAGTTCCGCCGCCGGCAGCCGCTTCCTGAGCGTGTCGCACTGGTTGACCGGCATATAATCCCGGTGCCGCGGATCGATCTCCAGGAGCCCGATGCGGCCGCGTTCGAGGCCGAGCTCGATGATGCGGTCCGCCATCACCTCGGCATACTGCCCGCCGCGGCTGCCGCGCACGTCGGAAAGCGCCGCCGCGGTCTCGCGGCGCACCGCTTCCGCGTGGGTGCCGCCCATTGAATAGACGAGGGTCGGCTCGCCTTCGAGCGGCACCACCACGTAGCAGGCGAGCGCATGCCACTCCCAATGCCCGGTGAGCCACAGCATGCCGCCGCCGAAGCTCCAATGGCTCGGGCCACCCGGCACGATGACGGCGTCGAGCCTGTGCTCGCGCATCTTGGCGCGCAGCGCCGCATAGCGGCGGGCATATTCGGCCGTCGAGAATTGCTCATAGACTGCGTCGCGATAGTACGGCGTGCCCCGCATGGTGTTGAAGTGCGGGCCTTCGTCGAGCCGGACGCGGAGCTCCTCCCACGGCAGAAACGTGCGGCGCGGTTTGGTCTCGTTCATGTGCTGGTTCCTATTGGTTTGGGCTAGAACCCACGGACCTCATCCTGAGGAGGCCGCCCTCTTGCGCGGCCGTCTCGAAGGATGGCCGCTGGCACGGCCTCGCCCGCGGCCGTCCTTCGAGACGCCCGCTTCGCAGGCTCCTCAGGACGAGGCTGATGGATGACATCGAACCTCGGAAACGCTCGACTAATCCTTGCATCCGCCGATGGTGACGGGCCCGCCGAGCGAAGCGACCGCCTCGTCGGCGAGCTTGTAGTCGGCGATCTGATCGAAGGTCAGTTTCTTGCCGGCGGGAATATCGCCGATATCGATGTTGTTCTGATGGGTCCATTCGGTGCGTTCGCGCACGAACCCGGTATTGACCGACGGGATGCAGTTCCTTGTCAAAACCCCGATGGCGAACTCGACCGCCTCGCGCGGTTTCTGGGTCGCCTCCACGATCGCCGGAATGGCTTTGTCGGGATCGCGGTAGATGGTGCGGTTGGCCTCGATCATGGCAGCGATGACATCGCGCAGCAGGTCATGATCCTTGGCGATCAGCGCATCCGACGCCCCATAAGCGTTGAAACTGTATTTGGGCCACAGGTCGGATACCGTGATGAGCACGTGGGCGCCTGCTTTGCGCTGCTGGACAAGGTGAAGGTCCTCCGGGTGCAGCGCCACGGCGTCGATCTGGCCGGCAACGAAGCCGGGCAGCCGCCCCGCCGTCCCTTGCGAAATGAACTGGGCGTCGTCGGCGGTCAGCCCCGCGAGGCGCAGCACTTCGCGGCCGACCAGCCAGTTGAAGCCGCCGACGCCGCCGGCCGCCGAGAGCCGCTTGCCCTTGAGATCGGCCGGCGTTTTGACGTCGGCGCTGACCACATAGGCCTGGGGCGGACGGGGAGCGAGGCCCCAGATCTGCCTCGCCCTGAGGCCCTGGGCGATCGCGGTGTCCGGGAGAGTCGAAATCGCCGTGCCCTGGCCAACGGCGGTGACCGAGGTTCCGGCAAGGCCGCCGTCGAACTGGATGATGTTGGCGTCGATGCAGCGCTTGGCAAAGAAACCGAGTGCCTTCGCGATGTAGGGCGCAGTGTGCACCACATTGGGGGGCGCCACGGCGACGCCCACATTGATCTTGCGCAACGGCCCGGTGCAGGTTTGCGCGAACGTGGGCGTGACGATAAGCGCGCCGAGGAGGAACGCGGCGGCGCCTGTCATGGCTTGCGATTGCGTCGGCATGGGCGGCTCCTTTTCAGAGGACGGACGACGGACGACAGATGACGGAATGTATGGAACCAGCAGTTGCCCGTCCATCCGGCTTGTGATGGGCACGAAGAGCGGCGACAGACAGCTCTCGGCGAATTCCATGTCATCTGTCATCTGTCATCTGTCATCTGTCATCTGTCATCTGTCATCTGTCATCTGTCATCTGTCGTCTGTCGTCTGTCATCTGTCATCTGTCATCCGCCTCACGCCACCACCAACTCCAACGGAAACTTATCGACCACCTCGTGGCCCTCCGGCGTGACTATGAAGGTATGCCCGAGGAAAATCCCGAACAGGCCGTCCGGCGTGATCGGATTGGGCTCGGCCATGGTCACCATGCCGGGCCTGAAAATCTTGTCGTCCTCGCGCGCCTCGGTGCGCTCCGCGAACACGTGCGGGGTCGCGGTGACGATATCGATGCCGTGGATTTGCGTCGGACGCGACTGCACGCCGTTGTGGCGAAAGAACTGCGCTGCGATGCGAACATTATCGATCGGGTTGCCGGGCCTGATCTCGGCGACGATCCGCTGATAGCCGGGCAGCGTGATCTCGTGCCAGAACCTCTTCACCATTTCGGGAGGCTCGCCGAGGCAGATCGGCGAGCCGATCTGGGCCGTGTAGCCGCGATAGCCCGCCGCAAGCTCCATGATGACGATGTCGCCGCGGCGAAGCTTGCGCTCGGAGGGGCGCGGGTTGCCGAAGAACATCGCCGGGTTGGCCATCGGGGTCGCGCCGATGATGAGGAAATCGATGTCGCCGCCGCCCCGCAGGATGGCGGAACCGGCGGCAGCGCGCAGATCGGATTCGGTCGCGCCGGGCTTGGCGGCGGCCACCATAGCCTCCATGGCATGCTGGCACAGCACGCCGGCGCGCCGCACACAATCGAGCTCGGCTTCGCTCTTGATGACGACGAGTTCGTGAATGAAGCTGCGAGTGAAGACGATCTCGGCGTCCGGCAGTCCGTCGCGCAGATCGTTGTACTGGTTGACCGGCATATAATCCTTGTGACGCGGATCGATCTCCACGAGGCCGATCCGCGGCCTCGCGAGGCCGAGCTCCTTGATGCGTTCGACCATCACCTCCGCGTAGCGTCCGCCGCGGCTCTGACGCACATCGGAAAGCGCCGGCTCGACCTGGCGGCGCACCGCCTCCGCGTGGGTGCCGCCCATGGAAAAAATCAGCGTCGGCGGCGCATCGAGCGGAACCACCACGTAGGACGAGATCGCGTGCCACTCCCAATGGCCGGTGAGCCACGTCATGCCGCCGCCGAAGCTCCAGTGGCTCGGACCGCCGGGCACGATCACCACATCGAGCTTGTGGGCGCGCATCTTGTCGCGCAGCGCCGCGTAGCGCCGGGCATATTCGGCCGCCGAGAATTGCTCCCACACGGCGTCGCGATAAAGCGGCGTGTCGAACATGTTGCTGAACGGCCCGTTCTGGTCGAGCCGGCCGCGCACCTCCTCCCACGGCACCGCGCCGGGGGGAGGCGAGACGTTACCGTTCATCATGCGCGTCCCTTGCAATCGTCTTTGCCGTTGGGGCGAATTGCGGATGGAGCGGGCCACATCGGTAGCCCGGATGGAGCGAAGCGTAATCCGGGACCGCCGGTGCCATTGGCAAGGCCGTTCCCGGATTACGCTTCGCTCCATCCGGGCTACGGGGCTTTCGCCGACGATGACGCCAGGGGTTCTGCCTGACGCCTTACAGCGAGCACCCCGCGATCGTCACCCGGCCGCCGGCAGCCGCGACGCCGTCGGCGGCGATCTCTTTGTCGAAGACCTGATCGACCGCGGGCTTCTTGTCGGGGTCCATGTCGCCCGCTGCCGCGTCGTGATCGATCGTCCATTGGGTGCGTTGCGGATCGAACCCCTCGTTGACCGACCAGATGCAGGCCTTGGTCATCGTCTCCCAGGCATATTCCACCGCTTCGCGCGGCTTCTGCGTCATCGCGACCATGATGGGGATCACCTTGTCCTTGTCGCGATAGATGGTGCGATTGGCCTCCACCATGGCGGCGACGAAATTGACCACGAAGGCGCGGTCCTTGGCAATCACGTCGGTCGCTATCCCATAGGCATTGAAGGCGTAGAGCGGCATGAGGTCGGCGACCTGGCTGAGAATCCTCAGCCCTGGCTTCTGCTTGATGGCGAGGAAGGCGTCTTCCGGATGCAGCGCCACGCCGTCGATCTGCCCGGCCACCAATCCGGCGAGGCGGCCGGCGGTGCCCTGCGAAATGAATTGCGCATCGTCGATGGTGAGGCCCGCCTTGCTCAAGGCCTCGCGGCCAATGCGCCAGTTGAAGCTGCCGACGCCGCCACCGGCGGCGGAGAGTCGTTTGCCCTTGAGATCCGTGAATGTCTTGACGGCCTCCGACACCACGTAGGCCTGGGGAGCTTTCGGCGCCATGCCCCAGACCTGCTTGACCTTCATGCCGCGGCCGATCTGGTAGTCGTTGACGGTGGCGAAGGTATTCCCCTGGGAGAGCGCCACCGAGGCGGCCGGCGACGAGCCGCCGTCAAACTGGATGACATTGGCGTCGATGCAATGCTTGGCGAAAAGACCGAGCTCTTTGGCGACATAGATCGTGGTGTGAACCACATTGGGCGGCGACACCGAGACCCCGACATTGATCTTGCGCAGCGGTCCAGCGCAGCCGGCGTTCTGTGCAGCGGCGGCGGTCGTAAAGATGCTCAGCGATGCAAGTGCAATGGCGGCGCCCGACAAGGCGCCTTTAAGATTGGTCAGCATCGGACGCTCCTCGCCAGTTTGATCTTTTAGTCGGGCGTGTAGGATGGGTTGAGCCACCGGGTCCGGCCTTTGGCCGGCCCGATGGCTCAACCCATCCTACGCAAGCCTCCTACCCTAATCCCCCTGGGCGGCCGCCGTCCATGGCGCGACCTTGATCTCCAGCACGCGGAGCAGCGCCGTCAGGGTGACGCCCAGGATGCCGAGCGTCACGATCGGCACGAACATCTTGTCGACCTGATAGGTCGAGGCAGTCCGCACGATCAGATAGCCGATGCCCGAGATCGCGGTGTAGAGGTCGGCCAGCACCATGCCGATCAGCCCGCGGCCGACGGCGAGCCGCAAGCCCGTTACGATGAACGGCAGCGCCCCGGGCAGTACGATGTTGAGCCAAAGTTGGCGTTCGCTGCAGCGGAACGCGCGTCCGACCTCGATCAGCCGCGGATCGACATTCTTCACGCCCTGATAGGTATTGATGGTCATGGGGAAGAACGCGAACAGGAACAGGATGATGACCTTGGCGGTGGTCTCGAAGCCGGCCCACAGCACGATCAGAGGCACGAGCGCAACGCTCGGGGTGGAGTAAAGGAACGTGATGTAGACGCCGAGCGCCACGTCGAGCACCCAGAACCGCGCCAGCAGCAGGCCGACCGCGATGCCGATAACCGCCGCGGAACTTAAGCCCAGCAGCAGCACGACGAGGCTCGGCCACAGATAATTCCACAATTCGCCGCTGCCGATCATGCCCACGGCTGCGGCAGCGATCTTGCTCGGCGTCGTGAACAGCACCGGATCGACCCGGGCGCCGAAGATCTCCCAGATCGACAGCACCGCGGCGAGCGAAGCGATCCGGATCGCGATCTCCACCAATTGGCGGCGACGGCGCCGCCCGGCCGCGACCGCTTGGGCCTGCTCGCGGTCCTCGCTGAGGTCATCAGCCCCGATCGAAACGGTGCCTGGATCTCGGACTTCGACCGTCATGGTCGTGCCACCTCGGTCGCGGGCGTGACGGGCCGCGGGCGCGCCGTGTGCAATTGCCTCCAGATATGAGCGCGCAGCTCCGCGAACCGCGGATCGGCGCGCACCGCCTCGACGTCGCGCGGACGGCCGAACGGAAGCTCCAGCACCTCCTTGATGCGGCCGGGCCGCGCCGTCATCACGGCGATGCGGTCGCCCAGCAGGATTGCCTCATCGATCGAATGGGTGATGAACACCATGGTCTTGCGCTCGTCGGGCCGCTGCATGAGCTGAAGCAACTCGTCTTGAAGAATTTCGCGCGTCTGAGCGTCGAGCGCCGCGAACGGCTCGTCCATCAGGAGGACCGATGGATTGACGGCGAGCGCCCGGACGAGGCCGACGCGCTGCTGCATGCCGCCCGAAAGCTGATACGGATAATGATTCTCGAACCCCGTGAGGCCGACGAGGTCGAGATAGTGCCGCACCCGCTCATCGATATGGGACGATGGCACGCCCGTCATGGCAAGTCCGAACGCCGCGTTCTGATAGACGGTCTTCCACGGCAGCAGCCCGAAATGCTGGAAGACCATGGCGACGCCCGCCGGCGGCCCGGCGACCCTTTTGCCGAACACCCGCAACTCGCCGGCGCTGAGATCGGTGAGGCCGGCGATGCAGCGCAAGAAGGTTGTCTTACCGCACCCGCTCGGCCCGACAATGCAAAGGATCTCCTGACGGCGAACGTCGAGCGTGAGCTGGCGGAACGCCACCACGGCGCCGTCGAGGAACAGCTTGCTCGCCGCGTGGGCGCCGATCACAATCTCGGCATTCGCTTCCGGAACCGCCATGCGGCCGATGTCCTCCCTTGCGGTGTGGCGTTGCCACCCCCTGTAGCCCGGATGGAGCGCAGCGCAATCCGGGCTACAAGGGTAAGTGAGCGCCCGCGCCCGCGAAATACATCGCGGCGGCACGACGCCGCCTACCCGCCCCCCACCCTACCTGGGACCGCGGGCGTCTCGCCCGCTCTTCCTTGCCCTTGGTGCGGGCGGGACGCCCGCGGTCCCAGGTAGGGTGGGGGGAGCGGTTCGAACGTGCCCGCGGGCCACTCACCTGCGGCGACGCGTCAAGCCGGACGGTTGGTCAGAGGGCGCAAGCACATCGCCCTGCCGAATTGCTTTCGCGTCCCGCATGATTTCCAGGCAGGACAATAATTCCACGTAACTGGCGGGCCCTCCGGTCTTCACATTCCCGACGCATTGGGTCTTGTCGGCCGCATTATACTTCGGCCAGTTTTGCGCGAGAACCCCCTCGGCCGTTCGCTCGTCCACCAGGCAGGCCTCTTTGTCCCGGCCTGCCGAGATGGCCCCGCGGGCGGCTGCGTCGCAGCTTGGCGCGACGTTGAGCTTCGGCGGGCTGTCGGCAAGCGCAATGGCGGCCGGCAGTCCAAGCATCAGAACGACACCATAAGATGCGCACATCGGCAGCAGCCGATGTGCGGTGGCGATCTTGTTGGCGAAAGCTGACATGTTTTCCTCGTCTGCGGGCGGCCTCCCGGCAGCGCCCATTACGTCGCCTAACGGATCGATTCCATGGACGAACGATTAGTGAGATGCGAGATGATCATACAGGATTATTCGGGTCATGGTGCGAACCACCGACAGCCCGCCTGCTGCGGTGCATCACGGCGTTGTGCGCATTCCCCAGATGACGCTTGGAAGCGCGGCATGCTAGACCCGTTTTGCGGAATTGGACAGGCACAATCCCACGCTGTCTGGCTGCCGCCTCGCCCTGAAAGCGCGCTGTTCGCGCGCATCCCCAGCCTTCCTCCCCCGCAAGAGACGGAGGCAAGGGTGGGGGCACCAAAATGAACGAGGGAGAAGACTCATGTCACGTCTAACGACAGCATTGCTCGCAGGTGTACTGACTGCCGTCGCGTTGCCGGCCTGCGCGCAGGCCCCGACGCCGCCGCTGTTCTCGACCACCAAGGTCGAAGGCACCGACGGCGTCTACATTTTCCGCTATCAGGGCCACCAGGCGATGTTCGTCGTCACGCCCGACGGCGTGATAGCCACCGACCCGATCGGAGAGCGGCGGCCGGCCGCGGCGGCCTATATCGCGGAGATCCGTAAGATCACCCAGGCGCCGATCAAGTACGTCGTGTACAGCCACAGCCACTACGACCATATTGCCGGCGGCAAGCCGTTCAAGGACCTGGGCGCCGTCTTCGTTGCCCACAAGAACACGAAGTCGCTCCTGGAGAGCCGCAAGGCGCCGGATATCGTCATTCCGGATCTCGTGGTTGACGATAACGGCGGCAAGCTGGAGCTCGGCGGCACCACGCTCGAACTCCTCTATCTCGGCAAGAACCACGGCGACAATTCGCTCGTCATGCGCCTGCCGAAGGAGAAGATCATCTTCGTCGTCGACTTCCTGCCGTTGTCGGGCACCCAGTTCCGTATCATGGCGGACACCTACCTGCCCGATCAAGAAGAGAGCATGAAGAAGATCCTGACCATGGATTGGGACCGGCTGATCCCCGGGCACCCCGGCGCCGGCGGCCGGCAAACCGGCAACAAGGACGACGTCAAGACCGACCTCGACTATATGCTCGACCTATCCGCCGCCGTGAAGAAGGCGACCGAAGAAAACAAATGCTATGCGGGCGCGATCGCCGAGATCAAATTGCCCAAGTATGAGAATCTCCCGGGCTACGCCCAAAACCTTCCCCTCAATATTGAACGCTATTGCGACTTCTGGAATCGCGGTATCTGATTTCGCCAAGGCGGCCGGTCGCGGCGCCGCAAAAGCGCCCGCGACCAATATCCGCGATGATCCAGACCACTTGGCCGCGATTGAGCGAATCACAGTCTTGTCATGCTAATAGCTGCCGAAGTCGGCCAAGGCCGACTTCGAGTGACAGCGGCGCATCCAGTAACCGCCAGCACATCAGGTGGTTACTGGATCGCCCGCTCTCGCGGGCGATGACATGTGCCGGCATGTTCACGTCCGTTAATAGGCTGGGCTTTGGCCCCAGTCACTCTGGCAAAATCCAACCATGGCTCCCCTGAGCCGATCAACGATCCTCGTGAACTCCGCCGCACTAAGCCTTGGCTGAACCGGCTCAAGGATGTTGATGGCAATATTTTCGAAGTCGGTGTCAGCCGTCGTGCGCCGCTTGGCGAATTGTTCGAAGGCGCCGCGAATTCGCTCGACAACATGTTCAAGCTCTTGCATGGCCAAATTAGCCGCCACAGGTTCGACGATGCGCTCGGCCAACTTCGCAATTTCGGCTTGCATGTTGAATCCAGCCCTCACCACTTTCCTTCCTTCAGGCGTGCCCGCCGTAACCGTTGCGGCAGCCGTTACCGGAGCAACAGCCGTTACCATAACGGCTGTGATCTCGGTTCCGGTTGTGTCCTTCGCTCTCCTTCGAGCCAATAGCCGAAACAACGACCGAAGGATGCTCAATACATTCGCAGCGGTGAACATACGGTTTTGCGCCCCTCCTTCGCATCAATCCACGTAGTCTTGACGTAGAGTGCCCGTGTGTAAAATGCCTGTGTGTAAATGCCTGTGTGTAAACAGGACCGCCTTGTAACGCGAGAAGCGCGAGCACGGCAGCGGCTCACGAAGCAGTGCCAGCACCAAGATGAACGATTTGTCAGCAATGACACTGCGTTGCTGCGTCATCCAGTCAACCCTTAAAGAACAACTGAGCTACAAACGTTTATGCCATTTCGGCGTTAGATCAACATGCACTTAACTCAAGAGCGGAAAGATTTCCGCAGGAGATGTGACGATGTGGAGCACTAAGAAGTATGCAGCGATGGCGGTCGTAGGGGCGGGTCTCGCATTTGCGGCGACGCCGGCTTCGGCTTGCGGCGGTTACGGTTATGCGCCGGTTTATAGTTACGGTGGCTGCGGCGCTTATGGTTACGCCACATACCATCGCCCATACTATGGTTATGGGTACGCAGCGTACCGCCCGCGGTACTATCGGCCTTATGCGTACGCGTCCTACTACCCAATGCATCGGCATTATCGACCCGTTTACGCTTACGCCGGGTACTCCCCGAGGTTTTATCGGCCGGTGTATGCAGCGTACAGGCCATATTATCGTCCGGTGTTTGCAGCGTACCGGCCGTTTTATCGTCCCATGGCGTATGGGTGCGCATGCTAGATGCTTTCCCGAGCGCTGCGGCTAGGCCGCTCAAGGAATAGGGAATAGCAACACACAAGTAGACAGCACGAATGAAAGTCGACGAGCGCTGTGAGAACCACCGCGCTCGTTTTAAACGGGGCTGGTGCCAAAACCCGGTGACCTCCAGCGTGACCTCTTTGGTGTCAGGTCAGGCACGCTCATCGTCATCGCCTCGGTGTTGAGTGCACCCGGCTACGGTCTGAGTGCGAGGCTGTGACGGTAAGGCGCGGCCCGGTTTGGTATAGTCTGGTCCAATCGGGCCAGGCAGGGAGGGCCTTGGCATTTTTGCCGAGGCCCTTTTTTGCTTTTCGTCAGCCCAATCGTTGCGGCGGCATATCGCCTCGTCACGCTGAACCAAGGTCTTGTAAATGCGCTCTGGGTTGCCCCTCTCATCTGACTTCCTGGAAACCACCCCGGCATCGTTGCCCCCGCTCATTTGCAGGGCCACGCGTCATGCAACGCGTCGAGCACAAGAACGGTGAACGGCAGCGGTCCTTCCTTCGGATGCGTTTCGCCAAACCTCACCACGACCTTCAGGATATCCTGGATGGTCGCTTGCTCAGGTACGGCCGCACACAGCAGCGGGTCCAGATGCGGGATATCGCCCACGGTCTGCATGGCTCTCAGCAAACCCGCCATATGGCTCACGCCTTCGACCAATCCGGCGCACCGCCCAAGGAGGTACGACCGAGAAGGACTGTCGACGACCTGATCTGAAGTCAGTTTACAATACGGCAGCATGTAACTGGCGCTGTGCGTATCCTCGGCGGCATGAGCCCTACCGATCATTAGCGCCATCACGGCACCGCAGATGATTACCTTCATTGTGGGACCCCCAAGAGCATGCGGTGAGAATTATTTCTGGCACGGCCAAGCGTCACGTAATGCGCGGAACGTAAATGCCTCGAACCCCTCGTGGGCCTGGTCCGGGTGCGCCTCGCCATACCTCACCACGGTATCAACCAGCTGTTGGAGGGTGACATTGCCCGGGATGTCCGTACACAGGGCCGGTTGCGTTCGCATTGCTTCTGCCGCCACACGGATGGCCCGCACCATTCCAAAGCATTGGCCTTGAAAGAAAGCATCCGAGGCGCTGACCAACGCCTCCTTCGCGGCCAGCCTGCAGTATGGAATAAAGAAGTTCGCGCTACTTACGTCTTTCTCTGTTGCACCGGCCGCGGCGATTGTCAGCGCCGTCAAGGCAACGGAGCGGATTGCCTTCATATATTCACCCCCCTCTTAATCAGCCCACCGGCACGCGTTATCTCTTGCAGGGCCAAGCCACACGCAGTGCAGAGATCGCAAGCACCGTGAACGGCCGGGGTGTCAGTTTCGGAAACGTCTCACCATACGTCACCACGACGTTGACAAGTTGCTCTTTGGTGATGCCCGCCGGGATGGATGTACAGAGGAGCGGGTCCAGCTGAACCATCCCCGCCGCCTGCGCTTCCTTCAGCAAATTGAACATCTGGCTGACGCCTTCGACGATGCCGACGCAGCGGCTATAGTTCGCGGCCTTCTTGATGTCGGACGTCATCTCCCGTGGGGTGAGCCGGCAATACGGCAGCATGAAATCTGCGCTTTGCTCATCCTCGGCTGCATGAGCCGTCGTAACCGTCAGGGCGATCAAGGCACCGCAGACAATTGCCTTCATTGAACCCCTCGTTGCGTGCGCAGCGCGGGCGTGATGACAGACGTGAATGGCGGGCGCATGAGCGCCGGTTGCGCGTGCTCGGACGGTTCGCAGCAGCTTTCCAAAGGCACCACCCTGACGCAACCTCACTGCTTTGCTCTCATTCACTTTAGCATCAGTCGCCAAAAAAAGCGGCCCCCAGGGCGATGGGAACCACCATGGGGGCCTGACCCAAGCACGGGGAGATCATCAGGGAGGGGCTTGGGCTGGGATGCCTGCTGCATAGGCCGTGCCAGCCCGACATTGCCGTGGGCGCGTCGCGTATTACGCGTATTACGAGCCTTAAGGCAGCCCTGAGCAAACTATGAACACAATCCTAGGTGCATAAAAAACCTCCGGTAAATGGGCACAACTTGAAACGGTGCCGTCTCCTCAAAGGCGCCGCGATCGGGCTTTTTCGACGTCGACGACGGACCGCGTTGCCGCGTGCAGGCAGAGCCTTGTCGGCCGTGGGGTCTGCCCATAACTCAGACCTGCGAGACAGCCGATGTCGCAGACCGACTCAACGATCATCGAAACCGACATTCCGGCCCGTTTGGACCGCCTTCCGTGGGGCCGGTTCCATTGGCTCGTCGTCCTTGCGCTCGGCATCACATGGGTTCTCGACGGCCTGGAGGTTACTCTGGCCGGCACGCTCGCCTCCGCCATCAGGCACAGCCTGCAACTCACCAGCGCGGATATCGGCCTTGCAAGCACCGCATACGTGCTGGGCGCCGTCTTCGGCGCGCTGTTCTTCGGCTGGCTCACCGATCGGCTCGGTCGCAGAAGGCTGTTCTTCATCACCTTGACGGTCTACCTGACGTTCGCGGCCGCGACCGCATTCTCGTGGGATATCGCGAGCTTTGCGGCATTCCGGTTCCTCACCGGCGCCGGGATCGGCGGCGAGTACGCCGCCATCAACTCGACAATCCAGGAGCTTATTCCGGCACGCTATCGCGGCTGGACCGATCTTGCGATCAACGGCAGCTTCTGGATCGGCGCCGCAACCGGGGCACTCAGCTCACTCGTTGTCCTTGATGCGGCGCTCTTCGCGCCCGACACGGGATGGCGCGTCGCGTTCTTTGTCGGCGCGCTGCTCGCGGCCGTCATCTATTTCATGCGTCTGTGGATCCCCGAGAGCCCGCGCTGGCTGATGACGCACGATCGCGCCGAGGAAGGCGCAGCGATCGTCGCCGACATCGAAGAAAGCTTTCGCAGCCATGGGCAGGCGCTCCCGCCGGTGACGGCGCCGCCGTCGCGCTTGCGCGGGCGGCGCTACACGCCCCTGCGCGAGGTCGTCTCGGCGCTCCTGCAACTCTACCCGCGCCGCACGCTCGTCGGCTTTTCGCTGATGGCGGCTCAAGCCTTTTTCTACAACGCGATCTTCTTCACCTACGCGCTTGTCCTGACGGATTTTTATCATATCCGCTCAGACCAGGTCGGCTGGTATCTGCTGCCCTTTGCGGTCGGCAATTTTTGCGGGCCTCTCCTGCTCGGACGGGCATTCGACACGGTTGGCCGCAGGCCGATGATTGCGCTCACCTACGTGGCTTCGGGGCTGCTGCTGGCCGTGAGCGGCGCCCTGTTCGCGCGCGGAACGATCACGGCGGAGGGGCAGACGGTGGCCTGGATGGTCATATTCTTCTTTGCGTCCGCGGCCGCGAGTTCGGCGTATCTGACGGTCAGCGAGATATTTCCGCTGGAAATTCGCGCGCTGGCGATTGCGGTGTTCTTTGCCATCGGCACCGGCATCGGCGGCGCGGTCGGCCCCTGGCTGTTTGGCGCCTTGATCGATACAGGCTCGCGCATGAGCGTGTTCATGGGCTATCTGCTCGGGTCGGCCCTCATGATCGGCGCGGGAATTATCCAGTGGTGCTGGGGCGTCGCGGCGGAGCGCAAGAGCCTCGAGGACGTGGCGCGGCCATTGACATACGAAGATTAACGGGGATTTCCTGGCGTGAGAGAATGCGCGCGTGGCAACAGCCTCCGAGCCGCGCTACTCCGCCGCTACCGTTGCCCAGCAGGCAATCGCGCTGCAAACCGAGCTCCACCTGCCGAAGCCCTTGTAAATTTGCGCCGCCAGCGCAGCCTGTTGCTTGAGTGTCAAGCCGTCGGCTTTGATCTGCGGGTCGGAGACGTTGCGGATGGCGAGCCATCGCGGCGCATTGGCGCCAAGCTCGGTGGCGACCAACCCAAGCACAGCATCACCCATTTCAGAAACATCGCCGAGCCCCTGAAGCTTGTAGTGGTTATCTGACGTGTCGAAGCCGAAGAAGTCGGTCGTGACGACAGAGGAGCCAAGTGCGTTCCGCGGCACCCGCACGATCTTCGGAAGACGCTGGTTATCCTTCGGAAGCTGCCCCGCATTTGCTTTAAATAGCGAACGTGCAATGCCGAAGTGTGCGGCTTTCGCGGCTGAGCTGGCGTAGTGCGCCTGTGCAAATGGCTGCTTCTTGAACTTCGCAGTGCAATCGAAGCGGACTATCGGGCTCACAATGACGTCGCCCACCTCGAACTCCTTGCCAATGCCACCTGCGGTGCCGGTCGTAATCACCAGCGCTGGCCGCACTTCCTGGACGATCTGGCGCCACACGTCTATGTTCGGCAATTCGGGGCCGTCCTGCGACATGTGCGAATCGGATTTGAAAACGACAACCGACTTCTTGCCGATGGTCGTGGTCCAATACGCCCCCAGACGCTTCGCTAGAATGGCCGGGCAGCCGTTGCGCATCTTCTCGGAAATGCTCGAGAAATTATGTGTGTAGGAGACGTAATCGTTGCGTGAGTCCTTGCCGGGGGTGAGCACGCGGCTCAGCGCATGACCTTCGTCAACTGTCCACGTCACGACGAGCACATCTGCTCGTGGCAGTGGACTGTCGCTGCTGCGGCGGGGCGCGGAGCCTGTCTTCGGCGCCAGTCCTTTAGGCCATGCGATATCTGTGAATCGCGACAAGCCGGTTGACGTGCTGAAAGCCAAGAACTCCCGCCCGGCAGGAGACTCGGAATCAAAGTCGATGATTTCGCGTTGGAAGTCCTCCGTCGTTTCCGCTTTGGCCGCTGGCGCAAATGCAAATGTCGCGGCTGGCGGAGGCGTCGAAATCGGATCGAAGCCAAGATTTCTCTCAACCCACTTGCGATCGACTTGCATGACATGTCCAATCAGTCATATTTCCACAATAAGCGCCGCGCCGGACGACACTCCTCACTCGAGAACGTCTCTGACGCTGTCCCTCAGTGCCGCGGGGACGGCATGGCCCGGCAATTCGATCGTCTGCGCGCCTGCTGCCGTCTGGCGCGTGATGCGATAACGAAACGCATCAGCTTCGCCCGGGTGCGCCGGCGCCGCCTTCTGCGGATCCCTGAACAGGTCTTCGACGGCTTGCCTATCCGCAGGCGACAGGTCCGAAAGCGCCAACTCGCCGCGACTCTTGAGATGAGGGCCGCCGAAACCGGCAACGCCCCCGATCCGCTCGATCTGCAAACGCTCCACGCTTTCGGCCCCTTCGTGACAATGGCTGCCAGCTGCGCCGGCAGAGGGCTACAGCCCCACGTGCTTCCATCCTTGATCGACGGCAGCAGCAACAGTGGGAGTGGCACTATACAACGTATGAGCCACTTGGCGGGTTCGATCCGCAAAGGGCTTCATCCCCATGTCGGGAGTGGGGCCAAAAGCCGTGAGTGAGTGGTACCACACCTGCCCGATCTTTTCCCAGCTCTTGCCGCCAAGCGCCTTGCAAGCGGTATAAAACGCAAGATTGGGTGGGCCGCTGCTGTAATGCGGATCCATGCCCGGCGTTATCTGGGAATATTGCGTCGGCTGCGGTGCAAGGCAATGCTTCGCGGCGGGGTCGGCCATGTCGCGCAGACAGGTGAAGCCCCTCGCCTTCGCAGTCGGGCCGATTATGTCGTGGCCAATCAACCAATCAGCACCTTTAACGTCCTGCTTAGCTTCCCACTGTCGGAACATTGAGCCGAAGCAGTCCGACATGCTCTCGTTCAGACCACCCGCTTCGTCGGAGTAGTTGAGCTGTAAGCTGTGCTGCGTGACGCCGTGCGTCAGCTCATGTCCGATGACGTCGTTTCCGCTCGTGAAGTCGATGAAGATGCTGCCGTCGCCATCGCCATAAATCATCTGCGATCCGTTCCACATGGCGTTGTTGAACTTCGATCCGAAATGGATCGACGACATCATTGTCATCCCGTGATTGTCGATCGAGTTGCGGTTGAAGACGTCCTTGTAGAATTTGGCGACGTGCGTCGTTTCATTGAATGCGCGTTTCGCCGTTGGATCTGACGAGTTCCCCTGGTGGGGCACCGGTGCGCCCGGCAGGGTTTGCGTATGCTTGCAATCATAGACGGTCACTGTCGGTGATGGGGCGAGTTCGATAAGTGCGTCGGCATGCGCCACCGCAACGCTCGTAAGTTTGGCAGCCTGGCCGCGCAACTCTCGGAGCTCATGACTGATTTGCGCCGTCGCAAACAAGCCCTTGCGAAGTTCCGCCGACAATTCTCTGTCCTGCGCAAATCTCGTCAGCACTTCGTGAGGCACAATGAAGCACTTGCACGACATGGCAATTCCCCTTCCCGTTAAACTTAGTCTGAAATGCTTATGGGTGAATCCTATCAAAGGTTGAAGCTACCCTGTGTGCGCCAGGTCACACATCGACGGGAGAATATCGCGCGGTCGAACCCCCGCGGTTGAGCGTGTATCGACCTTCTCACTGCGGAGCACGCACTCTCACTGGGACGAGGTCGCCCAGCGATTCGTTGATGGCCTTCGGAAGGCGGGCCTGCCGGAATAGTCGAACAGCTCGGAGGGCAACCGTCACTCGTCTACGACCGGATTGCGTAGCGTACCGATCCCGGAAATCTCCACCTCCAGCACGTCGCCCGGCTTCATCCAAACCGGAGGCGTGCGGCGGTGGCCGACGCCGGCCGGCGTTCCGGTGGCGATGATGTCGCCCGGCGCCAGGTGAGTGAAGTCCGATACGAACGCGATGACCTGCGGGATCAAATAGATCAGCATGTCGGTGCCCGAGCGCTGCATCTCAGCTCCGTTGAGCCTGGTCACCAAAGTCAGCTTGGTCGGGTCAGGGATGTCGTCGGTCGTCGCCAGCACCGGCCCGAGCGCGCCGGTGGCGGGAAAATTCTTGCCCGCCGTCACGGAGAACTTCTGATAGTCGCGCACGCTGCCGTCGACGAAGCAGGTGTACCCGGCGACATATTTCAACGCGTCGGCCGGCGCGACATGGCGGCCGGGGCGGCCGATGATGACAGCGAGCTCGCCTTCGAAATCGAACTTGTCCGAAACCTTGGGGCGCACCAGTGCGCCGCCGTGGCCCACGAGCGTATCGGCGAGGCGCAGAAACACGCTCGGCGCCGGCGAAATGTCGCGGCCGGTCTCCTCCGCATGGGAGCGGTAGTTGATGCCGACGCAGACGATGCGCTGCGGGTCCGGCACCACCGGCAGGAACTTGACATCGGACAGCTTGTGATCGGGCGCCTGACCGGCGGTCACGCGGCGAACGTCGCCGAGCGCATCCGCTGCGAGCGCCTGACGCAAAGCCGAAAATCGTCCGCCCAGGCGGCGCGTCGCATCGATGACGCCATCGCCCATTACAACGCCGAACGTGGACGTGGCGCCGACCATGTAACTTGCAAGCTTCATGTGCATTCCTCGTACGTATTTGATGCCGACGAAGGGAGTAGAGCGGTTCAGCCAATCTAATAACCGCAGCATCGGCGAAAAGCGATAATCTTGCCCGCCTTTGCGGTCATTTCACCCCACGGCGAGATCGGCTATTGATGGTCCCGCACATCAAAAACCTGGTC
>Ga0099791_10000256_pt1 | contig 18843 bp, 18 predicted proteins | sample Rivendell_Oct201_7_FD_77318 | JGI IMG/M metagenome (GOLD analysis project Ga0099791, IMG submission 77318) | Vadose zone soil and rhizosphere microbial communities from the Eel River Critical Zone Observatory, Northern California to study diel... | ecosystem: Environmental > Terrestrial > Soil... | reverse complement strand
GCTACGTGGCCCGGCTCGAGCCGGAGTTCGACAAGCGGAGCGTGAAGGCGATCGGCCGTTCGATCGATCCCGTCGACTCGCACAAGGGCTGGGCCGCCGACATCAAGGAGACGCAGGGGCACGCGCCCAACTTCCCGATCATCCTCATCCGGCGCACGACGAGGTCTACACCGTGCGGAAGGTCTTCGTGATCGACCCGAAGAAGAAGATCCGGTTGATGATCACCTATCCGCAGACCACCGGTCGCAACTTCGACGAGATCCTACGCGTCGTCGACGCGCTCCCGCTCACGGACGCCCACCGGTGGCGACGCCCGTCAACTGGAAGCAGGGCGAGGACGTGATCATCGTCCCCGCGGTCAGCGACGGGGAAGCGCGTGCGAAATTCCCGAACGGCTGGCGTGCGCTGCAACCCTACCTGCGCCTGACGCCGCAGCCGCGGTAAAGAGCTCGGAGGGGCTTCGTCCCCCTCCCGGATCGGCCGGCCCGCCGTGGGCGTGAAATCATGGGGTAAACTGGCGCCAGCCTGTTCGGAGGAGCGCCGTCCATGAGCGAGTTTCGTCACGTCTATCGCACTGAACTCTCTCCGGTGAGCTTCCTCACCCGGAGCGCGTACGTGTTCCCCGACAAGATTGCCGTCGTGCACGGGGCGCGGCGGTACACGTACCGTGAGCTCGCCGAGCGCGTGAATCGACTCGCCTCGGCCCTGCGCGCGGTGGGCCTCGCCAAGCACGACCGGGTGGCGTTCCTGTGCCCGAACATCCCCGCGATGCTCGAGGCGCACTTCGGCGTGCCGGCCGCCGGCGGCGTCCTCGTCGCCATCAACACGCGGCTCAGCTCGGAGGAGATCGGCTACATCCTGAAGCACTCCGGGGCGAGATTTCTCTTCGTCGACGCCGAGCTTGAGCCTCTCGTCAAGTCGCTGGACCTCACCGGCGTCCGCGTCGTGAGGGTGGACGATACCGGAGGGACGGGCGATCCCTACGAGGACTTCCTGGCCGAGGGCGCGCCGGCGCCCGTGGAGAGCTGGCTCGAGAACGAAGAGGAGATGCTCGCAATCAACTACACCTCGGGCACGACGGGCCGGCCGAAGGGTGTGATGTACTCGCACCGCGGTGCGTGGGTCAACGCGCTGGGTGAGGTGATCGAGTCCCAGATGAGCTTCGATACCCGCTACCTCTGGACCCTGCCGATGTTCCACTGCAACGGCTGGTGCTTCACGTGGGGCGTGACCGCGGTGGCGGGCACGCACATCTGCCTGCGCCGCGTCGAGCCCGGGCGCGTATGGGAGATGATCGACCAGGAGGGAGTCACCCACTACAACGGCGCCCCGACCGTCCACATCGGGGTTGTCAACGACCCCAGGGCCCACAAGCTCGCCCGCCCCGTGACCGTGTGCGTCGCCGGGGCGCCGCCCTCGCCGACGCTGCTCGGCCGGCTCAAGGAGTTCGGCTTCCGGCCCGTGCACGTCTACGGGCTCACCGAGACCTACGGCCCGCACACGGTGTGCGCGTGGCACGAGGAGTGGAACGCGCTACCGCTCGACGAGCAGTCGCGTCTGGCCGCTCGCCAGGGCCAGGGCTACGCGCTCTTCGACCTGGTGCGGGTGGTCGACGACAGCATGCACGACGTGCCGCGAGACGCGGCAACCCTCGGCGAGGTCATCATGCGCGGTAACAACGCGGCCATGGGGTACTTCCAGCAGGCCGAGGCGACGGCCGAGGCGTTCCGCGGCGGATGGTTCCACTCCGGCGACATCGCGGTGTGGCATCCCGACGGCTACGTCGAGCTGCGCGACCGGAAGAAGGACATCATCATCTCCGGCGGGGAGAACATCTCGACGATCGAGGTCGAGCAGGCGGTGGCCCGGCACCCGGCGGTGCTGGAGTGCGCGGTGGTCGCGGTCCCGGACGAGAAATGGGGTGAGCGCCCCAAAGCCTTCGTCACGCTCAAGCCGGGACAGAAGGCGACCGCGCCGGAGATCATCGAGTTCTGCCGCAAGCACATCGCCCACTTCAAGTGCCCCGCGAGGGTGGAGTTCGGCGACCTGCCGAAGACGTCGACCGGCAAGGTGCAGAAGTTCGTCCTGCGCGAGAAGGAGTGGAAGGGCAAGGAGAAGCGGATCAACTAGATGCTCCGGCTTGGCGTGCTCGATCAATCGCCGGTGCGGAGTGGCGGCGCCGTCGCCGACGCGATCCACGAGACGCTCGACCTCGCCGAGGCGTGCGATCGGCTCGGTTACCACCGCTACTGGCTCGCCGAGCACCACTCGACACCGGGGCTGGCGGGCTCGAGCCCTGAGGTGCTGATCGGCCAGGTCGCGGCCCGCACCTCGCGGATCCGCGTGGGCTCGGGCGGCGTCATGTTGCAGCACTACAGCCCGCTCAAGGTCGCCGAGAGCTTCCGGGTGCTCGAGACGCTCTTCCCCGGTCGTGTCGATCTCGGCATTGGCCGCGCGCCCGGGAGCGACCAGGTGACGGCGCGCGCGCTCCGAGACGATGCGAGCCCGGAGTACTTTCCCCAACAAGTCGCCGACCTCGTGGGCTTCCTTCACGGTACCTTGCCGGAGGGCCACCCCTACGCGCACGTGCTGGCGATGCCGACCGGGCCCACGGCGCCGGAGGTGTGGCTTCTCGGCTCGAGCGACCAGAGCGCCGCGCTCGCCGCGCACTTCGGCACCGGGTTCTCGTTCGCGCACTTCATCAACCAGGAAGGCGGCGCCGAGGTCACGCGCGCCTACCGGGAGCAATTTCGTCCGTCGGCCTGCTTGAACGCGCCCCGCGCGAGTGCCGCGGTGTTCGTGGTCTGCGCGGACACCGAGGCGGAAGCGCAGCGCCTGGCGAAGAGCCGCGAGCTCTTCATCGTCCGCCTGTACACCGGGCGCCCCGGCCGCTATCCCACGGTCGAGGAAGCCGAGTCGTACCCGTACACGGAGCGCGAGCTTGCCATCCTCCGGCACGCGCACCGGCGCACGGTGGCGGGCGCTCCCGAGCAAGTGCGCGAGCGGCTCGAGGCGCTCGCCGCCGAGTACGAGGCGGACGAGTTGATCATCGTCACGATCACCCACGACCCGAAGGCCCGGCGCCGGTCCTACGAGCTCCTGGCCAAGGTCTTCGGCCTCGAGGAGGCAAGCGCATGACTACGCGACGTCGTCTTGGGCTGGTCGCCGGCACGCTGGCGCTGGCGACGGCCGTCGGCCTCACGATCGCGATCACCGGGCCCGTGCGGGCGCAGCGGGCGTCGGACGGGACCGCGCCGCGGTTCCAGGTCGATCCGTGGTGGCCGAAGCCCCTGCCGAACAACTGGCTCATGGGCCAGGCCGCGGGCGTGGCGGTCGATCGCCACGAACACGTGTGGGTGATCCAGCGCCCGCGCACGCTCACCGAGGACGAGCGCGGCGCCACCCTGAACCCGCCGCGCTCGCTCTGCTGCGTACCGGCGCCGCCTGTGCTCGAGTTCGACGCCGACGGAAACCTGGTCCGCTCGTGGGGCGGCGCGGGCACGGGCTATGAGTGGCCGCTGACCGAGCACGGGATCTTCGTCGACCATCTGGACAACGTGTGGATCGGCGGCAACAACGCGAAGGATCATCAGGTGCTCAAGTTCACCCGGGACGGGAAATTTCTGCTCCAGATCGGCAAGGCGGACGTGACGGGCGACGACAACGATACCAAGCACCTCGGGCGCCCGGCGAACATGAACGTGGACGCGGCCACGAACGAGGTGTTCGTCGCGGACGGCTACAAGAACCATCGTGTGATCGTCTTCGACGCGCAGACCGGCGCCTACAAGCGCCACTGGGGCGCCAATGGCCGGCCGCCCGGCGAGCCGGGCGTCAAGCCTTTCGGCAATCCGGTGCACTGCGTGCGGCTCGCGAAGGACGGTCTCCTCTATGTGTGCGACCGGGCGAACAACCGCATCCAGATCTTCCGCAGGGACGGGACGTTCGTGAAGGAGTTCGTCGTCGCGGCCGCGACGCGCGGAAACGGCTCGGTCTGGGACCTCGACGTCTCGCACGATGGGCCCCAGACCTGGCTCTACAACGCCGACGGCGAGAACAATCACGTGTGGACGCTGCTGCGCGACAACGGCCACGTGGTGGGGAAGCTCGGACGGAACGGCCGCCAGGCCGGCCACTTCCACTGGATCCACAATCTGGCGGTCGACTCGAAGGGCAACCTCTACACGACCGAGGTGGACACCGGCAAGCGCGCCCAGAAGTTCGTGTTCAAGGGCGTGGGGCCGGCCGAGTAGGATCGCCGAGGATGAGCCGCGGGCTGCGTCATCTGGCCCTCAAGACGCGCGATCTCGAGCGCACCGCGCGCTTCTACATCGACATCCTCGGCCTCAAGACCGCGTTTCCTCACGACGGGATGATCTTCCTCGAGACGCCCGGCGGGCACGATCTCTTGAACTTCGTCGGGACGCGGGCCAGATTCGACACGGCCGCGGGCGGCTTCGACCACTTCGGCCTGCATTTCTCACGCGCCGAATGGAAGAAGGTGTGTGCCCGTGTCAAGAAGGCGGGGGTGCGTGTCCGCGGCCGCCGCGCCGGCGCCGCCATCTACATCGAAGACCCGAACGGCTACACCGTCGAGCTCTACTGCGACTGAGGGGCGCCGCGATGGACGAACAGAAGCTTCTCGAGGAGCAGCTGGCCTACTATCGGGCTCGCGCCGGCGAGTATGACGAGTGGTTTCTGCGCGAGGGCCGCTACGACCGGGGGCCCGCGCATCGTGCCGAATGGTTCCAAGAGGTCGCCGTCGTCGAGGCAGGGCTGCGCGAGGCCGGGCCTCGGGGACATGCGCTCGAGCTCGCGTGCGGCACCGGACTCTGGACGCGGCACCTCGCAGCGAGCGCCACCCGGATCACGGCCGTGGACGCCTCACCGGAGGTCATCGCACTCAACCGGGAGCGTCTCCGGTCGGACAGGGTGGAATACGTGGTCGCCGATATCTTCTCCTTGCATCCGGATCGATCGTTCGACTTCGTGCTGTTCGCCTTCTGGTTGTCTCACGTCCCGCCGTCGCGGTTCGAGGCATTCTGGACGCTCGTGGGCCTCGCGCTGCGCGCCGGCGGCCGGGTGTTCTTCGTGGACAGCCTGTCGGAGCAGGGCGCGACGGCCCGCGATCAAGGCCTGCTGGACGATTCGGGGGTCGCCCGCCGGCGCCTGAACGACGGGCGGGAGTTTGACATCGTGAAGGTGTATTACGACCCGGACGCGCTGGAGCGTCGCCTCCAGGCGCTGGGCTGGCGGGGGCGGTCCGTGCGAGCGGAAAGCATTTTCTGTATGGCACAATGGAGCCGGTTGCTCGATCCTCGGTGACGACTCGCACGGAAGGGGAGCCTGGAGGCCATTCTATCTCGATGGCATGACGCTCTGGGTCGAGCGGACTCGGGCGCAGCTGGACGCGACCGGTTAGCGCCGCAGTCAGCTCACGCGGGTGCGTGAACGAAGGGCAACACCGTGTAGCGGGCCCGCTCGACCGCAATCACCAGGACGACCCGCTGAGCGGGGTTGTCACGAACGGAAACGGCTTGCCCGTGTACTTGCGCGAGATCCGATCCATCGTGCCGAAATCAGCGTCGGGCCGCCGCTCGACGACTCGCCCGCGGAGCTGAGCTTCCCGATACGGGTTGTCCATCGCGATGACCGAGAGCCCGACCCGGGCGTCGCGCCGGGTATTCTTCGCTTTGAGGGAACCCTCGCCGGTGGACACGAGGATGAAGTCTCGCTCGAGATCGACCCAGACCGGCGCCACCTGCGGCGACCCGTCGGTCATGAGTGTCGCGAGATGGGCGAAGTTCGCGCCGCTGACGAGCGCCTTGATGTCGTCCGAGAGCTTGATCGCCATGATGTGCCCCCCCCAGCGTTCTCCCGGTCCTATCGCTCCACCGGGGTATCGGCCCGCCCGCCCCATTCGGTCCAGGAGCCGTCGTAGACCGCGACGTCGGATCGTCCGAGCGCGTAGAGCCCAAGCGCGAGGACGGAGGCGGTGATGCCCGACCCGCACGACGCGACAATGGGCTTCCCGAGATCGAGCCCGGCCGCCTCGAATTGCCGCCGGAGGGCGTCGCCTCCCAGGAGCGTGCCGTCCGGCCGGTACAGCTGATCGTATGGGAGGTTCAGGCTCCCGGGGATGTGCCCGGAGCGAAGGCCTGCGCGCGGCTCGGGCTCGGTGCCGACGAAGCGCCCCTGCGAACGGGCGTCGAGCACCTGCTCGCGCCGCTTCGTGAGATTGCCGCGAATACTCGCGAGGTCGCGGACGAGCCGCCGGCGGAGGCGCGCGGTGAAGCGGCGCGGCCTCGGCGCCCGCGCGCCCGAATCGACCGGCCGGCCCTCGGTGCGCCACCGCGGGAAGCCACCATCGAGGACGGCGACCACGTCGTGGCCGAAGGCGCGGAAGGTCCACCACACGCGCGCGGCACTCACGACGCCGCGCGAGTCGTACACGATCACGCGATCCCGGTCGCCGATTCCCAGGTTCCCCACGCTCCGGGCGAATTCCGAGGGGCGCGGCAGCATGTGCGGGAGCGACGTGCGCGTGTCGGCGATCGCGTCGATGTCGAAGAAGACGGCGCCCGGAATGTGCGCCTGCGCGAACTCGGCGCGCGCGTCACGCCTGAGGTGGGGCATGTGCCAGGAGCCGTCGACCACCCGCACGTTGCGCCGGCCCAGGTTGGCGGCGAGCCATTCGGTCGTGACGAGCGGCGACGTCACCGGCGCTCGAGCGCGCGAGGTCACGGGGCCGCCCGCCGCGACGTCTTGTCCTCCAGACGAAGCGTCTTGATGTCGTTCAGGATGACCTCCGTGAAGAGGTACGACGTCGTGTAGATCTCCCGGACGACTGCGCGCTCGTCGATCAGGAACACTTTGAGCACGTGCGCGAGCGGCCCGGCGGGCCGACCGCGCGCGTCGAGCTCGACGCGGACGTCCTGGCCGAAGCCGTCGAGGAGCGGCACGAGCGTCCGGGGGAGCTCGGTGGTGAGGAAAGCCCACTCCACGCCGTTTCGGGGCGCGCCGGCCGCGTAGTGGCGCATCACCGCCGGGGTGTCCCGGGCCGGATCGAAGCTGAGCGAGACCAGCCGGACGCGCTCGCGGAGCTCGGGATCCTCGGACACCCGGTGCCGTATCGTGTGGAAGACCTGGGAGGTCAGCGGACAGCCCCGGGGATCAGCGCACGACGTGTAGATGAAGCCGAGGAGCGTGATCTTCCCCGAGGTGAAGCGGGAGAGCGGCCGGCGACGCCCATCGCGATCGAGCACTGGGCCGTCCGGCGCTCGCATGATCGCGTGCAGCGCGTAGCTTCCGGGCGGCGGCGGGACGAAATCCATCGTGACCGAGGCCGGCGGGCGGGCGTCGGGCTCGTGCGCCGCACCCGGTCCGGTCCCCGCGGCGGTGGCGAGGGCCGCGACCGCCGCGAGGACGATGATGATCTGCCCGAACCGAGGCTCAGCGGAGCGTCGCGGTGCGCTCGAGCCCATACGCGGATTTCATCGCTTTCGAGCCGAGCTTCATGTGATGCGCGCGGCCGAGCTTCTCCTTGTAGAAGTCGACCTCGAAGGCGGGCTTGAGCTCTTTGCCGTCCCAGCGGAAGCCGCGCACGAACTGCTCGTCGTCCGCGCCCGCCTTGTCCCAGTTGGCGAGGAGCGAGGACGCGATGTAGACGCGCGTCCCGTCCCAGCTCTGCGAGATCATGTTGACCTGCTTGCCGGTGACCCGCTCGTAGGTCTGGCGGGGCTGCTCGGGGTTCGACAGGTCGAAGTAGCGCGTCTTGCCGTCCATGAAGGTGTTGACCCACAGCCCGGTGCCGTCCTTGTTGATGCTGATGTCCACCGGCAGCGGGATCTTCGTCGGGTCGTCGATGACCGCGACCTCCTTCGCCTGCCACTCGCCGGAGGCGTCCGGCTTGATGAGCCAGAGCTTGGAGGTGAGCGCGGTGGCGGTGATCGCCCAGGTGTCGCCGTCCTTGAGCGACCACCGGATCTCGAGCGGCGCGCCGGGAACGCTCAGGACCTTCTTCGGCTTCATCGCCTTGAGATCCCAGACGGCCATGGTGTTCCCGAAGCGCTTCATGGCCTCGGCGTCTTTCACCAGCTCGCCCAGGTTCCGCATGTAGTTCTTCCGGCCGGTGAAGCTCGAGGTCAGCAGCGCGTTCTTCTGCGGATTGATCGCGATGTCATAGCCGTAGCCGTCGCCGCCGCTCGTGGCGGGCATGGGATAGGTGGCGATCAGCTCGCCCTTGTTGCTGTAGAGCGCCATTCCGGTCACGCCGCCCCCGTCCTTGGCGTTGGACAGGCCCTGGACGAGCATCCGGCCGGGCATGGCGTAGAACGTGTGCGGACCGACATACCCGGTCTTGGCCGGCATGTCCGCGATCGTCTGCACGAGCTTGGGGCGCGCGGGATCGGTCCCGACGTCGAAGATCGAGATGCGGCTATTGTCGAGGCCGCCGGCCCAGAGGAACCGCCGATCGTCGGTGAAGCCCATGTGATGAGCCTCGCCGCGGCCGCGCACGGACACCTTGTGGATCACCTTGCCGTAGCGGCTCGAGGCCGGGTTCACGTCGATCGTGACGAGCTTGTCGGCGCCGTCTCCCATGCTCTTGACGCCGAGCGCCCAGACGTACAGGTAATCTTCCTGTCCCTTGATCAGGTTGCCCATGTAGGGCGAGTTGCACGTCTCGTCCGCTCCGGCGGGTGACGCCGCGGCGAGGGCCAGGGCCAGGATGCCGAGGATTCCTCCGAGGAACGTCCCGCGAACTCGAATGGCACGCATGCATGGCCTCCTGATGTTGCAGGGTAGTCTTCAGTGAAGCGCTCGTGATCACTCGCGGCTGATCCTGGCCCCGAGGCTCCCAAGGCGTTCGTCGATGCGTTCGTACCCGCGGTCCACCTGATGGACGTTGCGGATGACGGAGCGGCCGGGCGCGGCGAGCGCCGCGGCGATCAAGGCCATCCCGGCCCGAATGTCCGGCGAGACGATGGTAGCACCGTGGAGACGACTCGGCCCGATCACGAGCGCCCGGTGGGGATCGCAGAGAACGATCCGGGCACCCATCGCGATCAGGCTGTCGACGAAGAACAAGCGGCTCTCGAAGAGCTTCTCGTGGATCAGCACGGTCCCGTCGCATTGTGTGGCGAGCACGAGGGCCAACGGGGTGAGGTCGGCCGGGAAGCCCGGCCACGGGGCATCGTCGACCTTGGGGATCGCCCCGTCGACGTCGGCGACGATGGCCCGCTTCTGCGCGGCGGGCACCCGGAGGGCCGTGCCCTCGATCAGGGTCTCCACGCCGAGGCGGGCGAACACCATCCTGATCATCCGCAGGTGGTCCGGGGCCACGTCCCGCACGCGAAGCTCGCCGCCCGTCATCGCGGCGACGGCGACAAAGGATCCGACCTCGACGTGATCCGGACCGACGCGATGCCGCGCCGCGTGAAGCTCACCGACGCCGTCGATCTCGAGGACGTTGCTGCCGATCCCGGTGATCCGTGCCCCCATCGCGTTCAGGGCATGACAGAGCCCCTGCACGTGCGGTTCCGAGGCCGCGTTCAGCAGTCGCGTGCGCCCGTCGGCCATCGCGGCCGCCATCACCGCGGTCTCCGTCCCGGTGACACTGGCCTCGTCGAGGAACACCTCGGTGCCCCGGAAGCGCCCCGAGAGCGCGAGGTGATAGTAGGCGTCGTCTGTTGTGATCCGGGCGCCGAGCTGGCGAAGGGCGAGCAAATGGGTGTCGAGCCTGCGGCGGCCGATCTTGTCCCCGCCCGGCCGGGGCAGCACGGCGAGACCCGTCCGCGCGAGGAGGGGTGCCGCGAGGAGGAACGAGGCCCGGATCTCCGCGGCCAGCGCCGCGTCGGGCCGCGACTCCCGGAGTCTCCCGGCGTCGACTCCGACCGCGTGCTCCCCCGACCAGTCGACGCGGACGCCGAGCGCGCGAAGGAGCTCGATCAGCGTGGTGACGTCCCGGATGCGCGGCACGTTCTCGATCACGACGCTCCCCGCCGCGAGGAGCGCCGCCGCGAGGAGCGGCAGCGCTTCGTTCTTGTTCCCGCTCGGCGTCACGTCTCCGCCGACCGGGTGCCCGCCCTCGATCACGAAGCGGTCGCCCGCCGTCGAATCTACGGACGGCATCGGTCTAGACGTACGACGGCCCCTCGATCACCGGGTGCTTGACGAGGAACTCCTCGTCGACCTCGACCCCGACGCCGGGCTTTTCGAGTGGTCTCACACAGCCGTCCTTGCCGAGGGTATAGGGCGTGCCGACCAGCGTGTCGCGGAACAGGTTCCCCTTCGAGACGTCCGCCTCGAAATAGCCGGCGTTGTCGATCGCGGCCAGGAAGTGGGTCGAGGCGGCCATGTTGAGCCCGGTCATCGAAGTGTGCGGGTTGACCGAGAGCTTCCACGCCGAGGCCATGGCCGCGATGCGGAGCCCTTCGGTGATGCCGCCGGTCTTCGAGAGGTCCGGCTGCAGGATCGTGATGACGCGGTCCTCGATCACGCGCGTGAACTCGAAGCGCGTGTAGTGGTTCTCGCCGGCGGCGAGCGGTACGCGGCCGAAGGTCGCGGCGAGCGCGTAGCTCCGGTGATCGTGAGCCGCAAACGGCTCCTCGAGCCAGCCGACGCCATGCGCGTCGAGCCCGGGCATGGCGGCGCGCGCGTCGGCGACCGAATAGCCGGTGTTCGCGTCGACGAGAATGACGAGGCCGTCACCGAACGCCTTCCGGACGGCGGCCACGCGCTCGAGGTCGCGCGCCGGGGTGTCGCCGACGCGGAGCTTCACGGCGCGGTATCCGGCCGCGACGAGCGGACGGGCCTCGTCCACGAGCGCGGCTGGTTCCTGATAGCCCAGCGAGACGCCACCGGCATAGGCCGGGATAGGCCGCGAGGTCCCGCCGAGCAGACGGTAGAGCGGCCAGCCCGTCACCTTCCCGCGAATGTCCCAGAGGGCCTGATCGATCCCGCTCATGGCGAGGGCCGTGCCGGCCCCCATACCGTGGCTGCCGAGCTGCATCTTGTAGATGCGCCCCCACACGCCGACGACATCGGCCGCGTCCATGCCGAGCACGAGCTGGCGGAGCGTCGTGTTCACGAGGTGGGCGACCGCGCCCGGCGCGCGGCCGTGGTGCGACTCGCCCCAGCCGACCACGCCATCGTCGGTCGTCACCTTGACGACGACTGCGTCGCGCTTCACCGCTCGGCCGATGCCGAGCGTCACGCTGTCCTCGGGCGGCACAGGGAAGGACGTGGGATAGGCCTTGAGTTCGATGATCTTCATCGCGTCATCTCCCGGACCGAAGCCACGAGGAGTCTACGTCAACGAGGAAGGCGCGGGCCAGCCAATGTCAGGCAGTGCCACGCATGCTGACATTTTCGTCATCTCAAGGGTCGGGAAGGCCCGATTTGCCCTCATCGGGTAAGGCCTTCACTGCGGTAAGGACTTTGCCACCTTCTCCAGCCGATCTGGATCAGCCTGAAATCGCTCGCGCCCGTCGTCGGGATCCTGAGGCTCGCCCGGCGGTTTAATTTTTGCATGCGTAGAGGGGTGGCTACCCTAATATGAGAAAGGAATGGCGGTGCAGCAGATTCTCGCCATAAACCGGTGACGGATTACCTTCCAGACACTCCATGTGTCGCCCGCGCCTACTGTCCTGGTTGTGAGCCCGATGCCGATCCAAGCCAGGAAATCCTCGACGTGCGCTGGTGCGAATCCCACTCTCCGGCGCGTGACGGCGCCGACGACGAGGTGGTAACCGCGTCCGCGTACCTGTCGGGGAGTGCCGAGGCGGGCGGCGACGACAACCGGCGCTGGTGCGACGTCGTCCACGGCCGCCACTAAGCGGCGGGTTCACCTCTCGGTGTGGTCAGCTCGTCGAGCGAGCGGATGATCCAGTGAGGCCGTACCGCGCTGTCCGGCGGTAGCCCGCGTCCCCCGCGGTCCATCCACACGCCCCTGAGTCCGAGCTGCTGCGGCGCGCCCACGTCCCACTCGAGATGATCGCCGACCATCCACGCCTCGGTCGGCGCCGCGCCGAGCGCCTGTAGCGCCTGTCGATACACCGCCTCGTGGGGCTTGCCCACGCCGAACTCGCCCTCGATGAGGATCGCGTCGAAGAAGCGCGCGAGGCCGTGACGCTCGATCTTGTCGCGCTGCTGGACGGCGTCACCGTTCGTGACGAGAGCCAGCGGCACGCCCCGGCGCCGGAGAGCGGTCAGGCAGTCGAGCGCGTCCGGGAACAGGCGCATCCTCTCTCTCCGCCGCGCCGCATAGTCGCGCGCGACGGCCGCCGCGAGACCGGTGGTGGTCTGGCCGAGGCGCTCGAGGGCGAATTCCACGATGTGCTGCCAGGCCCCGAGCATGTTCAAGCGCTCCCGGCGTTGGCGCTCCGGGTCGTCCCAGAACCACCGCCGGGTGTCGGCGATCGCGGTGACGAGCACGGCCGGATCGATCCCGGCGGAGGCGCAGGAGGCGCTGCAGGCCTCGGTCCAGCTCTGATCCACGCCGCCGGAGTAGTCAAGCAATGTGTCGTCGAGGTCGAGGAGCAGCGCCTTCATTGTAGCGGGTGCCTCGAGGCCGGCTTTGACCGAGGGTGTCCTGAGAAAGATGCGGGTGGCTTCGACACGCCCGACCTCACCCGGGGCGCGAAAGACGCGGGTGGCTCCGTCGCGCCCGGACCACGCTTCACGGTTTTTCTCGAGCGATGACGTGTAGCAGCGTCTCGACCGCGCGGAGCATGAGGGGAAAGTCCATGCTGGGCTGCTCCAGTCCCGAGGCGGCGACCATCGATGGGAGCAGCGGAAAATGGACGAAGCCCACTCTCGGCGGCCGGGACTGCTGGCGCACCGCATGGAGCGTCCAGTAGAGCGTCTGATTGCACAGATACGTACCCGCGGTGTTCGAGGCGTAGGCCGGGATGCCGTCTGCGACGAGCGCCTTCAGCATCGCGGCGAGCGGCAGCGTCGAGAAGTACGCGGCTGGTCCGCCCGGAACGCACGGCTCCCCGCTCGCTCGAAAACCCGCGTTGTCGGGCTGCTCGTAGTCCATGACGTTCACGGCGACGCGCTCGAGCGCGACGCGTGCCCGCCCGCCCGCGAGCCCGAGGTGCACGACCGCCGCCGGCCTCGTGTCCGCGAGAGTTACCGCGAGCCGCTGCGCCGCGTCGGTGTGGTGAACGGGCAGAACCGCGCCGAGGATGCCGAAGTCGCCGACCCGACGTCCGTCGACGGCCTTGGCCAGCCCCTCGGAGGGGTTGACGGTGTGAGCCCCGAACGGCTCGAACCCGGTGACGAGGATGACGCGATCTTCAGGCATCGCCTGTTTTCCGGCTACCGCTCAGTCTGCCACATCGCGCGTCAGCCGCGCTGCACGAGCGGAGAGAGGCGGGGTAGCGTCACCGCCACCGCCACCGCGATCGCCGTCAGGATGAGCCATGGCAGGGTGTAGTCGCCGGTAGCTTCGAGCATCACGCCGAAGATCGGTGGACCGATGAGGGTCCCGCTCCACGAGCAGGCGGTGGCGGCGCCGGTCAGGAGGCCGGCGTAGCGCGGACCACCGATCTCGGCGACGAGCGCGAAGTAGAGCCCGACCCACCCGAACGCCCCGGCGCCCGCGACGAGAGCCAGCGGAATCATGAGCCACACGGGCAGCCGGGTCCCGAGGGCGAGCGTGGCGTAGGCGACGGCACCGATGACCGCGCTGGCCACCACGCCCGGTCGACGGCGGCCGCCGAAGGAGCGATCCGAGGTCACTCCCCACGCGACGCGGCTGACCGTCCCGCCCACCTGCGCCAGAGCGAGGAACTGCGCCGCGGTCACCGCGGAAACGGCGAACGTCTCCTTCGTGTAGAGCACGAGGTAAGCCAGGAGCGAGGACTGGGTGATCGAGAGCGCGAGCCCACAGCCGAACACGACGAGAACCGGCGGGCGCCGGAGGAACGTGCCGAGCTCGGCGAGCCGCGGCTGGTCGCCCACGCGCGTAGGCGAACCGGTCTGGCTGGGACGGTAGAAGATCGAGACGAGCGCGGCCGAGATGAGCGAGAGCGTGCCCGCGGCGGCGAGCGCATGTCGCCAGCTCCAGGCCAGCGCGATGGGCGGCAGCGCCAGCGCCGCGGCTAGCCCGCCCAGCGTGAGGCCGGTCTGCTTGACGCCCATCGCCATGCCGCGCTCGCGGGGCGGAAACCACTCCACAACCGCCTTGCCGGTGGCGGGATTGAGGGTGCTGAATCCGAAGCCGCCGAGGACCAGCAGCGTGAGGAGCCAGACGAGGTTCGGGCTCAAGGCCGCGAGCGTGATCATGGCGCCGACGAGGAGCTGACCCAGCCCGAGGGCGAGGCGAACACCGAGGCGGTCGGTCAGCCAGCCGGCGGGGAGCGCCATCAGCGCACCGCCCAGATAGACCGCGGGCAGGAAGAGACCGACCTGCACGCGGGAGAGCGCGAGCGATTCGAGCAGGAACGGCGCGAGTGGAGCCACCGCCAGGGCGGTGAGGGCGCCGAGACCGTGGGCGAGTGTCACGAGTACCAGGATCGGCCAGCGGGACGTCACAGGGTCGCGATCGTCTCCCCTTCGGGCTCGCTCGGGACTATTCTCTAGCTGTGATCATCGCCCAGATCACCGACATGCACATCCGGCCTGAAGGCGTCCTCGCCTACCGGCGCGTGGACACGGCTCCCTACCTCGCCCGCGCCGTCGAGCACCTGCGCCGCCTGAGGCCGCGCCCCGACGTCGTGCTGGCCACGGGCGACCTCGTCGATGCCGGGACCGACGAGGAGTACCGGCGCCTTCGCGAGCTGCTGGCGCCGCTCCCCATGCCGGTCTACCTCATCCCGGGTAACCACGACGACCGCGATGCGCTCGCCGCCGTGTTCGCCGACCGCGCGTACCTTCCGCGGTCCGGTCGATTCATGCAATACGTCGTCGAGGAATATCCGGTGAGGCTCGTGGCGCTCGACACGCTCGTGCCCGGCCAGGTCGGCGGCCTGCTCTGCGAGGAACGTTTGGGCTGGCTCGCGGCGCGCCTCGAAGAGGCGCCCGATCGCCCGACCGTCATCTTCATGCATCATCCGCCGTTCGTGACGGGAATCGCGCACATGGACAGCTATGGCCTTGCCGGCGCCCGCGAGTTCGCCGAGGTCGTGCGCCGTCACCCCCAGGTCGAGCGTATCGTGTGCGGTCATCTTCACCGCCCGATCCAGGCGCTCGTGGGCGGGACACTCGCGAGCACCGCGCCGAGCACCGCGCACCAGGTCGCGCTCGACCTCGAGGACGATAACCCGCTGATGTTCACCATGGAGCCCCCGGCGTGCCAGCTCCATGTCTGGCGCCCCGGTACCGGCCTCGTCAGCCACACGAGCTACATCGGCGACTTCGACGGGCCGTACCTCTTCTCCGACGGCAGGAAGGCGGTCGGGTAAGCGTCCTCAGCCCCGCAAGAGCACCTCGGCGGCTTCCATGAGCGTCTCGGAGAGGGTGGGGTGAGCGTGGATCGTCGCCGCGAGATCCTCGACGGTGAGCGCCGTCTCGACGGCGAGCGCGCCCTCGGCGATAAGCTCGCCGGCGCCCGGGCCCACGATCCCGACGCCGAGGACGCGGCCCGAGTCCGGGTCCGCGATGAGCTTCGTCAGGCCGTCGCTTCGCCCGAGCGTCAAGGCACGGCCGGCGGCCGCCCACTCGCGCTTGGCCACCTTGACCGTGCGACCCTCGCGCTCCGCCTCGGACTCGGTGAGCCCGCACCAGGCGACCTCCGGGTCCGTGAACACGACCGCGGGGACGACGACGTTGTCGAACGCCGCCGGGCGCCCCGCCATGACCTCGGCGGCGACCTTGCCCTGGCGCATTGCCCGGTGGGCGAGCATCGGCTCGCCGGTGACGTCGCCGACCGCGTAGATTGCTGGATCGGTGGTGCGGCAGCGGTCGTCCACGCCGATGAAGCCGCGCGTATCGGCGCTCACCCGGGTGTACTCGAGACCCAGTCCAGCACTGGCCGGCTGCCGGCCGACCGCGACGAGCACGCGGTCGAAAGCGGCGACGCCGTCGCCGTCGAAGCGCGCCTCGATCGCCGAGCCTCGTTCGACGAGCGACGTCACTCTGGCGCCGAGGCGGATCTGGGCGAAGAGCTTCTCGCACCGGCGAGCGAGCGGGTGAACGAGCGCGCGGTCGACGCCCGGTAGAAGGCCGTCGGTCATCTCCGCGAGCGTGACCGCGCTGCCCAGCGCGGCGTAGACCTGCCCGAGCTCGAGGCCGATGTAGCCACCGCCGATCACGAGGAGCCGCTCGGGCACGTCGGCCAGCTCGAGCGCCGCGGTCGAGTCGATGACGCGATCGCTCGAGAATGTGATGCCGGGCAGGCCGGCCGGCGCCGAGCCCGTGGCGATGACGGCGTGCTTGAAGCGCACTTTTTGCGGCTCGTCGCCTTCGACGCGCAGCTCGCGCGAGCTCTCGAAGACCGCGCGGCCGCCGATCACCTCGACGCCTTTCGCCTTCGCGACCGACGCGAGCCCGCGCGCGAGGCGGCCGACGACCCGCTCGGCTTTCCACTTGCGCAGAGGGTCGAGCGACACCCGCGGTTCTCCGAAGTCGACGCCGAGCTCGCGGGCGCGCTCGGCGTCCTCGATGAGCGCGGCGACGTGGAGCAGCGCCTTCGACGGGATGCAGCCCTCCCAGAGGCAGGCGCCGCCGAGGCGCTTGCCAGCGTCCACGACGACCGTCTCGAGCCCCAGCTCGGCGCAGCGGAACGCCGCCGAGTAGCCACCGGGTCCGCCACCCACCACGGCGACGTCGACCTCGATCACGAGGTCGCCCATCACCACGGCCTGATCAGTCCCTCATTCCGCGACGCCGCGGACCGCCCAGGCGCGAGCGATCAGACGGATGCTGCCGTCGGCCTGGATCGGCAAGGTCGACCGGACGCGCTCACGGAGGGCGGCGCGGCGCTCCTCGCTGAGCGACATGCAGTACCCGGGCGCCGGCGCCTGCCCGCCGAGGAACGGCGACCAGTAGTCGTCGAAGTCCTTGAAGACCGTCGGAACGTCGATCGCGAGAACGCGGACGTCCTGCAGGCCGGCGCCCTCGAAGAGCTCGACGAGCGGCGCGGGCCTGGCGAGTGGAAACCGCCGTCCTTCGTCGAGCTCGAGCGCACCGGGATCGAGGGCGACGGCCGCGTCCCAGAAGCGGCGCATGAGCTGCATCTCACCCGCGTAGTCCCAAACGTACGCCGCCGCGGTGCCTCCGGCCGACAGCGCGCGCTTCAGCTCGCTCACCGCCCGCGCCTGGTCCGGCACGAAGTTCAGCACCAGTCCGGAGACCACGGCGTCGTGCTCACCGTCCTTGACGGGGAGCGCCTGGGCGTCGCCGGCGCGGAAACTGACCCGCGGGTCGGTGACGCGCGCGCGGGCATACGCGAGGTACTCTTCGGACTGGTCGACGCCGACGACCGCGTCCGGCGAGCAGCGCGAGACGATGGTCTCGGTCAGGGCGCCGGTGCCGCAGCCGACGTCGAGCCAGCGGAGGTCGTCGGGCGCGCTGAGCCAGCCCAGAAAGTCACGCGCGACGAGCCGGCTCCAGCGGCCCACATAGGGCTCGTAGGTATCGCCGCTCGACCAGGTATCTCGATAGTCGGACATCAAGGCCTCCCTTATAGCCACCTGTCGGATCACCACTCCAGGAGAAGCTGCTCGGGGCGCTCGAGCCGCCGCACGATGGCCGCGGCGAAGCGGGCGCCGTCGGCGCCGTCGGCGACGCGGTGGTCGAACGTGAGTGAGATCGGCAGGAGCGTGCGCGGCACGATCCGGCCCTCCTGCACGACGGGCTCTTCTCGGGCGCGGGCGACGCCGAGGATGGCCGCCTCGGGGTAGTTGATGATCGGGATCGCGCCCGTGCCGCCGAGCGCGCCGATGTTGGTGATCGTGAACGTGCCTCCGCGCAGGTCGTCGAGCGTCGCTTTGCCTTCGCGGACGCGCTGGGCGAGCGCCGCCAGCTCGCGCTGCAGCTCTATGAGCGGCTTCCTATCGACGTCGCGAATCACCGGGACGATCAGGCCGCGCTCGGTGGCCACCGCGACGCCGAGGTGGCAGTACCGCTTGAGGATCAGCTCGCCCGCGGCCGGGTCGAGGCTGGCGTTGAACTGCGGGTGCTCGTGGAGCGCGAGCGCCGCCGCCTTCAGGAGGAAGCTCGTCAGGGTGAGCGTGAGGCCGCGCTCGCGTGCGGGCTCCACGTTGCGGCGGATGATCGCGTCGAGCTCGGTGACGTCAGCACGATCGAAGTGCGTCACGTGCGGGACGAGCGTGGCCGAGAGCGTCATGCGCTCGGCGATGGTGCGGCGCAGGTGGGACAAGGGCTGCCGCTCCACCGGCCCCCACTGCTCGAACCTGGGCAGCGCGGGCGGCTCGACGCCGACCGACCGTAGCGGCTTGGCGACGGCGCCGCGCTCGGGGGCCTGCCCGGCGGGCGCGAGTGGCCGTCGCTCGGCGCCGCCGGTGACGGCGCGCACGTCGTCGTCGGTCACGCGCCCACCCGGCCCGGTGGCCCTCACGGTACCGAGATCGACGCCGAGCTCGCGGGCGAGCCGCCTCGTGGCCGGCGTCGCCGGCACCGGCCCCACGCGCGCGCCGGCCGCCGCCGGTCCTCCGCTCGCGCCGCCTGAACCCCTCGTCGCCGCCGACACGGGCCCGTGACCTCGGCCGGCCGGGGTAGTCGTGGACGTAGTCGAGATCTGGTTCACCTCGCCGGCCGCCGCGGGTTCCCGGCGGGGCGGGGAGGTGGGGCGACCCTGCCGAAACCTGTCGTCGTTCTCAGGTTTCGGCAGGGTCGCCCCACCTCCCCGCCCCGACGCCGCCAGCGTCGCGTCGT
>Ga0099791_10000253_pt1 | contig 18857 bp, 20 predicted proteins | sample Rivendell_Oct201_7_FD_77318 | JGI IMG/M metagenome (GOLD analysis project Ga0099791, IMG submission 77318) | Vadose zone soil and rhizosphere microbial communities from the Eel River Critical Zone Observatory, Northern California to study diel... | ecosystem: Environmental > Terrestrial > Soil... | reverse complement strand
TGTCGTTGTGCTTATGTCAGAAAAGATGCTGCTTCTCGCAACAGAGTTGCCGTAAATAAAGACACTCCCAGCATCCACGCCAGCAATTGGCTCTGTGTCTGGGGCAGTAGTATCAACCTGAAGGACGTTGCCACTTAAATACATCTTCGCCGTCGTATCAGCGATCAAGCCCAATTGTTGGACTGTTGCATTTGAAGAAACCAGCGTGCACCCGGTGAAATAAGCGTCAGCGTGACCGATAACCGCAATTGAAGCGTTGTTGCCGAATGAGCCAGCGTGCGTTGTTGCGTTCGCTACCAAGCGGCAGCCAATAAATTCGTAATGTGCCCTGCCGCTTGATGGACCACCCCCATCGAGAGTAAATAAGTCCCAAAAGTCTTCCCAGTCGCAGTCTATGAGCGTCATAAACGGCACGCCAGCCATCGCACCACTTGGTCCAGATAAGCCATCACTTCTGCTGCGCATAACCACGCCCAAAAAACGAACGTTGTAAGCGCCCGAAGCTGTTCGTTGAAGATTAAAAGGGAAAACTATACCACTGCCATCGGTCGCCGTTCCAAGATCGGTGACCTTACCTCCCAACCAAGTTAAATCTCCGGTGATTTTGAAAACGAGATTAGCTAAGAAATTTGAGAATGTAAGATTGGCTCCCCAAGCAACAATCGTAATGTTCGATAATGTCATCGTGTTGGTTCCGAGGTCGAAAGTTTGGCCCGGACTCAAAATAATCGTGTCGCCAGGCTGCGCATTCGCCAGTGCGTTGGTAAAAGAAGGGAATGGTAGCGTTTGACTTCCCCGCACGGCCGTAGTCGCGTTTCCGTTTGTTGAGACAAACAGCGCTGAGGGGTTTAATCCTCCTGTTCCAGAAACTTGAAGCGAGGATAACAGGTACGCTTCCGCTTCTTGCAATTGACGATCTGACACTCCCTGCCACGCTGCTGCACTGGCGAGGATGCTGCTTGGTGAAGCAACCGCGCCCAATGCAATCAGGCTGGTTAGAGCGACTTGAGCCGCTTGAAGCTGGTTATCCGGCACACCCTGCCAAGCCGCAGCCTGAGCCAATACTTGATTAGGCGTCAGCGCCGCGAACAAGAGTCGCGGAACAAGAAAGCAGAGAAGCAAGACAACCTTGGCATTTTTCATTGGTTGGTTTCACGTCAAAACACCCAGCGTTACACCGTTAATAAACACACTTATCCGGGCAAGCGTGTCATCGCTCAGGGTTAAAAGATAACTTATAGCTGTCATTTTGGCCTGAAAGGATGCGCCCGATAAGGCTATTTGTGTTGCGTTGCCAAGTATCCCAGCCGCGAACCATATAGCTATTTCTTGCGGGCTTGCTTGAGTCGAAAATTCCGAAGCTGGCATGCCGGCAGTAGCGATAGCCACCTTTGAAACCAGCGTCCTCTGCAACGCCACAGTAGAACCAAAATCAATGACCGCGATAGCCTCGACAATCCTCGCGTACGTCAGCATCGCCAACTGAGCATGTGGGTTAAGATTGTTGACGTGATACGGTGCAGCAGCGGTTACTAAAACATCGTAATTTGCCATAGGCTTATCTCACTTCTTCATCAAAATGATCCATCATCCCGGATTTTCCAGCAGCTATTTTCTGGTTGCCTTCCCCTTCATCGACGTGTTGGACTTCAATATCCCCGTCTTTATCTTTTCCAACCACTTTGAGGGAGAGCATGTCTCCGGCTTTGAGATTTTCGGCACCCGGAAAGTCGCCGGGAAGAAAACAAGTGTAACCCTTTCCTTCATCTTGTTGTTCTCCGTCTTGATGTTCGTCTCCCTCCGGCGCGGCGCTCTGCGGTCCTGATTCCTGCGCTTGCGACATGCTGGGGTCTATTCCTCCACCGCTCGTTGGATTGTCGTAAGGCATTTGATTGCTTGCGGGCTGGTCCTACCCAACCAGCCCGCCTGATCACTCAACCACTTAAACTTCGTCGCTGGTATCGCAGCCCGGATTGTACGGCGTGAGCTTCTGGTAGGTGCCGTCAGTATTCGGAGCAGGGTTATTGAACGTCGCCGCCAACGGAATGTCCGCAACCGGCTGCGCCTCGCGCAGATGCAATACCCACATCTCGATCTCGGGATAAATAGATTTCATCCCGGTTTCAAATTCGCCAAGGAAGTAACCGCGATTCTTCTTGTCGTTGTAGAACGTGCATTGCGCCCCAGTTGACGGATCGGTGTAAAGGAAGGCATCCGGCTGTTTCCACGTCCATTTGCCCATCAAATTACGAGCGGCAAACGGCATATCCGGGTGAACGCTGGTAATATCGCCAGTGTAAACACACCGAGCCGCTCTCGCGTACACATGCGAGAACTGAATCGTCGCATTCTCATATAGCGGGTCAAATTGCGGTTTCTTGCCGACCGTAGCCGCAACGTTCTGGTAAGGACGCACCCTTTGCAGAACACCGGAGCCGAGGTGCAGGAAACGCATCGGCTGTGAATCAACCTTGAACAGCCAATCACCGCAGCCGCTCATCACGCCATACGCAAAGAACTTTCCGCCCTTCTGGAAATCCGCCGTCTGGTACATCCCAGTCAACGCCGGGTTCGCATTGCACAACTCCTGTTGCGTCTGGATGTCCGTCATCACCGTGAACTTCCCGGCTGGCGACATACTTTCCTTGCCGCTCAGGAATTTCTTGTTGAAGTACCCCTTGTACATCAATGTCGGCATGAAATGGTTCAAATACTGCATCGACAGTTTCGAGGTCGGTATCTTGTTTGCATTGCCCAACGCAATGCGCATGCAGTTGTTCGTAAAGATCGAATCGCTGACCGTCACCGTCGGGAAAGCGTTGGCCTGTGAGCAGACCTGAATAACGTCGCTCTGCCTCAACGCCAAGAGCTTCTGGAAATTGCTTTGAATCTGGTCAGGCAACTCCTTCAATCCCTCCACAATCGCCGCCAACTGCTGCTTGGCTTCCTCCACATGCCGCAGATGGTCCAAACAGAACGGCTTGGTCTTGTAATCGCGGTGAAACTTGCCATACGTCGAACGCGTCGATCCCCACCCAATTTCCAGCCGCGTCGGATTGCACATGTCCTGCTGGTTACAGTTGTTGTTCGTGAAATTGTCCGCGTTCATCACGTCCCAACAACCGTCATCGTTGTCCATCGCGACCGAAATGCGGTCCCACGTATGAACCGTCCCAGTAAAACTTTCCCATGTTCGAGGCTCGTACAAACCAATGTACGTCATCTCATACGGGTAACGGTCGCGGGCTAATTCCCGATCCCAGTCCGGCGTCCTTCTGAAAAGGAAATCGCTCAATTTTCCGCAGTCAATCGCCATATTCGTCGTTCGTTCGTTGCATTGTTGGTGTTTTTAACGCGACGCGGGGAGATTCGTCTTTCGCCCGAAGCGGCCTCAAGTTTTACCTTGATGAGAGTGTAATCGGCCCGACTCTCAATTGACCTATACGGCCACAAGGTGAAAAATGTCTTGCAATTATTCGGATACTTGGTATCCATGTGGATCGTGCTTCTTAAAGATGACCTGTTATGCCTCAGAGAGAGGCTTGGTTTGAGGCAGAAAGAAATGGCGGAAAAACTTGGCGTTTCATACGGCACATATCGGAGTTGGGAATATGGGAAAAAAACACCAAAGGCATTGGCGCTTGGTGAATTGAAAAGGAGGATGAATGCACTTACTGACGGAAAGTGACTGGAAAAGATATTGGTCAAAAGTAACAGTTCTCGGGCTTGATCAGTGTTGGCCGTGGCTCGGTGCAAAAAACCTCAAAGGATATGGCCTGTTCTCGGTTTCTGAGAACAACGTTCACATGAGCCACAACGCGCACCGCGTGGGTTTGGTGCTTAGGCTTGGCCCACTTCCAGATCACATTCACGCTCTGCATTCCTGCAATCACCCTTGGTGTCAGAATCCTTGCCATGTGTATCCCGGCACAAATCAAGACAACATCGACTACAAAATGGAGCAAGGCCGTCATCGCGGCGCACGCGGAGAACGGTGTAAGCAGCACAAACTCGTCACTTCACAAATTCACGAAATCCGGGCGCTCTACCGAACTGGTCAGTACTTTCAAAAGACCGTTGCCAAGATGTTCGGCGTCAATCAGCAGCAAATCAGTCGCATTGTGAACCGAAGGCGGTGGGCGCACATATGAAGCCGACGATTGTAAAATCCAATCTCAGTTACTTTCCGATTCAGGAGCATTGGAGAAAACTCGGTCCTATTTTCACGTCTAAAGAAGCCGAGGCAATCTGGCGTCCCAACATGGTGGAGTACTTACAACAACGAGCGGCAAATAATAAATTCAAATATGTTGCTCGGAAGGTTGCCTCACCGAGCGAGTACGACTCTTGCGATTGGCGATGTGATCACCGCGGAAGAATGCCAGCGTATTGGGATTTTGTATGTCATTCTGCGTGTCACTGGGTTGTGGATACTTGCCTTTACGTAGCAATGACTGCGTATCCTCATATTCCATGGCGAATAATCAGTTCTCACAAGCATTCAACCGTTTGGAATGGCGATACCAAAAAACCGATTCTATTCGATGCCAACTTTTTAGCGTTGAAGGTGCCGGTCATAGATGCTTGGAATTTGTCGATTGCTGGCCGCGTGCTAAAACCGGGCAAAAGACTGCGGTACTGGCTTTACAAATGAGCAACGCACCACCCTCAGACGGAAAAGACGCTTGGGCACGCGATCAGATGCAGAAGATCGGCCAACTGGTTGATGAAGAGCTGCCACAAGGGTGGGGATTCTTTGTGATGGCGTTTCCGTTTGGTGAGCTAAAGGGACGAATGAACTTCGTCGCAAACGGTCAGCGCGAAGACATTGTGAAACTGATGAAGGAGTTTATCGAGAAACAGGAAAAGGAGCAAGATTGGAAAGCGCATCATTGAATGAAGAAGGTTTACAAATACCTTAATCCGATTACTGGTCGTCAGGTTTCGCGGCAGCGAATTTGGCAACTTCAGCAAGTTGCCTTGGGCCTTTGTTACGTGTGTATGAAACCAGCGACCAACGGCCGTTATTGCCGACAACACTACCTCAAAGCGAGGGAAGCCCAGCGACGACGGCTACGTTGTAAAAGCCGCTACCTTGGGGCCAAGAGTTATCGTTTCAGATGAGCAAAGCCTTCCTTTTACTTGGCCGCACTGGGGATTTGATTAACTGCCTTCCGATCTTGCACGCTGAATCTCAATCGACAGGCGCTCCGGTGAATCTCGTTTGCTGCAAGCAATATGCGCCGTTGTTCGGCGGGACTAGCTACGTAAATTGCATTCCTTTCGACGGTCAAGACAGCGAACTTCGTCATGCTTACGATGAGGCCAAGAAACAGTTTGATGAAGTCGTTTCGTTACAGGTGATCGGCAACACGCAGGACGTTAATGATCTCACGTATGGCCCGGCTGGTTTCGATAAAGCGCAGACAGACAGTTTTCAGAAAGAACCATTCTGGCTCAGTAAGCGCAAAGACCTTTGGGCACAGCAAGCGAGGCCGGTGTTCGACGGCAGGAGCAAGGCGCGTGAACGGAAGTTGATTGAGCAACACCCATTGCGCGATAAGCGGCAGAACATCTTTGTCGCGGCAGATGGAAGGAGTTCGCCGTTCGCTTACAAGACGTTGTTAATGGAATTGCTACGCGGTCGGTTCGAGAACAGTTCACCCAATCGCAAGATTGAGGTGATCGATCTGGCGGAGTACAAAGCTGACCGCTTCTACGACTTTATCGGACTGCTTGAACGCGCTTACTGCCTTGTCTGCATTGACTCCGCGTTTCTGCACCTCGCGCATGCGCTTCCCAACCTTCCGGTGTGCGCGTTGACGAACGATTCACCAGCGCTTTGGTTCGGCTCCGCATGGCGGGCAAATCACATCAGTCACATTCGGTATAGTGATTTTCCAACGAGAGCGGTTGAGTTATTGAATGCGATTGAGTGCATCAAGGCACCAGCGAGTTTTTTTCTCAGGGACAACTTCGTTACCAATCAGAGATTAATTCACGTGTACAGTGCTTATGAGGTTTCCGAAGAATCGAAAGAGCGGTGGATGAAGGCTATCGGCACTTGGGGAACAACGTACACACAAGATTGCTGGATTAACTGCATCATTGAACTGGGTGCATGCGGTCGCGACAGTAAAAATCACAACACAGTCAAAGATGAAACTGGGCGCTATCCGTTCTTGAAAGACGTAATCCGGTTGGCTGGTTATCGTGCGATGGATGAGGACGTTATCGTTCTGACCCGGTGCGACACCTGCTTTGCGCCGAATCTCACCGAGCAACTGTTGAATGGTCCGTTACCGGCTTACTCGCATCGTCACTATCGCGAGAACGGTAACGACACTTGGCACCCAATGGTTGACCTGTTCGCGTTCACAAAGCATTGGTGGAATCAGCACAGGGAAGAATTACCGGATTATTTCCTTGCGCCAGATCAGTTTTGGAATAGAACGATGCTGGACCGTTTCATAAAGTTGGGCGCTCGGGAAATACTTGAGGGGGTATACCGAGCGCCTTCTAACGCGAGAATTGAAGGAGGCACACGCAAACAATGGAACGAGAACCTACACTCAGAGTACCAGACCAAGAACGGCGAAATAGCGTTCTTTAAGCCGGTTGTAGAACAACTGCCGTCAGCAATTGTTAATCCTCAAGCGTTGCCAGCTTATGCCTACAATCCGAGCATCATCCGTTATCAGAATCGGTTACTCTGCGTTTACCGTTACCACGACCAGCGGGACTTCTCGACCGCATTGGGCATAGCTGAGATTGATGAGAAAGGTACCGTGTATGGGCGAAAGCAATTGCAAATTCCGCACATGGGCGGTTCGGAAGAAGACGCGCGGTTCTTCATGCGCGGCCAGACGCTCTGCTTGTGCTATGTCGATTCAACTTACCCGGCAATGCCGCCAAAGGCGGTCGTGAAGTACGGCAGGTTGGTTGAAGATACAGTCTGGACATTGCAAGAGATTCATCAGCCTAATTACGGCAACAACGATATTGGGCACTGCCAAAAAAATTGGGTTATGTGGGAGTGGAATGGAGAATTGTTCTGTCAGTACTCGACTTCACCGAAGACCGTGATTCTGATGCTGCAAGGCGCTCGGGCTGACGTTGTTGCTGAGTACGATGGGCCACGATGGTCTTACGGTACAATGAGAGGCGGTACGACTCCATTGCCTTACAAAGACAAGCTGCTGCGCTTCTTTCATTCAGCGGTCGATTCAGAGTTGCCGCCTGATTTCCGACGTTACTTCGTTGGCGCGATGGTGATTGAGCCAGAGCCGCCGTTCAAACCGATTGCGGTCAGCAAACGCCCGATTTTGTTCGGCAGCGAAAAGGATACGATGACAGACACTCATCGAAGTGCTTGCATCCATTTTAAGGCTAAGGTTGTTTTCCCGCTCGGGGCTATTCCACATGCTGATGGATTCTTGCTCAGTTGTGGCATTAATGACAGCCAGTGCGCGTTGGTTTATATCAAACCGGAGAAATTGAATTTATGAAACTCTTTGAAGACATCGCTCTTATTCAACCAAAGTTGATGGGCTGGTGCAGTCCTGTAAAAGCCGCGACACTAGCTGGTGCAGTGTTGGCTCTGCGCCCAGAGGTTATTCTGGAAATCGGTGTTTTTGGTGGAAGTAGTTTTATCCCGATGGCGATGGCGGCGAGAGAAGTCGGTCGTGGAATCGTTTATGGAATTGATCCGTGGGATGCAAAAGCTTCTGCGGATGGACAAATCAATCCAGCAGACCAAGCCTATTGGAGCAAGCAGGAAACGCACGATGTTGTTTACAATGATTTTATGGGGCGTATTCAAGAACTTAATCTGGGACCATTCATCAATATCCAGCGAGTTAAAAGCGACGACGCTGATGTTCCAAACGGGGTAGGATTTTGGCATCTTGATGGAAACCATTCAGATCAAGCGATCAAAGATGTTGATAAGTTCGCTCCGAAATGTTTACGGGGAGCGCTTTGCTTCGCCGACGATTGTCAGTGGACAGGCGGGGGTGTCCTGCGAGCGGTTGCAAAATTGAAGTCGATGGGTTGGCAAGAACTCTATACACTAGACACCGGAGCGATGCTCCAAAAAAGGACATGACACTCAAAGAAGCAAGAAAGAGTTTTCCGACTAACAAAGTGCTGGCGGAAGCGTATCGCAATTTGTGGCCACTTATGCAGAGGGGAGTTTCAGAGTCGGAGTATTTTATTTTGTGGCGAAAAGAGGTGGGCCGATTGCGAGATCGTAATCAACGGTGGTCAGACAGAGAGCGGGCCAAACATCCAGAGCGCTATAGGGCATTCGCCAGAGCCTCTTACCACAGGCACAGGCAGCGGCGAGTTGAAGACGCTAGACGGGTAAGACAAGAGCGAAAAAACGATCCTGAAAGGCTTTTGGCTCATCGCATTTGGTGCCGCAACAACGTGAAACGGAGGAAGGCAATCGACCCGCAGTATCGCATCCGTTTTTTAATGAGAAACAGAATTTGGATGGCGCTTGACCGTGGTGTTGCGAAAGCCGGTTCAACCGTGGATTTGTTGGGCTGCACAATTCCCGAATTTAAGCGTCACATTGAAGCGCTCTGGTTGCCCGGAATGACGTGGGACAACTACGGAAAATTGGTATGGCACATCGATCACATTAAGCCCTGTAAATCTTTCGATTTAACGGACCAAGCTCAACAGAAACTTTGCTTTCATTACACCAACACAAGGCCGTTGTGGGCTAAAGACAACCTTTCAAAAGGCGCTGAGTTTCTGAACGATGTAATTCTTCCGGCCGAACGGATTCTTCAAAATCAAAACCTACAACTATGCCAACTGTTTTTGCGCCTTTGCTAGGACGTACAGGAAATCTGCTCTTTATCTACGCACACGCACAGGCTTGGTGCGAGCAGAACGGTTACACGCTCTCGACGCATCCTTGGTATGGCGAGAAGGTGTTCAACATTCCTGAAGCGATTCGGCCTGAGACTCATGCGCCTGACATTACTTGGCCCGAGCGGATGTACCAGCATCAGAACGATTTGATTTACACGCGCAAACAGGTGCGAGAATGGTTCTCGTTCAAGCCTGAGATATTGGATAAGCTGCGAGTGATTACACCTGCCGAATTGCTGTTCGACGTGAGAACTGGTCAAGACATGATTGATGCCGGGATGGTTTGTTTAGGCAAACAATGTTACGTGGACGCGGCTAGGAAGTTCGGTTACGGGGTGTTAAGCGCCGAATGGGAGTTGTATCCTGAAAGTCCTACGCGCTTACCACAATTCTTCGGTGAGGCTGGCGGATGCGGTTTAGGAACCAATTGGGGTTCACTACCAGCGTTTTACAGAATGATGACTGCAAGGGTTCACTTCCGGGCAAATTCCAGTTTCAGCTATTGGGCTGGTGTTTTGGGAAATGCGAAAGTGTACGCCCCCGTTTTAACTGGCATGACGGGTGGTATTCCTGATCAATATTGTTCCAGATGGGTTGAAGGAAATTGGCCGTGCATGACGCAATCTCCCGACAACTCAGACTTGCATTTGTGCGAGCAGACAATCCCATGACTGATAAAACAAACATGGCGAGAGAAGCAATCCTCCAAGAGTTGAGGCGGCGATGGAAAGAAGATCGCAGCAGCGGCATCACTGCTCCCGCAGACATAAGCAAATTCTACCAACCTCAAACCAATTACTTTTGTGGAAGTGGGAAAATGGATTGTCCAATATGTCACACAGGGAATCTGCACTATCACCGGAGCAACTATAACGGTCACGTTCATGCGAAATGCTCAACTGATGGTTGCGTTGCGTGGAATGAGTGAACATGAAGATTGACGACATCTACGAATCGAAGTGCGCGGAATCGAGCGAGTTGAACGAACACTTGCCTTTGCTCAAGCGTTACGCTTCTCATTGCAAGCATGTTACTGGTTGGAACGATAGAACCAGTGCGTCAACGTGGGCGCTGATTGCCGGGAAGCCAAAGGTTGTGATTGCCTGCGCCGAGAAAGCACCTACCGACAATCATATTGCAGAGATTTCAAGCGTAGCTTCGCAGGCGGGTGTCTCCTTCACATTCGTTGAAGGGCCGTTCGATATTAAGCCGACAAACCTACTGTTTATTGCCGGTGTGAGAATTTACCCGGAGCTACGTTACTATTTGCACACTCATTCGCTTTGGGTCGCTGACTATATCATCATTCACAATACGAAGCGGTTTGCTAATCAAGGCGACCAGCGAGAAGACAGGGGCTTGCAACCGGCGATCACAGATTTCTTGGCCGCACACGATATGTGGGTCATTAAAGAAGTTCACAACAACAACAACGGGTTAACCGTATTAGAAAGGCGATAAGTTATGGAAAATGAACTATTCGGTATCGGTCAAGCAGTGAAAGAGATGCGTAACGCTAATCGTGTTTGTCGCTCCGGGTGGAACGGCAAAGGCATGTGGCTGGAATTGTCGGCATACGGCGAAAAGTCGATGTACAAGGACCGGCCACTTCAGGAACACATTCTCATGGCGACGGCTCAAGGAACTTATGTGCCTTGGCTCGCATCACAAACCGACATTCTGGCCCGCGATTGGCAACTCGTAACTCAATAACATCATGGTCAAAACAATCACCCCAATTGGAGATAAACTGCTGGTGAAACCAATCTCGGAAGAACCAGACCCCAAAATACTGATTCACATACCTGAATCGTACAAAGGCGAGCCGATGATTTTCGAGGTCGTGAGGGTTGGCACTGAGCGACCCGAGAATAAGGCTTGGCCGGTCACAGTCGGCGATCACATCGTCATCAACCAATTCGTCGGCACCAAGGTCAAGGTTGACGATAAAGAGCATCGCATCATCAACACCGATGACATTTTGGGAGTGTACAAGGAGTCATAATCATGCCGCGAGGAATGCCCTACATTGGTGAAACGTTTATTGTTGCGCCTTACAACGTAGTGAGGGCGTGGAGGGAAGAAAAGCGCCGACAGAATCCAAACATAAAATTCACAAGCGACCTGCGGCGCAAGTCTGCAAAGAAACAGAGAAAGTCAAAATGACCGATAAACTAATCAGCGTCGTGATGCCTACAAGCTCTCGACAGCATACTCATGACAGTTTGGTCAGGGCGCTAAGGTCGATTAAGGACACCGCCACTGACTTTTCCAAGATTGAACTTTGTCTACGCATTGATGATGACGACAAGGAACGCATCGGCCGCATCCCAGAGCTTGAAGGGCAGTTCAACGTCAAATCGTTCATTGGTCCACGGTTCGACGGGTACAACAGCATGTGCGTGTTTCTTGATGACCTTGCGAAAATTGCAACCGGGCGCTGGTCATGGCTGTTCGATGACGACGCCTACATTGAGGGTGATTGGCAGAAGCCGCTAGAAACCATTCCGTGCAGCGATGATGGACCTGCGGTGAATGCAGAGTTCTATTGCTTGGGCTTGAGCCGGTATTCCAACTGGCCGAAGTGCAGTCCTCCGGGGTTGATTATGCCGACAAGTGTTATCAAGCGGTTGCAACATCGCTCGCCGGTAGATGACCAATGGTTGAGCTTGGCGCTGCAACTGAATTGGAAGATCGTGCTGCTGAAAGGCGTCAGTTATTTTCACGACGGACAGGCGAGGTAATGCAGTTGACTATAGGCTATTGTACCGCACGAAAGGAACCAAGAATTGACTGGTTCCGTAATTCCTTAGTGTCTCAGATTTTGCCGGGGGATGAAATTCAAGTGGTGATTTGTGATTTTTTCCATGACGAACGGAGGTGGCCAATTCTTGAAGGCTGGTGCCATGTACGGCCAAAAGGATCAGTTTGGCAAGGTCCACACCGGCTCACAAAAAATGATTATTTCTGTCCCTCAAACACCCGTAACACAATTGTATGCTATGCGAAACATCCTTGGGTGGCTTTTGTTGACGACGTTTCCGTTCTCGCCCCGACATGGCTCGCCGCTGTGCGTCAGGCTATGACTGAAGGTTACATAGTCTGCGGCGCATTCAGGAAGGTAGCGCACCTTGAAGTCGCTGGTTCAGGCAAGGTGCTTCAATTCATGGACCATCGCGCCGGTCACGACCATCGGTGGCCTGCTGGCAAAGATGACCAAGCGGTTGATTGCGCCGCGAATTGGCTCTTTGGCTGTAGCTGCGCCATGCCGGTCGCTGCGCTTGAGAAGATTAACGGCTGGCCGGAAGCGGTGTGCGATTCGACTGGGGTTGGCGCTGAAGACTCATTCACCGGTATGGCTCTCGCTCGCACTGGTCACAAGTTGAAGTACGACCGGCGCATGTTCACCTACGAAAGCGAAGAACTTCACTTTCAAGACCCGTTGATGAAGCGAGTTGACAAGGGCGATATTGGGACGCAAAACTCTAAATCATGGGCGGCTGTGCGTATGCTTGGTAACGTGTCGTATTTCGACAATGACTTTCACGGGTTCCCAGATATTGCGGCGCTGCGGCGGCACATCCTTCAAGGTGGGGAGTTTCCGATACCGCAAAACCCGCAACACGATTGGTACGATTCTCAGGCATTGAGCGAACTTTAACATGGACAACGCCAAAGACATTTTCCTTCGCGACAAGGAGTTGAGCAATAAGTGGAGCGGCTGGACGCATGGCCCTGACGCCGCGAGGGTGTTTGCGTTCGCTGATGCTGAGTTGCTCAATTGGCCGCAGTTGACTGCTGAACAGATGCGCGGGGCGATCATTTACAAGAGCATCCTGCAAAGCTTGGCTGACGTTGATGATTCTGCATCGCCAATTCCCGCCAGTGGCTTGCGGCATGACATTGACCCGAAGTCACGTTCAAAGAAGATTATAGTTAGTAAACAGAAAGATTGATCTATGCTACGACGAATACTCAACCTTGCGCCTGATTCTGCTGGCGGCACTGGTACTCCACCCGCTGCAACCCAAACACCGACTAAGGCGGCTTCCCCACCGCCTGCGGCGGGAACACCTCCTGCCAGTGCGCCAGCGCTTCCTACATCAGACAATCCGCCTGACGACAAGGCGGATATATTCAGCGACTTGGATGCGACCTTTGCGCCGCCGCCAAAGCCTGCCGCCAAACCAGCAGAGCCAGCGAAGCCTACGGCTGCTGAACCGCCAAAGAAGGCTGATGCTCCGGCAACGCCACCTGCTGCTGCTACACCTGAACCGAAAGGCATCAAAGAGATGCGCGATTTCGGCAAGCGTATGGAGACTGAGCGGAACACGCTTAAATCGAAAGTTGATGAACTTGAAGCGAAACGGACTGAATTTGAGGCTCGCGGCAAGGACACCGAGAACCTCACCAAACGCATCACTGAACTTGAGGGACATATCGCGGAGCGCGACAAGCGCCTCTACGCTCTGAACGTCTCTGAGATGCCTGAGTTCAAGAATAACTTCCTTAAACCATTCAATGACCAAGCGAATTTCGCTGCCGAAACGATTGGCACATTGGAAGTGGCGACTGCTACAGACCCGGAGACGGGCGAAGTAACGGCTGTTCGCAAAGCCGATTTCAACAATGACTTTGTGCCGATATACGAAATGGCACGCAAGAGCCTGACTGAAGCTCGGAAGATGGCTAAAGCGACATTCGGTGAAGACGCCCCTACAATCCTCAATCACGTTCAGGAATTGCATCGGCTGGACCGCGCACGCGCTTTGAAGTTGAAGGAGTTACAGGACTCAGCCGAAAGCGAGCGGTCCAAAGAACAGGCAAAGCAACAGGGCGAGAAAGATTTCATCGCAAAAGCTTGGCGCGATGTGAACACCGATATTGCTGAGAAGAATCCTGAGTATTTCCAGCCTGATCCAAAGGACAAAGAGCGTGCTGAAATCTGGAACAAAGCAATGTCCATAGTCGATTCACGTCACAACAAGAACGGCTTAACCTTGCAACAACAGGTCATTCTCGACGCCCAAACACGGCACCGAGCGGCTGGTTACGCCGTAGCGCGTTATGACCTAACCAAAGCAAAAGAGCGCATTGCTGAATTGGAGGCTGACATTGCTCAATACAAGAACGGCGGTCCCGGCGCGACGAAGAATCCCGGTGGTGAAACATCAACCAATCAGCCGGAAAAGAGTTTCGTAGAGGAGCTAAATGCTCTCGAAGCCTAGAGGTTCTCTTTGATGATGAAGTCAACGACATCGGAGTAGGTCTGAAACCGTTCTTCTTCAGCTTTTGAATACAGGTCGAGTTCCTTATCTGTGAGTCCTTGTAGGAAAATGTTCTCGTACTTCTTGGCACCTGTAAATGGGTGTTTCGACCAAAGCCGCATAGCCTTCATAATATCGTCAGTTGAACGATTCTGTGATTTGAGAGAGAGGAATGTTGAACGAGCGCCTGAATCATCGCCGTCACGGATTTGCTGACGGAGTTTGGTGTACGAGTCAGCGTCAGTCATCACCTGCGCCCAGCCGGTTTCTTTCTGATAACCTTTTTGCTGCATGAAATCATGGGCAAGTGCGGTGATGCGTTGATAGGAGGTTTCGGTAGGATGCAATTTAGCGCCGGTTGATTGAACGAGTTGAGAAAGTGTGGCCCCTTTTCGGGTTGGTGGTACGAGAGATGGCGCGACTGCATGACCAACATCTTGAGCGACTTTAGAGATAGTGATCGGGACTGGGAGCAGTTGTTTGCCAGCGGCTTTGAGTTGACCGAGGGAGGTTGTGAAGCGCTGCTGACGACCGGGGATGCCAAGCGGAGCGCCGATTAGGATTGCTCGGGTTAAAGCCGATTCCTTGTTACCGGCGATCTGGTCAAGAGCATCCATAAACTTAGGTTTGGAGTGCGAGATACGCCAAACGTCATCGGTCATTTCGGCGAACATGGAGAATGGAGAGAACCAGAAACCATCACCGATGGGGACGTAAGCATCCATGCGGTGACCCTTTTCATCATTGGTCCACGTAGGTTTTCCGCGAGAGATGAGGTTGATGGCTTGAGCGAGTCCGAACATGAAGGCTAGGCCGGTTGCCATTCCTGTGCCGGTGGTTCCCCAAGCGGCTTTCCCTTCACGATAACCAGTTTCCAATCCGAGCTTGCGCGAGACGCCAGCGACAGTGCCAGCGGTCAACCGTGTAGCGCCTACAGCTTCTTTCTTAATGAGTCCCTCGACCCACTGCGGAGCGAGCCAGAATAGACGGGCGAGGTCTTGAGTGGATTTAGAGCGGAACAAACCTTGCCTTCCGATGTTACCATAGAAATTGTTGGTGTCCCGTGCAATGTCTCGCATGAGCACATTCGGATCGGCAGTGGGGTTAGCCTTCTGTTGCCGTTCAAACTCATTGACGAACGTTTCAGCCATAAGACCGCGAGTGTACTTGTCGAACAAAAAACGGTTGTAACGGCCAGTCGTAGGATCAGTGATTTTGGCGAAAGCGCGGCGGATTGGACCGGCAGTAGGAGTTAGTTGCGTGAACACGTCTTTGTAAAGAGCATCTTGAATCCTGCCGATGTTGAATCCAACACCGCCAGTCTGAGCGCGAACCAGCAATTCACGACGGGTAATTTGCTTATTGCCGAATGGAATGAGAGTGCGACTCCAATCCGCTTGACCTTGGCTGAGAAAGCCTTTTTTGACGGCGGCATTAAGGTCACGATCTTGGAAGTCGAGTGCAGACCAGCCGCCCTTGAATCCTGCGCGTGACCGCATCAAGGCAGCAGCGTAATAACTGATTCGGCCAAGATGAAACAGATCACCGAGTAACAGTGAATGTTTCAATCCTTGAGTCAGGTGCAATGCTTGGCGAAGCACTGGGGTATCTTCAATGAAAGATGGGCCTGTGAGATTGCGCCACGCACCAGCGAAACTCGGATGAACCGCTAGTCCGCCGACAACTTCGTAGCCGGCGAAGCCTTTCGGTGGGACCAGTTGAGCGCCGGGACCACCTCGACTCTCAGCAGCAACAGCCAAAGGATTGCCGTCTGGCGCAGTCATGCCTTTCAATAACTCCTCAGTTTGTTTCTTCTGAATCAACTGCATTCCTTTCCGAACGGCGTTACCAGTCAGCGAAGCGGCGTCAACCGTTGCCGGGACATACACCTCTCCGCGCACTGCTATCGCTTCGTAGTAATTCTGGAAGGTCTTTGGCTCTCGGAATTTCGTCCCGATAATGCGCGGTTCCTGCATGTAGAGGAGCCGTCCATCAGTACCGGCAACGTCATAACGACCGGGGATGAAATTCTCTTTGTAATTGACGGTTTCACCGGCCTGCACAAGCGCGATGTAAAGGCGGTTGTTTTCTCCACGCACACGATGTGCTGTGTCGATTAACGATTGATCGTCGAGATGCGATTCGGCGTAATTAAGTTCGTCCTTGAGTTGATTGGCTGCCCGTAGCTTGATACGTCCACGTCGCCGTTCGAACAATGAGCGTGACTGCATCATGCTCTTGGCGTCAGCGATCCCAGCATCAACCATCGAATGAAACCGGCTGATTTCAGATTGCGCATGTCCAAGGTCAATGACGCCAGTGCCTCTAAGCGCTCCTGAGTAAACCAATGCCTTTGCAGATGCTAAAATGTTCTTGTCGCCCTGTTGCCATTGAGTGAAAACGCGTTTTGCCAAGCCCGGTTTCTTTTCAATGGATTTGAGGCGGATACCCTGTTCAACCTGACGCGACTGGTTATTGGGCAGGTTGGTCATGTCATCGACCATCCGCGCCATGGTGTCTTTAATCTCCCGCTCTTGAGCGAGGTTGCGAATAAACTCGCCAGTCGCTCTTACGTCATCTTCGAGAGACTTCGGAACGTACCGCCTTAACGCGGCTGGCGCTTCAAAAAAGCTTTTCGGAAATGAAAGTATTTTTGCCTTTTCTTGCTCTGACAAGGACGGGTCTGATTTGATTGCATCTCTAAAATCTTTGTTGTAAAGGTCCGCTTCCACAAACGGCCATTTTGGGTTCCATCCGCGTTGTTTTTGTGCCTCAGAAATGAATTGCTTCATTTCTTCGGAGATTTTAGACCGTTTGTTTAACGCGCCCGGCGCTTGAGCGACTCCCGGTTTTCTTGTAAGCGCAACATTCGGGCGATCTCCGGTACCGCCTTGCGAAAGCGTTCGGCGTCGAAAGGCTTCGAACGGGCTTTCGCCTGCGGCTGGTTTACCGGCTGCGATATGGTTTTCATAAATGTTCTGCGATAATTGATTGATTACTCCAACATCTGACAAATCTGGGTTCTTGCGCTGAATTTCAGCAGCAAGCTTCCGATACCCTGAGATAACCTGATAATTTGGCTTCTCTCTTAAGGCTTCGAGTGATGCTTTAATGTCCTCTGGACTGTCGAACTTGCCGACTTCTGAGGTGATGTGATCGAGTATTCCACCCGCTTCAGCATCCGTAATTGGACCGAACGATTCCCAAGAGCCTTCTTTGGAAGTCTCACCTTCCGCCAGCGGTGGTTCTATTGCGTCCCGGCTGGCCCTACGCGCATCTGTACCGAGTTTAGCCTCAAAGTCACCTAACGACTCGAACGACTGCCTGAAACCGCGTACAGGCTCATCTAAGAGCATTGAGGCAACAGGCCGGTAACGTGTCAGAATTTGAGACAGTGGCTTGTGGGCACGTACTGTAGACAGAGACGGGTCAAGCAGCATCGCACCTGAGCGTCCGTGTGGATAGGTTGATACAAGAAATACCTTGCCGGTCTGCTTGTCCAAGAGCGCTGTGACACGTTTCGTTAATGATACCGGATCGCGATTGCTGCGGCGGCTGTCTGCGGTTATGCGCTGTGACAGTACGGCTGGATCGCGTACGTCTTGAGTTGTAATGTCGAAGAATGGCGGCTGTGTCGATGGCCCCTTACGAATGTCTTCTGGCGAGACGCTGGTACGTGTTGCTTTTACGTCAGACGCCTCGCGAGCTTCACTCAGCAGTTTATCCGCAATGATACGGATAGCGCCTATCCGGTAACGTTGGCGTGATGCTGCGCCAAGCGCTTCGGCACGCATTTGTGTTCGCGCTTGCGGTGTTGCGCCCTCGACTTGTAACTGCATTTTGGACCGAGGCGGGGCATCGGGGATGCGGCCTTTGACCTTGACGCCAATAGAGCGTTGTAACGCTTCAAGAGTTTTACCGCTGGCATTGAATAAGCGTTTGTAGAGGTTGTCTGAGAAACTTTCATAAAGCTGTCCGGGTTGAACATCACCGTACTTTCGCTTGAGGTCTTCAACGTACTTCTCGAATGATGGCGGTTTGATAGTGGCATCGGGGTTTTTGTCATAAGCCTCAGTGACACGATCTGTTTCAGTCGTCAGATGTTCGTAACCAGATGCGGCAATCTTTTCAGGCGTGACAGGTTCAGCGCCAAGCCCTGTTGCGGTCGCACGTTCTTCGCGTGTGGCACCGGGGAGCAATGGCAGAGCGCCAGTCTTTTCATCAGCCTTGCGGCGGCGTAAGGCAGCAGGCGCTTCCTGTTTTGACTTCCACGCATCCAGAATCTCTTGCCTAGTAGCGCCTTCTTTGGTGTAGAACGTCAATCCAGATGCCGGGTCTGTGAACGCCCATTGTTTTGGCAACGCTGCTTCCATCTTGGCGCGTAATTCTTCAGGTACGCCTTCAAACTTCACACCGCCACTCTGCGGCGTGGTGTCGAGCATCAACCCTTGTTCATCTGCGGTCTGTTTGGCGACTAACGCAGAGCGTGCGAAATCGAGATTCTTCTGTGCACGTTCGATTATGTCCACACCGCGACCAGCGGCTTCGGTACCAATCGCTTCACGCGCCTTGCGCAGAACAGTACTGAGCGCGTCAACGGTCTTTAGCGTCCAACGCTCTTTGAGAGCAGCTTCGGCGACTTCGGTTGGTGTCTGGCCATAGAGCTTTTGCAAACGTCGGCGAACAGCTTCATGTCCAAGCGCT
>Ga0099791_10000252_pt1 | contig 18860 bp, 18 predicted proteins | sample Rivendell_Oct201_7_FD_77318 | JGI IMG/M metagenome (GOLD analysis project Ga0099791, IMG submission 77318) | Vadose zone soil and rhizosphere microbial communities from the Eel River Critical Zone Observatory, Northern California to study diel... | ecosystem: Environmental > Terrestrial > Soil... | reverse complement strand
TCGTTCACCGAGATGTTCCTCAAGCCGCGCGAGTACGCGGGCATGGTGGACGGGGTCACCGGGGTGCTCGCGGGCGGCGCGTTTCTCCGCATGTCGCTCCGGATGCGGCTGTCGCTCGAGGTCTTCTTCACCATCGTCCGCATCAATCGCTGGGTACGCCGTCGCCGGGGCCTCGCCACCGAGTCCCGCTTCAAATGGTAGGGATCGCCCGGCTCCTGCCCAAGAACTACCTCTTCACGATCCTGGGCATCGCGGTGGGGGTGTCCGGCCTGGTCGCGCTCGGCGCGATGGCGGAGCGCATCACCCGCTTCATCGACGGCGGCGACCGCTTCGTGCTGGGCCAGATCTCGGTGGCCGGCGAGGGCATGGGGATGGGCACCGGCTTCACCGCGGGCGGTCTGCTGCGGGCCTCCAAGATCGAGCAGATCGCGCAGGTGCCGGGGGTGGCCGCGGTGCAGGCGCAGGTGATGCTGCCGCTCAACCCCACCACCTCGCAGTTCCTGACCCTCACCCAGGAGCTGATCCTGGGGGTCGACCCGGCGGTGCCGATGTCGAACCGCCAATTCCGCGAGCTGCCGGTCAAGAGCGGCCGGTTCCTCCGGACGAACGACCGGGGCGTGGTCGTGGTGGGGGCGGACTTCGCGGCGGGCCGGAAGCTCGGGGTGGGCCGCCGGATCGAGCTGGCCGCCGGGCGGACCTTCGAGGTGGTCGGGGTCCTCGACAAGACGCTCACCGCGCCGGATCGCTTCGCGATCGTCCCGCTCGACGACGCGCGCGACCTCTGGCTGCGGCGCGACCCGCTGCTGGTGCAGGTGTTCGCGGGCGGCGCGGGCGGCATGGCCCGTCGCGACCTCAACACGGGGGCCGCGGTGGCGTGGGCCGACGGGGTGGACGCCGACGACCTCGCCCGGCGCATCCAGGCCGGCGTGCCGGGGGTGAACGTCACCATCCCGGGCGAGCTGAGCCGTCTGCTGCGGCAGTCCACCGCCTTCTTCTCCGCGCTGCTGTTCGGCATCGGGGTGCTGGGGCTCGTCATCGGCGGGCTGTCGCTCTCCAACACCGTGACCGCGGCGGTCTTCGAGCGGATCCGGGACTTCGGCATCAAGCGCGCGCTCGGCGCCACCGATCTCCAGCTCTTGCGCGAGATCCTGGGCGAGGCCCTCGGCGTCTCCATCTCCGGCGGCGCCCTCGGGGTGGGCCTGGCCCTGGCCATCGGGACCTTGGTGGACGCGCGCGTGCTGCGAGACGGCCAGCAGCTCTTCCTCTTCTCCCCGCGCCTCCTGGTCTTCGCGATCGCGTTCTCGGTGATCCTGGGCGGGCTGGCCGCCACCTACGCCACCCTGCGGATCGTGCGGCTGTCTCCCGCCGAGGCCATCCGGCGGGGGACCTGAGCGAGCCCCCGGTGCTCGTACGGGCGATCGGCCTCGGCAAGACCTTCCGCGGACCCGACGGTGGACCGATCCCGGTCCTGGACGGCGTGGACGTGGAGGTGAAGCCGGGCGAGTTCGTGGCGGTGGCAGGGCCCTCCGGCTCCGGCAAGTCGACCCTCCTCAACCTGCTGGGGCTGCTCGAGGCGGCGGACCGCGGCGAGATCTGGCTCGACGACGTGTGTGTGAGCCGGCTCTCGCGCCGGGCCCAGTGCCCGGTGCGCGGCCGCTCGATCGGCTACGTCTTCCAGTCGTTCCTGCTGATCGCGGGGCTCACCGCGCTCGAGAACGTGCTGCTGGCCGCTCGCTACGTCGGCCGGTCGCGGAGCGACGCGCAGCCGGCCGCGCTCGCGCTGATGGAGCGGCTCGGGGTCGCCCACCGGAGCGGCCACTATCCGTCCCAGCTCTCGGGCGGGGAGCAGCAGCGCGTGGCGTACTGCCGGGCGGTGCTCAACGGCCCGGCGCTGGTGCTGGCCGACGAGCCGACCGGGAACCTGGACGAGAGCCACGCCGCGGTGATCCTGTCCGAGCTCCGCGGTCTGTGCCGCGAGCGGGGGGCCTCGGTTATCCTTGTCACGCACCGGGCCGACGCGGCCGCCCTCGCGGACCGCACCCTGCGCCTGCGCGCGGGGCGGCTCGAATCCGGGGGAGGCGAGGGGACGACATGACGACGCGACGGGCGATCATGGCGCGGATCCTGGACGAGATCGGCCGCTCCCTCTAGTGGCGGCCCTTCGCGCCGCGGGTATCGCCGTCGTCTCCATGGTGGGCCTGGCCGCCGTGCTCCTCGCGCCCGGCCTGGGACGGGCCCCGCTCGACGATCCCGGGGAAGGGCAGCACGCCGAGATCGCGCGCGAGATGCTTGGCGGCAGCCGCATCACCCCGCGGCTGAACGGGGTGCGCTACTTCGACAAGCCGCCGCTGCTCTACTGGTTGACCGCCGCGTCGTTCCACCAGTGGGGGCTCACCGAGGGTGCCGCGCGACTGGCTCCGCTGTTGGGTGCCCTGCTGGCGGTGGCGGGCACGACTCTCCTGGGTGTCCGCCTCCTCGGGCTCGGCGGCGGGCTGCTCGCCGGGGCCGCCCTGCTCTCGTGTGCGCTCTTCGCCGCGTTCGCGCGCTACCTCCGACCGGAGACGCTGTTCGTGGCGGCGATCCAGTGGGGGTTTACGGGGTTGCTGTGGGCGTTCGGGTCTGCGGACTCTCGTTTAAGTCTTTCAAGTTTTTCAGCTGCGGGGGCCCAGAAATGGCCCCCGCACTCCCCCAGTGGCGGACAACCGGATCCGGATTCGGTGGGTGGTTCCGGGCGTGCGTATCTCTTTGCGCTTGTGGGCTGTGCGGCGCTGGGCGTCGCGGCGCTTGCGAAGGATTTGCTGGGGCTGGTGGGGCCGCTCGCGGCGGTGGCCGTCGCACTGTGGCTCGTGGGGCGGGTGCGACCGATACGCGCATGGTTGCCCGGGCTGGGGATCGTGCTCATGGTCGGGCTGGGGGTGGGTTGGTACGTGGTGGTGACGGCCACCGAGCCCGGGTTTCTCTGGTACACCGTGGTCGACAATCACGTGCTGAACGTGGCGCGGATGCGGGCGTTCCCCGACGAGGACGTACCGCTGTCGGCGCTCGAGTTCCTGGCCGCGGCCGGCTTCGGCGCGTTCCCGTGGATCGTCGCGGCCGCGGTCACGGTGGGCGCGCTCGTCAGGCGACGCGCATGGCGCGATCCCGCCGAGGTGCCGTGGGTCGCCCTCGCGATCTGGGCGGTGGGCGTGCTCGCGGTCTTCACGCTCTCGCCGTTCAAGCTGCCGCACTACGGGCTGCCCGGCTATCCGGCGGTCGCGCTCCTGGCCGCGCGCGCCTGGCGCGACGCGGGCCCCCGGCCGCGCGGGCTGATCGTGGCGCACCTGGTGCTCTTCCTCCTCCTGGGCGCCGGGCTCGCGTGGTGGGGGTCGGGTGACGGGCGGGCGTTCACGACGGCGGTCTTCGGCATCACGGACGTCTACTCCCGGAAAGAAGCGGCCTGGGGCCAGCCCTCTCCGTATCCGCCGTGGTCGGCCATCCAGCCGCTCCTGATCCGCGGATCGATCCTCCTCCTCGCGGGAGCGGTCGCGCTCGCCCTCGCGGCGGCACGACGGTCCGCTCGCGCGGCCGCGGCGGTGGTCGGCGCGGTCATGCTGTTGCTGGTCCCGGTGGTGGGAGACGGCCTCGCCGCGACCTCGTCGGCGCGCGCGGTGATCGGGATGGCGCGGGAGATCCGGGCGCGCTTCACGCCGGGCGACGTGCTGGTGCTCGAGGGCCCGATCGAGAACGCGGGCGCGGTGGAGTTCTACTCCGGCCAGCGGCCCGCGCTGCTCGACGCGCGCCGCAGCGTGCTCGGCGTGGGCGCGACCTTCGCGGATTCGGCCGCCACGTTCTGGACCACCGCGCGCTTCGCCGAGGCGTGGGACTCGGCGCGGCCGCCGTATCTCCTGACGACCCGCGTCCCCGCCCAGAGCATCGCGGCCCAGCTGCCGCCCGAGAGCGTGCGCCTCCTCTCGGTCCAGAACGGGCGATGGCTCTACGGCCACGCGCGGGTCGCCCGCTGATGTTGACCCAGCTCATCATCCACTTCTCGTATCCGGGCGTGTTCCTGATCCTGCTCGCCACCGGGTTTGGCGTGCCGATCCCGGAGGAGCTGCCCATCGCCATCGCGGCCATGATGGCGCGGTGGGAGGTGATGCACTGGTGGGGCGCGCTGCTCTCCTGCCTGAGCGGCGTGCTGGCCGGCGACATGCTGCTCTACGGCCTCGGCCGGCACTTCGGCCGCCGCATCCTGAACTGGCCTCCCGCGCGCCGGATCCTTACCCCGGAGCGCGAGAAGCGGGTGATGGAGGCGTACTACCGCCACGGGCTCAAGTTCGTGGTGATGGCCCGCCTGATCATGGGGCTGCGCGCGGCCGCCTTCCTCACCGCGGGCCTCGTGCGGGTCCCGTTCCCCCGCTTCCTGCTGGTGGACCTGGCCGCGGTGCTGCTGAGCGTACCGATCTCCTTCGGGGTGGCCTACGCGCTGGCGGATTCGGTGGCGATGGCCCTGTCCCGCGTCCGGGAGCTGCAGCTCTGGATCGCGGGCGGCGCGCTGATCGTGGCGGCGGGGTGGGGGCTCGCGCTCTGGCGCCGTCGTCGCCGGACGCGGGGCTAGGTGGGCCACCCGCGGCGGCGGGGGCCGTGTGGTATCGTGAACGAACCGTGACCGAGAGCTATTTGCGCACGTTGTTCCTGCACCCGCCCGCGGCGGCGGGGTTCGACGGGGGCGCGGGTTCCCGCTACCAGGCCAAGCGAGAGATCCGCTCGTTCTGGTACCCAACCTGGCTGGCCCAGCCTGCCGCCCTGGTGCCCGGCTCCCGGCTCGTGGACGCCCCGCCCGACGGCCTCACGCTCGACGACGTGCTCCCGCTCGCCCGCGGCTACGACCTCTGCGTGATGCACACCAGCACGCCCTCCTTCCCCACCGACGTGCGGGTGGCCGAAACCCTCAAGGCCGAGAACCCCGACCTGATCATCGGGCTCGTGGGCGCGGCGGTGGCGGTCGCCCCCGAGGCCTCGCTCCGCGCGAGCCGGGCGCTCGCCTTCGTGGCGCGGAACGAGTTCGACTTCACGATCCAGGAGGTGGCGCAGGGACGGCCCCTGTCGAGGATCGCGGGACTCTCCTACCGGGTGAACGGTCACGTCGAGCACACCCCCGAGCGCCCGACGCTCGAGAACATGGACGCGCTGCCGTTCGTGACCCCGGTCTACAAGCGCGACCTCACCGTCGAGCACTACGCGATCGGCTACCTCCACCACCCGTACGTCTCGCTCTACACCGGGCGCGGCTGCCGCTCCAAGTGCACCTTCTGCCTGTGGCCGCAGACGGTGGGCGGGCAGCGGTACCGCACGCGCAGCCCCGAGCACGTGGCGGAGGAGATGGCGCTCGCGGCCACCCTCTTCCCGCAGGTCCGCGAGTTCTTCTTCGACGACGACACGTTCACCGATGACCTGCCCCGGGCGGAGGAGATCGCGCGGCGCCTCGGCCGGCTCGGCATCACCTGGTCGGTGAACGCCAAGGCCAACGTGCCCTACGCGACCCTCAAGGTCCTCAAGGACAACGGGCTGCGCCTGCTGCTGGTGGGCTACGAGTCGGGCAACCAGGCGATCCTGAACAACGTGAAGAAGGGCGTGCGGCTCGACGTGGCCCGGCGGTTCACCCGGGACGCCAAGTCCCTCGGCATCGCCATCCACGGCACCTTCATCCTGGGGCTGCCCGGGGAGACCCGCGAGACCATCGCCCAGACCATTCGCTTTGCGGCCGAGATCGATCCGGACACCATCCAGGTCTCGCTCGCCGCGCCCTACCCGGGCACCGCGCTCTACGAGGAGGCCCAGCGCAACGGCTGGCTCGAGACCGAGGACCTGGTGGACGGCTCGGGCGTGCAGGTGAGCGCGATCGGCTACCCCCACCTCTCCCGCCCGGAGATCTTCCGCTCGGTGGATCAGTTCTACCGCCGCTTCTACTTCCGCCCGCGCAAGATGCTCTCGCTCGCCTCCGAGATGGTCCGCGACCGCCAGGTCATGAGGCGAAGGCTGGCCGAGGGGCGGGACTTCCTGCGCTTCCTGCGCAGCCACCGGGCGCCCTCGACCTGACCATGAAGGTGCTCGTCATCGACACGATCGCGGCCGAGGGCATCGCGTACCTGACCGAGCGCGGGTTCCAGGTGGACCAGGTCTCGAGCAAGCTCGACCGCGAGGCCCTCCACGCGCGCCTCGGCGACTACGAGGCCATCGTCACGCGCTCCTCCACCACCGTGACCGCGGAGTTCCTCGCCCGGGCCCGGCGGCTGCGGATCCTGGGCCGCGCCGGGGTCGGGGTCGATAACATCGACGTGGACGCCTGCTCGCGCCAGGGCGTGGTGGTGGTCAACGCGCCCTACGGCAACGTGGTCTCGGCCGCCGAGCACACGGTGGGCATGCTGCTGGCCCTGGTCCGCAAGATTCCGATCGCCCACGAGTCCCTCAAGCGTCTCGAGTGGGATCGCGGCATCTACGGCTCGGAGCTGTTCCGCAAGACCGCGGGCGTGCTGGGGCTCGGCAAGGTGGGCTCGCGGGTGGCCGCGCGTCTGCGGGCCTTCGACATGGAGGTGCTCGTGTACGACCCGTTCATCCCGGAGAGCCGGGCCCGTGACTTGGGCGTCCGGCTCACCGATCTGCAGACGGTGCTGAGCCGCGCCGACGTCCTCACCGTCCACGTGCCGCTGACCGACGACACCGAGAGCATGATCGGCGCGCGGGAGCTGGCCGCGATGAAGCCGGGGGTGCGGGTGGTCAACTGCGCCCGCGGCGGCATCGTCAACGAGGCCGACCTCCTCGCCGCGCTCGATGGAGGCCACGTGGCCGGGGCCGCAGTCGACGTCTGGAGCGAGGAGCCGCCCGAGTCGCCGGTGATCAAGCGCCTGATCCAGCATCCCCGGGTGGTGGTGACGCCGCATCTCGGCGCCAACTCCCAGGAGGCGCAGGTCAACGTGGCGGTGGACGTGGCGCGCCAGCTCGTGGCCTTCCGTGACGGGGAGCTGGTCGAGCACGCGGTGAACATCCCGGTGGCCGACCGCGAGACGGCGGCCGAGCAGCGGCCCTTCCTGCAGCTGGCCGAGCTGCTGGGCCGCTTCTGCCAGCAGCTCGAGCCTGACAATGTCGAGCGGGTGGAGATCGAGGTGGCCGGGCACATGGCGCGCTGGGACCCGGAGCTGGTCGGCCGCGCGGTGCTGAAGGGGCTGCTCGCGGGCGTGACGGCGCAAGCGGTCAACCTGGTCAACGCGCACCTGGTCGCCCGGGAGCGTGGCCTGGCCCTCGACGTGCGCACCGATCCGGAGCCGGGCTCGGGCTACACCAACCTGATCACCGTGACGACCCAGGCCGGCTCGGGCCGCAAGGTCATCGCGGGGACGGTCTTCGACGGGGTGCCCCGGATCGTGCGGCTGCGCGACCTGCATGTCGAGTTCGTCCCGGAGGGCCACATCCTGGTGCTGGCTTACGAGGACCGGCCGGGCATGGTGGGGCGCATCGGGTCCATCCTGGGCCGCCACAACGTGAACATCGCCTCGATGCACGTGGGCCGGCGCACCCGCCGCGGACGCGCGATCGTGGTGCTGCTCCTCGACGACGACGTGCCCGCCGAGGTGCTGGAAGAGGTGAGCAAGAGCGTCGAGGCCGACTTCGCGCGGGTGATCCGGCTATGAACGCTCCGCGCGGCCGTCGCGGCGACACTCCGGTGGGGGTCTTCGAGACCCGGCCCTGGGGCGGCTTCCAGACCGTCGAGGAGGGGCGCGGCTACAAGGTCAAGCGGCTCTTCGTCCGGCCGGGGCAGCGGCTCAGCCTGCAGCGCCATCGCTTCCGGGCCGAGCACTGGGTGGTCGTCTCCGGCTCCCCGCGCGTGATCATCTCGGGCCGCCCGAAGCGGCTCAAGGCGCGGGGGTCGGTCGATGTGCCGCGCGGGGCGTGGCACCGCATCGAGAACCCGGGCCGCGTGCCGGTCGTCCTCATCGAGGTCCAGCATGGGCCCTATCTCGGCGAGGACGACATCATCCGCCGCCACGACGACTACGGCCGCGCCGGGAGCACGACGACCAAGGCAAAGGCCAACCCCAAGAGCAGGAAACGGTAGACCGCTGCAGTGGCTTGGCGAGGCGCAGCCGAGGCGAGCCGAGCGGATAAGTAAAGAGGCTAACAGCAGCAGCCCACAACGGGCCGCCCCGACCCGAACGACCACCAACCCAGCACCCCCAAGACAAGGAGCCACCCCATGCCCATCAACTCCCGCTACCTCTTCAGCGCCGCCATGGACGTCGACCCCGCCCAGGAGCGGCTCTTCAACGAGGTCTACGACCGGGAGCACGTGCCGAGCCTGCTGACCGTCCCGGGCGTGGTGGCGGTCTCCCGCTACGAGCTACAGCCCCTCACCATGAGCATCGGGGGGCAGCTCAAGACGATCGTCATCGAGAACGCGCCAAAGTACGGCGCGCTCTACGAGATCGAGAGTCCCGAGGTGCTCATCAGCGAGGCGTGGGCGAAGGCGGTGAAGCAGGGGCGGTGGCCGGCGCAGGTGCGGCCGCACACGCGGAACCGGCAGCACACCCTCTATCGCCGCCTGCCTTGAGCGGACCCGGCGGCCGCCTCAGCGCATCCAGCTCGACACGTTGAGGTAGAGGGCGAAGAGGCCGAGGTACTCGTGCAGCACCGCCTCGCTGCAGCGACGGCGGCGCCACCAGCCGTCCGCGCTCGAGCACTCGTCCGGCGCCGCGACGATGCCCGCCTCGATCGCGCCCGCCGCCTCCCGGCGCCAGATGAGCCGGACGCGGCGGGTGTGGTGGCCGCTGGTGACCAGCGTGACCCGGTGCCAGCCGCGGGCCTTGGCGGCGGCGACCACCTGGCGGAGCTCGGTCTCGGTGATCTCCACCGGCTGGTCCAGGGTGACGATCGCATCCTGGGGCACCCCGAGCTTCTCGAGCACCCGCACCGATTCGCCCTGGAAGTCCAGCGGACGGATGCCCATCGCGATGAGGGTCTGGACGCGCCCCGGTACGAACTGGCGCGAGACGAGGACCCGCGGCGCCCCGCCGGCCTGGAAGAGCGCGGCCGCCCGCGCCTCCCGGCCGGGGGTGCCACCCGCCACCACCACGATCGCGTCGGCCGGGGGGCCCGGCTCGTTCACCACGAGGGCGTGGCCCGCCGCGCGGAGCAGGGGACGGTGCGCCACCGCGACCAGCGCGAGCAGCGCCAGCACCACGAGGAGGGCGGTCAGGAGCGGCCGGCGCCTCATTCGCGCGTTCCCCGCGCCAAAAACCTTGGTGGGGGACCCCATGGCAAGTACGATCGACGCCAGGAGGTACTACCCATGCGACGGTTTCTCGTCCTTTCGGTGACGGCACTCGCGCTGACCGCGTGCGCCTCGACGCCGCCCAAGGTCCAGCGCAGCGAGTTCGAGGACATCCCGGTGCCCAAGGGGCTCGCGGTGGACCTGAACCGGTCCACGATCATCGAGTCCCCCGCGGTGAAGGCGGCGCGCCTCTTCTACAAGGGCCGCATCGAGCCGGACAGCCTGTCGGTCGCGTTCCGGACCACGCTCGAGGCGAACGGGTGGAAGCACCTGTCGTCGACGACCGCGTCCGACAAGGGCACCACGCAGGTCTACGAGAAGACGGGCAGCTCGCTCCAGGTGCTGATCTACGAGAGCTGGTACTACACCTGGGTGGAGATGTCGGCCACGCGGATGGTCGGCCAGGCGGCGGCTGCGCTCAGATAGCGACGAGCGTCGCGTCACGGCGGCGCCCCTAGGGGCGCCGCCAGCGCCGCCCGCTGCGCTCGATCAGCGTGTCGGCTTCGGCCGGACCCCAGGTGCCGGCCTCGTAGTTGGGGAATTTCCGTGGATCGCCGGCGGCCCAGCCCGAGAGCACCGGCTGCAGCAGCTCCCACGCCATCATCACCCAGTCGCCGCGCGCGTAGAGCGTGGCGTCGCCCTTCATGGCGTCCAGCAGCAGACGCTCGTACGCCTCGGGTGGCTCGCCGCCGAAGGCCTGCCCGTAGTCGAACTCCATCTCGACCGGCTTGATGCGCAGCTCCGAGCCCGGCAGCTTCGCGCCGAACGAGAGTGACATCCCCTCGTCGGGCTGGATGCGGAGCACGAGGCGGTTGGGCTCGGTGAGGATCTCCGGGTTGCGACGGAAGACGAGGTGCGGGGTCTGCTTGAACTGCACCGCGATCTCGCTCGCCCGCTTGGGCAGGCGCTTGCCGGTGCGCAGGTAGAACGGCACCCCCGCCCACCGCCAGTTCTCGATCTCGAGCCGCAGCGCCGCGAAGGTCTCGGTGATCGACTCGGCCGACACGCCCTTCTCCTCGCGATAGCCCGGCACCCGCTGGCCTTCCACGAAGCCCGGCCCGTACTGCCCGCGCACCGCGACCCGGTCCACCTCGTCGGCCGCGATGGGGCGGATCGCGCGCATCACCTTGGTCTTCTCGTCGCGCACCGGGTCGGAGTCGAAGGTGACCGGCGGCTCCATCGCCACCAGGCAGAGGAGCTGGAGGATGTGGTTCTGGATCATGTCCCGCAGGGCGCCCGATTCCTCGTAGTAGGCGCCGCGGCCCTCGACCCCGATGGCCTCGCCCACCGTGATCTGCACGTGGTCGACGTGGTTGCGGTTCCAGAGCGGCTCGAAGATGCCGTTGGCCCAGCGGAACACCAGGATGTTCTGGACCGTCTCCTTGCCGAGGTAGTGATCGATCCGGTAGACCTGGTCCTCGTGGAAGACGGAGGCCACCACCTGGTTGAGCGCGCCCGCCGAGACGAGGTCGCGCCCGAACGGCTTCTCGATGATGATGCGCACCCAGCCGTTCGTGTTCTCGGGGGGCCGGTTGAGGCCGGCCTCCCCGAGACGCGTCACCAGCGGCGAGTACACCGAGGGCGGGGTGGAGACGTAGAAGAGCCGGTTGGCTCCGGTGCCGCGCTCCTGCTCGACCTGCTTGAGGTACGCGCTGAGGCCGGCGTACATCCCGCCGTCGGCCGGATCGCCCGCGTAGTAGAAGAGGGCCTGCGCGAAGCGCTCCCAGACCCGCGTGGAGGGCGGCTGGACGCGCGCGAAGTCAGCGATGGCCTCGCGCATGCGGGTGCGGAACTGCTCGTTGGTCATCTCGGAGCGGGACACCCCCACCACCGCGAACGGCTCGGGGAGCACGCGGCTCTGGAACATGGACCAGAGCGCGGGCAGGAGCTTGCGCCGGGTGAGGTCACCCGACGCGCCGAAGATCACCAGGGTGCAGGATTCGTCGATCGTGGAGGCGGTCATGACGTCATAACCTCTTGGCCAGTCCCTGGACCATCTGCAGCAGCTGCTGCAGGCCCTGTGACTGCTTGCCGTTCAGATGGAGCCGGATGACCCGGCGCGCGGCGTCGCGCAGACTCTGGAGATCGCCCAGCGCCTGGGCGGCCTTCAACGTGGAGAACCCGTAGCCCGCGCCGGGGATGGCGAGATCCTCGCGGTCGTCGCCGGTGATCTGGACGAAGAGCCCGCTGGTGGGGCCGCCCTTGTGCATCTGCCCGGTCGAGTGCAGATGGCTCGGGCCCCAGCCCACCGTGGTCGCGATGCGGAGGCGGTCGCGCAGGGCCACCCGGATCTCTTGCAGCACCCGCCAGGCCTCCGCGTTCGGGGTGAGGTAGGCCTGGATCGCGAGGTAGTCGCCCGGGGCGGCCATCGCGAGATGGGCCGCGAGGCCGCGGCTCACCGAGCTCGGCTTCTTGTTGGACTTGCTCATGAGCACGATGCCGTCTTCCTCGACGTCGGTCGGCCACTCGGGCAGCCGGTGGGAGCGCCGCCACTCGGTGAGTAGCGTCGTGGTGTTCTCCTTGGCGCGCGCCACGTCGGGCTCGTCGAAGGGATTCACCCCCAGCACCGCGCCCGCGGTGGCCGCGGCCAGCTCCCAGCGGAAGAACTCCGCGCCCAGGTCCATGGGGTCGCGGAGTACGAGGCGCAGCACCGGGTGTCCCGCGTCGGCCAGCTTGAGGAGCGCCGCGTCGTGCGAGTCGTCGCCCTCGAGCACGAGGGCCACGAAGACCCGGTCGTCGCCGTAGACGGTCGGGGCGCCGAGCGGCTCGTCGACCACCGGGACGATCCCGGTTCCGTCCTTGCCGAGCGACTCGGCGAGCAACTGCTCGATCCAGGGGCCGAGGGAGCGGATCTTCTCGGAGAACACAAGGGTGGCCTTGTCGCGTCCCGCGCGGGCCAGGCCGGCCAGCACCGCACCGAGCTGCACCGCGGGATTGCCGCGCACCCCGACCTCGTTGCCGCACGTCTCGACCATGTTGTGGGCCCGCTCGAGCAGGATCTTGATGTCGACCCCGATCATCGCGGCGGGGACCAGCCCGAAGAAGGACAGGGCCGAGAAGCGCCCGCCGATCGACGCGGGATTGAGAAAGGTCCGGCGGAAACCGGTCTCGGTGGCGAGCTTGTCCAGCGGCCGGCCCGGATCGGTGATCGCCACGAACTGCATGCCGGGCCGCGGCGAGGAGGCCGCCTCGACCTGGCCCCGGAAGTAGGCGTAGGCGGCCATGGTCTCGCTGGTGGTGCCCGACTTGCTCGAGACCACGAAGAGCGCGCGGCTCAGGTTGACGCCGTCGGCCACCTGCTTGACCGCGCCCGGATCGGTGGAGTCGAGCACGAGCATGTCCGGGAAGCCCATCTTCGAGCCGAAGGTCTCGTTGAAGACCGCGCCGGTCGACGAGGAGCCGCCCATGCCGAGCAGGACCACGTGGGAGTACTGCAGGCGCCGCACCTCGTCCGCGAAGCCGCGGATGTCCTCCGAGTGCCCGCGCATGATGGTGGGCGAGGTGAGCCAGCCCAGCCGGTTCCGCACCGTGGCCGCGTCGCCCTTCCAGAGCGTGGCGTCCTTCACCCAGAGGCGATCGAGAAACTCGCGCGACTCGAGGAAGCGCAGGGTTTCCTCCACCGCCGGGAGCTTGAGCGGGTCCGGCAGCACCGGAGGCGGATTGACCACCGCGGGCGGCGGGGCCGGGCGCTCGGGCGCGGCGGCGGCACGCGGAGCGGGGGCCGCCGCGGCCTCGCGGCGCGCCGCGGGCTTGGAGGCTCCCTTCGGCGTGGCGGCCTTGGGGGAGGGCGCGGCCTTCGCGTCCGCCGCGTCCGGCTTGATCGGGGCCTTGTCGGCTCCGAGCAGCCCCGCCTCGAGCTGCCCGATCTTGGTGACCTGTCGCGCCTGCTCCTCGCTGGGCTCGTACTGGGTAGCGATGAAGGTCTGGGCGATCTCGATCGCGTCCTTGGCGTCGAGGCCGGGCGCGGCCAGACACAGGACGTTGGCGTCCGTCTCCTCGCGGCTGGTCCGGGCCGCCGCCGGGTCGTGGCAGAGAGCGGCGCGGATACCCCGCATCTTGTTGGCCGCGATCACTCCGCCGGTGCCGTTGCCGCAGAGGAGCAGGCTCGCGTCCACGAAGCCGCGGAGGACAGCCTGCCCGACCGCCCGGGCGTAGTCCGGATAGTCCACCCGGTCCGTCGAGAAGGTGCCGAGGTCGAGAACATCGTGACCGTCGGCCTCGAGGGCGGCCACCAGGGGTTCCTTGAGCGGAAAGCCGGTGTCGTCGCAGCCGATGGCGATTCGCATGGTCTCCGCGCCGTCTATTCTCTCACCCTACACCGGGAGCGCCAAGTGCTGGAAAGGCTGACGGAATGCAGCTACTCGATCACCCGGTCCGCTCGCTGCAGGAGGGATGGGGGGACCGTCAGCCCGAGGGCCTTGGCGGTCTTGAGATTGATGACCAGCTCGAACTTCGTGGCCTGCTCGACGGGGAGGTCGGCGGGCTTGGCCCCCTTGAGGATCTTGTCAACGTAGGTCGCGGCACGACGGTACATGTCGGGAAAGCTCGGGCCGTAGGACATCAGCCCGCCGATCTCCACGAAGTCCCGCGACTCGTAAGTTGCCGGGAGGTGTCGTCGGGCGGCCGATTCGACCACGGTCTGCCGGTTCCCGTTGAGGAACGGGGACGCCAGCACGAGCAGCGCCTCGGCCCGCCCCGTCGTCGCCGGCTTGAACGCGCTCTCGAGATCCGCCGGCCCCCGGACCGCGAGGATCTGAAGCCGAAGTTGAAGCGCCCGGGCCGCCGTTTCGGCGTGCTGGTAGCCGGAGGCGCCGCCAACGGTCGGATCCCACAGGACCGCGACGCGCGAGACTCTCGGGAGGGCCTCCTTCAACATCTCCAGGCGCTTCGTCGTCAGGGCCTGATTCTCGAAGGCCAGGCCGGTGAGGTTTCCCCCGGGACGCGCGAGGCTCGCGACCAGCCCTTCCTCCACGGGGTCGGATATGATCGCCATCACGATCGGGACCGACGTGGTTGCCTGCTTGAACGTCCTCAGTGACTGCGGACCGGCGGCGGCGACGACGTCCGGCGCCAGAGCGAGTAGCTCCCGGACGAGCTCGTGGATTCGTTCCGGCTTTCCATCGGCAAAGCGCGACTCGATGAGGATGCTCTGTCCTTCGACGTAGCCGAGCGCCCGCAGCCCGGAACGGAACGCATCGAAGGAAGGACCTGAGAGCTGGGTCGAGCCGTTGCCAAGAAATGCCACCCCGGCTCCGCTCTTCGCCGGCTGCGCCCCGGCAACGATCGGCGCGGCGACGAAGCTTCCGGCCACGATTCCCAGGAATGTCCGCCGGTCCATAGCTAGGCGGAACGAATCTACACCAGGGTGCCGAACGTTCCTAGGGCGTGGCGACGGGTCCGGAGATCCGATTCCCGACGATGCTCTCGTAGAGGCGTGATTGGCGGCTCCGTGCGGCCCGGTACCGGGCGTGGGTCGCGGGGTCCGGCTGGAGCACGCGCGCGGGCACGGGCTCGGGAGGCGGGGGCTGGCCCAGGGCCTCCAGGGCGAGCAGCGCGGCGCCGCGGGCCGAGGCTTCCGCGTCGGTGCCGAGCGCGATGGGGACCCCGAGGGCGTCGGTGATGATCTGGGCCCACGCGGACGAGTGGCCCAGCGCGCCGCCCGAGCCCATCACCAGGTGGCCGGCGGCGGCGAGGGGGCGCAGGCGGTCGTAGATCTCGGCCAGGCGGAAGGCCACCGCCTCGAGCAGCGCCCGCGTCATCTCGACCGGGCCGGTGTCGAGCGAGAGGCCGGCCACCGCGGCGCGGGCCTCCGGACGCCAGCCCGGGCTGCGCTCGCCCGCGAAGAACGGCAGCGCGGTCAGGTGGTGGCCGTCCGGCGGCACCGCGGCGATCGCCTGCTCGAGCGCGGCCTCGTCGGTGGGGAGGGCGAGCACCTTGCGGCACCAGGCCGGCACGTTGCCGCCCTCGGAGGTGGCGCCGCCCACGAGCGCCCGCGTGGAGTCGATCCGGTATCGCCAGAGCCCCCACGGGGTGGCGGCGTGAGGGCCGAGCGGCTCGGGCAGGACCACGCGCAGGGCGGCGGACGTGCCCACGTTGAGCGCGATCCGTCCGGGGCCCCAGCAATCGGAACCCACGTTGGAGCAGGCGCCGTCGCCGCGCGCCGGATGCCACGGGACCCGCGCGAGCGCGGGCCAGCGGCTGGCCCACGGCGCGCGCAGCCCGGGCGTGGCGGTGTCGTCGATGCGGGGGAGCGTCGACGCGGCGATCCCGGCCGCCTCCATCATCATCTCGTCCCATCGGCCGCGCGCCTGGTCGACCAGCCCGGTGCCCGAGGCCATCGAGAGACTCCCGCTCAGGGCGCCGGTGAGCTGCGCCTGCAGGTACTCGCCGAAGCCGCACCAGGTGGCGGCGCGCCGGAAGACCTCCGGCCGCGCCCGCTGCAGCCACCGGAGCTTGGCCGGGAAGAACGCGGAGTGGAGCGGGGCGCCGGTGCGCGCGTGGATCGCGCGCTCGTCGTGCTCGCGGCGCAGCGCGAGCGCGGCGGCGGCGGCGCGCGTGTCCGCCCAGGTGATGACCGGCGTGAGCGGTCGGCCCTCTCCGTCCAGCGCGAGCAGGCTGTGCCAGAAGACGGAGACGCCCACCGCGGCGACGTCGCCCGCGCGGGCGCCCGCGCCGGCCAGGCAGCGATCGAGCGCGCTCGCGACCGCCTCCATCAGCGCGTCGGGATGAAGCTCGACGCCGCCGTCCGCGGACGTGGTGGGCTCGTAGGCCACGTGGCCTTCCGCGCCCGCCTGCGCGCGGCCCGCCGCGTCGAAGACGCGGGCGCGGGCGGAGCTGGTGCCGACGTCGAGCGCCACCACGAGCATGTGCGGTAGTATACGAGCCTATGGAGGCGAGCCCGGCGCGGGGGGCGGAGCCGGAATGGGAACTGCTGACCTTCCGCGGCCTGGCCATGACCGACGAGACCGCCTCCGAGTTCACCGGTACGCTCGTGATCCACCGCCGGGGTAGCGCGGAGCCGGTCGAGAACGTGAGCGTCCGCATCAAGCGCAGCATGCTCGAGGAGATCGCCGGGGCGATGCAGCGCGTGCTGGCCCGCTCCACGCCGTTCACCCGCTGAACAGGAGAGCGCTGACCATGTCCCTCATCACGGTGCTGAGCCCGGTGGCCGAGCTCCGGGCGGCGACGACCGAGATTCCGCGGCTGCCCGCCGACCTCCGGGGCCTCACGGTGGGCTTCCTCGACAACACCAAGCACAACTTCGACCGCCTGGTGGAAGGCATCGGCCTCATCCTGAAGGAGCGCCACGGCGTCGAGCGCGTCGTCATCCGCCGCAAGGCGAACGCGGCCACCGGGGCCGCGCACGAGATCATCGAGGCCCTCGCCAAGGAGTGCGATCTGGTCTTCGCGGGCTCCGCGGACTGAGGCTCCTGCACGTCGTGGAGTCTCCACGACTCGCTGGAGCTGGCGAAGGCGGGAACCCCCGCGGGACTGATCACCACCACCGTGTTCCAGCGCCTGGCGCTGGGTGAGATGGCTGCGCTCGGCGCGACCGGGCTCCCGCTGCTCGTGATCCAGCACCCGCTGGGCGGCGAGGCGCCGGAGGGCGTGAGCCGCCGGACGGTGCAGGCGGTGGAGCAGCTCGCCGCGATGCTCGGGGGGGCGTCCGGTCCCCGATGAGCGAGACGGTCGACGTCAGCCTGACCCTGCCGGAAGAGGACCTCTACGCGGAGTTCTGCAAGCGGGAATGGTGCGACGGGCTGCCGTTCGTCCCGCCGACCCCCGAGCGCGTGCGCGCGATGCTGGCCGGCGCGCGCACCAAGGCCGCCGAGTCGCTCGGGGTCATGCCGCCGCTCTGGCGGGAGTGCGCGGTCGAGAAGCTGGCCGTGAACGCGGTCATGGCGGGCTGCGAGGCCCCCTACTTCCCGGTGATCGTCGCGGCGGTGCAGTGCATGCTCGATCCCGAGTTCAACCTCTACGGCGTCCAGGCCACCACGCATCCGGTGGCGCCGCTCGTGGTGGTCAGCGGGCCGTACGCGCGGACCATCGGCATGCACACCGGGTCCGGGCTCTTCGGCCCTGGGTTCCGCCCCAACGCCACTATCGGGCGCGCGATCCGGCTCATCCTGATGAACGTGGGCGGGGGCTGGCCCGGGCGCGGGGACATGGCCACCCAGGGGAGCCCGGCCAAGTTCGCCTACGCGATCGCGGAGCGCGACGACTCCCCGTGGGAGCCGCTGCACGTGGCGCTCGGCTTCCGCGCGGACCAGAGCGTGGTGACCGTCTTCGGCGGCGAGGCGCCGCACAACGTCAACGACCACGTCTCCACCACCGCGCCCGGCATCCTCAACAACGTGGCCGACGTGGCCACCAGTCTCGGCTCCAACGTGGGCTGGTACATGTCGCAGAGCCAGATGCTGGTGGTGCTGGGGCCGGAGCACGCGGCCACCATCGCGGCGGACGGCTTCTCGCGCGCCGACGTGCAGCACTTCGTCTTCGAGCACGCGCGCATGCCGCTCGGGCGCATGAAGCTGGGCGGGATGTGGAGCATGCGCGACTGGCCGGAGTGGATGAACAAGGTGACCGACGAGTCGGTGCGGCTGCCGCGCGTGCCGGCGGTGAGCGACATCTACGTGATGGTGGGCGGCGGTTCCGGCAAGCACTCCTGCGTCGTCCCCAACTGCACCTTCAGCCGCGCGGTCTCCCGCCCCCTCGACCGCATCCCCTGAGGGGCTAGCGGCGCGCAGTGGTGAGGAGCGCCAAGGCGAGCAGGAGCAGCAGCGCGCCGGCGGTGCCCACCGCGCCCAGGCGCTCGCCGAAGACGACCAGGCCGAGCGTGGTGGCGGTGAGCGGCTCGAGCAGCGAGACGATGCCGGCCGCGGTGGCGGGCACGCGGGTGAGTCCCGCGGTGAAGAGCGCGTAGGCCACCGCGGTCGGACCCACCCCCAGGTAGAGGAAGAGGGGCCAGCCCGCGGCCAGCGCGCGAGCGGGCGCCTCCTCTGTGAGCAGCGCGGGCGCGAGGAACACCGCGGCCAGCGCGAACGTGATCGCGGCGACCGCGAGCGGCGTGACGCGCGCCAGAAGCCCCTTGGCGGCCACCGCGTACACGGCGTAAGATACCCCCGCGCCGAGCGCCAGTAGCGCCCCCAGCCCGAAGTGGCCCGTGACCTGGTCGAGCCCGCGGGGGCCGACCACGAGCAGCGCGGTTCCGGCCACCGCCATTCCGAGCGACAGACGCACGAGCGAGGTGAGGCGCTCGCCGAGCAGGGCGGCGGCGAGCACCGCGATCAGGAGCGGCGCCGAGCAGATAGCGAGCAGGGCCGCCGCAGCCACGCCGACGAGGGTGACCGCGCGGAAGTAGCAGACCTGGTAGGCGGCCATGGCGAGGCCGAGGGCCGCGCAGAGCGGGAGGTCGCGGAGCGATGGCCAGGCGCGCCGCGTCGGATGGCGCGCGCCGAGACGGGCGGCGCCCGCGGCGAGCATGAGGCACGGCGCCGCGATGGCGAGGCGGCTCCAGCCGACCAGGAGCGGGGAAGCGGCGGCGTCGCGCGAGAGCAGG
>Ga0099791_10000250_pt1 | contig 19046 bp, 22 predicted proteins | sample Rivendell_Oct201_7_FD_77318 | JGI IMG/M metagenome (GOLD analysis project Ga0099791, IMG submission 77318) | Vadose zone soil and rhizosphere microbial communities from the Eel River Critical Zone Observatory, Northern California to study diel... | ecosystem: Environmental > Terrestrial > Soil... | reverse complement strand
TCGAGGCGCCCGAAGCGGGCCACGGTGGCCGCCACCAGGTCCCGGATGGTCTCGGGCCGGTCCAGGTCGCCCGCGAAGACCAGGACCTCGCGGCCGGTCGCGGCCCGGATCTCGCTCGCGGCCTTCTCCAGATCGTCCTTCGACCGGCTGCACACCGCGACCTGCGCGCCCTCCTGCGCGAGCACCTCCGCGCAGGCGCGGCCGAGGCCCTTGCTGGCGCCGCCGACGATCGCCACCTTGTCCCGGAGCTCGAGGTCCATGGGGCAGTGTTATACCACAGGGGCTGTGATACGCTTCCCCGCGCGCCGGGCGAAACCGGCTACCCCCACGGAACCCCCCATACGACGAGGTGTGACGCGATGCGAGCGAACAGGATCAAGCAGATGTGGCGCGAGGGCAAGTGCGTGACGATGGGCTGGCTCTCGGTGTCGAACGGCTTCACCGCCGAAGTCATGGCCCGGCAGGGCTTCGACGCCCTCGTCATCGACATGCAGCACGGCCTCACCGACATGGCCAACCTCTGGCCCATGCTGCAGGCGGTCTCGCAGACCGACACGGTGCCGGTGGTGCGGGTGGCCGCGAACGATCCCGCCACCATCATGAAGGCGCTCGACTTCGGAGCCTACGGCATCCTGGTGCCGCTGATCAACACCGCGGAGGACGCGGCGAAGGCGGTGGCCGCCTGCCGCTATCCCCCGGTGGGGATGCGCTCCTCGGGCCCGGTGCGCGCGGTGCACTACGGCGGCGCGGACTACGTGGCCAAGGCCAACGACGAGATGGTGGTGATGGCGATGATCGAGACCAAGGAGGGCCTCGCCAACCTCGACGCGATCTGCGCCACCCCGGGGCTCGACTGCATCTACATCGGTCCCGCCGATCTCTCGTTCGCGCTCGGGCTGGCCCCGCGCGGCGACAACCCGGACCCGGTGCACATCGCGACCTGCGACAAGATCCGCGACGCGGCGCACAAGCACGGCAAGAAGGCGGCCATGCACTGCGCGAGCGCGGCCTTCGCGGCGGGTTCGGTGAAGCGCGGCTTCGACCTGGTCATGCTCTGCTCCGATCTCGCGTCCATGGTCGCGGGCGTGCGCAAGCAGCTCGACGACCTGAAGGCGGCCACCGCCTGAGATGACCGCGCCCCTTCGCCCGACCACGCTCGAGATCGATCTCGATGCGGCGGCGGACAACCTGCGCGCGGTTCGCGGGCTCGTCGGCCCGTCGCGGTCCATCTTCGCGGTGGTCAAGGCCGACGGGTACGGCTTCGGCGCCGCGGAGATGGGCGCGGTCTTCGCCCGCAGCGGCGCGGACTGGCTCGCGGTGGCCGATCTTTCCGAGGGGGTGCGGCTCCGCGCGAGCGGCATCACCATCCCCATCCTCGTCTATCCGAACTCGCTCCCGGAGGCGGCGGCCGCGGCGCTCGCCCATCGCCTCGTGCCGACCCTCGTCGATCTCGAATCCGCCCGCGCCTACTCGCAGGCGGCGTCCGGCCCGTGTCCGGTGTTCGTCAAGGTGGACGTCGGGCTCGAGCGGCTCGGGGTCCCGGCCGAGCAGGCGGTCAAGACCATCCTCGCGATGCTGGAGCTGCCGCATCTCACCCTGGGCGGGCTCTGCGCGCACCCGCACGCCGAGGTGGGCGGCGATCCCGCCTACGCCGACTGGCAGGCGGGCCGCTTCACCGGCGTGGTCGACGAGCTGGAGGCGCGCGGGGTGCGGGTGCCGGTGCGGCTCCTGGCCGCGAGCCCGTTCGTGCTGCGCTTCCCGCACACCTATCTGAACGCGGTCGATCCGGGTCGGATGCTCTACGGCATCACGTTCCCCGGGGAGACGCCGCCGGTGCCCCTGCGGCCGGCGCTGCGCGCGCTCGCCACGCGGGTGATCGCGCTGACGGAGCTGGCCCCGCGCGAGCGGTTCGCCGAGGAGGCGCCGTTCCCGGTCGCCGGGCCGATGCGACTCGGGGTGGTGCCGATGGGCTCAGCCGACGGCCTGCGGTGGCTGCACGCCGGCCGGGTCCTGGTGCGCGGCCGCGCGGTGCCCCTGATCGGCACGCCGTCTCTCGAGCACACCCGCATCGACCTCACCGCGGTGCCCGACGCAGCGGTCGGCGACGAGGTCATCATCATCGGCCGCCAGGGCGATCTCGAGATCACCCCCGCCGAGGTGGCCGCCCACCACGGCCTCGGCCTTCACCACGTGGCGACGACGGTCGGCCCCCGCGTCGCCCGCGTCTACCGCCATCGATGAGGAGGCTCACCATATGCCCAAGGTCCTGACCGAAGCCCAGGTCGAGCGGTACCAGCGCGACGGCTGTCTCTCCCCCGTGCGCGCGATGAGGGCCGAGCGGGCGCACTACTACCGCGAGAAGTTCGAGGCGCTCGAGTCGCGCGTCTCCGACATCAAGAAGATGAAGACCAAGTCGCACCTGCTCGCGCCCTGGGTGCTCGAGATCGCGGAGGACCCGCACATCCTCGACGTCTTCGAGGACCTGGTCGGGCCGAACCTCCGCTGCTGGTCCATGGCCTGGCGGGTGAAGAAGGCCGACGGGGAGACCTTCGCGGGCTGGCACCAGGACGCAGCATACGGTGCGGCGCAGCCGGTGGTGCTCGGCGGCCTCGCGTTCTCCAACTGCGGCGTGACCCAGGGCTGCCTGCGCGGGGTGCCCGGCTCGCACAAGTGGGGCATCCTCAAGCACGACGAGAAGGACGATCCCAAGTCCATCCTCGCCAAGGGCCAGTTCATCACCGACCACTTCGACGAGTCCAAGGCGGTCGACTTCCCGCTCGAGCCCGGCGAGATGGTGATGTTCGACAACTCGCTGGTCCACGGCTCCGGCACGAACTTCGGCCCCGACCGTCGCTTCCTGCTGCTGGTCGAGATGGTGCCGACGTGGGCCAAGCCCGCGCGCGTGCGTCAGTCCGCGATGCTGCTGCGCGGCTCGGACACCTCCGGCAACTTCGATGACGAGCCGCGCCCCGACGCCGAGTGGTCGGACACCGCGGTCGGGAACTGGAACCGGGTGGTCGAGTCGCGCGCCAAGCTCATCTTCGAAGACAGCAAGGTCGCCCCCAGCGTCGCCTACGGGGGCACCCGCGCCGCGACGTAGCCCTCAGCGCGCGGGGGCGGGGTGGGTGGCGGCCCAGTGGCGGGCGATGTCGATGCGGCGCGTGAACCAGACGTCCTGGTGGCCCGCGATGTAGTCCAGCGCGCGCTCGAGGCCGGCGGCCCGTGACGGGTGGCCGATCAGCCGCAGGTGGAGCCCGAGCGACATCATCTTGGGCTGGGTCTGGCCCTCGCGGTAGAGCACGTCGAAGCCGTCCTTCACGAACGTGAAGTAGTCGCTGGCGGTGAAGAAGCCGCCGCTGCCGAACTTGGAGTCGTTGGCGGTCAGGCTGTACGGCACGACCAGGTGCGGCGTGCTCCCCACCCGCACCCAGTAGGGCAGCTCGTCGTTATAGGCGTCGGAGTCGTAGAGGAAGCCGCCCTCCTCCACTATCAACCGCCGGGTGTTCACGCTCGGGCCGTAGCGGCAGTACCAGCCGAGCGGACGCTCGCCCACCGTCTTCTTCATCGACTCGACCGCCTTGCGGATGTGCTCCCGTTCCTCCGCCTCGGACAGCTCGTAGTGCTTGACCCACCGCCAGCCGTGGGAGCATACGTCCCAGCCCGACTCGCGGATGGCGGCCGCGACCTTCGGGTTGCGCTCGAGCGCGAGCGCGCAGCCGAACACGGTGAGCGGCAGGCCGCGCTCCTTGAAGAGCCGGTGCACGCGCCAGAAGCCCACCCGGCTGCCGTACTCGAACATGCCCTCGGCGGCGAGGTCGCGCCCCTTGACCCCGTAGTTGGCGGCGCCCGATTCGGTGAGCGTCCCCTCCGAGAAGCCGTCGTCCTGCGCGTTGTACTCGGAGCCTTCCTCGTAGTTCATCACGAAGTTGACCGCGACCCGCGCCTCGCCCGGCCAGTGGGGGTGAGGCGGATTGCCGCCGTAGCCGACGAGGTCGCGCGGGAATCCGGTGGCCATGACGGGCGACTCCTAGGAAACGACGACGGTGAGCGGAGTGCGGACCGGGACGAACTCCTCGTCTCCCTTGGTGCCGTCGCGCCACATGAGGACCACGAAGGTGGCCGGCCCGTCGAGCACCGTGAGCGGGTGGTGCCACGTGCCCATGGCGTAGGTCACGCCCTGGCCGGCGCGCGCGACGAACGCGCGCAGGCGCGAGAGATCGGGCCCGCCGCCGGGCGCGTCCAGCGTGGCCAGCACCAGGTAGCGCGAGACGTGGAGCGGGATGAAGGTCTGCGACGAGTGCTCGTGCCGCTCGAGCATCGACACCTCGAGCGGCAGATCACCTTTCGGCGCCACCGTGGCCACGGAGAGCGAGACCGGCGCGTGGGCCCGGCCGTTGGCGAGGGTGTCGCTCACGTACGCCCGGCCCGGCGCCGGCGTCCCTTCCAGCACGGCGCCGAAGGGCTTGAAGGCGAGGGCGGTCAGCGGCTCGGCGGTGATGCGCATCGGTCGCGCGCATCCTACCACAGGCGTGGCCACACGCGCGGCGAACGGGTCATGCTGCGTCCGTGCGCTACCGTCCGTTCGGTCGGACCGCGTGCGGGAGTTCACCCCGCTGCGGCCGGCGATGGAGGTGTGGGGCGAGGAGCTGCCCGCCGGGCGCTAGCCGCTAGCGCAGCGACATGTCGTAGGCGCGGATCAGCTCGTCGCTGCGGGCCTTCCAGTTGAGGCGCTTGTTGGCCCCGTAGAGATCGATCTGCTGGTAGAGGGGGATCGCGGGGACCTCCTCGATCCAGAGCTTGTTGATCTTCTGGTACTGGGCGTAGCGCTTCTTCTCATCCATCTGCGACTGCGCCTCGTCCACCATCCCGTTGAAGTCCTCGTTGTGCCAGTTGACGAAGAGGCCGGGCGACTTGAAGAGCGGCACGTAGATCGCCTCGGCGTCCATCGTCGGATGGCCCCAGCCGATGAGCCACACCGGGCCCGCCTTGTGCACGTAGACCATGTTGTTCAGGTAGTTCACGAACTCGTAGGTCCGGAGCGTGGTCTTGATCCCGGCCTTGTTGAGCTGGCCCGTCACCGCCTCGCCGACCTCCTTGTCGCGGACGTAGCGGCCCTGCGGCCCGTTGAGCACGATCTCGACGCCGTTGGGGAAGCCCGCCTCCGCGAGGAGCTTCTTGCTGCGGGCCAGGTCCTGCTTGATGGGTTTGAGCGAGGCGTCGTAGCCGAAGTGCAGGCTCGGCAGCATGGTGGCCACCCGCACCGCTTTGCCGTCCATCACGCCCTTGATGATCTCGTCGGCGTCGATGGCGTAGGCGAGGGCCTGGCGGACGCGCTTGTCCGCGGTCGGCCCCGCGTAGGGGCCGGTGGGCTTGTGGTTGGCGTCCATCTGGTGGGTGTAGATCATGAGCTGGATGGTGCGGATGGAGGGCGCGGTGCTCAGGTAGATCTTGGGATGCTTCTCGATGATCCCGGCCAGGTGGGGCGGGATGTTCACCGCCACGTCGATCTCGCCGTTCTGGAGCGCGGCGACCCGCACCGCGTCGTCCGGGATCGGCTTGAACACGATGGTCTTGATCTTCGCGGCCCCGGCCCAGTAGCCCGGGAAAGCCTCCATCACGATCTCCTCGTCCTTCGACCAGCGCACGAACTTGTAGGGCCCGGTGCCGATCGGGTTCCGGGAGATCGCGGCCGGGTCCTTGCCCGCGTACTCCTTGGGCGGGTACATCGCGGCCTGGCGCAGGGCCAGGTGGACCACGAAGACCGGCCACGGCTTCTTGGTGTGGACCTTCACCGTGAAGGGGTCGATGATCTCCACCCGATCGATCGGCGCGAAGGACGTCGAGCCACGCAGCTTGTTAGCCGGATTGGCGAGACGCTCCAGGCTGAACTTGACCGACTCCGCGTTGAAGTCCTCGCCGTTGTGAAACTTGACCCCGCGGCGCAGCTTGATCTCCCAGACCGTCGGCGCCACCAGCTTCGGCATCTCGACCGCTAGCGCGGGCACGATCTTGAGATCCGGGCCGCGCTCCACCAGCGACTCGAAGATCTGCGCCCCCACGTTGGAGGCGGGCTGCTCCTGCTGGTGCATCATGTCGAGCGTGGTCGGATCCACGCCCTGCGCGATCACGACCCGGCCCTCGGGCGCCGCCGCCGCCGCCACCGGGCCCAGCGCCACGCCGATCAGCACCACCGCGATCCGCCACTGCCTCATGGGTGACTCCTCGTTGGGTCAGGTCTATTGGGCCAGCGCGCCGCCGTCGATGACCAGCTCGCTGCCGGTCATGTAGGAGGAGTCGTCGGAGGCGAGGTAGAGCACCGCGCTCACGATCTCGGGGACGGTGCCCATCCGGCGCAGGGGCACGCGCTGGAGGCGCTTCTCCATCGCGTCGCGGTCGCGGAAGGCGCTGTGGAACATCTCGGTGTCGACCGGGCCCGGGTGGACCGAGTTGCAGCGGATCTTGTCCTTGGCGTGCTGGGACGCGGTCACCTTGGTGAAGATCCGGATCGCGCCCTTGCTCGCCGCGTAGGCCGGCTCCTGGTGCAGCGACTGGCCGATGCCGGCCACCGAGGAGATGTTGACGATCGAGCCGCCGCCCGACCGGCGCATGGCCGGGATCGCGTACTTGGTGCCGAGGAAGACCCCCTTGGCGTTCACCGCCATCACCTGGTCCCACTCCGCGACGGTGCGCTCCTCGATCGGCACCCTGGGGATCACGATGGCCGCGTTGTTGACCAGGACGTCGAGCCGGCCGTGGCTATCGAGCGCGGTCTGCACCGCCGCTCGCCAGTCCGCCTCGCTGGTCACGTCCAGGTGGAGGTAGATGGCGTCGCCGCCCCCCGCCCGGATGGCCGCCTCGACCTTCTTCCCCTCGTCGTCCCGGATGTCGCCGAAGACGACCTTGGCGCCCTCGCGCACGAAGGTCTCCGCCTCCGCCGCGCCCTGCCCCCGGGCCCCGCCGCTGATCAGCGCGACCTTCCCGTCCAGCTTGCCCATAGTGTTCTCCCTGGCCCGCCGCCTTCGCCCATCGGAATTGCCGACGCGTCCCGATGCTTCCGCAAATAGTAGTCCGATCGGGTTGGATGAGTGGCAGAAATGTGGTTGACTTTCACTCCGTGGGCCCTCGCTCGACGTGGTGGCGGATCTTCGAGCGGCCGAGCCTCGGCGGGGTGCTCGCCGGGGTGGCGGTCTGGGTGGTGGTGGTGACCGCCCTGCACGTCGTGGTCAATCACCGCAGCGCGCTCACTCCCGGCGCGGAGGCCCGCACCCTGGAAGTGGGGGGTTTGCCGGTCACGTGAAACCTCACGCTGCCGATCGCCAGTCTGGCGATGTCGCGGGACGCGGAGGGGCGGTCGGTGGTCGACGTGACCCTCGCCGACTCGCCGGCCGAGTACAGCAAGTACAGCGGGTGGCCCGAGCTGAAGGAGTCGTTCATGGCCGGCAAGGTGAAGGCCGCCTACCTGCTGGCGCCGATGGTGATGGATCTCGTGGATAGCGGGGTGGACGCCAAGATCGTGTCGCTCGGCCATCGCTCGGGCGCGGTCATCATGGTGCGGAAGGAGTCGCGGGCGAAGAGCTTCCGCGACCTGCGCGGCCGGCGGATCGCGATCCCGAGCCGGTTCGCGGTCGACCACCTCTTCGTGCGCCGCATGCTCAAGGAGAGCGGCATGACCGTTCGCGACGTGGAGCTGGTGGAGATGGCGCCGCCCGAGATGCCGGCCGCCCTCTACGCGGACCAGGTCGACGCCTACGCGACCGGTGAGCCGTTCGGGGCGGTGGCGGAGGTGGGGGGCTACGCGCGCCCCCTCTACATGAAGCGCGACAAGTGGCCGGACTACGTCTGCTGCGTGCTCACGGTGCGCCAGGCGCTGATCGACCGCGACCGGCCGCAGGTGCAGCAGCTCGTCAACCACGTGCTGTCCGCGGGCGCGTGGCTCGAGACCGCGCAGGCCAACCGGGACCGGGCCGCCGACATCGCGGCCGGCCCCACGCTCTTCAACCAGAGGGCCGACATCATCAAGCACGTGCTCACCAACCCCCGCGACCGCGTGACCTACGCGGACCTGCGGCTCGTCAAGTCCGAGATGGACGGGCTGATGGAGGCCGCGCTCGAGGCCGGCATCATTCGCCGGCGCATCCCCTACGAGCGATACGTGGACGAGAGCTTCCAGCGCGCCGCGCGCCCGGTGGACATCCGTGTGGAGCGGTAGGCTCGCCTGGCTGCCGCTGCTGGGGCCGGTGGCCTTGCTCGTCGCGGTCTGGCACGTGGCGGTCGCGCTGAGCGGCAGCCTGATCTTCCCGACGCCCTGGCAGGTGGCGGTGGGCCTCGGGGACCTCGCCTGGCGCGGGCTCCTGCTCAAGCACGTGATCGCGTCCCTCTTCCGCGTCACGTGCGGGTACCTGCTGGCCGCCGCGCTGGCCATTCCGATCGGCATGCTGATGGGCTGGTTCGCTACCGCGCACGCCTTCCTGAACCCGCTCGTGCAGGGTCTCCGCCCGATCTCGCCGATCGCCTGGATCCCGCTCTCGATCCTGTGGTTCGGAGTAGGGGACCTCTCGCCGATCTTCCTCATCTTCCTCTCGTCGTTCTTCCCGATGGTGGTGGGGACCGCGGCGGGGGTGATGACGATCGACCGCAAGTACCTCCGGGCCGCCCGCAACTTCGAGTACCGGGGCTTCCGGCTCTTCCGCTCGGTGATCCTGCCCGCCGCGCTGCCCCAGATCGTGACCGGCATGCGCATCGGGCTCGGGGTCGCCTGGCTCGTGGTGGTGGCGGCGGAGATGATCGCGGTGAGCTCCGGCCTTGGCTACCTGATCATCGACTCGCGCAACGCGGGCAACCGCTACGACCTCGTGGTGGCCGGGATGCTCACGATCGGGGTCGTCGGGTTCCTGCTCGACGCCCTCATGCGCGGGCTCGATCGCCTCGACGAGGTGCGCTGGCGCTATGAGGCCTAAGATCCCATGAGGCCTAAGATCGAGATCCGATCGGTCTCGAAAACGTTCGTGACCCGCGGGGGGCCGGTGCCGGTGCTGGACGACCTGAGCTTCGAGGTGGCCGACGGCGAGTTCGTCGCGGTCATCGGCCCGTCGGGCTGCGGCAAGTCGACGCTCCTCGGCGTGCTCGCCGGCTTCGAGCACCCCGACCGGGGCGAGATCCGCGTCGACGGTGAGCCGGTGCGGGAGCCCGGGCGCAAGGGCATATTCATCTTCCAGCAGCCGTCACTCTTCCCCTGGCTCGACCTGGAGCGCAACCTCGTTTTCGGCCTGAACGGCGAGTCCGCAGAGACGCGACGGGGCCTGGTCGCGCACTACATCGCGCTGGTCGGCCTCGAGGGGTTCGAGCGCGCTTTTCCCAACCAGCTCTCGGGCGGGATGCAGCAGCGGGCCGAGCTGGCGCGGGCCCTGATGGTGAAGCCGGAGATCCTCTACCTGGACGAGCCGTTCGGCGCGCTCGACGCGCTGACCCGGCTCCGAATGCGGGCCGAGCTGCTCCGGATCCTGTCGCGCGAGCGGCACACCGTGCTGCTGGTGACCCACGACGTGGAGGAGGCGCTGCACCTGGCCGATCGCGTGCTGGTGCTCTCCCCGCGGCCGGCCCGCATCCAGCACGTGGTCGAGGTGACGCTCCCGCGGCCCCGCGCGCTCTCGAACCCGGAGCTGATCGCGCTCAAGGCTTCGCTCCTGCGCGAGCTCGGCGTGGACGAGCGGGCGGGGGAGTCTTCGTGATCGGCGCGCGCGTCCTCGCGGCCTGCGCGCTCGCGGTCTGCCTGGCGGGGGCCCCGGCCCCCCACGCGGCGCCCGCCGGCGCGGCCGGGCTCCGGAGCGGCGCCTTCGATCCGCCGCGGCCGGCGCCCGAGTTCGCGCTGCCCTCGACCGGCGGCGCCGAGTTCCGGCTGAGTCGCCAGCTCGGCAAGGTCATCGTGCTGACCTTCGGCTACACGAGCTGCCCCGACATCTGCCCCACCGTCCTGGCGGAGCTGGCCAAGGTGCGGCAACGGCTCGGCGGCACGGCGAAGCGGGTGCAGGTGGTGTACGTGAGCGTCGACCCCGAGCGGGACACGGCCGCGCGCCTCCGCGCCTACACCGAGCAGTTCGACAAGACCTTCCTCGGGCTCACCGGGCCCGCGGACCAGCTGGCCCCGGTGTGGAAGGCCTACGGGGTCTCGGTGGTCCGGCGCGAGCTGCCCGGCACCAAGCCGGCGATGTACCTGATCCACCACTCCGCGTCCGTGTTCCTGATCGACCCGGCCGGCCGCCTGCGCGTGATGGCGCCCTTCGGGACTCCGGTCGACGACGTCGTCCACGACATCCGCACCCTGCTCGAGGAGTGAGCCGATGCGCCGACTGCTCGTTCTCGCGCTGGCCGGCCTGGTCGTGGCTCCGGCCGCCGGCGCCCAGGACGCGGCCATCCGCCTGGAGAGGCCCTGGGTCCGCCGGGCTCCGGCCATGCCGGACGCGCGGCCGGGCGCGGAGAGCACCGCGGCGGGCTACGTCACCCTGCTGAATCGCGGGCCCGACCGCGACGCCCTGATCGCGGCGTCGGCCGACGTCGCGGCGCGGGTCGAGCTGCACGAGACCCGCAACATGTCGGGGATGATGATGATGGAGCGTGTGGACAAGGTCGAGCTGGCCCCGGGCTCGCGCGTCGAGCTCCGGCCGGGCTCCTATCACCTGATGCTGATCGGGCTCAAGCGCGCGCTGACTCCGGGACAGACCGTCACCCTCACTCTCGAGTTCGAGCGGGGTGGGCGGATGACGACCCGCGCGGAGGTGCGGTGACGCGCCGGCCCGCGCTGCTCGCGGCGGCGGGCCTCGCGCTCGCTCTCGCGAGCATCGCCTGGGCCGCGCTCGCACCGCTGCCGGTGGGCTCGCACGCGCTGACCTTCGTGATCCCGCCGGGCACCGCGGCGCGCCTCCGGGCGGGCGAGGCGGCGAGCGTCCTGCCCTCGCCGATCCACCTGATCGTCGGGGTGCGCGACGTGCTCGTGCTCACCAACGACGACGACGTGATCCATCAGGTCGGCCCCATCATCCTCGGCTCCCGACAGACCTACCGGATCCCGTTCCGGAAGCCGGGCCGGTTCCAGTACGCGTGCTCGCTCCACGCGGCGGGCACGCTCGCGCTCGTCATCGACCCGCCGCCCGCGGCCGGCCTCGAACGGCTGCGCTGGCGCCTGGCTCAGCTCACCGCCCGCTCCTGACTGGAGACATCGCCCATGCTCGAGGAGCCCACGTCCCTCCGGATCGACGACCCCGGCGTCCGCGCGCTGTTCACCGAGCCGGCGCGATTCCAGTCCTGGTTGGATGTCGAGGCCGCCCTGGCCCGGGCGCAGGCCGAGCTGGGCATCATCCCGGAGGCGGCGGCCCGCGAGATCGTCCGCAAGGCGCATCTCTCCTACCTGGACCTGGCCGCGGTGCGGGAGGGCCTGGCCCGCACCGGGCATCCGCTCGTGCCGCTCGTGTGGGAGCTCGATCGCGCCTGCGAGGGCGACGCGGGCGGCTTCGTGCACTGGGGCGCGACCACCCAGAACGTCACCCAGACCGGCCAGCTCCTGCAGGTGCGACGGGCGCACGAGATCTTCCTGCGCCAGCTCGCGGCGATCCTCACCACGCTCGCGGACCTGGCCGAGCGCACCAAGGACGTGCTGCTCCCCGGCCGCACCCACGGCCAGCACGCGGTGCCGGCCACCTTTGGCTTCAAGGTCGCGGTGTGGATCGACGAGCTGGGCCGCCACGTGGAGCGCCTCCAGGGCTGCGAGGGCCGCGTGTTCGTGGCCATGCTGGGCGGCGGCGCGGGCACCCTTGCCTCGCTCGGCGAGCTGGGCCTGGCCACCCAGGAGAAGATGGCGGCGCATCTCGGCATGGTCCCGATGCGGCTGCCCGCGCGCACCATCGGCGATCACCAGGCCGAGTACGTGACCCTGCTCGGCATGCTGGCCTCGACGTGCAGCAAGATCGGCCGCGAGGTCTACACCCTCATGAAGCAGGAGTTCGGGGAGGTCGAGGAGCCGGTGCCGCCCGGCACCGTCGGCAGCAGCACGATGCCGCAGAAGCGCAATCCCAAGCTCTCGCAGGACATCATCGCGGCCGCCGCGCAGGTGCGGGCGCTGGTGCCCCTGGCCCTCGAGGCCATGCAGACCGAGCACGAGGCCGACCGCACCACCAGCATCATGATGAGCCGGGCCCTCGTGCAGGCGTGCGAGCTGACCGGGGACCTGCTGCAACGGATGATGGTGCTCTTCGACGGGCTCCAGGTCTTCCCGGATCGCATGCGCGAGAACCTCGACCTCTCGGGCGGCCTGATCATGGCCGAGGCGCTGATGCTCGAGCTGGGGCGACAGATCGGGCGGCAGCGCGCCCACGACGCGGTCTACGAGGCGGCGCAGGCCTCGGTGACCGAGTCGCGCCCGTTCCGCGAGATGCTGGCGCTCTGGACCCGCACGTGAGCGCGGGGCTCACCCCGTCGCAGATGGAGACGCTGCTCGATCCCGCCCGCTACACCGGGCTCTGCCGCGAGTTCGCGGAGCGGGGCGCCGCGCTCGGGCGCGAGATCGCGGCCGCGATCGAGCGCCGGCCCGCGGGCCGCGTCACCTGAGCCGCAGGTCCTCGTAGGGCGAGAGGTACGGGTGCCCCGGGATCGTGGGCACCTCCGCGAGGCGCGGCCCGACCCCGGTGAGCAGCGGCGGCTCCACGATGGGCGCGAACATCGCGCGCTCGTGCATGAGCTGCTGGATGCGGTGGAGCAGCGCCTCGCGGCGCTTGCGGTCGGGCTCGGCGGCCTGGTCCCGGAAGAGCGCGTCGATGTCGGGATAGCCTCCGTACGAGCGGATTCCGGTCGAGAGCACGAACGCCTCGATCCGGGTCGCCGCGTTGCCGGCGGTGCCGCTGCCCACCCGGATCAGGTGCTTGAACTGCTTGTCCTGGTCCGCCTTGTAGAACGCGGCCCGCTCCATCGGGCGCAGCCGCGCCCGGATGCCGACGGATCGCAGGCCGTTGATGACCGCCTCGGCCTCCGGCGCGAACACCACGTCGGTGGCGACCTCGCCCGCGTCGAAGCCCTTCGGGTAGCCCGCCTCGGCCAGGAGCTGCTTGCCCCGCGCCGGATCGTGCGGGTATTCGGGGGCGGCCCAGTAGAAGTCGTACTCGCGGGGGATGATGCTCGAGGCGGCCTTGCCGAACCCGAGATACTCCGCCTGGCTCAACGTCTTCCGGTCGATGGCCAGGTTCGCCGCGAGCCGCACCCGCTGGTCCGCCCACGGCGACCTCGGATCCCACTGCTGGGTGAACGTGAGCCACTGGGTGAAGGTCGGGTAGGTGACCTTGAGGATGAGACCCGGTGTCCGCCGGACCTCCTCCCCGAGCGGGCCGCGCAGCGAGTACGCCACGTCGGTCTCGGCGCGCTTGAGCATGGCCAGGCGCGTCGAGTCGTCGGGTATCGACTTGAAGACGAGCCGCTTCACCGCCGGGGCCTTTCGCCAGTAGCCGTCGTAGGCCTCCAGCACCAGCTCGATCCCGGGAGAGAAGGACACGAAGCGGTACGGGCCCGCCCCGACCGGCGCCTTCTTGAACCCGTCGTCGCCGACGCGCTCGAGGTAGGCCTTGGGCACGATCCAGGCGGCCCCGCTGGCCGGCGTCGCGTAGAACGTCATGAAGTCGGGCCACGGTTGCTTGAGCCGGAAGCGCACGCGGTGGGCGTCGACGATCTCGACCGCGGCGACGTGCGCCTTCAGGGTTCCCGCCGCGGCGCCCTTGTACCGCTCGAAGGAGAACTTGACGTCCTCCGCGGTGAACGGATCGCCGTTGTGGAAGCGCACGCCCTTGCGGAGCGCGAACTCGTAGGTGAGCCCGTCCTTCGACTGCGTCCACGACTCGGCCAGGCTGGGCGTCCACGCGTTGCCCGGCATCGGCTTCACGAGCGCGTCGTGGAGCGCGTACAGCATCATGAAGGGGGTGATGACGCCCGCGGTCTCGGCCGGGTCGAACCAGGAGGGGGCCAACGAGATGTGGACGGCGACGGTGATCTGTCCGTCCGCGGCCCGGGCGGGCGGGGGTGCCGGCCAGAGGGCCAGGGCCCCCCAGAGGGCCAGGGCCCCAATGACGAGCATGACGAGGACGCCGAGCGGTCGCGACCGGCCGGGCTCCACGGCGGGGAGCATACACCCCCGGCGCCGGCGGTGGAACCGGGTCGGTCCTGAGGCGCGGCAGCCGGTCAGTCGACGACCGCGATCGCCTCCACCTCCACCACCAGGTCGGGGTGGGCGAGCTTGCGCACCTCCACCGTGGTGCTGGTCGGCAGCGCGCCGAAGTACTCCATGCGGACGTCGACGTGCTTGAAGAACTCCTCGATGTCGGTGACGTAGGTGTTGGTCTTCACGATGTCGGCGAGGGTCGCGCCCGCCGCGGCCAGCGCGGCCTTGATGTTCTCGCCCACCTGGCGGAGCTGGGCCCGCATGTCGCCGGCCCCGACGACCTCGCCGGCCGGGCCGCGGGCGAGCTGACCCGACACGAAGATCGTCTTCTTGCCCTCGACGACCACGACGTGGGAGTAGAGCACGTGGCCGCCGACGATTCGCTGGCTGAGAGACAAAGGCTGGATGTTCTGGCGCTTCATGAGGCCGTATCATAGCCGGCCGGGAGGACGAGCGCGACATGCCAGTGTCCGGGGCGGCCACGGAGCGGGGGATCTGGGCGGCGCGTGGCGGCCGGGGTGAGCCTCTCATGGTCCTCCTCCACGGCATGGGGGCCAACGCGTCGGTCTGGGAGCGCCTGCTCCCGCTCGTCGAGCGCTCCTGGCGAGGACGGTGGCTCGCACCGGATCTCCGAGGCCACGGCCGCTCGGTGCAGGAGGGCCCCTATGGCATCGGCGCGCACGCGTCCGACGTGGCCGCGATCATCGAGGCGGAGGCCGCGGGGGCGGTCACCCTGGTCGGCCACTCGTTCGGGGGGGCGGTGGCGGCCCTAGTGGCCAGCGGGTGGTTCGGGCCGCGGGTGGGGGACGTCGCGGCGTTCGGGGTCAAGATCGAATGGAGCGAGGCCGAGATCGAGAAGGCGCGCGGGCTGGCGCTCCGCCCGGCACCCGTCTTCGCCACGCGGGAGGAGGCCATCGAGCGCTACCTGCGGCTCTCGGGCCTGGCCGGCCTGGCCGCGCCTTCCTCCGCCACCGCGACCGCCGGGGTGATCGGCGCTGACGGCCGCTTCCAGGTGGCCATGGACCCGCGCGCCTGGGGCGCGGTCGGGCCGTCGATCGCCGCCCTGCTCGGCCTCGCCACGGCGCCCCTGCGCCTGGCCGCGGGCGATCGCGACCCGATGGTCACCCTGGAGCAAATGCGGCGCATCGATCCCGCCGCCCGGACCTTCGCCGGCGTCGGGCACAACGCGCACTGGGAGGCTCCCGAGCGGGTCTGGGAGTTCATCAGCGGAGGGCGCCGATGACGGATGCGCGCGCGCTGGCCCGGAGCTTTGACCTGAAGCGGCTCGCCGCGGCCTTCGTGGAGGATCCGTTTTCGGTCTACCGCGCGCTGCGCGAGCACGCCCCCGTCCACCGGATGCCCGACGGCTCGTACTTTCTGAGCCGCTACGACGACTGTGCCGCGGTGTACCGCGATCCCGAGACGTGGAGCTCGGACAAGACGGTGGACTTCCGGCCGAGCCTCGGCGACGGCGCGCTCTACGAGCACCACACCACGAGCCTGGTGTTCAACGACCCGCCGTATCACAGCCGGGTCCGGAAGCTGCTGGCCCCCGCGTTCACGCCCCGATCGCTGATGGCGCTCCAGCCGCGCATCGAGGATCTGGTGGATCGCCTGCTCGACCGCGCCGCCGCCCGCGGGAGCATGGATCTCATCGCGGACTTCGCGGCCGCGGTCCCGATCCAGCTCGTGGGGGACATGCTCGGAGTGCCCGAGGCCGAGCGCGGCCCCCTGCGCGGCTGGTCACTGGCGATCCTGGGCGGGCTCGAGCCGGCGCCGACCGTAGAGCAGCTCGAGCGCGGCAACCGGGCGGTGGACGAGTTCAAGACCTACCTCCGCGACCTGATCGACCGGCGGGGCCGGGAGCCGGGCCGTGACGAGGAGATTCTCTTCAAGCTGACCGCGGGGAGCGCGCTCGGACCGGGCGAGGCGTCCGAGGATCGGCTGGGCGAGCTCGAGCTGCTCCACAACTGCATCTTCATCCTCAACGCGGGGCACGAGACCACCACCAACCTGATCGGCAACGGGATCGATCTCCTGCTTCGCCACCCCGCCGCGCTGCGCGAGCTGCGCGCGGATCCCGAGCTGATCGGCACCGCGGTCGAGGAGATCCTCCGGCTCGAAAGCTCGAACCAGCTCGGCAATCGCCGGGCCGCGCGGGACACCGTGCTGGGCGGGGTCCCGATGCCGGCCGGCACCTACGTCCACATCGGCATCGCGGCGGCCAACCGCGATCCGGCCCAGTTCCCCGAGCCGGACCGCCTCGACATCCGGCGGCATCCCAACCGGCACCTGGCGTTCGCCACCGGCATCCACGCCTGCGCCGGCATGTGGCTGGCCCGCATGGAGGGGCAGGTGGCGATCGGCCGGCTCGTGCGGCGGTTTGCGTCCATCGAGCGGGACGGAGACGTCGTGCGCGGCGGCCGGGTGCGGTTCCGCGGGTTCCTCCGCTACCCGATCCGCGTGCGCGCATGATCGGTCACTGGCGAAGCGCACCGCGCATGCCGTAGGCTGTGGGCCGGGAGAGAACGACATGCTGCCGACGCACGGGCGCTACGACTACTCGAACATCACCACCCGACCTGACTACTCCTGGCCCGGGGGTCGGCGGCTCGCGGTGTACCTGGCGCTGAACATCGAGGCCTTCGGCTTCGGGGTGGGCAAGGGCGCGGCCATCGCGCCGCCCGACCAGGCGCAGAGCCACAGCGTCTTCAGCTGGCGGGACTACGGCAACCGGGTCGGCATCTGGCGGCTCTTCGAGCTGCTCGACGAGCTGGGACTTCCCGCGGAGGCCCAGATGAACGCGGCGGTCTACGAGATGGCGCCGGACATCCCCGCGAAGCTGCGCGCGCGGGGCGACGAGATCCTGGGCCACGGCCTCACCAACTCCGACGAGCAGGGCCACCTGGCCGAGGACCGCGAGCGCGCGCTGATCGCGGAGGCGACCGCCGCGATCGAGCGGCACGAGGGCGCCCGCCCGGTGGGCTGGATGAGCCCGTGGCTCTCCAACAGCGCGGTCACCATGGATCTCCTGCAGGAGGCGGGCTACCGCTACGTGATGGACTGGACCATGGACGACCAGCCGGTGTGGTTGCGCACCCGCAAGGGCCGCATCCTCTCGATCCCGTATCCGATCGAGGTGAACGACACGCGGGGCGTCATCTGGTACCACCACACCGCGCAGGAGTTCGCGGACATGATCACCGACCAGTTCGACGAGATGCTGGCCCAGTCGGCCCGCCAGCCGCTGGTCTGCCCCATCTCGCTTCACCCGTTCGTGTTCGGCCGCCCGTACCGCATTCGCCGGCTGCGCCGGGCGCTCCAGCACATCCTGGGCCACGGAGACCGCGTTTGGATCACGCGGCCCCGCGACATCTGCGCCCATATCGAATCGCTCCCCGCCGGCACCGTGCCGGGCACCAGGAGGACCCCATGAAGATCGGTGTCGTGCTGCCGCAGACCGAGATCGGGAACGACCCGGGGGCCATCAAGGCCTACGCGGAAGCGGTCGAGGAGATGGGCTTCACCCACATCCTGGTCTTCGACCACGTGCTGGGCGCCAACCCCGAGCGCCCGGGCGGGTGGAAGGGGCCCTACACCTATCGCCACGCCTTCCACGAGCCGTTCGTGCTCTTCGGCTTCCTGGCCGCGGCCACGCGCCGGGTCGGGCTCGTGACCGGCATCATCATCCTCCCGCAGCGGCAGACCGCGCTGGTGGCCAAGCAGGCCGCGGCGGTGGACGTGCTCTCGGGCGGCCGTCTGCGGCTCGGCGTCGGAGTGGGCTGGAACCCGGTCGAGTTCGAGGCGCTCGGCGAGGATTTCCACACCCGCGGGCGGCGCGTCGAGGAGCAGGTCGAGGTGATGCGGGCGCTCTGGACCAAGGAGCTGATCACCTTCGCGGGCCAGCATCACCGCATCACGGACGCGGGGCTGAACCCGCTGCCCGTGCAGCGGCCGATCCCGGTATGGATGGGCGGCGAGAGCGAGGTCGTCCAGCGGCGCATGGCCCGCGTCGCCGACGGGTGGATGCCGCACTTCCGGCCGGGCGCGGCAGCCCAAGCCGTCGTCGATCGGATCCATGGCCTGGTTCGCGAGGCCGGCCGCGACCCGAAGGCGTTCGGCATCGAGGGCCGCATGACGCTGTCCCAGATCCCGCCCGCCGAGTGGGGCAAGGAGCTGCAGGGGTGGCAGGCCATGCGCGGCATCAGCCATCTCTGCGTGAACACGGGCGGCATGGGCCTCAAGACCCCGGCGGATCACGTGCAGACGCTGCGGCGGTTCCGGGAGGCGGTCGGCCTCAAGTAGCGCGGGCGGTCTCCGCGAACCGCGGTTCCCTATATCGGCCGCACCGCGTAGAGTTGAAGGATCCCATGGCGACGCGAGTTGCCCGAGCCGTCCCCCGCCGGACCCGTGCCGGACGCACCCGTCGCGCGATCCGCTGGCTCCGCTCGCCGCGGGCCCGGCGGCTTTGGCGCCGGATGTGGGCCGCGCCGCTGGCGGTGCGCCTGGTGGTCGGGCTGATCGTGCTGGTGGCGGTCTGGTCCGCGGCGAACTGGACCTATCACGTGATCCGCAAGCCGACCGAGCTGTTCTTCCCGGTGAGCGGCACGCTCGCCAAGGCGCCCCCCGAGACCTGGCGGCAGTACGCGCCGCTCTTCCGGCGGCATTCCACCGCGACGATCTCTCCCGAGCTGCTGGCCGCGCTGGCCCAGGTGGAAGGCTCGGGCGACCCGGTGGCCCGCACCTACTGGCGCTGGCAGGTGGCCTGGAACCCGTTCGACGTGTACCGGCCCGCCTCGAGCGCTGTCGGCATGTACCAGATCACCGACCCGACCTTCCGGGAGGCGCGGCGCTA
>Ga0099791_10000247_pt1 | contig 19128 bp, 16 predicted proteins | sample Rivendell_Oct201_7_FD_77318 | JGI IMG/M metagenome (GOLD analysis project Ga0099791, IMG submission 77318) | Vadose zone soil and rhizosphere microbial communities from the Eel River Critical Zone Observatory, Northern California to study diel... | ecosystem: Environmental > Terrestrial > Soil... | reverse complement strand
GGGTGAATCACCAGCGGCCGCATTCCCACCATTGCGGATCCGATCGCCGCCCCGGTGACTGCGTTTTCTGAAACCGGTGTATCAATGACTCGTGCGGGTCCAAACTTGTCATAGAGCCCTTTAGTGCTGTTGCCGACGTACCAAGGGCTGTTGACCCCCTGACCGATTATGTAAACGGTTGGGTCAGAGGACATTTCCTGGTCCAATGCCTCACAAATCGCCGCGCAGTAGCTTAGCGTGCGCATATTGTTCACTGCTCCCCGTCCACGTAAACGAAATCCAATAACGAGTCAGTTGGAGGATGCTCACTGGCGCGTGCAAAACGGACAGCCTCCTCGATTTCTTCATCCGATTGCCGGGTGATTTCAGCCAGTCGCGTCGCGCCAATTCCCCTCGCTTCCAATTGATTGGCGAGTGCGCGAATGGGGCAGCGCGTCATCCACTCTTCTACCTCTTCTCGGCTTCTAATGTTCAGGTTCCATTCCCAGGCTGGCCCCACGTGCCCTCGCCACCGGTAGGTACGACATTCGAGGAAGGTGGGTCCGTGCCCCGCTCGAGCGTGCTCCACCGCTGCCTTCCCAGCCCGATACACAGCGATGACATCATTTCCGTCGATTCGTGTCTCCGGAACACTGTGGCCATGGCTGTAAACGTTGAGATTGTCCTGCACGTGTCGCTTCAACAGCGGCAGGTGGCTAGAAAAGAAGTTGTTCTCGCAAACAAAGACAATGGGCAGTTTGCAAACAGCCGCAAGATTCATGGATTCATGAAAGGTTCCTTCTTCCGTTGCCCCATCTCCGAAGAACGCCGCGGTGACCCGGCCATCCCCTCGCATTTTGCTAGCTAGGGCAGCGCCGACGGCCATTGGGATGCTGGCCGCGACGATCGGTGTGGTGCCTGGCATTCCGTGCTGGAGATCGATCAAATGCATTGAGCCGCCGCGACCGCCCGCGCAGCCGGTGGCTTTGCCAAAGAACTCGGCGATCATCGGCTTCAGCTCGCCACCTTTGCAGAGATAATGCCCGTGCGAGCGGTGAGTTCCAAATAGATAGTCTGTGCGGTCGAGGTTGGCGCAAATGCCGGCGGCGACGGCCTCTTGGCCAAGATACAAATGGACGGGACAGCGAATCTCCTGTGCTTCCGCCAACTCCGCTGTCTTCTCCTCGAGACGGCGAGCTCGAACCATCATCCGATAGAGAGTGAGCAAAACTTCGTTCGAAAGAGATGCCGGTTCGTTCAGTTGGCGAAAGGGTTCATCGTGACCCTTTTGGATGGCACGCGGTGCAGAAGCGGCTGGTGCCTCGGTCAGGGAATTCATTGATCTCTCCGGATGGGCTTGATCGGCTCGAACATTGTAGACCGTGCGGAGCCGACCGGTTTTGCATACTAACCGGCAAACAGAGTCCGCCAAAGGGCTTGAACCCCTGCCTTAGCTCCTATCTCCTCGGTGTACAGATCCCCACACCATCGGACCTCGAGCAGTGGACCGATACAGGGAGCGTGGGCATGGCGAACAAACAATTCACAAACGTCGATCCGGAGGTTAGCTGGCGATTCCGGTCGCGAACTACGAAGATTGGAACGTCAGCTGCGCAGTTTTGTCCGATCGCGTTGGGTACTAAAGTGAAAAAGGGTGACGTGTGCCGCCCGCAACTTGCCGGCTGAAAGGTTGAAAGTCTGATGTGCGCCGCGCAAATGGTCGCGTCCTCACCCAAAGTCTCGGTGGTCGTTCCGTGTAGGAATGAGCGTCGGTACATCCGCGATGTGATTGACTCGGTCCTTCGAAGTGACCAGCCGGAGGGCGGCATCGAGATCATCATCGTCGATGGGATGAGCGACGACGGGACCCGCGAGGTCCTCCACGAGCTCCAGGCGCAACATCCATCGCTCATGCGGATCCTGGATAACCCAAAACGGATAACGCCTTGCGCGTTGAATCTCGGAGTGCGGGCCGCTCGTGGTGAGGTCATCGTGCGGCTCGACGCGCACACCTATTATGACAAGGACTATTTCGTTAAATGCACTGAATGGCTAGAGCGTTCTGGCGCCGACAACGTCGGTGGAGTCTGGATCGTCGAGCCTACTCGAGACACGCTGGTTGGTCGCGCGCTCGCACGTTCGTATGACCATCCTTTCGGCAGTGGGAGCGCCCACTATCGAACGGGAACGTCTAAGGAACCCCGTTACGTAGATACCGTTCCATACGGCTGTTACCGCAGGCAGGTATTCGACCGAATTGGTTACTTTCGCGAGGATCTCGCTCGCAGCCAGGATATGGAGTTCAATATTCGTCTGCGAAATGCCGGCGGCAAGATCCTCCTGGTCCCTGAAATCAAGGCCCGATACCAGGCACGAGCGACCCTTGCTGAGGTGCTTCCATATTATCTTTCGAACGGTTTTTGGGTTTTGTTCCCACTGAAGTTTGGCTTGAAGGTATTCAAGTTTCGGCACCTCGCTCCGCTTGCTTTCACCGCTTGGATTGTTGCTTTCGGGCTTCTTTCGTTGTGGTCGCATTGGGTACGAGGGCTATTTCTGTTGTGCTTAGCAATCTACTCGAGTGTGGCCCTACTCGCCTCCATTCAGGTAGCGCTACGTCAGCGGCGACTGGAGTACGTAGCGACGCTGCCGGCCGCATTCGCACTGCTGCACCTGACTTATGGAATCGGCTCGCTCTATGGGGGTCTCTGTTTGATCCTCGAGCGGCTAATGCCGGGCCAGTTCCAGAAAGCCACCCCAACCCATCGAGTGTGAGAAGGGCGACGGAACGCGATAGCGCAGCCGATGAAGCGCCAGCCCGCAGTCTTCGGGTTAGCTCGCGGCTAGAGAGCCCTGCGCTTGTTCGATTCCATCCAAAATCTCTTTCATGCGGTCACTGTGGCTGTAACCCGACGTAAGACAGCGTCTATGGCCAGCCATTGCAATCTCGCGCCGTTTTTCATCATTCGCTAAGTAGTATTTTGTTTTGTCAACCAGCTCTTTTTCGGAAGAAAAGAATTCAGCCTCTTTGCCCTCTGCATAGTAGGTGACGTGGTCCGGCGTTCGTTCGGCCAGCAAAAAAGATCCAATTGCAGGAATTTCAAATGTTCGGGAGGCTGAGTGCATCACATTCTTGTTCCACTTTGACAAGAAGCAAAGGCAGATTTTAGCCGCGGCCAAACGCTTGACATACGCCTCGCCATAAAGGGACCGGATCTGACGATGGTTGGGAATGCCCCACGCTCGGAGGCTCCAGCCAGGCCCAAATACCTTGACGTCAATTCCCGCAGCCAGCAATGCATGGATCATCGAGGCTGTTGAGGGTTCGTAATGGCCAATGAAAATTACGTCCGATTGGAGTTCCCTTCTTTCATCCGCCGAAAGTGTGGGCGGTCGATGCAGTTTGGGATCGTACCCGAACTCCGCCTTGACGACCTTTTGGGCACCGCGTTCAAGCAGCCATCGTCTACTGAATTCGAACGAATGGACGTGAGCATCGTACAGAGGAATGGTTCTGGTAAAGTGCCGGTACACGTAAGATCGAAAGCCGAAATGCTCAGAAGTGTAGTGAGCTACGCGGGCACCAGTTTTCTTGAGGTCGGCCACAGTCTGTGGCCACAGGAATTGCCCCTGATCCACATAGATGAGGTCGGGACCGGCTTCGCGGGTGGTTCTGAGAATGTCGCGGTTGTATGCCTGAATCCCGGGGCCCAGAACCAAATGGTTGTGAACCTTTGTCGAAAAGCGGGATCGGCGGTCGAGATATTTGGTTTGGTCGAGGGACACAACCTGGTGCCCCAGCTCGATGAGCGCTGCTCGCCGCGCCTCGGTCAGGCTGCCAAGGCGCATCGGTCCGGTATAGAGAAGTTTCATGTTCGTTTCTCAAGTGTCACTATTGCCTTTGTGGCCCAGTGATCTGGGAGAAGTGGATCGAGTAGATCGTTCAACGCCCCGACAATCACGTCGGCAGCGGGGCTGAATTGCCGGCGGATGTTCTCTGCCAACCGACCTATTTGCCGCGGAACGCCTGATGCTGGTGGATCGCTCATCATCCCCCAAATGGAGAGATCCTGAAGCCAGCTCTTGCAGGAAAGGCGGGTCGCCGCAATTGCGAGTCCGCTCTTCTCAAACAGCTTCTGCCACTCCTTCAGTGCGCGAAGTCCGAAGTGCCCTTTCGATTGCACAAAAACTGGCTCATACCATTCGTACTTTTTTGCCCAGACAGAGAAGGGCCCATGGGCGTCCAGGTCGAGAAAGTGCAACATTCGACCACCGGGCCTAAGCACGCGCGCCATCTCACCGAGACTCTGGCAAACGATATCCTCGCCGAGGTGCTCCAACACAAAACTTGAAATCACCGCGTCGACGCATTCGTCTGTGAGCGGGACTTGGGCAACTGTGGCCTGGATCACGGACGGGTAGGTGCGAGAGAGATTTAAAAGCGCTCTCTCCGAGATCTCAACGCCCAACATGTCGTAGTGCGAGGCGAGATAGCAGGAACCTCCTCCGCATCCGACTTCAACCACGGCAGACCCTTGCGGAATGGCCCTCGAGATGTCGAACAGGAAGTGCTGCCTTGCCAGATAGAGAAGAAGGGAGCCGAATGCATTTCGGGAAAAGTCTCGGCCTGTCCTGTTAAAGCCGTGCTCATCATAGAAAGAATCGCGAACTCCAAAATTGATGATTCCGCTCCGCCGACCGTAGGTCTCACCACATCGTTCGCAGCGAACCGGCGCATCCTTTGGGGCGTCTTCTAGCTGCGTTAGCATGAGCGCCAGCGACTGATGGCATTTTGGGCATGCCATTCGTTTTCGCCAACTCTGGCTGAGATGGAGCGGATCCCCCATGAGTCTCGTTAAACTCGCCGAAGAACGCCCTCGCGAGCCATCTGCGCATGGGCGGCCTCAAGCGTGCCATGATTTGGGTGTGCTTCTCGTAACCAGCTCCAGTAACGGCGCCAGACCTGCTCGAGGCTTGCTCGTGGCGTCCATCCGAGTTTCTGTAGGGATGAAATGTCGCTCACAATATGCCGCACGTCACCCACTCGATAAACGGTAGACACCTCGGGAATCAACGCCGTTCCGCCAATCTTCTGCACAGCCTCCACCACTTCTAAAACTGTCCAAGCGCGGCCGCCGCCCACGTTGTAAGCAAAGCCGGAAGCCCGGGGTTCGTCGAGCGCGATCAGGTTTGCCGCGACGACGTCTTCGATACCTACGAAGTCGCGCAGCTGCAGCCCGTCTTCAAACACAACCGGGGGTTGGCCAGCCAATAGACGCAGCGCGACCGATCGCAGAAGGCCCGAATAGGCATTCCGAGGTGACTGTCCTTCACCATGCACAATCGAATACCTCAGCGCTACGGTTTCGATGCCGTAGGTCTCGCCAAGCAAGAGAGCCGCTCTCTCGGCCGCCAACTTCGAGATTCCGTACGAACTTGCAGGATTAGGTGTAGCTTCCGGGGTAGGGACGCTCTTCGCCGCCTCGCCACATTTAGGGCAGCGTACCTCCCAATCGCGGCGTTCCAGGAGATTGATCGGACGGCGCTCGGCCATCAGAACGCCATGCGTGCGACAGCGCACCGCGCCCTCACCGTAGACAGCCTGACTGGAGGCAACAACGACGCGACGAATCGGTAGCTGGTCACGTACGATCAGCTCATAGCACAGCGCGGTACCGCAACTATTTACGTGGAAGAATCGAGAGAAGTCGGTCAGATAATCCTGATAGGCGGCCAAATGAATTACCGCGTCCATCCCCTTGAGAGCGCTTCTCCAATCGTCGGCTGAACAAACATCCCCGTGAATGAATTCTACGCCATCAGGAAATCGAGGGCGTGAACCCGGCTCGTGAACGGGACTGGTTAAAGCATCGAGGACCCTCACCGAGTCGCCTCGCTCCCGCAAGGCGCGAACGGTATGCGTCCCGATAAATCCCGCACCGCCAGTTACCAAGACCTTCATGCAGTCACCCCGCCGGATTCGCATTGGCCGGCTTCCCCTCCAGCCAGCGGCTGCTGCGAAAGATAAAACGAGGCATACGTAAGGAACAACCCACGATCGGTCAAAGGTAACAATAAATTAGCCTCAAAAGAGTCACGTCCATTGGTGTGGCAACCTCTGTGTATGTCGCCTAGTTGCAGCATACGTCCTGGTGCAACTAGCCGAAGCGAATCTCCGAAAGAAGTCACTGCCAGCGGTTCCCCTCGGCTTGAACCGTCGGATCAGTGGATTTTGAATTCTCGAGGAGGAGTCGCGATCTCTCCGACCTCTGCTTAGATTCGAGTTCCGAAATCTGGGCGTCTATTTTTTTCTGGACATCGTTGGGAGCTCCCGCCACTCGTTGCAGCACAGCAATTGCCTGTGTGTATCGCCCCGACTCAGCCAGCATGTTCGCGAGCTGAAGAAGTAGTTCCCGATCCTGCGGATCTGCATCCAGCGCAGCCTCCATCTCCGCGATCGCTTCTGATGTTCGGTCTTCGGCTTTCAGGGTGTCCGCGATAGATCTATGCAGTCGGGACGATTCTTGACCAATGCGAGGCTGTGCGCTTAACAGCGCCTTTCGTGCTTGTGCGAACTTCCTCTGCGTTATCAACAATTCCGAAAGCCGAAGTAAGACGTCCGGGTTACCTGGCTGCGCGGAAGCGCCTACGGTCAACTCTTCGCGCGCAGCTTCCGACTGTCCTAGCTTTAGGAGGGCGTCGGCGGAGACAATATAGGCGGAAGACCACTGAGGTTCTCGCTCACGTAGCTTGCGGCTCCAACTCAACGCGAGCTCCGGTTCGTTCAGCGCCAGTGCGACGTCTCCTAGCCGAGCCAGCGCAACGTTATCGCCGTACTCGTTCCAGGCACGCTCAAAAATGGCCTTTGCTTCCAAAAAACGTTGATGATCGGCCAACAGTGCTCCCAAAACCACGAGCCCATCAGCGGACTCGGGCGCGATTTGCAGCATGTCCTCGAGATCGGGATAGCGCTGAAGCGCATCGGCGAGCGCGTCTTGACGTCCAAACAGGAACGCCAGGCGGTACTCACGTTTGGCTAGAACATCTCTTCTACCTAGTGCAAGACACTTAGCCGCGAAGAAGTGGGAATTCGGTGAGGACGGATTGAGCGCCATGGCCCTAAACAGCCACGGCAGCCCTTCGGTGCATCTACCACCGTACACAAGTTGCACCCCGGCGGCTTCCTGCGGAAAATAGTCGCTGGGATGCCAGGCAACCGCGGCCTGGGCAAGCACTCGAGCTTCCTCCGAAGTCCTTGCGCTCGCTACCCGGGCCCCGTCCACTTCTGCAGAGTGAACGTGGTGAACCAAAACTCCGATGGTCGCGAGCGTTCCGCCAAGCACTGCAAATGCTCGGAGGGCTTTGCGTCGGAGGAAGAACCCCCTACCGGGCTCGGCAAGCAGCGCCAGGGAAACTGCAAACGGGACCGCCACTCCAAGGATCTCCAGGGAAAAGTCCACGACGTTATGCAAAGCAACGGCTGCGGTCCCGGCAACGATGGCAAGCTTCGACGCGGAGAGGGGTCGCGCAGCCGCCTTAAACCAGGTCCACGCAAAAGCTCCGATCAGCAGGAGGCCCCCGGGGATGCCCAAATCCACAAAGGCCTGGAGCCACTCGTTCTCCGCGTGGGTCCATGTGAATGGGTCAGCGGCGACCTTAAATGCAGGGAATGTGGTGGCAAAAGCACCGCGCCCGACGCCAGCGAGTGGAAACCTTTGTATCAACCGGGTGAGAACAGGCCAGATGGCAATCTTGTCGATCGTGCTTAGGTGACCGAACGATACTGTTTGCATCTCCTGAATCACGCGGTCATGGCCGAGAAACGACGCGATGACCACTGCACCCAGCATGGGAGTGACAATTCCGAGAATGCCCCAACCGAGCCGTTCAGACTGCCGGCGCGCATAAAAAAGGTGAAGCAATGCGAAAATGCAGAACCCGGCTACGAAGGCGCCTATGCCTCCGCGAGATAGAGAGAGAAACACACCGCTTCCAGTAATTGCAAAGCAAACCATCCAGGCCACTCGTCGGTTTCCTTTGCTCTCCAGCCCAAGGCCGAGTGCTGGCCAAGCGGTCAGATTAAGAAAACCAGCGAGGTGATTGGGATTACCAAAGGGAAGTTTTGTCTCTAGCCCAGTGCCCGCGTGTACGAATGCATCGCAGAGGCCGAGGACACTAACCAGCAAACCTGCGATCGCGAGCCCGGAAACAATACGGGTGCGACCTCGTTGAGAGCTTGCGATCGAAGTAGCCGCGAGGATCACGCAAGCGCAAGCAAGGGATTTGCCGAGCTCGCGCGCTGTTGCCGCGGGATCAAGAGACAGCGGCCTCGCCGATGGATAGAGGCCGATAGGCTTCAATGTGCCTTCCAGCATTTCAGCAGTAGAGGGAGAAAGAATGCGCAGAAGAGAGGAAGGCAGGGGAATCAGTTGTAGAGCGATCAGCGCGCTGACACCTATGGAGGCGCCCGCCAACAACGAGAGGTGTCCGGGACGCTCCGCAGCGAAAAGAAGAGCGAGCCCCGCCAGGACGGCAGCGGCCAACTCGGCGCGCCAATCCACGCATCCGCCCGCAAGAGGACAGCCTAGCACCAGCCCCAGAATCAGCGCCGAGCTGACCTTTCTGCTTAACCGCACGTCCATAGTCTTAGCGCCAATACTTCAATTACCTTGAAGAGCCCCGCGAACGGACGCTCTTCATCCAATTAAGCGGAGTGCGACCGATCAAGTAATTGGCGCCCGCTTCACCGAGAGCCATGTGTAAGGTCGGGGAGGCCAAAACAGCAGTTAAAACGACGAATGCCGCAATTGACCACCAACCGTGGAACAAGATTCTCACCAAGACGACGATCGCCGCTCCGGGAATGAGGGCGATTAGGGCCTCGGCGATTTCACCATAAACCTGTGCGATGCGAAGCGAGAGGAATCTTGAAAGCAGGACTGGAAACACCAAGGCTCCACATGCGAGGTCGCCGGCCAGGCTTCCGAGTGCTGCACCGGCCACGCCGATCCTTCTAGACAAAATACCGGCCAGTGTCAGGGCGACTAGGGCGTTGGCGAAGGACCAAGCTGCGACAGCTCGGTGGTGATTCGCCGCGAGCAGGCTCCATACCGAGGTCGTCCATCCAGCTGACAAGATCGCTTGGCTTACGAGGACAGCGAGTAGCGCCGGGTGCAGTGACAGGTGCCGTCCCGTCCAAAGAGGGTAAACGACAGGCCCGGCTACCCATAGCGCGAACGCCGCGATGCCGCTTGCGACCACAACGACGCGAATGGCACTGAGCGCCCAACGGCGAAGCTGTTCCAGCTCGTTTCGTGCCCAGAAGCCACTAAACTCTGGCAGCATCGGGCCTTGCACAAGCGAGCCCACAAATGCCGGAATGTTCGCCAGCGTTCGATGGGTGGCGTAGACGGCCACCGCCTCAGGTGTAAGTGTCCCCGCAATGATCAAGACAATACCTTGCTGATTGATGGCTTGTGCCACGGAGATAATCCAGAAGTGCCAGGATCCGGCTCCTAGCCGTGACCATCCCTTGCGTGCCTCCGAAAGGCCAATTTGTATTCCGCGACTCTGGGGAATCACTCGGCGGATGTCCCGGCTGATAAAGCCCGTGAGCGCCGCGCTAACTCCAAACATCGACAACGCGTATATTGCTGGGCTCGCCGAAAGCAGCAAGAACCCAGCCGAGACAGCAATGCCTCCAAGCCGGAAAGCGTTACCGATCATCGCACCGCGTGTAAACATTCCGACAGCGCGGTAAGCGGTTGCGTAAATGCCACCTGGGATGTTGAGAAGCACGTAGGTTGGTGCCTGCAGCCCAATCACCCACGCCTCCCAAACCTGCAGCGGCCGACCCAGGATCGGTAGTGGAACACGAACCGCGAATGAAAGAAGCACGATGACCAGGACGGAAACACCGCAGCCCAACGTCAAAAAGAGGGAAACCGCTTCTGAAAGATCTCTCCTGAATTCTGACCAGTTTCCCTGGGCAGCGTGCATCGCGAGACGGTTACCAACGTAACTTTGACCGCCCAAATCGAGCAGCGCCAAATATGACGTTAGGGCTGTCAAGGCGCACCATAGACCGTAAGTCTGTGGTCCCCAGGCGTGCATAAACACTGGCAAGAGGCCAAATGCCTGCAGAGCTGCAATCGCCTGTGCGAGAGCGGAGGAGCCGACGCTCAAGCTGATCCGCTTCAGTCTATGAGACATGCGTCCAAGTCCACGGGATGAGCTTAAGCCCTGTGGCTCGAGCAGTTTTCGATGAGCAAAGAATTTGGGCGCGGCAGCAATACATTGCTGAGAATGTCCCTTTGAGAGGCGGAAGAGGACCGATCACTTTGTGTTTGACACCTGCCGCCGCGGACGGAGTGGAGCTGTACTCCCTGTTCCCTGGTCCGACCCGGAATGCGTCTGCAGTGCAATATACTGGGCGGCCTCGAAGAGATCGTTCATGACCAAGTGCGAGTCCTCAACTTCTGAGACCGCTCGGTCCCCAATCAGAATCGCTCTACATCCAGCTGCCTTGCCGGCCTCCAGATCGGAGTGACGGTCGCCAATCATGAAAGAACCGTGAAGATCCAAGTCGTGTTCTCTTGCGGCTTGCACCAGGAGCCCCGGGTTTGGTTTGCGGCAGCCGCAGTGATCATCTGGTGTATGCGGGCACATGTAGACTTGTGTGATGCGGCCACCCTGGCGATGGACCGCATCGATCATCTGCCGGTTAATCTCGGTTGCAGTTTCCAAGCTGACAATCCCTCTGCCGACGGCGGACTGATTCGTCACAATAATGATTTCCATCTCGAGACCGGCCAGTGTCTTAAGGGCGGCCGTGGCTCGCGGGAGAAAACTGAATTCTTGTGGAGTCTTTATGTAATCGGGCCGATCCACATTAATCGTACCGTCCCGATCCAAGAAAACCGCCTTACGGCGACCCACGAAAGCGCCTGACGTCATTGACTGCGCAACCGATCCCTCAGCGCAGCCATCGTCAAGTGAAAGAGAATCGAGTGAACGCCTTCCACCAAACCCATGTCAAAGGACGGGACCTGGACATTCAGCGCTGCCATTGGTTTGAGCTTTCCCCCGTCATAGCCAGTGATCCCGATTGTGGTAATCCCACGTGCATTCGCATATTCAACTGCACGAAGGACGTTTGGACTGTTGCCCGAACCACTAATCGCCACTAGAACGTCGGCCTCATGGGCCAACGATCTCAACTGGTACTCGAAGATCGACTCATAGCCATGATCATTGGCAATCGCCGTGATCCAAGAGAGATTGTCAGTTAGAGCAATCGCATGGAAGCGCCTGACGGCATCCGGACTGTGTAGCGTCCCTTTGTTGAGATCTTGGGCAAGATGCGAGGCATTTGATGCACTCCCACCATTGCCAATAATAAATACCGTCCGATCACTGACGAACGCTTGGTACAAAGCACCGATGAAAGAGTCTATTTGCGGGTGCACTAAGTCCAGTAGCCGCTTGGCTTCAAGCACATATTTGTTGCTATCAAACGATCGCGTGATCACTTCCAGGAGGGCCTGCGATAGTTAAAGATCACCTTGCTCCCATCTGGTTCCAAAGTGATTGGCATCCGACGGTAATTCTTCATCGCGTCGAGCAGGCTTTGATGGTACTGGGGTTGGCAATAGATCAGCACGAATCCCCCACCGCCCGCTCCACAGACCTTGGCACCCAGAGCGCCTGCCTCCCTTGCTAGTCCCACCATCTCGTTCAGACGACCATTTGTGATCTGGGACGCCAATGTCGTTTTCAAGCTCCAACTCTCCTCCAAGATGTGGCCAATCCGGTCGAAATCTCCCGATAGGAGCGCGCCGCGGGCGGCCTGTGCCAGAGTTTTCAAGCGGTCCAATTGTTCCAGGTTCTCTGGCGTACGCCGGCTCTGCTGAGCCAGGATGTCATCTGCGGAGCGTGTCTGATCGCTGTAGAAGAGAAAGAGGTTGGCGGAAAGGCTTCGGACCTGTTTCTCCGTCAAACCAAGGCGCTCCGCTTGCACTGAGCCGTCGGCCTCAAAACCGAAAGCCGTGATTCGTCCGAATGCCGCGATGTCTGGATCCTGTTTGCCGATCGGTTTACCGCATCGCCCGATCTCGACCTCACAGGCCTCTCTTGCCAGCCGATCTGGGGTCACCTGCTCACCCCGATGCTGGTAAAAGGCATTCAGCAGACCAACGGTAAAACTGCTCGAGGAGCCCAGTCCGGAACCACCGGAAGGAATGTCGGATAGCAATGTGACTTCCACGCCGTGGCGAATGCCAGCAACCTTCATCGTTTCCCGCACCAGTTCGTGTTGGATCTCATCGGCTGCGTCGACGATTTCTTTGCGGGAGTAATTGACGTAAATCTTGTCGTCATACCGCGCGCTGACGATGACAAAGGTCGCCTTGTCAATCGCCGCGTTGACGACAGCGCCGCCGGAGCGCCGGTAATACTGCGGAAGGTCAGTGCCGCCCCCAGCGAAACTGATCCGCAACGGAGTTTGAACAATGATCATAATTCAGAGCGGTAAAGCAGAGGTACTTCAAACTGTGCCTGTTGGTAGCTTTCAGGGGTACCGACGTCCCGCAGATAGCCGGTTATCTCCCATCCGCCGATTCGGCCCTTCAGCTTTGGCATGACGTCCCTAGCGAGGTCGCACGGAACGGTGTCAGGAATGTGGTCGAAAAAAGCGGGCGATGCAGCCATCAGCCCAGCAAATGCTAGATCCGACTGAGGGTGTTTGGGTTTCTCTTGGAAGTCCACGACAACCCCTCGACTATCCAATGAGACAATGCCGCATTCGCTCGGCGTCGGAGTGCGGAAAAGGCCAACTGTTGCCAATCTTCCGCTCTGTCGATGATGGGCCAGAAGTTGCGACAAGTTGGCGTTAGTCAAATTATCCGCGTAAATCACAAGAAAGTCTTGCGAATTGGACGCGAGCCGGCGATTGGCTCGTAGCGTCCCAGCGCTTCCAAGAAGAATAGCCTCGTACGTTAGGGTAATTTCAAAAGGCGGCCGGGCCTTTTCCAGGTAAGCGGCAACTTGCTGATAAAGGTGGTGACTATTGATCAGAACCCTCGTGACACCGTGAAGGCTGAGCAAGTCCAAGGTGTACGAGATCAGAGGCTTTCCAGCCACGGGAACGAGACACTTAGGAACAGAATCGGTTATTGGTCGAAGCCGCGTGCCGGAGCCGGCTGCGAGGAGAAATGCCAACATGATTAGCTGATCGCTCGTGTATCTAAAGCCATTTCAGGACAGCGCCTCATCCTTTTGACTGGAATAGTAGTAGCCATATTGCTGGTAGTAGTAGCCGTAGTCTCGACTCTCGATGTCGAGATCGTTGAGTACCGCCCCGAAAATTCTGGCGTTGACACGGAGCAAAACATCGAGCGCCCGCTTTGCCTGATCGCGCGATGTCTGTCTCGCCTTCATGACGATGAGGGTGCCATCAACTTGTGTGCTGATCACTGCGGGATCCGCCACGATTCCGAGAGGAGGCGAATCAACAATCACGCGATCATACTTTTCTTCGAGTCTCCGCATCAGGGAATCAAACGTTTTGGTGTGAAGAAGCTCAGTGGGATTTGGGGGAATCGGGCCACACACAATCGTCGAGAGCCCAGGGATATCGGTTGACTTGACGGCCTCCTCCAACTTGCAAGCTCCAACAATCAGCGAGCTTAAGCCCACCTCGTTAGGCAACTTGAATACGCGATGGATGCTCGGCCGGCGCATGTCTGCATCGATCAGCAAGACGCGGTTGCCGCCATGCGCCATTGCGCTAGCTAAACTGACAGCGGTAGTGGTCTTGCCATCCCTTGGTCTGCTCGAAGTAATCAGAATGGATCGCAAGGGCTTGTCTGGAGACATGAATAGGAGGTTGGTGCGAATGGATCGGCAGCACTCCGCGACCGCCGATCTAGGCTCGAGGTGAGCGGCCAGCGAGGCGGATTCACCGTTCTTCCCACCAACGATCCTTGGAACAATTCCCAAGAAGGTCAGTCCCAGCCACTCTTCGATCTGCTCCTGGGAGCTAATCGTGGAATCGACCTGCTCCACCACCAATGCGGCCATCGCGCTGGCCAGTAACCCAAGAATCAGGCCCAAGAGGGCGTTCAGACGAATATTAGGTTTAAGGGGCTTATCTGACGGTCTGGCGCGGTCCAATACCCGGACATTACTCATTCGCATAAGGCCCGAGAGCCCGGCATCCTTGAGACGTTTGAGGACCACGTCATACAGTCGTTGATTGTTATCAAGTGCTCGTTTAAGTCGGATATACTCCTCTTCATACTGGTTGACTTTGAATGCCTCAATTCTGGATTCGTTGTAGAGCGCCATCAAATTCTGCTCGGTTCGCGCAGATTCCTTATATTGGCGATCGAGTTCAGCAAGACCGGTCTCGATCTCCTTGTCTAAATTCGTTCGTGCGGCCGCAAGTCTTTCCAGACAAGATGTGTATTTGGGATGCTGATCCAGGTAGCGCGCGCGGATATCGGAACACTCGTTGCTCAGATCGTTAAGCTTCAATTTCATCTGCTGAATCACATACTGATTGCTGAGCTGTGACACCGTATCTTTGGCGTTCAAGTTCTTATCATCACGAAGGTTGCTGAGCGTATCGCTCCGCGCCGCGAGTTGCGCTTTTTGAATTCGCGTTTTGGTAAGCGCGTCGTTGAGTGCTACCAAACGCTGACTGACCATGCTCTGCTTGTCCTCGAACGTCGTAGAGACGATATCTTTTTCTTTCTTGAAGGCATACAGCACCTTCGTGGCCTTATCGAGCTTGGCTTCGAGATCCACCAGCTGATTCTCCAACCATTCTGACGCGCTGTTGGTGGTCGACTGCCTTACCGAGAGAGTCTCAGCCATGTACGCATCCGCGAACGCATTCGCAAGCGTCGCTGCTTGGTTAGCATCTCTGTGTTCAACCCGAAGGTGCACGATGCGGGACTCTCTGACAGGTTCGATGTGGAGCAGAGACTGCGCTGCTGTTACTGGGTCGATTTCGCTCCGCTTCTCCTTCCGCGCTGGCAGGTTCTCGATTTGATCTAGGCCGAGGAACCGCAAATCGTCGGCCAAGTGCAGCTTTTCTACGACTCTGGTCGCGACGGCTCGACTGGCTATCACTTTGTATTGAGTCTCGTAGTATTCGCGCGTGTACCAGTAAGAGCCGGGACCTTGATCAACTACGTCCTGAACCTGATTGTTATCCAGCACCTTCGGAGCAGCCAAATCGATGAGTACCGTGCAGGTAGAGGAATAGATCCGTTGCTGTCGAAGCGTGTATAGCGTGACGGCGAGTAGTGCCACCCCGAAGGCGATGAGCATCGGCCATCGGCGCCGGATAATGACGCGTCCAATGGCTCTCAAATCGAACGCGGGTGCTTCTACAGGAAACGGCTGTGTATCAGGTGCTTGAGGTGAGTCGTGCGATGTCAAAAAGATGCTCCCACCGAACAGTGCGAGTTTTCAGCGTGCGCTGCATCGAACAATTCTACGATGCCGTCAGAAGGTCGACAGTCGCCCGTCCACTATCCCCTCCACCCGATTACATGCCGGCGACGTAATCCGAGTGCCCAACTATAGAAGAAAAGGGTCTAGTTACAAGTTGCGACTCGTGGTCCGCATGTATCGCACAGTAACACGGTCGTGTAGCTAGACGTGTCTGGTGTGACTACTTTTGTTTTCATCTGCGCCATGTCCTGGTCGGGGTGGCTGAGTGCGTCGGGAGAAGTGCCGCCGGCGTGAGAACATTAGCGAGCGGTCATCCAGTCGCGTAGTTCGAGGAGTTGGACTTCGAGAGGCTTGCAGACCCACGTAGGTTTGAGGCTTCGGTCCACTCCGGCACCAGGTGCTGCATCGATGATGCGAACGTTGCGTTTGAAGGTTAATGCGAACAGGCGAAGCACTTCCGCTTTGGTATAGACGCGATCTGTCCCGGGCTGGATCAACGAGGCAGTCTTGTGCTCGCGGGCCATCAGCGCGCTCGCCAGGACATTGCACCACTCGAGCGTGGTAATACCGTTCCAACGATGATGGGTGTATCCCTCCACCTGTGAGCCATCGGGATGAGAGAGAAACCATGCGAGGAGTCCCCAACTACTAGAAAGTTCAGGACCGATGATCGAGGTCCGAATGACCAAAGTGTTCGGATAGTGCGCGACGTACTCTCCGAGTGCTTTGCTTATGCCATAGCTGTCGGTAGCGTTTGATAACGCATCGGCCTGGTACTGACCTTCGTGGCCCGAGAAGACACAGTCCGTGCTGGGCTGAACCAGAAGGACTTGAGGGGGGAGATGCAATCGGACGAGCAGTGGAAATGCGGCATTGAGAGAGAGCAGTTCCTTAGGACTGGAGCTCTTTTGCTTGATCAAGCCGATACAGTTGACGACAACGTCCGGTTCACAGGACTGGACCTCCGCCCATAATGCGTTACTTTCGGCCTCGTCATAGCGGGCTTTGACGGTCGTTGTTGCAAAGCCATGTTGCTGTAAAAAGCGGAGAACAACATGGCCAAGCATACCCCGATGTCCTAACACCAAAATCTTCCGGAACGCGTTGGGCATTCGGCTTATTTTGGGTGGCACGGACTAGAATTTGGCGTACTCGCCCCCAACCAATTCCATTTGTTTGAATTCCGTATCCGCGCGGGCAATTAGCTTCTTCACTTCCTCTCGGGAAACGAGATGATTGATGGAGTTGAACTCGCGATCCAGACCTTGAGGACGTTGTTTGCTCCACCATGGATGGACCTTGTAATAATGGCGACAGTCCTCCACGCGCGCCAGTTCCTCCTCCGAGACTAGGACCTCGTTCAGCTTCTCTCCTGGTAACATTCCAATGACTTCGTAGTTCAGTGGCCGGCCAAATTCCTCGCTAAGAACGCTGGCCATGTCCACCACACGAGCTGAAGGTGCTTTTCGGACAAAGATTTCGCCGCCCTGAGCGTGCGCTATGGCATAGAGCACGAGATCGATAGCGTCGTTCAGAGTGAGGAGGAACCGGGTCATGCGTTCGTCAGTCAGCGTAAGGCGCTGACCCAGGCTAAGCTGCCGTCGAAAGAATGGGATGACGGATCCTCTCGAGCGCAGCACGTTTCCATAGCGGACGCAGGCCAGCCGAGTTCCTTTATTCGAGCGAGACAGGTTAGCTGCCAGGACCAGTCGTTCCTGTAGCGCCTTGGTCATTCCCATCACGTTTACAGGCTTGACCGCCTTATCTGTGCTGAGACCGACGAAGACTTTCACCTGGTGCTCCAGAGCGGCATCAAGGAGGTTCTGTACGCCGAGGACGTTGGTCTGCACTGCCTCGATCGGAAAGGATTCGCAGGAGGGGACCTGCTTGAGGGCTGCGGCCTGGAACACCACCTGAATCCCGTGCATTGCCTCAGCTACTGTGCGCCGGTCCCGAAGGTCGCCAATTACAAACGAAAGATTCGTCCGCCCTTTGTAGAAGACCTTCAAATCGTACTGCTTCTTTTCGTCGCGGCTAAGAATTCGGACTTCTTTGACGCCCAACTCAAGAAGGCGGTGAACGATGAAATTGCCAAAGGATCCGGTACCGCCGGTGACCAATACGGCGCTTTCGTTTAGGAGCACGTTTTCTCTTTCCCCCATCGTCCCACGATCATCCCAATGTTGGCCTCGCGAAGTTGAATCTTCTCCAACAAAGAAGCCGGTTCTTGCACGGGTTTTTCGGGGGAGCGGCGAATCAAAATTCCGAAAAACCATCGTATACTATTTAGCGTGTGCCTTTACTGACGTTTCTAATCACAGGATTTGATGCGGTGTTTGTCGCACCTTGTTGCACTTGCACCGCATGGGTAACCCCGCCCGATGCAGCCTGCCCAAGCTGACGTTCCAGCCGTAATTCGTTTCCTGCGGACAATGCCCGGCTCGGCCGAGCAGGTGGCGGATGCGCTGGACGGAGTCGATTGGAATTCATTCGCACTGGACGCCGGAAGGCACGGCCTCTCGGGAGTTCTGAACGGCTTGGCTACAGAAGGACTGGCGATCCCGAAAAGCGTGAGCGTTCGAATTCGCACCGACAGTCTGGCAATCGCGGCATCCTGCCTTCGAACCAAGGCACTCCTGGTGCGTGCCCTTGATTCGATGGGACGGCGTGGCGTTGAGCCAATTTTGCTCAAGGGCTACGGATTGGCGAAGCGGCTGTATCCAGATCCGCTGATGCGCCCGACGTCGGATGTCGACCTGTTGGCCGATTCAGACCAGTATCTCGACGCGGAGCAAGCTTTGCTTGATATCGGTCTGCGGCCCGCGCGTCTCGAGCCGCCCGAAGATGCGAAGAAGGATCATCACGCGCCCAACTTCTGGGGACACGAGAAATGGTTCAGTGGAGACGTGGGACTGGTCGAACTGCATTGGCGTCCATTGTCCGGCTTCGGGACCGCGATCGGCGCGGTAGGGGCGTTCGCGCGCCGCCGAGGAAGCGAGCTTGAGGGTCGCCGTGTCTACTATTTGAGCGCCGAAGACGAGTTGGTCTATCTCGCGGCACACGCGAGCAAACATCTCCTTGGCCGGTTGAGCTGGCTGTACGACATCAAGCTTCTCATACACAAAGAATCACAGATCGATTGTGAACAGGTACTGAGAGTCGCGCTTGAAAGTGAGATGAGCGGGCCGGTTTACTTTGCGCTCGAAGCGGCGCAGCGGTTGGGAGCGAAAATTCCAGAGCCGCTGTTGCAACGACTCGATGTATCCCGATGGCAGAGAGTGCTCGCGCCGCGATTGTTTTCAGAGTCGCAACTCGCTCGATCTCCCTACGCGGATCGAAAGTACGCCACCTATCTGCTTCGCCTGCTTTTGGCGAGCAACTCCAAGACGCGAGTGCTGGCGACGTGGAGTCTTGTCGATCAGGCGAGCCAACGAAGTTTCAGATACCACTTGCCCCAATTGTTACAGCGGCTCCGGCAATCATACCGCGGTGAACAGTGTGGTTGACGCTGATGTCGCATTGCTTGCGCGGTTTCATACCGCTGTGCTGATTGATCCCTTGCGCTAGTGTGGCCGCCGTGAGCGATTCCTCTTTTTCGGAAGGCAATGTGCTGGTCAGGCTGGGGGCGACTAGACCCGTCCGCCATGCAGCGGTTCTTGTTATCGACGCTGCGATCGTCGCCGGCAGTTT
>Ga0099791_10000246_pt1 | contig 19199 bp, 18 predicted proteins | sample Rivendell_Oct201_7_FD_77318 | JGI IMG/M metagenome (GOLD analysis project Ga0099791, IMG submission 77318) | Vadose zone soil and rhizosphere microbial communities from the Eel River Critical Zone Observatory, Northern California to study diel... | ecosystem: Environmental > Terrestrial > Soil... | reverse complement strand
CGTCCTCACCCGCGTCCGCCGGTGACCTGAGCATCGGTATCCGCATCGGCACGCCGCCACCGCCGCGGCCGGCGATTGTCGTCGCTCCCCAGCCGCAACCCGTGGTCGTCGTTCCTCAACCCGAGCCGGTCTTCGTCGCGCCCGAGCCGGTGCTCGTCATCGAACCCGGCGCTCCGGTCTACTTCCACGCCGGACAGTACTTCCGGTTCTTCAACGGGGCCTGGTTCGTCGCGGGAGGGTACGAGGGCCCCTGGCTCTTCGTGCCGCCGCATCGAGTCCCACCGCGCGTGCTCGCACTTCCGCACGCTTACAGCAGGATGCATCCGTCCCACGTCGAGGTGGTCGGGCCGCATCCCTGGCACGCCCAGCAGGAACACCACGGGCATTCGCACTGGCACGACGGCCGCGACTAGCGAGTCGGTCAGGCGGGGCGCCCGACCGAGAGGCCTGAGGAATGTTGATCAGTCGGAGAACTTGGCGGTGGCGTCGTTCGTGTCGTGCCGCTGCCAGCGCTCGACGCATCCACTGTGAAGGATCTGACCGAGCCGGGACGTGACGACATCTTCCGAACGAAACGCTTGGCCACACGCAGGGCACGCACTCATGACGACTCCTCCGTGCCTTGTAACTCTGCGATCGAAATGCCGTTCTGCAACTATCGAATACGACGTACCGACCGCGTTACGTCGAAGGCGGGTTGTCTGGAAAAGCGTCTCTTCGCTCGGGTGCCGGATCGCGAGCCTCGGCGCGATCTTCGATCCGGTCGCTGTCGGCAAAGTTGACGAATCCGCGCGCCGCCAAAGACGGCTGACGTAGGCCGTTCGTTATATCAACACGTTGGCCGTTCGGCCGGTCGTTTGCACTTCCACAGGCCGACCGCTCGGGGGTTGCAGTGGGGTGAAGTTGAAGGGGCGACCCGATGCAGCCTTGTGTGGAACTCGCGCCGCCCGTCGAGCTCGTACCGTCGGCGGGCGGCGCTCAAGATCCTGATCGGCTGTCAGTCTCCGCGAAGCATCCGTTGCAAATCGTCGCGCGTGCGCGCGCGCTCTTCCAACGCCTTGTTGATTCGGTTGGTCTGCTCCTGGTAGGTCGACAGCAAGCGTCGATCCCGTGCGTCCAGGAAGTCGAGGACGGCCAGGGTGCTCTCCGCGTAGCCTCGCTGGGCCTGCCGGAGTTGTGGCAGCGCCACGGCGCGAAGCTCGGGGCCAACGGCGGCGTACCGTTGCTGAGCGCGCTCCAGCTCTGCGATCGCCTTGGCCCGCGCGTCCCGCAGCGTCACGTAGCGTTCAGCTGCGGCTGGATCATCTTGACGGAGCGCCTCGATGAAATTCGATTCTCCGGCGTTGTCACGAAGCTGGCCACGCGCTTGCGCGTGAGCGTCGGTCGTCGTCAGAAGAATCGACAGCAGCGCGATTCCGACGAGGAAGACGTGTGAAGGCAGCCGGGAGAATGGCACGCTCCGGTTGCGCTGCATCAGCACGTCACGCTGCGAGGCGGCCATTTCCTGGGCGGAGCTCGCTCTGGAAAATGTTTTCCCGGATTGTCATGCCGGCGAGCGGCTGCCACACTCACGCAGGTCATGAGCCCCGATTTCCATTTCCGAGTGGAGGTTCTCTGGATGGAGCCAGAACCCTGCCCCGACGCCCGCGACTGGAGAGATGTCACGGAGAAACACCTCTGCGAGAAGACGTTCCTCGTGGGTGACGTCGAGCACGGATGCGCCTCGCGCCGCCAGCATCACCTGCAACGACTCCACGTGTGCGTCTGCGGAGCGCGCCGCATCGAACCCTGAGGCGCCTCCGGGACCACCACGCGGACGGCTCGCAGCACGTTGCCGTCCGTGACCTCGGCGGCCGGTCCGAGTCGTGATCGAAGGTCTCACCATGATTGTTGGCTCCCGGCGGCCTCTTTGCGTACAGTGGAACGCATGAAGCTCTCGGCGAAGTTCGCCCGGCAGGAGAGTGAGGCGGCCCGCCAGGCACGGATTGCGCGACGGCGGATTCGCGGAGACCGAGTCGCGGCGATCCGGCAAATGCTGGGCCTGGGCTCGACCGATCGAGACGAGCCGCCTCCGGCTCGCCGCGCGGCCGCCAAGCCGAAGCCTTCGTAGCCTTTCGACGTCCAGATTTCGCACGCCGCCACGTCGCTCATCGACTCCCGCTGGCCCACACACTCGTCCCTCCGAAGCGGCGCTCCCAGCGCGGGATCACTTCCTTGTTGTAGACGTTGTCCGGAACCTCGCCGCGCATGGCTCGCAAGACCGATTCGGTCGCCCAGCGGATCCCCGGGCCGAGGCCGCTGCCCACGTTGGACGAGACCATGTGGGGCGAGAGGAGCACCTTGTCCCCGAGGTTGCGCAACGAGCTGTCCGCCGACAGCGGCTCCTGCTCGAAGACGTCGAGGGCGGCGCCAGTGATCTGCCCGCGCTGGAGCGCCTCGATCAGCGCCGGCTCGTGAACGCAGGGACCTCGTGAGGTGTTGATCAGGATCGCGTGAGGCTTCATCCGCGCGAGCTGCTTGGCGTCGATCAGGTGCCGCGTCTCGCGCGTCAGCACGACGTGCAGGCTGACGACGTCGGACTCCGCGAGCAGGGTGTCGAGATCCACGCGCGTCACGCCGTGCTCGGCGAACTTCGCGTCGGGGACGTACGGATCGGTCGCGAGGATCCTCATCTTCCACGGGCGCATCAGCGTGGCGATGCGGCTGCCGATCCGCCCGAGCCCGATCAACCCGAGGGTGATGCCGGCGTAGCCGTCGGCCCGTGAGCCGAAATACGTGCCCTGAAGTCCAGGGTCCCGCCACTCCCCGCGCTGCTTCAGATGGCGGTCGCGCTCCCGCACCTTCTTGAGCATCGTGAGCATGGCGGTGATCGTGCCCTCGGCGACTCCGCCCCAGTTCGATTCCGTGGGGCCGTGCGTGACCAGAACACCCAGCTCCGTCGCGGCCTCGACGTCGACGTCGTCCGTGCCGATCGTGTACTTCGCGACGATGCGAAGCCGGTCCGAGCTCTGCATGATGGCTCGGCTGATCGGCGCGTTGCGGATGGAGGTGCCCATCAAGGCATCGCAGTCCCTTGCCAGGACGACCATCTCAGCTTCGCTGTTGCCCTGCGGCGTATCCCAGGAAGCCTTGCCGAGCACCAGGGCACACCCCTCCTCCTCGAGTCTCCGGTGGGTCTCGCGCGCTTCGTCGACCGGAGCGAAGATGAACACCTTGCCGTGGGTCCCCATGAGTGCCCTCCCCTTGCCGTCGTTCTCGGAGTCGGCCAGAATCCACCTGGCGTGCCCTAGCTGATACCCCGACGCGCACGAGGAATCAAATGACTGAACCCTGGCGAGCGATCCCCGTCGTCGATGCCGATGGCCACATCACAGAGTCGACCGAACAGCTCCGTCCCTACTTCGAGGGGCGGCAGGGTGAGCGCGGCCACTGGGCGGGCCGCCGCTCCTACTATCCCGAGGACGGGTGGGATCGTTCGCTCGGCGGGCGGCTCGGAAGCAACGTGAACGACGCGAAGACGTGGCTCGGCATCATGGACGAGGGCGGCCTCGACACGACGGTGCTCTATCCGACCGCCGGCCTCGGCATCGGATGGGTGCGCGAACCCGACTTCGCCGTCGCACTCTGCCGCGCCTACAACAATTTTCTCCATCAGGAGTTCCTCGCCGTGAGCCCGCGCCTCAAGGGCGTGGCTCTTCTGCCCTTCCAGGACGTGCCCGAGGCGGTGAAGGAACTGCGCCGCGCGGTCACCGAGCTGGGGATGGTGGGAGCCTTCGCTCCGGCGGTGGGACTGCGCCTTCCGCTCGGACATCCCGAGTTCCATCCGATCTACGCGGAGGCGGAGCGTCTGGGGTCGATGGTCGCGTCTCACGCCACCGTGCGGGGCCCGCACTTCTTCGGCGCCGACGGGTTCGACAAGTTCGTCGAGGTGCACACGCTCTCCCATCCCGTGGCCCAGATGATCCAGCTCACTGGCATGATCTTCGAGGGTGTGCCCGAGAAGTACCCGCGGCTCCGGATCGGCTTCATGGAAGGCGGCTGCTCCTGGCTCCCGTTCTGGATGGACCGCATGGACGAGGAGTGGGCCAAGCGGGGCGCGGTGGAGGCGCCCCTCTGCCGGAAGAAACCGAGCGAGTATCTCCGCTCCGGCCAGCTCTACTTCGCCGCGGAAGGCGACGAGAAGTCGGTGCCCGAGGTGGTGCGCCGACTCGGCGACGACATCATCTTCTACGCGACCGACGTTCCCCACTGGGACAACGATTACCCCGAGAATCTCCGCGAGATGGCCACCCGTGATGATCTCGGCGCCGAGACGCGAAAGAAAATCCTGTCGGACAATGCTCGCCGACTGTACGAACGCGCATGAACGTGGCCGACAGTCTGTACAAGCGCCTGGGTGGCTACGACGCGATCGCCGCGGTGGCCGACAACCTCTTGCCGCGGCTGATCGCGGATCCCCAGCTCGGGCGCTTCTGGAAGCATCGGAGTGAAGACGGCGTGCGTCGTGAGAAGCAGCTCCTCATCGATTTCCTGTGCGCCTCCGCAGGCGGTCCGCTCTACTACGTTGGACGCGACATGAAGACGTCCCACCGCGGACTCGGGATCACCGAGCGCGACTGGCAGATCTTCCTGGGCCACGTCAATTCGACCCTCGACCACTTCAAGGTCCCGGCCCGGGAGAAATCCGAGGTGCTCGCGTTCGTCGAGAGCCTCGAGAAGGACACCGTGGAGTAAGCGACGGGTCCCGCCGGAGGTAAACCGTGGGGCGGTCGTGCTCGTCATTCCAACGTCGATGGACGACGACGGTCTGCGCCAGAAAGCCCGTGCGGCCATCCAGAGCGGAAGGCTTCCCACCCGCCGCCCTGAGCGGACGTGGGGAGGTCGAGGAAGTGGCACGCCGTGCGCAATCTGCGACGTCCCGGTGCGTCGCGACGACACGGAGCTCGAGATCGAGTTCGTTGCGGGCGGTCATGCCAAGGTTCTTCACGTCCACACGAAGTGCTTCGCCGCCTGGGAGCTCGAATCCTGAACTGATCGTGGTCCGGCCTGAGCCTCGGTGATGGCCCGGATGATCGACAGGCGTCGCGCCCTCCTCGTCGCCGCCCTCGCCGCCGCGCGTGTGACGAGCCGCGAGCCCGCGCTCCTCGTGGTTCACGCCTGGCTCGACTCCTGGCGTGGCATCGGCTCGATCGTGGTGGGCATGGCGCGCCACGGATACGACCTGTCGCTCACGAGTGACCGGGACGGGTGGCGGGCGACGTTCTTGCACCGGAGCCATCTGATGCAGCCGTGGATCGGCCAGGTCCTCACGTGGTGCGCGACACCGTGGCAGGCGGTCCAGGAGGCCGCGTGGCGGGCGATTAACGCCTTCCCCGTGGAGGACTGCTCGGTCGTCGACGAGTCACCACTCTAGCGTGATCGAGCTCTACCAGGTTCCGCCGAGCGCGTTCGTCCGGGAGCGCAACGCCCTGGCGGCCCGTCTCCGCACGGCCGGCCGGACGGCCGAAGCCGCAGACGTGGCCCGGCTCCGCCGCCCGACCCCGGTCCTCTGGGCCATCAACCGCGTCGCCCACGACCAGCCCGGCGAGGTGAAGCAGCTCATCGAGGCCACCGACGCTCTCAAGCTGGTGCAGCTCGGGCGCCGAAAAGACGTCGATGCGGTCGGCACTCGCCAGCGTCGCGCGCTCCAGAACCTCGTCACCCGTGCCGCGGCCGCGCTGCAGTCCGTCGGCCTCGGTGGCTCGCCCGCCATGCTGCGTCGGGCCTCGGCCACGCTTCTCGGAGCGGCGGCCGATTCCCGTGCCCGCGCTCTGCTGCAACAAGGTCGGCTGAGCGAGGAGCTGTCGGCACCAGGCTTCGAGGTCTTCGGCGGCATGACGCCACGCACGCGTCCCGTTGCACCCGCCGCGCGACCGCGCCCGGCTACGCGGTCGAAGCAGGCCGGACCGACCGAGTCATCGACGGACAAGCGTGCCGCCGAGCGCGACGCCAGGCTCGCTCGTCAGCGTCTCCAAACGCTGGAGCGCGAGGCGCGTCGCCGGCGGCGCCGTGCCGAGCGGACCGGGACAGCCGCTGCGGCGCTCCGAAGGCGACTTCACGAGATCGACGAACGCCTGGCGCAGGAGCGGCGTCAGGCCGACGAGGCCGAGCGGGATGCTGCGAAGGCTCGGGAAGCGAACCGCGGTCGGTGAGCGACGGCAGGCTCGGCTGCGTCACTCCGCCCCTGTCACGGAGCCGCCGTCCGTCCAGAAGACCGCCTTCGTCCCGCCACACGACGTGCAGGCGGCAAGGTCGATGTGGAGGTGTCGGCGGTGGACCCGGACCGTGTTGGCCGCCGCGAAGGCGGCCTTTGGTGTCGCCCCGATCGCGTTCCCGATGCACCTGGAGCAAAAGCGGGCGCCACGACGAAAGTAGAGAAAGTCCTCGACGGTTTCGGCCAACATAGCTCGTCTAGCTCCTCGGCTGGCGATGTGTTCGACGGCGTCGTCTCCTCGACCGGGTTACCCGAAACGAGACGACGATCGCGGCGATGGTGGTGACGATGGCGGCGATGATCGCGATCGTTGCGGCTTCGCTCATCCACGTCGCCCACCGCAGGGAAAAGTCACGATGCCAGAGTGATCAGCAAGGCTCGCGCCAGAACTTCGGCCCGGGCGATTCTTGGCCCGCGATCTTGGAAGTCACGGATAACGCGTGGGAATCTTGGCAACCTCTCGACGGCTGCGCTGCCCCTGGCTGGATCCATCGTCGAAATCGCCGCGGGCAAATCCCGTCGGCGTTCATTTCCCCGAGCCGGGCGGTGCTTCAGAGAGACGTTTGGTTATAGAACTTTCGGCGTAACTGCCTCGGGCGCTGCCGCCGGCCGGGCCGCGGTCAGCGCTCGGCGGTCAGCCGGTTGGGGCCGCTGTTGCTGCGCAGGTGCTTGAGGTCGCCGAGCTCGCGGAGGGCCTTGAGCATCTCGTCGGGGATGGCCTGGGCCTTGAGCGTGCCGTCTTCGTTGATCCGGGCGTAGACGCGCGTCGCCCGGCCCTCGCTGACCTGGGCGCCGCTGACCGCGTTCTTGGCCTTGCAGTTCCAGTGCAGCGTGTGCTCGCCGACCTCGGCCAGCGTGATGGTCGTCACGATCCGATCGCCGTAGGCCGCGGGCCCGATGAAACGGAAGTGGATCTCGCCCATCACGAACGTCGTGCGGTCGTTCTTGATCATCTGCTCGATCGGGTAGCCAATGATCCGGAAGAGCTCGTGCTCGGTGTCGTTGAACCACGCGACGATCCGTGGGTAGTAGACGAGGCCGAAGGGGTCCGACTCTCCCCAGTTGACCGTGATCTCCTTCCAGTACATCGCCATGTGGTCGTCCTCCGTCGACACGCTACACGAGCTCGAAGTCCATCAGCCCGACCTCGGCCTGGAACCAGGCGCGCTGGAACGCCTCCACGTCGTCGAATGCCTGGTGGGCGACGCGCTTGAAGCTGAGCTGAGCACGGCACGGCCGGACGTCGAACGGGTACGGATCGAACGCGACCCGCCTGGGACCGACCGCCTTCATGGTGAGCCGGACACCCTCGTCATCACCCGCGGCATAGCTCACGGGCACCGGCTCGATGTGATCGTCGTAGGGATCCTGGCAGCAGAAGTAGAGACCGAGGAGATCCCACACCTGCATGAGCCGGTAGTTCGTCCAGACGCCTTTCGCGTCCAGCGACGCACGCTGGCGCTCCTGCCACGCCTCGTTGCGCGCGACGAACGCCTGGACCTGGGGACTCAGCGTCGTGAGGTTGTAGCGCCCGGCCGGGTGCTTGATCGTCTGGTAGCGCCCCTTCCAGAGGCCGGTGCGGTGCATGCTGACGATCAGGCCCGAATAGGGGTCGATGTCGGCCATCCAGTCGAGCGCCCACTGATAGGAGCCGAGCTGCGTGTCGGTCATCGGGACCTGGAGGAACGCATACGGCTCTCCGCTTTGCGGCGCGACCAGCGGGCTCGTCTCGTAGCGAAGCCAGCCGTAGTCGTGAAACGTGGCGGCCCGCACGACGGAATCGTAGGGCTTCAGCGTCTCGAAGTTGCCGTTGCCCCAGTGCGCCGCGAGTTGCCCCACGAAGCGCGAATGATCGGTCTGACCGATGAGCACGAGTCCGCCGCTCGGATCTTTCCGGATGATCATGGGCCACCTCGCTGGTCGACGTCGAGCCTGGCGGGAGTCTAACACCGCCGCGGGGTTGACTTCACGAGCAAGAACCCGTAGATCGATCTCGCCATCGCGACCATGCTGCGAGCCACCACCCTCTCCGGGTTCGTCGAGCTTCAGGAGCGCGCGATCAGCGACCTCCGGAAGCGTCTGTCCGGGCCGCTCGTTGTGGGCGGCGACGCCGGCTACGACGAGGCGCGGACCATCTGGAACCGGATGATCGACCGGCGCCCGGCCCTCATCGCCCGCTGTGCCGGCACCGATGACGTCGTGACGGCCCTTCGGTTCGCCCGTGAGCACGGCCTGCTGATCTCGGTCCGTGGAGGCGGCCACAACGTGACGGGCAACGCGGTCTGCGACGGCGGCCTGATGATCGATCTGTCACCGATGAAGTCGGCCCACGTCGATCCTCGGCGGCGTCGGATGACGGCGGAGCCAGGACTCACGTGGAAAGACTTCGACACCGCGACGCTGCGCCACGGGCTCGCCACGACCGGCGGGATCGTCTCCTCGACCGGCGTGGCCGGGCTGACGCTCGGCGGCGGCCACGGATGGCTGATGCGGAAGCACGGCCTGGCGTGCGACAACGTGTCGGCGGTCGACGTCGTGGTCGCCGACGGTCGCTGCTTGCGCGCGAGCGCGGACGAGAACCCGGAGCTCTTCTGGGGGGTGCGAGGTGGCGGCGGCAACTTCGGCATCGTCACGTCGTTCGAGTTCCAACTCCATCCGCTCACGACCGTGCTGGCGGGGTTCCTGCTCTTTCCCAGGAGCCAGGCCCGCGACGTCGTCGATCTCTTCCGCGAGCAGGCCCCGCGTGCACCCGACGACCTCACGCTCGGCGTACTGATCACCACCTGGCACGACGGCCGGCCCGTCGTGGCGGTGGTCCTGTGCCATAGCGGGGCGATCGAAGACGGCGAGCGTCTGGTGCAGCCCTTCAGGGAGCTCGGCACACCGATCATCGACGCGGTCCGCCCGATGGCCTACGCGGAGCTGCAGACCATGTTCGATGCCACCAACCCGCCCGGGGCCTGGTACTACAAGACGGGCTATCTCGACGGCGCTGCGATGGAAGGCGACCGCTTCGTCGAGACTCTCCTTCAGCATTGCGACTTCCCCTCGCCGTCACCGCTGTCACGCGTCTACATCGAGCACCTCGGCGGCGCGATGGGGCGCGTCGCTCCGGACGCGACTGCGTTCGTTCATCGCAAGGCACCGTTCGATCTGATCGTGATCGCGGGAGGGTTCGAGGCCTCGGCGACGGAAGCGAACATCGGCTGGGCGCGCGACACGTCGGCCGCGATGCGCCCGTTCATGTCGGGCGCTGCCTATGTGAATTACCTCGGAGCCGACGCGGGTGCCGATGCGGTGAAGGCGGCCTACGGCCCCGCCTACGACCGACTCGTGAAGCTGAAAGACACCTACGATCCCGAGAACGTCTTCCGCCTCAATCAGAACATCAGGCCCGAGCCGCTGATCCTCTGAGTCGCTGATCCTCTGTCAGCCCCGCGACACGAGCGCCATCTTGTCTGTCTAACATGGCACGCGTGCACGGAAAATCGTCGATTTGCTGCCGTGGCGGCATCCGTCGCTTGGTACGCTCCTTGCCACATCGGCTTGGGTCATTCACCCGACGATGCTGTCAGGGAGGCGAGCGTGCCCGTGAGAATCGCGCTGGCGGCGTTGCTGGTGTTGCTTGCTCGCGGGCCGGCGTTCGCTCAGATCGTCGAGTTCGAGGCCAGGTACTGGATCACCGACCTCCACAGCGGCTCCGTCAAGACCAAGGACAACGAGATCACCGGCAACGACGTCGACTTCCACGATGACCTCGGGCTCAAGGCCAACGGCGCCCCCGAAGGCCGTCTGACCCTCTTCACCGGGCCTAACAGCCGGATTCGCCTGGCTTATACCCATCTCACCTTCGACGCCGACAAAGTACTCACGTCGGCGGTCACGTTCCAGGGTCAAACATTCACGGCGGCCACACGGGTGATGTCGGAACTGGAGATCCACTATGGCCGCGGTGCCTGGATCTGGCAACCTCTGGTCATCCCGGGTGTGCTCAAGTTCGGCGGGATGTTCGAGGTCAAGGGCTTCGTCGCCAACGCCTCGCTGAAAACGCGTGGCCTCAGTCCCGAGATCCGCGAGTCCGAATCGTTCCCGCTGGTGGTGCCCACGCTGGGGTTGGTGCTCGATGTGACCCCGCCTCCACTCCAGATGCTGCACGTGTTCGCGGAAGTCTCGGGCCTTCCGGCGGGCGATCTCGGCCACATCGTGGATGCCGAGGTGGGCCTCCGCTACATCCCGGTACGGTTCTTCACCGTGTCGGCGGGCTACCGGGTCTTCGATATCGGCATCGGCAGGAACGATGACACCGCACATCTCACGCTTAGGGGGCCATTCGTGGGGATGTCGTTCCGGTTCTAACCGACCGAGGCGGCCTCACCGCCTATCTTTTGTGCGGAAGCAGCCACTCGACGACGACCACCAGGAAGCTGGCCACGATCACGGCCATCACGACGCCACTGATGATAAACAAAACACGCCGTCGGACGCGGCGGCGCGCTTCCTTCCCCATCGGCCTGACCCAGGCGGGCTGCGAACGCGTGGGTGTCGGCACAGCACCATCTGTGATGCCACATCACATCGAAACCGCAAAATGAAATCTTCGCCCGCCGGTCTTGGAGCCTTCCATTGCATCCGGGTTGGGCAGGTCGGGCGGAGTCCGATGCCGCGGACGGTTCGCGGCCGCCGCGGCGATCCGGCTATTTCCCGTTGACTCGCCGATCAGCCGATCTGTAGCATGCGTGAGACATGGCCTCGGTGACGGCGCGCGTCGCCGCTCGCGTGAAGAAGCTTCGGGCGAAGCGCGGAATCTCTCAGGAGACGCTGGCCGAGAAGACTGGGCTCAACCGGCTGACGATCACGCGGCTCGAAGCCGCCGCTCACCCGCCCAACGTCGAGACGCTGGACAAGATCGCTCGCGCCCTCCAGGTCACCGTCGCGGCCCTGGTGAAGTAATCAGGGAGCCTGACGAGCGATCCCGACGATCAGCATGTCCCGGCCCCGGACCCGCATGCGGTCGAGGATGCCGACCTCGGGCGGCGCCGTGGGCCGGACGGTCGGCCACCCGCGCGGCTCATCGATGAGCACGACCGGATGGTCGGGACCAAGCACGAACCGGTTGAACTCCTCGTTGGTCCTGATCTGGAGGAACGGGCGGCCGAGATAGAAATCGATCTGGAAGAAGCGACCACCGTACACGCGCGCTTCCCGCCCCTGCGCATAGCGCTCGAGCCGCGCGGCCAGCCCCTTGAAGTCCTGCGTCCGATTGAGCCACTCCGCGTGCACCCGGTTACCGTACCCCAGCAGGAGCGCGGCCGAGGCGGTCACGCCGTACACGAGCAGCCGCGGACGGCCCCGGCACAGTCCCCAGAAGAGGAAGGCGCCCATGAGAGCCGCCGCGGCCAGCAACGGAATGCGTCGGGGCCAGGCATTCGGAATGTACGCGACGTGCTCGGTGAGGGATGGGCCGACGAGGATCGTCGCGACGAGGGCAGCGCTGAACCCGAGTGAGATCCAGGCGGTGATCGTGGCGGCTCGTGACCGCTGCCCCGCGTGGGCGAAGGCCCACCACGCGGCCAGGAGCGCGGCTCCCGGATAGGTCACGAGCGCGTAACGCTCCAGCGGCGTCTCGACCAGCAGCAACACCAGGAGCGGCACGGCGGCCCACAGCGCTGCGAATCGGACGGCGGCGACGCGCCAGTGGGCCCGGGCCGCCCCGGCCGCCAGGATCACGAGCAGGGTCCACGGCACCAGGCCCTCGATGATGTCGAGGAGGAAATTGGCGACGGCCAATGGCCGCGGAGTTGCGGGAAAGCGGTTCAGCCAATCGACGACGACCACCGTTTCTGCAAAACTGCCGACGCCGATCACCAGAAAGGGCGCCACCCAGGCGGCCGTGATGATCACGAACACCGCCACACCCAGGGGATGCCACAGCCGCCGCACGCCGCGCCACCTGTCCTCGGTCCACAGCCAGGCCGCCGCGGCAGCCAGCGGCAGTAACCCGACCGGTCCCTTGGCGAACATGGCCAAGGCCACCGCGGCGTAGAAGAGAACGAACGCGCGCGGCGACGGCGGGTCGCTCACGGCGCGCCAGAGGGCCAGGCCGGCCGCCGTCGAGAAGGCCAGCACGATCATGTCGGGCAGGATCATCTGGCTGTGGACGAAGAATCCCCAGCACGTGCTCAGGATCAGACCGGCGGCGAGCCCGGCGGCGGGACCGAAGAGCGCGGCACCGAGCTGCGCGGTCATCAGCACCGTAGCGATGGCCGCCAGCACCACCGGTGCCTGAGCGGTCGTCTCCGTCACGACGCCGCCCGGGCGCGAGAAGATCACGATCAGCCAGGGATACAGCGGCGGCTTTTCTCGAAAGAGCTTTTCGCGGACGTAGGCCTCGAACCACACGCCGCGCGTCATCATGTCGCGCGCCAGGAGCGGAAAGCGCGCCTCGTCGGACGTCGCGATGACGTGCTGGCCGAGCGTCGGCGCCACGAGGACGACGGCGACGAGCGTGACCAGCACGGCGCGACCAACGCCCAGACCGCGGCGTGGAACGTGCCCGTCGCGAGGGCTCATCGAACCGGCTCTGGGCGTGCCGGTGCGGACCGTCGAGCTCACCGTCGTCTCACTCGTCTCCCGCGGCATAGCCTCCCCTTCGAGCTCATTTCTCGTGTTACCGCGTCACGTCGGGCACCGAGGATGCGTCGATGGTCGCGCGGTGGAGAACGGTCCACCGGCAACGAGCGTGTAATGTCCCGGACCTGTAGCATCACCCGCGGGCGGCTGTCAACGTTCGAGGCCTCGGGTTCGCCGCTGGCTTGAACTTGGCCGTCGGCCACCATAGAGTGCTGGCGTACCGGTCAGCGTTTCGGCGTGTCGCGTGTCCGCCGGGGAGGCCTCGTGAAGGTCAGCGCCGTAGGGAGTCGCGTCCTGCTCGCCGCGTTGCTCGCGCTGCTCTCCGCCTGCGCGAGTGGCTCTCCCTCGTCGGCACCCGGCGTGGCACCGGACTTCTCGGCGAGGGCACGGTGCGAGCGAGACGGCCTCTTCTGGCACGCGAATCTGGGGATCTGCGAGAAGATCTGAGCGACGTCTCTCCGCTGGGCTCGGCTCAGAACATCCAGCGCTTGCGGCGCTTGTAGAACTTGATCTCGCGGAAGCTCTTCCGCCGCCCGGCCTCGCTCAAGCCGAGATAGAACTCGCGCACGTCGTCGTTGCCCCGGAGCTTGTCGGCCGGACCGTCGAAGACGATCCGGCCGTTCTCCAGGATGTAGCCATAGTGGGCGATGCCGAGCGCGATCTGAGCGTTCTGCTCGACGAGCAGGATGGTGGTCCCCTGCTCGGCGTTGATCTTCTGGATGATCTCGAAGATCTCGCGCACCAGCAGCGGAGCGAGGCCGAGCGAGGGCTCGTCGAGCAAGAGGAGCCGGGGCTTGGCCATCAGCGCGCGGCCGATCACCAGCATCTGCTGCTCGCCACCCGAGAGATACCCGGCGAGCTGGTCCTTGCGCTCGATCAGACGGGGAAAGTAGTCGTAGATCATCTGCATGTCCCGGCGGACGCCGTCGGGATCGCGGCGCGTGTAGCCGCCGATCCTCAGATTCTCCTCGACGGTGAGCGACTCGAGGACCTTGCGCCCTTCCATCACCTGCACGATACCGAGCCGGCAGATCTCTTCCGGATCCCGGCCGTCGATCCGCCGCCCCACGAACTCGATGCTGCCGTCGGTCACCCGGCCGTCCTCGGTCTTGAGCAGCCCCGAGATGGCCTTGAGCGTCGAGGTCTTGCCTGCCCCGTTGGCGCCCAGCAGCGCCACGATCTGGCCCTCGGGGACGTCGAGCGAGAGTCCCTTGAGGACCAGGATCACGTCACTGTAGACGACCTGGACGTTGTTCAGCCGCAGCATCGATGTAAGTGGGGGGCCACGACAGGGCCCCCCACACTCGTCAAGCGAAGGGGGTTACACCCCCCTCTGACTCCCCCGGCCCACGCTCGGATCGCCCCGGGGAACCCGTGGCGCTCTGTGATCACTTGCCGATCCACTTCATGTCTCGGTCCACCGAGACCTCACGCACGGGCACGATCTTGCCGTCCTTCACCATGACCAGTCGCGCGCGGTTGGTCGGTCGATGGTCCTCGCTCGTGTACGTGAACGGCGGCGTGATCCCCCACGTGTCGAACTCGCGCAGGCTCTCGAGCGACTTCTTGAGCGACTCGCCCGTCAGCGTGGTGCCCGAGCGCTTGATCGCTTCGACCGTGATGATCACCCACAGCCAGCCGCGCATGTACGGCGACGCGTGCGTATCGTTGGGGTGGTGCTTCTGGTGGAACTCCATGAGCGTCTTCATGCCGGGGACGTTCTCACCCCAGTAGGCGACGTCCTGGATGCCCATCACGCCCTCGGCCGCCTCGCCGGCGAGCTTGGGCGTGCGCTCGTCGATGCCGTAGTTGTTGACCACGTACTTCGTCTTGAGGCCGAGCTTGTACGAGTCCTTCAGCACCACCGGCACCCACTGGGTGTTGGTGTTGATGTAGGCAAAGTCCGGGTCCTTCTTCTGCATGGTCAGGAGCTGCGAGGTGGCGTCGGTGAGGACCGTCGGGATGATCTCCTCGTCCACGAGGTCCACACCCGCTTCCTTCGCGTAGTTCCGCCCGGACTCGATCGGGGCCCGGCCGTACGCGTTGTCGGCGTAGATGAAGGCTACCCGCGGCTTGCGGCTCGTGTCCTTCCACGTCTCCTTCACGTAGTTCATGAAGATGCGCATCTGGCTCGTGTAGTCGATCCCGCCCGGGAAGTTGTAGGGCGTCTGGCGTGGATCGGTCAGGTGACCGGAGTACGAGCCGGAGATGTACGGGACCTTGTCCTTGGTGATGTAGGGCCGCAGGGCTTCGGTGTCGGGCGTGCCGTAGCCGAGCACGAGCAGGACCTTGTCGTCCTCGATGAACTTCTTGTAGGCCGCCACCGCGCGCGGCGGCTGGAAGCCGTACTCCACCGACACCAGCTCGAGCTTTTTGCCGTTGACCCCGCCGCGCTCGTTGAAGTATTGCACGGCGTCGGTGCGCCCCTGGGCGATGTCCTTGCCCTGGTCGGACGTGGGGCCGGTCAGATCGACGAGGTTGCCGATCTTGATGATGTTCTGCGCCTCGGACGGCGCCGCGCCCAGGCCGACGACCAGCAGGCCGACGAGGAGGGAGCGAACGAGCCGGTGATTCATGACGCTCTCCTTTCAGTACGCATACGGCCACAGTTGCCAGAAGCTGCGGACCCGCACCCAGATGCGCGCGAGGCCTTGCGGCTCGTACATCAGGAAGAAGATGACGGCCAGGCCGAAGACGATGTCCCGCGCCGAGGCGATGAGCCCGAACCCCTGCGGGTACACGCCGGTCAGGGATGTGGCGGTCAGCTTCAGGACCTCGGGTAGCAGGGTCATGAAGACGGCGCCGAGGATCGATCCGAGGATGCTGCCCATCCCGCCGATGATGATCATGGCGAGGTAGTCGATGGCCACGAGCAACGTGAACGCGTCCGGGAAGAGGATCCGCGAGTGGTGCGCCATCAGCCCGCCGGCCAGGCCGGCGTAGAACGAGCTGATCACGAAGGCCAACAGCTTGTAGCGCAGGAGGCTCACGCCCATCACGCTGGCGGCCACGTCGCGGTCCCGGATCGCGATGAAGGCCCGGCCCACCTTGGTGCGGAAGAGGTTCTTGGCGAAGAGCGTCGCCGGCACCACCAGCGCGTAGATCAAGTAGAACACCCGGGCGTCGGAGTCGAGCGGCAGCCCGAAGACCGTCGGCGGCGGGACCATGAGGCCGATCACGCCCTTGGTCATGCTCTCCCAGTGGATGATCACGTACGTCGTGATGAAGTGCGCGGACAGCGTGGCGATGGCCAGGTACAGGCCCTTGAGACGCAGCGACGGGATGCCGAAGATCAGGCCGACGCCCGCGGCCGTGAGGGCGCCGAGCGGGATCGCCAGGTAGAAGGGCACGCCGAGATTGACCTCGAAGATCGCGGTCGAATAGGCGCCCACGGCCAGGAACGCGGCCTGCCCGATGGAGATCTGCCCCGTGTACCCGACCAGGATGTTCAGGCCGATCGCGCCGATGATGGCGATGCCGATGCGGTTGAGGACGTCGAGCCAGTAGGTCCCGGCGAAGCGCGGCAGCACGGCCAGCACGGCGAGCAGGAGCACGAGGGCGACGATCGGCACCGGGGTGTCGAAGATGCGCTCGTCGCTCCGGTAGCTGACGCGGAATCCCCCGCACCTCATACGCGCTCGATCTCGCGCTTGCCGAAGAACCCGTAGGGGCGAACCATCAGGATCATCACGAGGACCACGAACGGGGCCACTTCCTTGACGCCGCCGCCCAGGATGGGATCGAGGTAGCCGCCGGAGAGGTTCTCGAGCACGCCGATGAGCACGCCCCCGATGATGGCGCCCGCCACGCTGTCGAGGCCTCCGAGGATGACCACCGGGAACACCTTCAGGCCCAGGTCGGCCAGCGAGAAGTCCACGCCGCCGCGCACGCTGCCCAGGATGATCCCGCCGAGCGTGGACACGACGGTGGCGATGCACCACGAGAGCGCGAAGATCCACTTCACGCTCACGCCCAGCGACAGCGCGACCTGCTGGTTGTCGGCGGTCGCCCGCATGGCCATGCCCGTGAGCGACAGCCGGAAGAAGAGCGTGAACGCGGTGAGGAGGCCCAGGGTGCCCACGAAGCTCCACAGGTGCACCGGCGACACCGGCACCGGGCCCAGGTGGAAGGGCTGCTGGGAGAAGAGAACGGGGAACGGCCGCGTGTCGCTGCCCCACGTCATGTTGAGGAATCCGCGGATCACGCTGGCGAACCCGAAGGTGACCATGATCACGGAGATGAGCGGCTCGCCGATGAGGGGCCTCAGTACGCCCCGCTCGATCACCAGCCCAAGCAGGATGGCGACGCCCAGGGTGAGCGGGAGGGCCACGTACAGCGGCAGCTTCATGTTGAGGATCGTCGCCCACGCCACGTACGCCCCGAAGAGGACCAGCTCGCCCGGACCGAAGTTCACGACGCTCGAGGCCTTGAAGATGAGGACGAACCCGAGCGCCATCAGCGAGTACACGCCGCCGACGGCGATGCCCGTGATGACGAGCTGGAGCATGAACACGAGGTGCTCGTTCATCGCGGCGCGCCCTCCCTCGCGTAGAGGTCTTCGATCATCTCCTGATACTTGGTCAGGATCGTCGAGCGCCTGACCTTCTGGGTCCGCGTCAGCTCTCCATCGTCCGCGTGCAGCTCCTTGTCGAAGAGCCCGAAGGCACGGATGCGCGCCACGCTCGGGAGATCCTCGTTCACGCGCGCCACCACGTCCGCCACCAGCGCGGTGACCTCGGCCTTTTGCGAGAGGTCCTTGAACGTCGTGAACGGCAGCCGGTTGGCCTCGGCCCAGTTCCCCACGTTGCCCATGTCGATCTGGATCAACGCCACGACGTGCGGCCGGTCCTCGCCGATCACCACCGCCTCCCGGACGTGCGGGCTGAACTTCAGCTTGTTCTCGATGAGGGCCGGCGAGAACCGCGAGCCGTCGGCGAGCCGCAGGACGTCGGTGAGCCGGTCGATCATGACCAGATGGCCCCGGTCGTCCACGAGGCCCGCGTCCCCCGTGTTCAGCCAGCCGTCACTGATCGTCTTCGCCGTGGCCTCGGCATTCTTGTAGTAGCCGAGGAAGACGTTCTCGCCTGCGACGAGGATCTCGCCGCTCTCCGAGACGCGCACGCGCGTCCCCGGCGTGGGCTTGCCCAGCGTCTCGGCACGGACATCGGTGTCGGGGTGCAGCACGCAGATGCCCGACGACTCGGTCTGGCCGTACACCTGCTTGAGGTTGAGCCCGATGGCCCGGAAGAACCCGAAGATCTCCGGGCCGAGGGGGGCGCCGCCCGTGTAGGCGTAGCGGATGCGCGCGAGGCCGAACTTGTCGAGCATGGTCCGGAGCGCCAGCACCTGGGCGAGACGCTTCATCAGTCGCGTGCCGGCGCTCAGCGCCCGGCCGTCGACGTGCCGGGCGGCCGCTCGCGCGCCGAGGGCCAGCGCCAGGCGCGTCGCCGCGCGCTTGATCGCGGGAGCGTCGGCGATCTTCACCTGGTACTCCGAGCACATCGTCTCCCAGAAGCGCGGCGGTGCGATCAGGACGTGCGGCCCGATCTCGCGGAGGTCCTCGCGCACCGTCGCCGGCTCTTCGGGGAAGTTCACGGTCGCGCCGGCCTGGAGCGCGATCGCGACGCTCAGGTTCTGCTCGCCGATCCAGGCGAACGGGAGAAACGAGACGATCTCGTCGGTGTCGCGCACGGGATCGACGCGCGTCACGTTGGTGGCCGTGGCGAGGAGGTTGCGATGGCTGATCAGCGCGGCCTTCGCCGTGCCCGTTGTCCCCGAGGTGTAGAGCAGTACGGCCACGTCGTCCGGGGCCCCGCGCTCGAGCAACGCTTCGTAGCGCCCGGGCTCGCGCGTGTCGGCGTCGCGCCCCACGCGCTCCACCTCGTCCAGGCTGATCAGCGCCGCGTCCTTGTCGTCTTCGAGCCCGCGCATGTCATCGACGATGATCCGCTCGACGCTGGGCAGCGCGTCGCGCACGGCCAGGACCTTGTCGGCCTGTTCCTGGTCCTCGACCAGGACGAAGCGCGCCTCGCTGTGGTGAAGAATGAGCCTCACGTGCTCCGGCAGGCTGTCCACGAAGATCCCGACCGGGATGGCACCGGCCGCCTGCGCGGCGAGCTCGCCATAGAGCCAGGCCGGGCGATTGCCCGAGATCACCGCGAGCTTGTCGCCGCGCTCGAGCCCGAGCTCGAGGAGTCCCAGGCACACGGCGCGCACGTGCGCCGCGTACGCGTCCCAGGTGACCTGCTGCCAGATCCCGTACTTCTTCTCGCGCAGGGCGACCTTGTGGCGGACGAAGCGCCGGGCCTGCGCGGCG
>Ga0099791_10000244_pt1 | contig 19206 bp, 14 predicted proteins | sample Rivendell_Oct201_7_FD_77318 | JGI IMG/M metagenome (GOLD analysis project Ga0099791, IMG submission 77318) | Vadose zone soil and rhizosphere microbial communities from the Eel River Critical Zone Observatory, Northern California to study diel... | ecosystem: Environmental > Terrestrial > Soil... | reverse complement strand
CCGGGCGAGTAGACGACGGCTTCGTCAGTGAACAAGAGCCCCTGCCCCGAATGACCGCGCGCTTCGGCCATGCGCTGGCCCCAGTCGGGTGTCAGCGCCTCGCGCGAGGGGAACGTGTGCATGGCGAGCACCACGCCCGTGGACTCGAACTCGCGCCAGAGTGGATCGAACTCGGGCAAGGTCGGATAGCGACCATTCCAGAAGCAAGGACGCACGGCGGCCGCTTTGAAGCCGAGCGCGGCCACGCGCTTCAGCTCGGCCACCGACGCCTCGACGCTCTGCAGGGGCAGCACGGCACACGGAAACAACCGCCGTCGGTCGGCGGCGCAGTAGTCGAGCACCCAGTTGTTGTACGCCTGGGCCAGCAGAGAGGCCGCTTCGCTGCTGCGCACGAGCGCCAGGCGCACGAACCACGTGGGGAACAGCATCACCTGGTCGGTGCCCAGGGCGTCCATGTCGTTGAGTCGCGCGCCCGGGTCACGGCAGCCGAGCAGGCGCCCAAACTTCTCCTGCCAGGCGGCGGTGCCGGGGGTGAGCTTGCCCACTTCCTTCTTGTCCCAGCGCGCCCAGCCCACCTCGGCGGCGTTCGAGCGCTCCCGGGCGGCGGGGACCACGCGACCGTTGATGTACAGAAGGTCGCTGTCGGTGTGAAAGCAGAACTGGGTCTTGATCCACGCGCGGCTCCTCGCGGGGACGTACTCGTCCCAGATCGTGGGCGGCTCGACGACGTGGCTGTCACAGTCGAACACGGGAAAGTTCTTGCGTGCGGTGGTGGCCACGATCAGGCCTCCTTGCGTCGCGCCTTTCACTCCTCGAAAAACTGGCCTATTGTCTGGAATCGAGAAGACGCCTGTCAATGACACGCACCGACACGGCCGCGGGGCTCGAGCGCTTCTCCCTGTCGGGGCGCATCTCCCTGATCACCGGCGCCACCCGCGGGCTCGGGCTCGAGATCGCGCGCGGCATGGCGGCGGCGGGCGCGGTGGTCGGGATCAATGGCCGCAACGCCGAGCGGGCCCGCGAGATCGCCAAGGGCATTCCCCAGGCCTTCGCCGCCCCCTTCGACATCACCGATCTGAGCGCCGCCGAGTCGGTCATCGACGACATCGTCGCGCGGCACGGCCGCCTGGATTGCCTCGTCAACAACGCGGCCGTGCGCGATCGTCGCCCCCTACAGGACATCGCGGCCGAGGACTTTCGCCGGCTGATCGAAACAAATCTGGTATCGCAGTATGCGCTCTCCCGTGTCGTCGCTCGGCACATGGCGGTACGCGGTCAGGGGCGGCTCGTCTTCATAAGCTCGATGGTGGGACCGCAGTCGTTCCAGGGCGATCCGGCGTACGTTGCGTCGAAGGGTGGGCTCGAGGCGCTGATGCGCGCCCTCGCGGTCGAGCTCGGCGACAAGGGCATCGCCGCGAACGCGATCGCGCCCGGGTTCTTCCAGACCGAGGGGAACGCTCCGTTCTTCGCTCAGCCGCGCATCGCCGAGCTGGCGCGCCGCATCCCACTTCGGCGCTTCGGCCGTCCCGACGAGCTCGTGGGCGCCGCGATCTTCCTGGCCTCCGATGCCGCCTCCTACATCACGGGCCAGGTGCTGACGGTCGACGCGGGGCTCTCGGTCGCCCTGTAGACGCCAATCGGCGTGCGGGCTACCTCCTCGAGGTCGCCTCTCGCTGCTGCTCGCACTGCTCGTGAAGCTGCTCTTCCACGGCATCCGCGGATTCACGCTCGACCGGGGCCGTCACGCTCACCGGCGCCCCCGACGCCGAGCGGCACTCGACGATGATCCGGGCCACGATATTCCCGCCGGGCGCGTGCTCGAAGCGGGTGACGCGCTCGTCCGGCTGGCCCGGGGACGTGGCGTCGCTCTGCGGATAGCCGTCCGCATTGAAGACGATGCGCCGATGGAGGCCGTCGGGATCGACAACATCGGTCTGCGCCACCTTGCCGTCGGCGCCCGGCGTGTAGGTGAAAGTCCACGAGCCCCAGCCCGTGACGTCCTGCCTGATCACACGCCCGGCAGCGTCGTATTCGTGGTTGAGCTCCATGCCCGGCTCCCTGACGCGCCGGAGGCGATGCTGCTCGTCGTACGTGTACTCCGCGTCGTATCTGATCGACATGCGCGCGAGCGAGGGAATCTGCGTCGTCTGATACGCGTAGATGAGCTCCAAGAGGACGCTCCAGACGCTCAGCTGACGAGACTTGACGCTGGCCAGCCGGCCGCCCGCGTCGTAGGCGTAGTCCACGGTCGTCATCGACAGCCCCCAGCCCGTGTCCGCCCTGACGATCCGGTGAGCCGAGTCGTAGCGAAGGTTGATCTTGCGAGACCAGTCGGCGCTGACGCGTCGGAGATTGCCGTTCGAATCGCGGTCGAAGGTGAGGCTGCGGCCCTGCCCATCACGATACCCGATGAGCGCGCATTGCTCGGCGCGCACCCCCGCCTCCCCGCAGGCCGGAAAGGTGTAGCGACTGCCGTTCACGAGATCGAGCTCCCAGCCCGGATCAGTCCACCTCAGGCGTGACCCATGGAAAGCTGACGGCGTGCCCGCGTGCATGAGCACGGCGCCGGTGTGACCGGTGCCGGGAGAGGTGCGGACGAATGGAATCCGCCCGCCGTCGGGAAGCACCAGGTCGATCCGCTTCGTCTCCTTCGTCGCCTCCTCGCTCCCCGCCGCGACCAGGAACACGTCGAACGGGTGGCTGGTTGCGATGCCGAACGCTCTCGAGCGGGACCCCCGCGCGCCCCCGAACGTGCGATTCAAATCGATCTTCGGCTCGCCGGGCACCACGATGTCGCTGTGCTCGCGGACGTTGAGGCCGGTGGCGAGATCGACGGGGTCGCCCGCGGTGGCCCGCCCACCGCCCGTGGGAGAGCTCGCCGCCGCGAGGAGCAGGCTCGATGCGATCATCACGGCGCGCAGACGGCCACAAATCATCAGATCGATCGTCTCACGGGGTCGAGCCGCGCTCCGAGTTCTCCGAGCGAATGATTGCTGTTCTCTTTCACGCACTTGTGAGAATCTTCCGGGACCAGATCACTGGGAGGCGCCGATGAGGTCGCTCACCTCGCGCGTTGTCGTCACCTTCGTTACGCTCATCATTGTTGCCCTTGCGGGCCGAGCGCTCGCGGCCCCCGAAGGCACGCTGACTTACGGAGTCCACGTCACGGTGCCGTCTCGCTGGCTCGACCCGGCCGACGCCGAGGGCATCGCCACGCCGTTCATGGTGCTCTACGCCCTGCACGACGCCCTGGTGAAGCCGATGCCGGGCGGGCTCTACACGCCGTGCCTCGCCGAGTCGTTCACGCAGTCGAAGGACGGGCTGACGTACGAGTTCGTCATGAAAAAGGGCGCGAAGTTCCACCACGGCGAGCCGGTCACCGCCGCGGACGTGAAGTTCTCCTTCGAGCGGTACCGTGGCGTGGGCGCGAAGATCCTCAAGGAGCGCGTGCGTGAGATCCAGATCGTGGATGCGGGCCGGGTTCGCTTCCACCTGAAGGAGCCGTGGCCGGACTTCATGTCGTTCTACGGCACGACGGCCACCGGCGCCGGCTGGATCGTGCCCAAGGCGTACGTCGAGAAGGTGGGCGACGACGGCTTCAAGAAGGCGCCGATCGGCGCCGGGCCGTACCGGTTCGTGAGCTTCAATCCCGGGATCGAGCTCGTGCTGGAAGCGTTCGAGGGCTATTGGCGCAAGGTCCCGAACGTCAAGCGGCTCGTCCTGAGAACCCTGACGGAGGAAACCACCCGCGCGGCCGCCCTGAAGAACGGCGAGGTGGACATCGCCTATCTGCTGAGCGGGCCGGTCGCGGAGGACGTGCAGCGCACGCCCGGGTTCAAGCTCGTCTCGCGCCGGGACTCACCGGCCGTCTTCTGGCTCGATCTGCCGGACCAGTGGGATCCGAAGTCGCCCTGGTACGACCTGCGCGTGCGCCAGGCCGCGAGCCTCGCGATCGACCGGCAGGCGCTCAACCAGGCCGAGACGCTCGGCTTCTCGAAGCCCACCGGCTCCTTGATCCCGCGCGCGCTCGAGTTCTCGAAGTACTTCGAGCCGGATCCCTTCGACCCGGCGAAGGCGCGGCGGCTTCTCGCCGAGGCCGGCTATCCCAACGGCTTCGACGCCGGCGACCTCTACCCGTGGCCGCCCTACTTCGCGATGGGCGAGGCGATCGCCACCTATCTACAGAACGTCGGCATCCGGACGAAGGTACGGAGCATGGAGCGGGCGGCGCTCACCGCGGCCTGGCGCGACCGCAAGCTTAAGAACGTGATCGTCGGCATCAGCGGCGCCGGCGCCAACGCCTCCTCGCGGCTCGAGGCGTACGTGAGCAAGGGCGGCGCCTACACGGCCGGCGTCATCCCCGAGGTCGAGGATCTCTTCCAGCGTCAGGTGCGCGAGGTCGACGCGAAGAAGCGCGAGGCGATGCTGCACCAGATCCAGCAGATTCTCCACGATCGGGTGACCCACATCCCGATCTACGAGCTGGCGTTCATCTGGGGCGTGGGCCCGCGCGTGGAGGAACCGGGCATCAACCTGGTCCGCAGCTTCGCGTACTCGGCACCGCTGGAGGACGTGAAGCTGAAGCGGCCGTAGCGCCGCGGCCTGGCGCCGGCCCGATCAGGCGCTCAGCGTCGCGACCTCGGCGTGTGTCAGGCCGACCGTCGTTGCCGCGTCGACGATCTCCGCCCACGTCGTGGCGTCGACGTCGATGCCCGCGCGATCGCGCTCGGCCTGCGCGATGCGCTCCGGCTCGCCGGGAACCAGGACGGGAAGCTTCGGGTCGACCGGCGGCGACGCCTTCACGTAGTCGATGAACCCGTCGATCTCGCGGCGCAGCCAGTCCACGCCCGCGAGGCGGCCCGGGTCGACCAGCACCGTGAACATGTTGTTGATGACGCCGCCCATGCGCTGGTTGCCCGGCTGAATGCTGGGCCCGCCGGTCAGCGCCGTCGCGAGCAGCTCGGTCATCACCGCCAGCGCGTAGCCCTTGTGGCCGCCGAACGGAACCAGCGCGCCGTGCGGCTCGGAGTACATGACGTTCGGGTCGCGCGTCGGCCGCCCGGCGGCGTCGATGAGCGCCCCCTCCGGCGCGGGCTTCCCCTCGTTCTTCGCCACGCGGATCTTCCCCATGGCGACCTGGCTGGTGGCCATGTCGAGCAGCAGCGGCGCGTGGCGGTCCGTTCCCGGCACCGCGATGCAAACCGGGTTCGTCACGAACCGAGCGTCGGTACCCCGGAACGGCGCGACGGTCGCCCGATGGTCGGTGACGTTGACGAAATGCATCGAGACGAGGCCCGCGGCGCTCGCGAGCTCGCCGTAGGCGCCGACGCGCCCGATGTGATGCGCGTTCGCGAGCCCCATCGCCACCACGCCGCTCTCGCGGCAGCGCGCGATGGCGGCGTCCATGGCCTGGCCCGCGACCGGCCGGCCGTACCCGCGCCCGCCGTCGAACATCAGGAGCGCCCCGTCGTCCTTCACCACCTTGGCCCGGGTGTTCGGCACGACCAGGCCAGCCTTGAGGTGACGCACGTACGTCGGGATCATGCCGACGCCGTGGCTGTCGTGGCCCATCAGGTTCGCGCGCACCAGGTGCTCGGCGACCTGATCGGCCTCCGCGGCGGCGCTTCCGCCCTTTTTCACGATCGCGCTGATCAAGCGTCGGAGTGTGTCGGCAGTCGCCCGCACGTGATTCCTCCCTCTACGGCATCGGAACGGCTCGGGCGCCGCTCGTCGAGCGGCCCCCGACGGAAGCGCACCGCCGCAGTATACCCGCGAAGGGAACAGGATAAGATAGCTTCACGATCTCCTCCTGGAGGAATGCGATGCCCAACGACCCGACGCCCGTCAAGGTGCAGAAGCTCGGTCACGTCGTGTTCACGGTGACCGACATCGAGCGAACCACGCGGTTCTGGATGGAGATCATGGGATTCCAGGTGTCCGACCGCAACGAGCGCGGCATGGTCTTTCTCCGCAACGCCTCCGACCATCACAGCATTGCGCTGGTGCCGGCCGAAATGCCCCACACGCTGCCGCGCGAGGGGCAGCCCGGCTTCCATCACTGCGCCCTCGAGGTGTCCGCCGTCTCCGAGCTGTTCAAGATTCGCGATTTTCTCCGGGCGAAGGGCGTGCCGATCGTCTACGAAGGCCGGCGCGGGCCCGGCGGCAATCCGGGCATCGAGTTCGAGGACCCGGACGGCTTCCACATCGAGCTGTACGCCTCGATGGATCAGATCGGCCAGGACGGCAAGAGCCGGCCGGCGGAGCAGTGGCGTCGCGCCAAGACCCTCGAGGAGGCCGTGGCCACTCCGCTGCCGGGCGTCGCGTACCGGTAACGCGAAGCCACAGCCCGAGCGCCACGAGGCTCAGCGGCCGAATTCGTCGGACAGGAACGGCCCGTGTTCAGTGGGCGAGCGGGTCCGGGCGAAGCTGGAAGTGCACGACGATGGGCTTCTTGCCCTTGCCGCCTTCCATGAGCCACGGCGCGCGGTCTCCGCTGGCCGTCCACAATCCGCGCCCCTTCCAGCCGGCGTTCAGGTCGTCGATGCGCCCGTCGAAGCCCTTGGCGTAGAAGCCGAGCGGATACGGGACGCGCAGCACGATCATCTTGCCGTCCTTGAGCGCGATCAGACCGTCGTTGAGGTTGCCGGTCGACATCGGCACGTCGGCGCCGAGGCCAAACGTGTTGTGCTGGTCGACCCACGTGTAGTAGCTCGACTCCGCGCTGTTCTCGCCGATCCCCTTGAAGCCGGGGCCCGGATACTGATAGAAGGTCCAGCCCTCGGGGCAATGGTCGCCGGTGGCCTTCGGCCCGTTGAGCGGCCCCTTGCACTTGCGCCGGTCGAAGCTGCCGATGTGGCCCGAGCCCATCGACGCCCACACGACGCCCTGCTTGTCGATGTCGGCGCCGCGGATGCCGAAGTACGGCTTCGGCACGTTGTAGATCTCGGCGAGGGCGGTCGTCGGCGGATTGGGACCCGGCACGACCCGCACGACCGCCGCAGTTCCCCCGAAAACTCCGACCGACCCCCAGATCGACCCGTCGACCGGGCTCGGCATCACGGCGTAAAAGCCGCCGGCGATCCGTTTGTCCTTGGTCGGGTCGACCGGCTGGTCCGGCTCGACGTAGTCGTCGCGTTTGCCGTTGCCGTTGGTGTCGAGGACGAACGCCGTCCAGCCCTGCGATTTCGCCGCGTCGCCCGTCTCGTCGAACATCCTGGTGTTGACCCAGCCGAGCACCGGACCGCCGCCGCTCGTCCACAACGTCTCGTTGGCGTCGTAGCCGAACTGCAGGTGATGCGTCTGGAAGCACGCATCGACGAACGTGTACTTCATCGTCTTCGGGTCGAGGAACGTGAGCGCCCGGTTCGTCCGTTCCAGCGGGAACAGCTTGGCCGAGGGATGATCGGAGCCCTTCTGGCAGAACTCGGGGTTCTTCGGCCCGCGCACCGCCGCCGCGAACCAGACCCGGCCCTTGCGGTCGAACATCCCGTTGTGGTTGTTGGCCTTGGTGTCCCAGAGCTTCTCCTCGCCCCAGTACGGCGACGGCGCCATCGGCTTCTCGATCGCGGCGTGCCCGGGCCCGAGCGCCTCGGGCGTGTCGGCGTCGCGCACCGGAGCCCTGAAGGTCGTCACGGTGTGCGTCTTGGGATCGAGGATCGGGTAGTCGTCGGTCGCGTATTCGGGCGAGCCGTAGAGCTTGCCGTACGCGTTGACCGTTGGATAGCGGCGATCCGAGGCGATCAGGTCGTGCAGATACTTCTTCGGGTCGCCCCATTCCCAGGTGGTAACGACGATGTTGCGCTCGACGCCCTGGGGCCGCGGTGGCTTGCTGTGCGGCAGCTCGCCCTTGGCCACCCGGTCGGTCCAGTCACCGAAGTATTTGAACGGGACGCCGCCCAGCACCTGGGTGAGCGGATTCAGCATCAACGGAGCGGCCTGACCCGACTGCACGCGTCGAATCCACGCCCTCTCCCCCGATTCGAACTGGCCGAGCGACGCCGGGATCGTCCGCGTGGACAGCTGGCCGAGCTGATGGCACCCGACGCAGGCCCGGTTCTTCACCACCGTGAGCCAGTCGCTCTGGGTGATGTTCGCGGGGATGTTGCTCTTGCCGCCGAACTGATCCGCGTCCGGGATATTCAGCATCGAGTACCAGTAGATCGCGGGGTAGTACTGCGCGGCGGCGGCCGCGGTCGGCGCGGCCACGGCGCGAAGATTCAGCGGCTTGCCGGGCTCGCCGTCGACCTTCGGCGAGTCGACGAGCCCGTAGCCCCGCACCCACGCCTTGTACTTCGCCTTCGGGAGGTCGGGCACCACGTACCGGCCCTGGTCGTCCGTGACCACCATCCGGGCGAACTTCGTCGGAAGCTCGGTCGTCTCCGCGATCACCCACACGCCGGCCTCGGGTCCGCTCGGCCCGGTGACGACGCCGCCGATGGCGTTCCCGTCGATATGCACGGCGCCGCCGGCGCCCTGCTGGGCGCTCAGTGTGACGACCGAGCCCGCCCCGGCCACGACGATCGCGATGACCGATGCGCACATCCACAGTGCCTGTCTCGTCCGCATGGTGCCGCTCCTTTCATCGCCTGCCACCGTCGATCAGGTCGCGACGGGATCATACCGGAAATCCCGTTGACAGGCCCCGCGGGATCACGGGACGCAGTAGAATCGTCGTGGCGATGACCACCGCCTCCGACGAGGAAGGCGAAAGGAGCTGACATGAAGATCCGCATCGGCGTGGGAGCCGCCGGCGCCGCGTCGAGTCCGGACGCGCTGGCCGAGCTCGTCAGGGGCCTCGACGACCTGGGGTTCGATTCCCTCTGGCTCTCGGAAGTGCTCACCGGCCCGGTGATCGATCCCGTGGTGGGCCTCGCCTGGGCGGCTGCGAGCAATCCGCGGCTGAAGGTCGGGACCACCATGCTGTTGCCCGGGCGTAACGTGGTCCGCCTCGCCAAGCAGCTCGCGAGCCTCGACGTGCTCTGCCGCGGACGGCTCCTGGTGACGCTCGTTCCCGGGCTCACCTATGCGCCGGAGCGCGACGTCATCGGCGTCGAGCCCAAGCGCCGCGGCGCCGTCATCGACGAGGCGCTTCCCCTGCTCCGGCGGTTGTGGGCAGGCGAAACGGTCAGCCACGATGGCGCGGCCGGCACTTTCCGCGACGTCAAGCTCTCGCCGCTCCCGGTGCAGCAGCCGCTCGAGGTATGGCTCGGCGGCACGGCGCCCGCCGCGCTCGAGCGCTGCGGCCGGTTATCGGACGGGTGGCTGCCCTCGCAGTGCACTCCCGAAGAGGCGGCGGCCGGCCGGGTCGTCATCGAAGACGTGGCGGCGCGGGCCGGGCGATCGATCAGCAGCGAGCACTTCGGCATGAGCATCGGCTACGCCCGCGCGCCGATCGATCCGGCCATGGCGCGCACCATGGCCGCCCGCCGTCCGCGCTCGGTCGAGCTCACGCCGGTCGGGCTGCCGGCGCTGCGTGAGACCATCGAGCGCTTCATCGCGGTCGGCTTCTCGAAATTCGTGGTGCGCCCGATCGTTCCGCCCCCGTCCTGGCGTGCCGAGCTCGAGGCCCTGGCCGCGGCGGTCGGCGATCTGCAGACCTGACGGGCGGCGGCGCAAGAGCCGCGCCCACTGTCTTGGGCGGCGCCGCGCCCGGTCAGCCGAGCGGAAAGTGACAGGCGACGTGGTGGCCGCCGCCGAGGTCGCGCAGCTCCGGCTCGGTCGCCGCGTCCGTACACACCGCCGGCCGGCCCTGTGCCTCGTACACCGGACAGCGCGGCGCGAAGCGGCACCCGTGCACCGGCTGCTCGAAATCGAACACACCCCAGGCTCCCCTGGACATGGCCGGCCGCCTGCGCGAGGGCTCCGCGCCCTTCTTTTCTACCAGCGCCGACCACAGGATCCGGGTGTAGGGGTGGCGTCCGGCGCCGGCGATGCGGTCGGCGAGCCCGACCTCAACGATCTTGCCCAGGTACATCACCGCCACCTTGTGACTGACGAGCTGCACCACTTCCAGGTCATGTGAGATGAACAGATAGGAGAGCCCGAGCTGCCGCTGAAGATCGCGAAGCAGGTTCACCACCTGGGCCTGGATCGAGACGTCCAGCGCGCTCGTCGGCTCGTCGGCCACGATGAAACGCGCGCCGACCGCGAGCGTGCGGGCGATGCCGACGCGACGCTTTTCGCCACCCGAGAGCTCCCCGGGAAGACTCGAGAGCTTGCTCTTCTTCAAGTTGACCTGCTCGAGTAGCTCCCCCGTCCGGCGCGCCACCTCGGCGTCCCCCAGCCGGTGATGCGTCGTGATCGCCTCCTTGAGGAGATCGCGCACGCGCATCCTGGGATTCAGCGCCGCGTCGAGATCCTGAAAGATCATCTGCATCCGGCTGCGCAGCGGCCGTAGCTCGCCCGCCGGCATCGTCGTGATGTCGTGGCCGTCGAAGACGATGCGGCCCGACGTCGCCGGGGTGAGCCGCAAGATGGTCCTCCCGATGGTCGTCTTGCCGCAGCCGGATTCCCCTACGAGCCCCAGGGTCTCGTGCTCCTTGAGGTAGAAGCTGACACCGTCCACCGCCGGAATGAACCGCTCCCGCCACCGGAGCGTGGAGAGGATGCCGGCGCGCTGGCGGTAGTATTTTTTCAGGTTCACGACTTCCAGGATCGTTCTCGTCACGGCGGTCCTCGGCCCGCGCCTACTCGGCGTACAGCCAGCAGCGTATGCGATGTCCCGGCGCGATCTCCTGCAACGCCGGCTCGCGCTGCGCGCATCGATCCCGGACGCCGTCCGTCACCCGGTTGCAGCGGGCGTAGAACCGGCAGCCCCGTGGGAGATCGACGGCGTCCGGCACCTCGCCCTCGATGACGGTGAGATATCCCTTGTCCCGTACGTTCTGCTCGCTGGGTATGGACGCGAGCAGTGCCGTTGTATACGGATGCTTGGGCGCGAACCTCGCCGCCAGGACGTCGGCCGCGGGCCCGTGCTCCATGACGCTCCCGCCGTACATCACCGCGACATTGTCAGCGAGCCGCGAGATCACGCGGATATCGTGGCTGATCAACAGGGTCGCGATCCCGATCTCCGCCTTGAGCTCGGCCAGGAGACCCACGATCTCGGACTGGATCGTGGCGTCCAGCCCGGTGGTGGGCTCGTCGGCGATGAGGAGGGCCGGCTCGGAGGCGAGCGCCATCGCGATCACCGCCCGCTGACACATGCCGCCCGACAGGCCGTACGGATAGTTGTCGAACCTCAGACGCGGGGAATCGATCTTGACCCGCCGGAGCCAGTCGAGGGCCTGCTCCCTGGCTGCGCGGGCGCCCTTCGTCGGCGTGTGCAGCCGGATCACCTCGGTGATCTGCTCGCCGACGCGCACGAAGGGATTGAGCGCCGACTTGGGGTTCTGGAAGATCACCGAGATGGCCTTCCCCCGCAGCGGCGCCATGATGCGCTCGACCTTCCGCCGCCAGCCGGCCTCGTCCTTGGACACCTCGACGATCCGGCCGTCGACCTCCTTCCGGTCGACATACCGCTCGAGGTCCGCGAGGAGGTTCTGCTCGCCGCCGTCGGCGTGGAACGCAATCGTGCCGCCGATCACGCCGGGTCCGGCGCCGATCAGGCCTGTGATCGAGAGCGCCGTGACGCTCTTGCCGCTCCCGCTCTCCCCCACCACGCCGAGGGTCTCACCGCGGGCCAGCGCCAGCGTCACGCCGTCCACCGCGCGAATGAACGCCCGCTTGCTCCGCGAATAGAAGTAGGTGCGGAGGCTCTCGATCTCCAGCAAGGGCGCGCCCATCACTTCCCGCTCCGGTCCTCGAGGATGCCGTTCAGCCCGTCGCCCAGCAGATGGAAGCCGAGAATGGTGAACAGGATGGCCAGTGCGGGCGCGGTCGAGGGCCAGAACTTGCCCTGGAAGAAATAGTTGGCGCCGGCCTGGACCATGTTGCCCCACGAGGGGGTGGGCTCCTGGACGCCGAACCCGAGGTAGCTGAGGCTCGTCTCGATGAGAATCACCTCGGCCATGCCGATGGTCGCCCGGATGACGAGCAACGGCGCGCAGTGATACCACAGGATGTGCTTGAGCACGATGACGTGCGCCGGCAGGCCCAGGACATGAGCGGCCTCGATGAAGTGCTTCTGGCGGAGGAACGCGATCTTCCCCGCGACCAGCGACGCGACGACGGGCACGCCGGTCACGCCCACGATGATCATGATGTAGTAGATGTCCACCCGGAACACGGCGATCACGAGCAGGATCAGGACCAGCCGCGGAAACGAATCCACCAGGTTGTTGAAGTAGGTGGCGAGCACCTCGACGCCGCCGCCGCGATAGCCGGCCAGCGCGCCGAGCGCGGTGCCGGCCACGAGCGAGATGGCGATCGCGACGAGCCCGGGCAGGAAGTACGCCTGCGTCGCCACGATCAGCCGCGAGAGGATGTCCCGGCCGAGGAAATCGGTTCCCAGCAGATGGCCAGCGCTTCCAGGCGGGGCATTCAGAAGCCCGAAGCTGATGTGCTCCGGATCGTACGGCAGCCACTCGAAGACGCCCAGGACGTACGACACCAGCACCGCGGCGACGACGATCAGGCCGTAGCCGACGCAGGCGAGATCGAGGGTGCCGGCGCTCTTCCACGGGGACACATCCGAGGCCGGGCGGCTTGCGTCTGTGATCTGGGTGTAGCGCTTCATTCGGCCCAGCCGCCGCCGCGCCGCTGCCGCGAGGCACGGGGATTGACCGCGACGTACACCACGCGCTGCAGCAGGCTCCCCGTCCGCACCAGCGTCGCGGCGACCATGGCGATGCCCATGATCGCGGGAAAGTCCCGATCCTGAGCGGCTTGCCAGGCCATCCGCCCCATGCCCGGCCAGTTGAACACCTGCTCGACAATGACCGCGCCACCCAGGATGAACGGGATCTTCGACGCGACGATCTCGGTCATCGGGATCAGGAGCCCCTCGCGGAAGGCGTGCCGCCACACGGACGCGCCCTTGGCGCGGGCCGTGCGGATGTAGTCCTCCGCCATGACCCGGCTCAGCTCCTCGCGCAGGTAGCGCACGACCTCGCTCACGGTGCCGTTGCCGAGGCCGAGCACGCAGATGGGCAGCAGCGAATAGAGCCAGGCCCGCTCCGTCGGCGCCGAGGCCTGGGAGACGAGCGGAAACACACCGAGCTGGCGACTGACGAGATAGATGGCGACGTAGCCGAGCCAGAACACGGGCAACGCCGACACCACGTAGGCCAGCAGGGTGAACGGCCGATTGAACGGGGTCGCGCCGCGCACCGAGGCGTGCAGGGCGATCGGCACCGCGATGAGCAGCGTGACCAGCATCGAGCCGAGCGTGAGGTAGAGCGTGCTCGCGCCCACCCGGACGATCTCGCCGAACACCGGCAGGCCCGTGCGAATGGACGTGCCGAAGTTCCCGCGGAGCAGGTTGCCGAGCCACGCGAAGTACTGGCCGTACCACGTGGTCGGGATTCCGAGCGCCTCACGGACGCCGGCCCGGGCCTCGTGGCTCGGCATCTGGCCCTCGAGCAGGACGCTGAACGGGTCACCCGGGGCGAGGAAGAGGATCACGAACACGACGAGGCTCACGCCCAGGAGTAACAGGGCGGTGAGCGCCAGCTCCCTGGACAGAACCAGGGCGACGGGCTTGAGCGCGGAGAGCTTCACGGCTCCGGCGACGACGCCCGGCCGCCGCGGCCCGGCCGCCCTCGGCCCGCGCCCGTCACGCTCGCGGCGGCGGCCCTACTTCTGATCGGCGACCGGGATGAACCACTCATCCGCGAACGAGAAGAATTTGTAGGGATGAATGGCCACGCGGCGCACCTTCTTGTGGTAGCCGCTGTAGTTCGTCAGCGTCCACAGGAAGGTGTAGGGCGCCTCCTCGGCGAGGATGGCGTGGAGCTTTCGATTGATCGTCCGGCGCTTCTCGTGGTCGAGCGTCAGCTTGCTCTCGACGATCAGCCCGTCCACCTCCGGATTGGAGTAGGCGCCGAAGTTGTTCTTCCACGCGCCGATCTCGGCCGAGTGGAACAGGGACGAGATGTCGGCCGAATCGTCGAACACCCAGGAGGCGAAGATGATGTCGAAGTCGTGCTCGAGGAACACGCTCTCCTTCCACGCCTGCCACTCCTTGAACTCCACCTTGATCGCCACGCCGATGTTCTTGAGGTAGTTCTGGAAGGCGAGGACGACCCGCTTCACCGCCTCGCTCTCCTTCTCGATCGGTACCTTGAGCGACAGGGCGAGCTTCTTGCCATCCTTCTGCAGCGTGCCGTCCGGGCCCGGGGCGAAGCCCGCCTGCCGGAGCAGCGCGGTCGCCTTCTGGGGATCGAACGCCAGCGGCCGGACGTCCAGGTTGTACGCCCAGCTGCCGGGCGCGAACGGACCGGAGACGAGCGTCCCCTGGGCGTTGAAGAACGAATCCAGCACCTCCTGCCGGTTCACGGCGTATGCGAGCGCCTGGCGCACCCGCTTGTCGGCCAGGAGGGGATTGCGGAGGTTGTAGCCGAAGAACGCGTACGACAGGGCGTTGTACGGCTGCAGGACGAAGCGCTTGTCGCCCTGGAGCTCCGGGAGATCCCGCGGGTTGACCAGCACGACCATGTCGATCGCGTTGAACATCAACGCCTGCGTCATGATGTTCTGGTCCGCGAACGGCTTGGAGATGAACCGGTTGATGTGCGGACGGCCCTTGAAGTAGTTCTCGTTGGCCACCAGGACGACTTCCCGGTCCGAGGTGATCGTCTTGACGACGAACGGCCCGGTGCCGATCGGCTGCCGCACGAACGGATCCTCGCGCGTGAGATAGATGGGGTTGGCCGGACCGTGCTTCGGGATCACCTTGAAGCTGAACTTGGCCAGCGCGTTCAGGATGGGTCGCTTGAGCGTGAACTGCACGGCGTGATCGCTGAGCTTCTCGACGCTCTCGATGAACTCGTAGCGCACCTTGAGCGGCGTGGTCGTCTTGGGATGCATCATGATCTTGTAGGTGAACACGACGTCGTCGGCCGTGAACGGCCTCGCCTCCTCGCCGTCCCGGGGGTGCCACACCACGTCCTTGCGCAGGTAGAAGGTGTAGCTGCGACCGTCCTTGCTCGCCTCCCAGCGCTCCGCCAGCTCGGGGACGATGTCCTGCTTCGCGTCGATGCCGACCAGGCCGTTGAAGACCAGCTCGGTGATGCGCAGCGAGACCATCTCGTTGCTGGTGATCGGATCGAGCGTCGAGGGGCGGCCGTACTCGCCGTACCCCAGGGTGCCTCCGTCCGGCCGCCCGTCGTTCTTGGGCCCGGCCGGGGACACCGGCGGCGTCACGACGACGACTGCGAGGAGCGACAGCCCGACGACAAGGTGCTTTTTCATGGTCTTTCCGCCTCGTGGTGACACGTGATTAAAAGATCCTCACGTCCCCGGCGCTCTTCTGCTCCACGGCGTACATTCCCTGCATGGCGTCCTGGATGCGGCGGACCACCGGATAGTGCTTGCTCATCTCGAAGTAGATCTCCAGGCCTTCGGAGAACTGTCGGCCGCGGTAGTACGCGGCGGCCAGGTTGACGAGCATCAGGGGATCATTCGACTCGATCCGGTTCTTCCGGCTCTTGTCCCGTCCCGCCTCCAGATAGGTGATCGCCTGGCCGTAGTCTCCCCGGCGCAGGTAGAGCCGGCCCAGGGCGATATTCAGCGCGCGCGTCTTCCGTCCCTCTCCGGCCTCGCTCGCGCGCGCGGCCCGGGACTCGACGCCGGCGCAGCCGGCCCGCACCCGCGCGCAGGCAGAGAGAATCTCGGCGAGCAGCTCGGGATCGGCGGACTGCTCCTGGGCCAGTCCGTCCCAGACCGCCATCGCCTCACCGCGCTGTCCCTGCAGGTACTGGCCGGTCGCATACCGAACCCGTGCCCGATTCCGCTGCGGCGGCGGCGCCGCCGTCGGGAGGGTGAGGAAGGTGCTGAACGCCCGCTGCGACCGCTCCACCTCGCCGGCCTCGGCGTAGGCCACACCGAGGTAGTAGTCGGCGGCCGGCTTGAGCTGCGCGTCGGTCGTCGCTCTCTCCAGATACTGCACGCTCGCGCGACGGTACAGCGCCGCCAGATCACCGAGGGCGGCCACGTCATAGAAGCTGATCGCCTTGGTCTGACCGAGCGCCTCGGTGTAAGAGGCCTCCTTCAGGTCCGTCTGCCTGACCAGCTCCAGACCCTTGTCGGTCAGCCCGGCGCGGGCATAGACGGTGAGCAGCCCCTCCAGCAGGCGCGGCGACGGACTGGCGCCCGCCTTCCTCAGCGCCGCCTCCCCCACGGCCACCGGATCCCGGTCCTTGAGCCCGGCGCGGCTGTAGGCCGCCGCCAGCGCCATCTGGACCTCCGGATCCGCGGTATCGACGCTGGCCCACTGGGCGCGAGCCGCCTGCGCGTTGTTGCCGACGAAATGACTCAAGCCGAGACTGGCCCCGGCGATGGCCCGGTAACGAGAGGGGATCCCTGGTTGCGCGCTGAACCGCTCGAGATATTTCGCTGCTTCACGGGCCTCACCGCTCTCGAGCAGCGCCTTGCCGAGATACAGATTCGCGAAGCGGCTGCCCTCGGCACCGCGGACGGCGGCGAGCTTTTTGAGGTAATCGAGCTGGACCGTGATCGCCGTCTCGTACAGCTCGCGATGGAGCTCGGCGTTGCCGAGATAGATCATTCCGAGCGTCAGGTACGCGCTGGCGCGGCCGGCCGGATTCAGCGCCGGCAGGCCCGCCTGCAGCGTCTGCGCGGCTTCCTCGTAGTGATGCTGCTCGTACAGCCGCATGGCTCGCGCGACGACGTCGTCCGCCGCCGAGACCGCGCCGGCTGCCAGGACGATCGATGCCGCCACCAGTGTCACTCCCGGACGCGCCACGCACTACTCCTTCATCTTCGTCAGAAAGATCTGGTCCCACTGATCGACCTGAGCCCGGAACGCGATCACGCCGCTGACGGAGCTGGCGATATCGTGATTCATCTTCGTAGCGGTCTTGAGCGCCAGGTTGGTCTTCCGCACCAGGTCCGCGACGTAGACGGGGTTGTACTCCTCGCGATCGTTCCGGACGTACACGATGCCGTTGCTGTCCGGCATCCACGCCGGGCCCCGCTCGACGTCCGGGACCACGTCCGTGGCCACGACCCTGGCGGCCAGCCCATCGCCTTGAGTCGGGTCGGAGCCGTCGGCGGCGATCACCAGGATCGCCCACACCTTGGGGTCGCCCGCCGGGTTGTAGTTGGAGTAGAAGGCGATCTTCTTCCCGTCCGGCGACCAGACCGGCCGAAGGTCGTCGTACGTCCACGTGGTCAACGCCTTGAGCGTCTCGAGGGGCCTGCGAACATCCTCGATCAGATAGACGTCGTGGTTCTCGTTGCGGCCGTGGATCATCACGATCTTGCGGCCGTCGGGCGACCACTGCGGATACAGATGCGGCTTCGCCCCCCAGGTCAGGCGTGTCACGGCGCGGGTCGCCACGTCGAGGAGGTAGACATCCCCTTCGCCGGTCCGGCCCGAGACGAACACCAGCTGATCGGCCTTCGGTGACCAGTGCGCGTGACCGTCCTTCTCCTTGTGAGCGGTCAGCCGCGTCGTCTTGCCATCGAGGGCGCGCAGATAGAGATCGTAGTTGCCGCCTCCGCCGTTGCTCATGAAGACCAGCCGGTCACTGCCGGGCGCCCAGGCGATCCCGGCGTTGTAGCTGATGTCCTCGACGACCCCGGGAAACGAGAACTTCGGCGCCGTGCCGCCCTCGGAGAGCTGGTGGTAGATGGTGTGAACCACCGAGCCGTCCGGGCGCGCGATCACGATCTCCTTCTTGTCGCCGCGGCTTCGCTCGAACGCGATCAGCGCGCCCGAGGGGGACCACACCGGGTTCGAGTCGTTGCGCCCGGACTCGACGGGCATCAGCGGCCGAACATAAGCGAGCTCGATGGCCGGCGCCCTCTCCTCCGGCGACAGGTCCTCGGTCTCGAGCCCGGTCAGTGACCTGCCGGCGCTGCCCGCGGCGGCGAGCGTCGCCGCCACGACCAGCGCGCACAAGACCGCGGAGACGGCGCGATTCTTCCTCGGGTCGAAGCCCATGCGTCCCTACGACTGGTCCTTGATCTGGGCCCAGTACTTCTGCGCGGCCTCCCGACTCTGCACGAAGGCGGGGTCACCCTCGAGCGACTTCGGAAAGAAGTCGAAGTACTCGCGCCACGCCAGGTTCGCGTTATGCGCGATGGTGTCCTTGCGGGTGACCAGGTAGAGCTTGTGGTACGACAGCGCCAGATAGAAGTACGTATTGTGCAGGGCCGCGTCGTAGTGCGCGCTCGGAAAGAAGCGGGTGTTCTGCTTCGCCGTTTGCAGATTCTGGATGGCCTTGGCGAACAGGCGCGCGGCGGCCTCACGATCCTTCTCGATCAGGGTGTTCCCCTTCTCGTAGTAGGCATGCCCGAGATTGGTGAAGGCCACCGCGAAGCGCTTGGAGGTGAGCTGCTGGTTCTGGGGCAACGACAGGACACTCTCGAACTCCCGGATCGCCGCATCGTAGTCGTTCTTCTCGTCCAGATAGAGCTGGGCGAGCCGGTGGTGGGCTTCCGAGTAGTCCGGGTGCTTCGGATCCGTGCTGCCGTAGGCCTGGATGGCGCCGTTGATGTCGCCCTTCTGGGCCGCGCGCTCCCCGAGCTTGAGATAGTCCTTGTGCAGCGCGATCTTTCGGTCGCCCGTGCGGTCCTCGACCTTCTTGTCGAACTCGACGACCTCCTCCCAGTCGCGATAGTCCTCGCCGACCGCGAGCTTCACGGTATGGAACCCGAGGCCGACCGGCTTGCCTTCCAGGATGGGGGTCTTGCCGAGCTGATCACCGTCGACGAAGACGGCCGCGCTGGACGGATCGGAGTCCACCCGGAACGAGGCGTTGTTGACGGCCAGCACGAACTCGCGCTGGTCGCCGCTCTTCTCGACCTTGATCTTCTCGTTCACCGCCTGGTACCCGTGACGGTAGAGCAGGAGAGCGTAGCTCTTGCCCAGGCGTAGCGGCACTTCGGCCTTGCCGTCGTTGCCGGTCGAGCCGACCCATTCGTTGTTGAGATAGACGTTCACGCGGGGCAGCGGCGCGACGTCCGGGGCGAGTCCACCCTTCGCCGACAGCCGCACGTGGCTCCGGCCCCGTTCCTCTTCGCCCTCGCGATACACGCGGCGGACGACCCGGTCGCCGACCTTGACCCCTTCGCCCTTCT
>Ga0099791_10000243_pt1 | contig 19219 bp, 17 predicted proteins | sample Rivendell_Oct201_7_FD_77318 | JGI IMG/M metagenome (GOLD analysis project Ga0099791, IMG submission 77318) | Vadose zone soil and rhizosphere microbial communities from the Eel River Critical Zone Observatory, Northern California to study diel... | ecosystem: Environmental > Terrestrial > Soil... | reverse complement strand
TGATCGGCGCGCTATGGATCGTTGCCGCCATGCTGGTGCTGGAAATCTGGGGCGTCAGCGTCGGCGGACTTTGGACTGTCCTGGTCAGCGCCGCGACCATCATCGGGGTTGGGTTCCTGGCGACCTGGACGATGATCAGCAATATAACGGCGAGCTTTTTTATCGCCTTCTGGCGCCCCTTCCGTCTTGGCGACACGATAGAGATGCTACCGGAGAATCTCAGCGGGCGGGTGATCGACATTAATCTCATGTTCATCGTCGTCCGCGAGAACGGCGGCGCGGTCATTCAAATTCCAAACAATCTCTTCTTTCAAAAGATGTTCAGGGTGAGCGGCAACAGCAACAAGACTCTGTTTGAGGAATATGAATCCCGTACTGACCGTGTTGACCAGGCTCGGTTGGACCCGGGCCGTTAGACCAGGGACTGGTTAGGTTTGAGTACCCGCGCTCTCTCCGGGTGGTCGCCGGGCTTGTCCCGGCCACCACGATTGCTCTTGCTCAGTGCCTGAATACTCGGGGTCGCCGTGACAAGCCCGGCGACGACACCGGTGATCAGTCCAGCGGCTCCAGCTTCACGATCGCGGCGCCGTGGTTGTTGCCGAACCACACCGTAACCGGCGTCGTCTCGTTATCGATGTAGAGGTTGCGGATATTGGTGTTCGCCGGCAGCGGATATTCCGCCATGTCGCCGGTTTTGGTGTTGATCCGCGCAATGCGGTCCGAGGCCATGCCGCCGGTCCACAGGTCGCCGTTCTTGTCGATCTTGGCCTGGTAGGGCAGCGACCATTTGGTCGGCACCGTCCATTCCTGGATGCGGTTGGTCTTGGTGTCGAGCATCGCCACGTTGTCGACCGCGTACTCGGCGAACCACAGGCGGCCTTCGTTGTCCATCTCGCCGCGGCGCGGCCGCGAGCGGTCGGTCGGGGTTTGGATGAAGGTGTATTCGCCGGTCTTGGCGTCGATGCGGCCGATGGCGCGGTCGCTGAAGTCGGCGATATAGAGATTGTTCTGCGCATCCGGGAAAATCTCATAGATCGAGTGCGGGCGTCCGGCGAGGAGCGAATCCGGTTTGATGTCCGCATACGGCTTGAGGTTCTCGAACTTGCCGCTCTTGAGATCGACCCGGTATACCGATGTCGAGGCGACGTCCTGGATCCACAGCTTGCCGTCGACGTGGGAGGATTGCGGCGCCACGAAGGCCTGCTGCGAGCTTTCGCGATTGAACTTCGCCGCCACCGGCAACATGGTGAACGACTTCGTCGCCTTGTCGAACTTCGCCCCGCCGGCCTGATACATCAGCGACACCCAGAAATTGCCGTCGTGGTCGTGATAGAGGCTGAGTGCGCCCTTGGCGGCCTTCTCCTTCAGGATCGGGATCGGATACGAAGTGACTTGCCCGGTCCTGGGATCGAGGCGGCCGAGCTGCGGATCGCCGAAATAGGTGAAATAGATGCCGCCGTCCGGATCCCCCATCACGTCGTGGGGCTGATCGGTCTGTTTCGCCAGCTTGTACGTGGTGACGATGGCGCGGGTGCCTTTGCCGGAAACGCGCTTGAGCGTCTTGAGCTCATACGGGAAGGTCTCCGACGCGCTCAAGTTCACCGAGGCCAGATATTCGGCGAGGCGCTGCAGGCGTTCGGGCTGCTGCACCAAGAGCCCCGTTGATTCGCCGGTTCGCATTTGCGGCGCGAGAGGTGTCGTGTTCTGGGCGTAGCGCAGCATGCGCGGGATGATCGCCACCCACTCCTCGGCCGTGTGACTGGAGCGAGCGATGCGCTCCAGCGTGTGACAGCTCATGCAATCGGCCACGAGGCGCTTCTCCGCATCCGTGCCGGGCCAGCTTGCGAGCCATTCGGCGCTGGTGAGCTGGCCGACGAGATTGCGGGTCTTCTTGAGCTTGATGTCGGCCGTCACGGTCTGCTCGGCCGCGACGTTTGCGGTCGGCTTGCCGTCGAGGTCATAACCGACCGCCCGGATGGTCAACGCATACGTCCCCGGAACGAGGCGGTCGGCCGGGAAGCTGTAGCGGCCCTTGTCGTCCGTTACCACCGTAACCGAGATGGTGGATTTGTCCCGCGTCGCCGTCACGGTGACGCCGCCCATCGGCCCTTCCTCGGTCGAGCGCACTTCGCCCGTGAGAGCCGACGCGCTCTGAGCCCGCGATACGCTGTGGAAGGCGACCGCGGAGATTCCGGCCAACAGAATGGCGGCGAAACGCTTCATGCGCATGGTGCTCTCTCCCGTGCGGACCCGCGCAATGGCGGCGGGCCGCGATATGGCGGCTTATCGCGAAATTGTTCCGAAAGAGCGTAGGGTCACGGTTTCTCGCGGTCAAGCGCTGCGCACCTCGTCGGGATGAGGTAGAGTGGTTGAAAAGGCCCAATGCGGGCGGGAGGAGCGCATGACTTCGCAGCAAGAGAATTCGCAAATCGAAAGCTCCATCGATCGACGGCTGTTTCTCGGCGCGGCCGGCGCGCTGACGCTGGCGGCGCAACCGGCGCTCGCACAAGGGGCGCAAACCGAGGCAAAGGCCGAAGCCAAGCCCGCGGACGCAGCGAAACGGCTCAGCGACACCATCGCGGACTTCGTCGTCGGCTTCGACGCGACGACTTTGCCGCCGCTCGCGGTCGAGCGGGTGCGGCTCGCCTTCATTGACACGTTCGCCGTGATGCTGGCCGGCAGCCGCGAGGAGGGGACCGGCATCGTCTGCGAAATGGTACAGCAGGAGGGAGCGGTCCCGAGGGTGTCGGTGGTCGGCCAGTCGTTCCGGACGTCGCCGCAGCTTGCGGCACTTGCCAACGGCGTCGCTGCCCACATCATGGACTACGACTTCTCCTCGCTCCTCGGCCAGCCGACCTCGCCGATCATCCCGGCGCTGCTGCCGATCGCGGAAAGCTTACGCGCAACGCCCGCCGAGGTGACGGCGGCATTCATCGTCGGTTTCGAGGTGTGCTTGAAGCTTGCCCGCGCCGCGCCCGAGCAAACCGCGGTCGGCGGCTGGCACGCGGTGTCGAGCATCGGCACCATGGGGGCGGCCATGGCATGCGCGCGCCTTCTCAAGGTGCCGCGCGAGCGCATTGCGGATGTGCTCGGCATCGCGGCGTCGCTGTCGGGCGGGCTGGCGGCTAATTTCGGCACCATGACCAAGCCGCTGCACTCCGGCACCAGCGCTCGCAACGCGATCCTGGCGGCCACGCTTGGCCGCAATGGCTTCACGGCCAGCGCCGCCGCACTGGAGCATCCGGTATCAGGTTATTTCCGCGCTTTCGATCGCGGCATCAAGGTCTCGTTCGAGCCGATTGCGGAGCTCGGCCGGAGCTACGACATCGTCGATCGCGGCTTCAAGCCCAAGCGCTACCCCTGCGGCGGGCTCGGCCACACCGCAATCGATGCGACCCTCGAATTGCGGGGCGAGCTCAATGTCGCGGACATCGCCGCCATCAAGGCGAGCATCACCAAATTCGCCGCCTCCCGCATCGGCTCGGCGTATCCCGCCTCGATCGAGAGCGCGAAATTCAGCATGCCATACGTGGCGGCCTACACCGCGCTTTACGGAGCCCCGATGCTCAAGGCCTTCACCGAGGAGGCAATCCATGACCCGGCCGTGAAGGCGCTGGCCAGCAAAGTTTCCGTCGCGATCGATCCGGAATTCGCCGACATCCTGGAGGAGAGCCCCTCGCGTGTGACCGTCACGCTCAGCGATGGTCGTACCGTTGAGCGCATGCGCTATTACGCCAGCGGCACACCGCAGGCGCCGTTGACGCAGGAACAGGTCGAGGAGAAGTTCTTCTCCTGCGCCGAGCGTGCGGTCGACAAGGCCGCGGCGGTGAAGATCTTTGCGTTCCTCAAGCGGATCGAGCTGGAGCGCTCGTTCGCCGAACTGTGGGGGCTGGTGACGCGGGCGTGATGCCTTAGAAACCGCCTCAGTGCGGCGGCGGGACGATGCGCAGGTAAGGCCGCGGCGCCTTCCAGCCCTGCGGATACATCTTCTTGGCGTCGTCATCGCTCACCGAGCCGGCAATGATGACGTCGTCGCCCTGCTTCCAGTTGGCGGGAGTCGCCACTTTGTGCTGCGCGGTCAACTGCAAGGAATCGACCACGCGCAGCACCTCGTCGAAATTCCGTCCGGTGGTCATTGGATAGACCAGGATCAGCTTGATCTTCTTGTCCGGCCCAATGATGAAGACGTTGCGCACTGTCTGATTGTCGGCTGCGGTGCGCTGAGAGGCGTCGCCCGAGGCGGCTGCAGGCAGCATGTTCCAGGCCTTGGCAATCTTGAGATCGGTGTCACCGATCATCGGATAGTTCGGCGCAAAACCAGTGGTGTCCTCGATGTCGGCAGCCCATTTGGTGTGGTTAGCGACCGGATCGACCGAGAGGCCTATGACCTTGACATTGCGCTTGTCGAATTCCGGTTTGAGGCGCGCCATGGTGCCGAGCTCGGTGGTGCAGACCGGCGTGAAGTCCTTCGGATGGGAGAACAGGATGGCCCACGAATTCCCGACCCAGTCATGAAAGCGAATGTGGCCTTCAGTCGTGTCTGCTGCAAAATCCGGGGCGGCATCGCCAATCTGAAGAGTCATCATCGTCTCCTTCCGCATAATGAATTCGTACACCGGCTTTAGCGTCGAGCGCGCGCGCCGTCGCTTGGGCAAACCGCGCTTGGGCGGCGCTGCGGATCGTGTACGCGCGCGGCCGCAATGCTACCGGGCGTGCCGTCCACTCGATATCCGCTGGTTGCCTGCGCTATCCGGATAGCGCCAAAATCCGTCGCGGCGACAAAGGCCGCTATCCGAAAATTGCAAGAAAATTTCAGCCCTCTCCATTACGATTGTAGCGCCGGAAGGATTCGGCATAATGGCCGTTGAATTTCTTGAGCTGACCTGACGCAATTTCCCTCTCGCCTGTTCCTTTCCGATTCTCTTCGCGATTGCGCAGGCCGCAGAGATTGCCACGGATAAATCGATTCGATACGGCGGGTGCCGAATATTGGGGAATGTGGGCATGCATTTGCATGGAAAACCTCTGCTCGACGACTTTGCCGTGTTCCACAGTCGGGACCGTGATGAGACCCAAGCTTGGCTACGGAAGGTGGACTTTTGCGTCGACTATCCGGCCCGACCGGAAGGGCGGCTCGATGTGCGGTTGAACGGCATTTATCTACCCGGCATGTATCTCGGTTACGCGCAATACGGCTCGACGGTCGTGGTGCGGGCAAGCCCGGCCCGCGACGACTATTGGGTCCAGTTTCCGCTCAGCGGGCATCTGGAGGCGACCGTCGGTCGCGATCTGATCGACTGCAATCCGGATTGCGCCTGGATCGCCTCGCCGACCCGCCAGGACTATTACGCGATGCGGTCGGACGCCGGCAGCGCCCGCATCCATCTATGCCTGAACAAGTCGGCGATTTCCCATCAACTCGAAGCGCTGCTTGATCAACCGCTGTGTGCGCCTCTCGAGTTCGCTCCCGCAATGGATCTTACCACCGGCTTCGGCAACAGCCTGGCACGACTCATCCTGATGGTGGCGACCGATCTGGATCGGGCCGGTTCGATTTATCTCGCCCCGGCCGCGATGGTGGCTTTGGAGCAATTTGTGTTCACGGTCCTTCTGATGTCGCATCCGCATAATTACAGCACGGCATTACGGCGCCGTGAGAAGCCGATCGCTCCCCGCGACGTCAAGCGCGCCATCGACTATGTGCACGGGCACCTCGACGCGCCCATCAGGCTTGCCGACATTGTGCGGGCGGCCGGCGTTCCGGGACGGACCCTGTTCAAGCATTTCAACGATTGCCGCGGCATCTCGCCGATGCGGTACCTGCGCAACGCCCGCCTCGACAAGGTCCGCGAAACGCTTCGTAGCGCGCCGCAGGCCCGTGTCACCGACATCGCAATGCAATGGGGCTTCACCCATATGGGACGTTTTTCTGTCGAATACCGTCGGCGATTCAGCGAAAGTCCCTCGGAAATGCTGTCCCGCGGTGCGCGGTCGCCATCGTATTCGTCGAACCGTGCGTCACCGTCATTTTCTGATTTTCGGGCGGCATGGTGGAAGGCACGGTGCTCCGGCTGAATCTTGTCTCGGATTTGGAGCGGTTGAATGGCGCTCCGTTGAGCGGCGCCCTTAAATGTAGCAGCTCGCCGCTCTGGTGTTTTGCGGAACGGCGCGTAGGATGGGTTGAGCAACGCGAAACCCATCATGGCCTGTCCGCATGGCTTCGATGGGTTTCGCTTCGCTCAACCCATCCTACGTGTGTCCCAGCCAGGACACCGCGCCCATGAGTTCAACAGGGAGGACTGTCATGCGTAATACAGATCGCGTGAAATTGCTGTGCGGGATCGCCGTCGCGGCGATCGCGATGTCGGTTGTGCCGACCTATGCTCAGGATGCCAACTCCGCCCCCAATGCTTACCGCCTCGATGAAGGCTGGGCCAAACAGCCCATGGGGCGCGGCAACGGCTCCACCATCGGGCTCAACGTCGATCGCGACGGCAAGAGCATGTGGATCTACGACCGCTGCGGCGGCAACAGCTGCGAGGGCTCCAAGATTGCGCCGCTCAACAAGTACGATGCGTCCGGGCGCGTGGTGGCGAGCCTCGGCGCCGGGATGACGAACTTCCCGCATGGCCTGTTCGTCGATAAGGACGGCAACATCTGGATCACCGACGGGCGCGCCGACAGGAACAAGAAGACGGGCCACACGGTCATGAAGCTCTCGCCTGACGGCAAGATGCTCATGACACTCGGCACGCCGGGCGAGGCCGGCGACGATGCTGCCCATTTCAACGCGCCCTCCGACGTGGTTGTCGCCCCGAACGGCGATATTTTCGTCGCCGACGGGCACGGCGACAAGACCAACGCCCGCATCGTCAAATTCTCCAGCGACGGCAAGTTCATCAAGGCGTGGGGCAAGGAAGGCAAGGGACCGGGCGAATTCGATGTGCCGCACGGGCTCGCGTTCGATTCTGCCGGGCGCCTGTTCGTCGCCGACCGCGCCAATAGCCGCCTCCAAATCTTCGACCAGGATGGCAAGTTCCTCGCCGAGTGGAAGCAGTTCGGCCGGCCGAGCGGGGTCTGGATCGACAAGAACGACGCCATCTACGTCGCCGACTCGCAGTCGACCGACAAGACCAATCCGGGCTTCAAGCAGGGCATCCGTGTCGGCAGCGCCAAGGACGGCAAGGTCACTGGGTTCATCGAGGAAACCAAATACCCCGGCGCCCTCGAAGGCGTCGGCGTGGACGACGACGGCAACATCTATGCGGGCTATACGGGCGCTCAGAGGCTGGAGAAATTCGGGAAGAAACTGACGCAATAACACCAACGGGCGTCTGCGACGCCTAGAACGCGTCCCGCTGACATTCATGCAGCGTCATTGCCGGGCCTGACCGGCAATCCCTCCCTACCCTCCCCCGCATGCGGGGGAGGGTAGGGAGGGGATGGACCCGCGGGTCAAGCCCGCGGGTGACGCCAGCGGCAACTCATTGCGTGTCCAAAAACTCCAGCGTCGCGGTCTCCTGAAGCGTCGCCTGCGGGGTGCGGAACCGAGCGGCATTCGCCCGCTCTTCCGTGGTCGCGTGACGCGACTGCAGACAGGCGCCGAGCTCCCGGGCCCGCGCGATGATGCGGCGACCGAACGGGAGTTGCGTCGCCTCCATCCGCTTGAGTGCCGCCGCGATATCGCCGGCGCCCTCCAGCGCCCGCATCAATGCAAGTGCGTCCTGGGCAGCCTTGACGACGCCGGCGCCCACATGGGGGCGCGCCACGAAGGCCGCGTCGCCGATGAGGGCAACGCGACCGAAAGCCATGCGGGGCGATGCGATATCGTATATGGCCTGCAGGATGGGTCGATCGATGAGCCGGATCAGGTCGCGGAACTGCGGCGCCAGCACGGCCGCGGCGGCCTCGCGCATGTGGGCGATGACGGCGCGAGAAATCAACGGCGGCGGGATTGAAACCGTGTGGAGGGTCCCGGCTTCGTCGGTCAACAGCCGCTGCAGCTCGATGTTATCGGCCGGCCGATACCAGACCAGATTGTAGCGGCGGCGGCCGCGGCGCAGGTCATTGTTCGGCCCTGCCACCGGATAGCCGAGCATCTGCTCGCCGGGCGGCAGGCAGAATGCCATATGGTCAAACATCTCAGCGTGCACGTCGGGTGCGATGGTGTGCTCCGGAACCAGAGCCCGCCAGGCCGCGTAGCCGACATAGATCGGGGTCGCATCGGGAAGAAGTTGTGCGCGCACCGTAGAGCGCAATCCGTCGGCGCCGATCAGGAGGTCTCCCTCGGTGGCAGAACCATCGGCGAACCGCGCCGCGACGCCACCGGAACGCTCCTCGACCGCCACCAGCTCCTTGCCGCGATGATAGTGTGCCGCCGGAAATGCGCGGCGCAGCATGTCGTAGAGCCGGTCCCAGGCCGTGAGGGTCTGCCGATAGGGATATTCCCATCCCAGCCGGCCGTCGCGGTCGAAAAAGCGCCGCGTCCGCACCTCGATGCCGAGCCCCTTTCGCCACGCGATCCCGGCGGCATCGAGCGCCTCCCCTAACAGGTCGTGGGTGACGATGCCGGCGCCCCGCCCGGCGAGCTCGGCATCGGCGCGCTCATAGATGTCGACGGCGAATTGCCGGCGCAGAAGCAATCCGGCAAAAAGGCCTGCAAGCGATCCACCTATTACGATCGCGCGGCCGGCAGGACGCATCTAAAAGGCTCCGCGACGGCGACGACATCCGATCGGCGCTCTTGGTTTACGGCTGCGGGCAAGGTATCAAACGACACCGGGCCTTCGCCACAACGGGAGCAACGGAGGAATCCATGGCCTTGACCATGTCCGACAAAGAGGCGGCGCGGCAGGACCGCAGCGAATGGCCGGCCGCGCTGCAGGAGGAGTTCGCCCGCGAAGCGCGTAGCCCCAATGGCTGCGTGGGGAGCGAGCTGGTTTCGGAAACCGGCAAGGTCCGGGTATGGACCATCAGGCTCAAGCCCGGACAGCGGTTCGGCTTTCATCGACACGTGCTCAATTATTTCTGGACCGCCATCACACCGTGCCGTGGCCGCCAGCACCTGATGGACGGCACCACGGTCGAATATACGTACGCGCCCGGCGAGACCCGGCACGAGAGCTATGGGCCCGGCGAATTCAAGGTGCATGATCTCGAGAATATCGGCGACGGCGACATGGTGTTCATGACGGTCGAGTTTCTGGAAAGCGTGAATCGGCCGTTGCTGATCCCGGGAGAGGTCCGCCGCGCTGCCGCATGAGGGGCAGGCCGACCGCGCGCGTCGTTCGCGGTCGGCCCGCATAGGCGCGGCAGATTGTGCGCTGCACCGGCGATGCAGCGCGCAAGTATAAATCGGGGGGTGAATGAACGCGTATACTTGGCGTGCCCTGCTACTCGCCGCCGTGATGGCGGTGCCGCTGCTGGCGGTTTTACGGGACGCGTACCAGTGCGTGTATTTTTCGCCCTATGACCTGCTGCTGAATGCAGCAATGGCCGGGGCGCTGCTTGGCGGTTTCTATACGGCGGTGACAGTCGGAGTTTCGATTTCGTTCGGCATTCTCGACATCGTCAATATTGCCCACCCGGCCTTTATCATCCTGGGCTCCTACATCACCTATTTCGTCACTACGCGATTCGGCCTTGACCCGATCGTCGCAAGCATCATCGCGCTGCCGGCCTTCTACGCGCTCGGAGCCGCAATCTACCAACTCTACTACTTGTCATTCGAGAAGCGTGGCCAGGATTCGCTGCGCGGCCTCGCGTTCTTTTTTGGTATCCTGTTCATCACCGAGGTGGGGCTGGTCCTGGTGTTCGGGGTCGACTACCGCTACGTCCAGGCTGGCTACATCGACACGAGCTGGCATCTCGGCGTCGTTGATCTACCATTGCGTATGCTGGTGCCATGCTTGGTGTCATTGCTCATGCTTGCGGTTCTGCAGCTGTTCCTGTCGCGAACCTTCACCGGGCGCGCCATCATGGCGGTGGCCCAGGACCAGCTCGCGCTGCAATTGATGGCGGCCGATCCGGTCAGGATTAAACGCATCGCCTTTGCGATCTCCATTGCGACCGCGTCTATGGCCGGTGCTTTCCTGATCGTCATCCAGCCGGTCGAGCCGTCGATCGGTCGCGAATATATCGGCCGCGTCTTCGCGATCTGCGTGCTCGGCGGGCTCGGCAGCTTGCCCGGAACACTAATCGCGGCGATGTTGCTTGGCATCGTCGAGAGCTTCACCGCGACCTGCATCGGTCCATCCTGGGCGCCCGCGGTCTCGTTCGGGCTCCTGCTGCTGACCCTGGCGTTCCGGCCCGCCGGGCTGCTGGGGCGATAGAATGGCAGGCCGGCTATGAACTCCGCGATCCGTTCCGGCACCTTCGTCCTCGCGTGCGCGGTGGTCGCCGCCATCGTGTTCGCGGGCGCCCGGGCGGCTGGCAACGACTATGTATTCTTCGCCGGCTACACGGTGTTGCAGTTCATCGTGCTGGCGACCGCCTGGAACATTCTCGGCGGCTATACGGGCTACGTGAACTTCGGCAGCGCGGCGTTCTTCGCGCTCGGCGCCTATGCGACGGTATTTTTCCACAAGTTCTACCCACTGCCTGTGCCGGTGCTCCTGATCATCAGCGCCATGGTGTCGGGTCTGGTGGGACTCGGCATGGGCTATCTGACGTTGCGGCTTCGCGGTGCGTTCTTCGCCATTGCGACCCTCGCGCTCGCCGTGGTGCTGCAGACCCTCGTCGTCAACTGGAACTACGTGGGCGGCGCGCGGGGCGCCTATGTGATCCGCCCGGCCGAGGTCGCGGGGCTTTCGCTGCCCTATATTCAATACCTGTTCCTGATCATGCTGGCGCTGGCCGTGTTGGCCATTGCGACGGCGCGGATCATCGAGCGCTCCAAGCTCGGCTACGGCTTCGCAGCGATCCGGGACGACGAGATGGCCGCCGAGGCGTCAGGGGTGCCGACGCTCCGGCTCAAACTTATCGCCACCACGCTGTCGGGCGCTCTGATGGGCATGGCTGGAGCGCCATTTCCCTATTACATCGGCTATCTGCAGCCCTCCTCCGCCTTCGCGCTTGAATACGCCGTAAACTCGATCGCCATGCCGATGATCGGCGGCACCACCAGCTGGGTCGGCCCGCTGGTCGGCGCGCTTTTGCTCGGCACGCTGCAGCAGGTCACGACCGTGACGATCTCCTCGGCGGTCAACCTCCTTATCGTCGGCGTCCTCTTGGTGGGGTTCGTGATCATTGCGCCGAACGGCCTCACCGGGCTGTGGCGGCGCTTGTTTTCGAAGCAATAGACCATGACGACACAGCTTCTCGAAGTGGAAAGGCTCTCCAAGCGGTTCGGCGGCTTCGTCGCGCTCGACGAGATCGATCTTTCCGTGGCGGCCGGTGAGCGCGTCGGCCTGATCGGCCCCAATGGTTCCGGCAAGAGCACGCTCGTGAACTGCCTGTGCGGCACCCTCGTCAACGAGGCAGGTCAGGTGCGGTTCGAAGGGCGCGACCTCGCGAGGCAGAGCGCCCATCAACGCACCCGGCTCGGGATGGCGCGCAGCTTCCAGCTGCCACGCCCCTTCGCCAGCATGACGATCGCCGACAATCTCAAAGTGCCGCTGCTCTACACCGTCAATGCGCGCCGCCAGCCGCTTGCCGAATCCGAAATCGGAACGCGCTGCGAGGAGCTTCTGACCCTCGTGGGCCTCGCCGACCACGCGCGATACTTGCCGCGCGATCTCACCCAGGTGGACATGCGCAAGCTGGAACTCGCCCGCGCCATGGCGACGGAACCCAAGCTCCTGATCGCCGACGAGGCGATGGCGGGGCTCTCCAATTCCGAAGTCAACGATATCGTGGCGCTGCTGATCCGGCTCAACGAACGCGGCGTCACGGTGATCCTCATCGAACACATCATGCGTGCCGTGATGAGCTTCTCTCAACGTCTCGTCGTGCTGGTCTCCGGCAAGAAAATCGCCGACGGCCGCCCCGACGATGTGATCCGCGATGGCGAAGTCGAGAGGGCGTATCTTGGTCAATAGCCTCACCATCACGGGCGTCCATGCCGGCTACGGCGCCGTTCGTGTGCTGGAGGACGTTTCCATTCACGTGGGCAGCGGCGAGACCGTGGTGCTGCTCGGCACCAACGGCAACGGCAAGAGCACGCTCATGAAGACCATCATGGGCATCGTGCGCCCGAGCGCCGGCACGATCACGGCCGAGATCGAGGGCAGGTGCCACGATCTGATCGGCCGCGCCACCGAGGAGATCGTCGATCTCGGCATCGCGTTGGTGCCCGAGGGCCGCCGGCTGTTCCCGCGCCTGACGGTTGAGGAAAATCTCCTGCTGGGTGCGTTCCGGCCCAAGGCCCGCGGCCAGATCAAGGCCAACATGGATTTCTGCTTTTCGGCTTTTCCCCGCTTGGCCGAACGCCGGCGCCAGCTCGCCGGCTCCATGAGCGGCGGCGAGCAGCAGATGCTCGCCCTCGGCCGTGCCCTGATGCTGGCGCCGCGCATCCTCCTGATCGACGAACCCTCGGTCGGCCTCGCCCCGGTTCTGGTCAGCCGCACCATCGACGCCATCCGCGAACTCAAGCAGCAATACCAGCTCACGGTGCTGATGGCGGAACAGAACTTCCCCCAAGCCCTGCGCATCGCCGACCGCGGCTACGTCATCGTCCACGGCCAGATCGCGTTCGAGGGCAAGTCCGCCGACGAACTCAACAACAATGACCTGATCCGCAAGTTTTATCTGGGGTTGTGAGGCCAGCTGGCAGTCCAGTAGCCCGGATTGAGGGACCGCAACTTTGCGGTCCCTCAATCCGGGATCGGCGTTTCGACTGGCGAGGCCGCTCCCGGATTGCGCGGAGTTTATCATCGTCCGTCCCGACGGCAGGCTCCGCCCGGACCCGGTGGCTCCATCCGGGCTACAGGCGTCTTCCGCCGATTACTTGGCCTTTTCGTACGGATAGACCACGTCGCCGGACTTGTATTCGGCAGGCGTTACCACGGTCTGAGTGTTCATCGCGCGGAACTGCTCGACGTCGTTGCCTTTGACGCCGTGGAACTGGACCTGCAGTACCCGCCCTTGGGCCCATTCGCCGTCCTTGCCGAATTTGACGTCGCCCACGACGGTCTTGAAGGTGTTGGCGCGGATGTAGTCGGCGAGCTTCTTGTCCTCGATGCTCTTTGTTCCCTCGATGGCCTGCGCCAGCACCTGGAGCTGCGCGTAGCCCCACGGCGCCATGTAGTAGCCGAGCGCGTCGACGCCCTCTGCCTGGGCCCGCGCCTGGTACTTCTTGATCAAATCTTCGACGCCGGGAAACTGCATGTTCGTCACCGGCAGCCACATGTCATAATTGACGAAGCCATTGAGCATCGGGCCGAGTTGCATCTTAAGCGCCGTCGCTTGCAGACCCACCATGGCGCCGCCAATCTGCTTCGGCTTGAAGCCGATTTCGTTGACGGCCCTCACCATGCCGACCGAATCAGGCGGGTAAGAGCAGATCACTACGATGTCTGGATTGGTAGCTGCGATCGCCCGCACGATCGGGGCGAAATCGGTGGTCGAGGGTGGATAGGTCCGATCGTACACTATCTTGAGGCCGGCGGCCTTCGCATTGTCGCGGGCACCGTCAGAAGAATTGCGGGAGAATTCCTGGTCGGCCGCCACGATCGCGACCGTCTGCGGCTTTGGATTCTGCGCCATCGCGGTTTCGAAGAAGCCCTTGGTGAAGGCCGGCTTCGGATCGGGTCCCATCGGGATCATGGCGAAGTAGTTCGGGTATTTGAACTCGTCGTTCACCGCTAACCCGAACAGGCCGATGAACATCTTGTTCTTCGACATTACCACCGGCATCGCAGGTGCGACCTGCGCGGTTGCATAGGGCCCAACGACGAGATCGACCTTATCGATGTCGATAAGCTTGGTGTAGATGCCCGGCACCGTCGAAGGGTTGCTCTGGTCGTCGTAGTAGACGAGCTTGACGGGTCGGCCTAGCAATCCGCCCTTGGCATTGACGTCCTCTTCCCAGATCTTCTGGGCGAGGAGCGCGGATTTGCCGTTGGCCGCGAGGCCTCCCGTCATCGCCATGCTGAAGCCGATCTTGATCGGTGCGCCCGATTGTGCCGCCGCGCCGCTGGCGAGACCCGCCAACGCCGTTACGACGGCCATGGCCGCAAGAGCGGATTTGAGCTTAGAGAGCATGTCGTCTCCTCCCGTTGAACTTGTTCGCAATGGCGTCGTGTTGACGCCATCTTAGGGCCATTCGAAAGCCGCGCGCCAGAGGCGCCTTAGGGCTAATCGCCGCCCCTTCCTCATCCTCCCCCGCTTGCATGGGACGGTAGCGTGGCGTCGCCGCCTTCCACCACGATGGTCTCGACTTCTCCCGCGCCATTGCGACGGAACGCCGCGGCTTCTTCATACTCGGGCGATTCGAAGCACGCGACCCCCTGCTCGAAGGTGTCGAATTCCACCACCACAAAGCGATGAAATTTCTCCGGACCTTCCATGATCTGGAAGCGCCCGCCGCGGGCAAGCACGCGGCCGCCGTATTTGGCGAAGATGGCCGGGATGCGGTCGGTGTACTTTTTGTACGCGGCCGGATCGATGACGCGCGAACGTGCAACCCAATAGGCGGGCATGTACCTCCCCATACATCCAAATCGTGCTGCCCAACTGGACTTAACAGCGGCGATGGACGAAGTTTATGCGGATCGAGCCCGTTCGGCAAAATTCGAAAAGCGGATTTTGTGTTAATGACAGGCTCAACGCAAACGAGCGATCGAAATCCTAAAGGAGACATGCCATGCCGCTTCAACATCTGCAGCACTTTCTGATCCAGACCGAGGATCTCGAAAAGACCAAGGACTGGTACGTGGATGTGCTCGGCATGCGGGTCGGGCCGCATCCGGATTTCAGGTTTCCGGTGTATTGGCTCTATCTCGGCGACGACGACGTGCTGCACATCACCCAGGGTGGCGCCAAAGTTTCGGAAAACCGCATGAAGTATCTTGGCCAGCAGTCGACAGCCAGCACCGGGTCGGGAGTGGTCGACCACGTGGCGTTTCGCGCCACCGGCCTCCTCGATTTGATCGATGATCTCAAGCGGAAGGGCATCGATTTCAAGGAACGCCGCGTCAACAGCCAGGGCCTCTACCAGCTGTTCCTGCTCGACCCCAACGGCGTCAAGATCGAGCTCAATTTCCAAGCGGCCGAAGCCAACGGCCGCGAACCGGAACTGATGGCGACGGCGCTGCAGTCGTAGCCGCGACTGGGGAGGTTCAAATGGATAGACGCAGCTTCGTCACAGGCTCGACGGCCGTAACCGCCGCGACGCTGCTCCCGGGCGGGGCCTTCGCGCAGGACGTCGCCAACTATCCCTCCCGCACCATCACATTCATCAATCCGTTTCCGCCGGGCGGCGCCGCCGATGTGGTGGGACGGCCGTTTGCAGCGGTGCTGGAACCGATCATCAAGCAGCCGGCCGTGATCGACACCAAAGCGGGCGCCGCGGGGGCGGTCGGCGCGCAGGTCGCCGCCAACGCCAAGCCGGACGGCTATACGCTGTTGTTGCACATCGTTTCCATCTCGGGGTTTTCGGAGGTCGACAGGCTGTTCGGCCGGCAGCCGAAATTTACCCGCGCGGATTTCATTCCGATCGCGCGGTTCATCGCCGACCCGTGCGTTCTGATCGTCAACGACCAGACGCCCTACCGCACATTCAAGGAATTCGCCGACGACGCCATGAAGCGGCCGAACGAGATCATCTTCTCATCGTCGGGCCTCTATGGTGCGCTTCATCTGCCCATGGCGCTCTACTTGAAAGCGGCAGGAATCAAGCTGCGGCATCTCCCGACCAATGGCGGCGGCCCGGCGCTCACCGCGCTGATCGGCAATAATTCTCAGGTGCTCGTGTCCTCGATCGCCGCCTCCCTGGGCCAGATCAAGGGCGGCAAGGCACGTGCGCTTGCTTCATTCGGCGCCCAGCGTTCGCGCGTACTGCCGGACGTGCCGACCATGAAGGAGCTGGGCCACGATATCGAGTTTTATCTGTGGGTCGGCCTGTTTGCGCCCAAAGGAACGCCGGAGCCGATCGTAAACAAGATCCGCGACTTCACGCGGGCGGCCGTCATGACTCCCAAGTTCAAGGAGCTGATGGCGAATATCGGTCAGGACGTCGACTATCTCGATCAGGCCGAGTTCCGCGCCTTCTGGGATGCCGATGCCAAGCGCGTCGAAGACGCGGTGCGGTCGATCGGACGGGTGGAGGGGTAGATGTCAGATGACAGACGACAGAGGACGGATGACAGAGGACGGGGTAGAAGATAATGATGGTCCGCGCGAGCGGCGGTCCTCTGATCTCCGTCCTCTGTCATCCGTCATCTGACATCTGCTAGACCATGACCCTGCGCACTGACCACGTGGCCGGGGGCGCTGCCATCGCGGCGGCGCTTGCCGTATTGGCGGTGAGCGGCGATCTGCCGTTCGGCACGTTGGCGTTTCCGGGCGCCGGTATGATGCCGAAGCTCGTCTGTGCCCTGATGATTCTGTTCGGCGCCACCCTGGTCGCGCGCGGCGGGGCGAGTGCGCCGTTTTCCGACATCGGCTGGAGTGACCTGCCCCATGCGGTCCGGGTCCTCGCCGTCACGGCGGCCGCGGTCGCGCTTTACACCACGCTCGGCTTCATCATCGCCATGTCGCTCATGCTGTTCGCCCTGATTGCATTCGAGGGCCGCAACCCGCTCGCAGCCGTCGTGTACAGTGTCGGCGTCAGTCTGCTCACTTATGGGCTTTTCACCCTGGTGCTCAAATCGCCGCTCGAGCAGGGCATATTGGGATTCTGAGCCTTGGAAACCGTCGACAGCCTGATGCTCGGATTTTCCGTCGCGTTGCGACCGGACGTGCTGTGGTACGGCTTTCTCGGCTGCCTGGTCGGCACGCTGGTCGGCGTATTGCCGGGCATCGGCCCGTTGTCGGGTATCAGCATTCTGCTGCCGATCACGTTCGGGCTCGACGCCACTAAGGCGATCGTGATGCTGGCGGGCATCTATTACGGCTCCCAGTATGGCGGCTCGACCACCTCGATCCTGATGCGGATTCCGGGCGAGGCGTCCTCGGTCATGACCTGTATCGACGGCTACGCGATGGCGCGCAACGGCCGCGCCGGCGCCGCGTTGTGCATCGCGGCCGTCGGCTCCTGGATCGCCGGCACCTTCGGGGTGGTGGTGCTGACCGCAATCGCACCGCCGCTCGCCGCCTTCGCGCTGCGCTTCGGCCCGCCCGAATACACCGCGCTTCTGGTCCTGGGCCTGATCTTTCTCGCCTACATGTCGTCGACCTCGTTGCCGCGCACCCTGTTGATGGCCGCGATCGGACTGCTGCTCGGCACCATCGGGATCGACAATCTCACCGGCCACTTCCGCTATTCCTTTGATATCGTGGAGCTTGGCGACGGCATCGGCATCGTGCCGGTCGCCGTCGGGTTGTTCGGGCTCGGGGAAATCCTCTCGACGCCGAGCGCCACTGTGGTCGGCCAAGTGATGGCCCCGAAGCTGCGTGAGCTGTTGCCGAACCGCAAGGAGTGGCGGCAATCGGGATGGCCGATCGCGCGCGGCAGCGTGCTCGGCTTCCTGATCGGCCTGACGCCAGGCTCGGCGCACATCATCTCGAGCTTTCTCTCCTACGCTGTGGAGCGCAAGCTTTCCAAGCATCCGGAGGAATTCGGTCACGGCGCGGTGGCGGGCGTTGCCGGGCCGGAATCCGCCAACAACGCCGCCTCGACTGGCGCGTTTGTGCCGATGCTGGCGCTAGGTCTGCCGACCGGGCCGGTGACGGCAGTGCTGATGGCAGCGCTGATCATCCACGGCGTGCAGCCGGGCCCCCAACTCGTCAACGAGCATCCTGATGTGTTCTGGGGCTTCGTCGCCTCCATGTATGTGGGCAACGTGCTGCTGCTTCTGCTCAACCTGCCGCTGGTCGGCCTGTTTGTGAACGTGCTGCGGATTCCCTACAGCTACCTCTATCCGCTGGTGATCATGTTCTGCGTGATCGGCGTCTACACGGTGAACAACTCGATCGTTGACGTATGGATCATGCTGATCATGGGCGTGCTCGGTTATTTCCTGCGCAAGCTCGGCCTTGATCCGGCGCCGCTGGTGCTGGGCCTCGTGATCTCGCCCACCTTCGAGCTGAGCCTGCGACAGTCGCTCATCATGTCGAACGGTTATTGGACGATCTTCTTCACGCGCCCGATTGCGCTCGCGCTATTCCTGACCGCGGCACTGCTGTTGTCGCTGTCGCTCTTTGCCCTGACCCGCAAACACGCCGATTGGCGGACTAAGCTTGCGGAGGCCGAAGCCGGTGAAGGCGCACAATAGACCCCGACCTCGCCCAGCCGTCTTCTTGCCAAGGATGCTGCCACGCATATCCGATTTCTGTGTCAGACTTGCTGCCCTCTTTCCGCGGTGGGCGAATTAAGGCGATTGCCGCGTGTATCACGATTCCGGCCAGATAACCGAGTTGAACGGCGGTCACAACCGCTACCGTCGTCAAGACGATTGACCAGAAGCTGTCGGCGCGGGCAACGCCGACCATTATTGTAAATATCATGGCAAACAGAACGGTGGGCACAAGGATCAAAATCTTGTATCGCAGACCGAGCACAATGCCTACCAGGACACCGATAATCGCTAGTTCAAATGCCATCATCCCCTGCACGCAAAGATCGTACGCAAAATCGTCTGGCCACGGCGCTACTCACCGCCATTCGCTGGGATACCAGATTTTCATGAAAACGAGCGTGCGCTAGCAAACACTAAAACGACGATTCTACAAAGGCTCCCGCCACGCTATCGCGGATAGAACCTCTCACCAGCGCCGATTACCGCCGTCGGCCTCATTCGAACCTGAGGAACGCTGTTACTACGTGCGCCCGATCTGAGAATTGAACTGCGGATTGCGGCCCCCGAGGATGGCGCCCCAAATCGATCCGACGGCCGCGCGGATCATAAGTCCGGCCAGATAGCCGAATTGAACGGCTACCCCGAGTATCGCCATTGTCAAGAGGATTGACCACAGGCGGTCGCCGTGCGCAATTCCGCCCATCACTGCGAACATCATGGTCAAGGTAACCGCGGGCACAAGGGCGAAAACCTTGTATCGCAGTCCGAGCGCAATGCCTGCCAGCACGCTGATAATTGCTAACTCAAGTGTCATTGCACTC
>Ga0099791_10000241_pt1 | contig 19286 bp, 24 predicted proteins | sample Rivendell_Oct201_7_FD_77318 | JGI IMG/M metagenome (GOLD analysis project Ga0099791, IMG submission 77318) | Vadose zone soil and rhizosphere microbial communities from the Eel River Critical Zone Observatory, Northern California to study diel... | ecosystem: Environmental > Terrestrial > Soil... | reverse complement strand
TCTTCACCGACCCGCCGCCGCCCGAGCCCTCGACCAGTCGGATCAGGGGCAGGCGCAGCTCGTTGGCCATCTGCTCGCACTGGTTGTGCTTGCCCTTGATGGTCGCGTCGGCCGACCCACCGCGCACCGTGAAGTCGTCCCCGCCCACCACCACCGGGCGGCCGTCGAGCCGCGCCCGGCCGAAGACGAAGTTCGACGGGGTCAGCTCCTTCAGGTCGTTCTTGGCGTCGTAGGCCGCCTTGCCCGCGATCTTGCCGATCTCGTGGAAGCTGCCCCCGTCGACCAGGCGGTCGATGCGCTCGCGGATGGTGTAGCGCCCGCCGTCGTGCTGGCGCTTGACGCGTTCGGCGCCGCCCAACCGCTCGGCGAACTCCTCGCGGCGCCTCAGCTCGTCCATCTCGGACTTCCAGTTCATGGGGAGACCTCCGCGGGGGATGGTAGCAGGGAGCGCCCGCTCCTGCCTAGGCTCGGCCGGAGCGGGGACGGCCGCGATCAGGAGCGGGTGACGATGACCAGCGAGATGCGGTTCCGGTCGCCGGTCCGCTGGTACTCCACCTGCTGGGCCATCTCCGAGACGAGCAGCACGCCGAGCCCGCCCACGGGGCGTTCCTCGACGCCCGCGCCCGCGTCGGGAGTGATCACCCGAGCGAAGGGGTCGTGCGCGGGGCCGGTGTCCTCGTAGGTGAGCGCGACACGGCCGGGACTCACCTCGCACTCGATCCGCACCGGCGCCTCGCTGTCCGCCCCGTGACCGTGCACCACGGTATTGGTGAAGAGCTCCTCCACCAGAAGGGTGAGCCGCAGGCAGGTGTCACGCCCGAGCCCTGCCCCGGAGCAGACCTCGCCGAGGAAGGCGTCCACCTGCGGGAGCGCGTCGCGGCGGGCGGGGAACGTCTGGCTGTGGCGCGCAACGGTCATCGGCCTATTGTACGGCCAGCGGTGGTATATCCGAGGCATGGGAACGGCCCGCGCGCGCATCCACCGTCGTCAGCTCGCGAGGGTCATGCTCGCGGCCGCCGCCATCACACCCATCTTCAACCTGCTGACCAGCCGCGCTTCCCTGGCCGAGGCCGTCCAGGGAGTCGTCGACGCGGTGCTGGTCTCCTTCCTCGCCGGCGGCTATCTGCTCTTCGTCCGGGACGGATGCGCCCGCTCGTGGTTCCGGCGCCTCGGCTTCCGCACCGATCTCGCCCTCAGCAGCGCGATCGTGCTGGTCCTGTTCCTGGGGGGCCGCGCCACGGGCCAGGTGGTGACCAGCCTCAATCCGCGACGGTTCCTGATGAGCTTCACCGACGCCCACCTGATCTACGCCGTGCCCTTCTTCGTGATCATCGCGGTCACCGTCCACTTCATTCTGCAGATGAACCGGATGATCGGTGGCAACGTGCTGGGGTACTTCGTCGCCGGCGTGTACACACGGCCCAAGGCGGAGGAGCGCATTTTCCTGTTCATGGACCTGGCCGGCTCGACCCAGCTCGCGGAGCGCCTCGGGAGCGCCCGCTACTTCGAGCTACTGCGCCGCGTGGTGGACGACCTGACCGAGCCGGTGCTGCAGACCAAGGGAGAGATCTACCAGTACGCGGGTGACGAGGTCGTCATCACCTGGCCGATGGGGACGGGACTGCGGGCCGCCAACTGCGTCCGCTGCTTCTTCCTGGTCTGCGCCGCGGTCTCGGGCAATCCGGCGCGGTACGAGCGCGAGTTCGGGGCGCGCCCCACCTTCCGCGGCGGCCTCCACGGCGGCACGGTCACCGCCGGGGAGCTGGGCGACCTGCGACAGCAGATCGTCTTCGTCGGAGACATCCTCAACACCGCCGCGCGCCTCGAGGAGTACGCCAAGCAAGCGGGCTTCGATCTCGTCGCCTCGGGAGCGGTGCTCGACCGGCTCACCCTGCCGACGGGCGTGAAGGCGACGCCGTGCGGGGAGCTGGCCCTGCGGGGCAAGGCCGCGAGTGTGGCGGCCTATGGCCTGACGAACGGCGGCTAGGCCACCTTCTCGACCTTGCCGCTAGCCGGCGTACGCCCGTTTCAGCTTGCCGATGTCGATCTTCTTCATCTGAAGCATCGCGGTCATGACCCGCTGGGACTTTCCGGGATCGGGATCGGTGATCATCTCCACGAGCACGGCGGGCACGATCTGCCACGACACGCCGTACCGGTCCTTGAGCCAGCCGCACTGCTGAGCCTTCTCGTCGCCGCCCTTGGACAGCCTCTCCCAGAAGTGGTCCACTTCCTCCTGGGTCTGGCAGTTGACCTGGAGCGAGATGGCCTCGTCGAACTTGAAGATCGGGCCGCCGTTGAGAGCGGTAAACCCCTGCCCGTCGAGCTCGAAGGCCACCGTCATCACCGACCCGGGCCGCTTGCCGTGGACCTCGCGGCCGGCCTCCCCGTAGCGAGAGGTCGTCACGATCCTCGAGTTCCTGAAGATCGAAATATAGAAGTTCACGGCCTCCTCGGCCTGATCGTCGAACCACAGGCACGGAGTGATCCTCTGGATGGTCGCCATGCGAAGTCCTCCTATCGAATCTGGCTATCGAGTCTGGTTGCGCACGGCATCGCCGTGCTACCAGCTAGTCGTGCGTGGAAGCCCCGGATCGGCACGGCCGCTCGATTCCAGCTCCTTGCTCAACGTGATGTCCACGTCGGTGCCCGCCTCGTACGGGCGCGAGGACAGGACACTCCCGACGGCCATGTCACCGGAGAACGCGACCTGCATGATGCTCAGCACCGCGTGCGCCTCGTCGATCCCCGCGCTTCGAACCGTGACCCTCATGCCACCCTCAGCTCGACGGTGTGTAGCGCGCATCGACATACGCCCACGCGCGCGCCCCCGATTGGAGAACCACGGCCACCCGCTTGACCGCGGCCACCTCGTACTGGTCCGCGCTCTGGATCTCGTCCGGCGAGACCGCGAACACCGTTCCCGATATGACGTCGGACGCACGTCCGGTGAACCTGGCCATAGTGTGTTGCGCCTTGCCGCTGACGGCAATCACCGCCTCGTCCTGGATCTCCAATGGCGCCAGCTCGAACCCGGGCAACGCGTCCCGCGTGCCGGTCAATCGCCGCCCGAACGTCGCCGTCTGCACGGCCTCGAGCTGGAGCGTGCCGTACGCGAAGAGACGCTCGGAGCGCTCCAGCACGCCCTTCAGGATGCCAGCCCGGCCGCCCACCGCGGCAGGTTCCTCGGGTTCGAGGCGAACTCGTAGACCTCGGCCGGGCGGCGGGCGATGTAGACGCTGATATGCCGGACGTCGTGCATCAGGCTCGTCGCACCAGATCGACGATGCGCGCAGACACCGAGCGTCCGGTGACGGTGAGCTCACCTATCGAGACGGGTAGCTTGAAGCGGCGCGGGCCGGCGCTACCTGGATTCACATACAGGATGCCATCCCTCCGCTCCACCGACGGCTTGTGCGAATGACCCGACACGACGACTTGCACGCCGGCGGCACTTGCCCTATCGAGATGCGCGAGATCGTGGATCGCGTAGATGAAGATTTCACCGACCTGAAAGAGCTCGGTCTCGCGGAGGCGCGAAGCCCACGACCCATGGTCGTTGTTGCCCCGCACTGCCGTCACTGGCGCAAGGGCCGAGAGCGCCTCGAGCACGCCGGCATCACAGATATCGCCCCCGTGAACGACGTGGTCACTGCCCTCGAGGAAGGCGAGCGCCTCGGGGCGCAAGAGCCCATGTGTGTCTGAGATGAGGCCTACGCGCATCATGGCCGGTGAATCGTCTCGAGGGCGGGCGAGCGCAGGGTCAGGCGTCATGCTCGCCCCATTCCGCCCTGGTGATGCGATACAGGCAATGAAGGCGCAAGGGATACCCTTCGATGATGCCGGGGTATTCGAAATCCTGGTTCGTGTTGCGCATGCCAACGCGTTCCATGACGGCGCGCGACCTCAGATTTCCAACCGCGGTGAAAGATACGATCTCCGAAAGCGACAGTCGTTCGAAGGCGACGCGTAGCGCAGCGCGTGCGGCCTCGGTGGCGAAGTCCCTGCCCCAGAACTGGCGCGCCAATCGCCAACCCACCTCGACGCACGGCGAGAAAGAGAACGTACGACGAGGCACGGACAGGCCGGTGAAGCCGATGAACTCACTGGACTCTCGCAGCTCGACGGCCCAGTTGCTCCAGCCTTGCGCGGCAAACTGCGCTTGCCATGCATCGATGCTGGCGTCGCCGGCCGCCGGCGACGGTGGAGATGCAAAGAACTCCATCACCGCCGGATCGGCATTCATTGCGGCAAACGGCGCGCGGTCGGACTCGCGCCACTGGCGCATTCTCAGCCGCGATGTCTCGAATTCGATGATGGATGCCATGCGAGGTCCTTGTGCCACTCGACGTTTGCTAGGCCCACCTCACGAAGAGCGCGAGGGCATAGAGGACGGTCGCCAGGAGGACGCCCCAAAGCGGGATGCGGAAGAAATACCTCTTGGCAAGGAAGACGTAGCCGAACAGCAACATCAGGCCAAGCGAGAGAAGAAAGACGGACTGGAACAGGAAGTCGCTATGTGCCACGGCCAAGTAACCATACACCGCGCCGAACAGGATGAGGCTGTAGCTATGACTCGCGTTGAAGCCGACCCAGGCCTTCCACATCGTTGTCTCTCGCGTGATGACCGGCGACACCTCCTGCATGCGCGCTCTCAGATCGCGGTCGCGGGGCAGCAGCTTGGGGCCGTAGAAGGTATACACAAGGTGGATGAGGCCGAGCAACATGAAGATCGCGGCGCTGCCAGCTATGAGCAATGGTGCAAGTGCTCTCAACATCGGACTTCCTGGCCGCCGTCATGCTCCCCTAACACTGTGCAACCGTCACTTCGCGATGGTGACGACATGCGCCTGGATCTTGCCATCCACCGTCTCGCGGCCAAACCGGTGCGCGATCGCTTCCGCGGCCAGCGTGGTTGCCTCCGTCAGCCGCGAGGCATCCCGTGCCTCGATCTCGTTTCGCAGCGGGGTCCCCTGGCAATACGCGACGGCGGGGTGCTCGCAAGACCCCGCGCGGCTGCGGGCTGCCAGGGTAGTCACGGCCAGTGATCCGGTAAATCCACCTGCGGCGAGATCCCGCTTGATGGTCTCGTGGTCGTGATAGCCGTGGGGTGTCCGCGCCAGGAAGCGCGGCGGATCATCGGGGAAGAGGCCCGCAAGCGCGGTCGTCACGATGTCGGCGAACTCATTCTCCTGGATGCGATCCCATACGTTGAACACGAAGAGGCCCCTCGGCCTGAGCACGCGGCGTACTTCCGCATACGCCCGGCCTTTCTCGGGGAAGAACATCGCGCCGAACTGGCAGACGACTGCGTCGAAGGTGCCGTCCGCAAAGGGCAAGGCCATCGCATCGGCCTGGCGCCACTCGACTGGACGCGCGGTGCCGCGCGCGGCAGCCTGGTCGAGCATGGCTTGATTCAGGTCCGTGGCCACGATGGAGACGGCCTCGGGCAACGCGGTGACCATGGCACGGGTGGCAACCCCCGTGCCGGCGGCGATTTCGAGGACCCGTCCCAGAGGGCGCGACGCGAGGCGCGCGGCGAGGTCCGCCGCGTACGGCTCGAAGAGCAGCGGCACAAGATACGTCTCGTACAGCTCTGCAATGGAACCGGTGAAGACCTTGTCAGAGCCGTAGGTGCTCATGCGATCATACGCCCATGAAACATGGCACCCTTTCTATCACACGGCAAATCAATGCACCCCGTGAGCTGGTCTATCAAGCCTGGACGAAGCTCGAACATCGAAAGCACTGGTTTGTTGGGCCGGCCTGGACCGAAATAGAAAGACGCGTAGATCTGAAAGTAAACGGACAAGAACTTGCGCATGGTCGGTTTGAAGACGGCACGGAAACAATCTACACCGCGCGCTTTCACCTCATCGATCCGAACGTACGTCTGATCTATGCGTTTGATATGCATGTGGGAGGGAAGCTGTTTTCCGTTTCACTCGCTGGCGTCGAGTTCTCGGACAAGTCCACCGCAACCGAGCTGACCTATACCGAGCAAGGCTTCTTCTTGCACGGAGAATACGGAACCGAGTCTCGACTAGCGGGCACAAATGGACTGCTGGATCAATTTGCGTCCTACCTGGAAACAATGCGCCAAGCAGGACCACGCGCATAGCGCGCGCGATCAGCGGTCATTTCGTCTCCATCAGGTAGCTGACCAACCGCCGAATCTTCCCGTCCCGCATGTCGAATACATCGCAAAACACCAGGTTCAGGAAACCGCCATCCTGTTTGGGGGCTCGCACGGAACCCTCCGCCACCACGACATTGTCTTCCTCGGTCAGCCGGCTGACGGTGATCAGGGGGTGGCCGACAAATCCCTCATCGACGATGTGCTTGGCGAAGTCGTCCTTACCCCGGACATCAAACGCGCCAGGAATCACCCATTCAACGTCATCAGTCAGGCAGGACAGAATCTGCGGACGATCCGTCTTGCGGAAGCCATCCATATAGGCTTCAATCGTTCTCTTGTTCGGTGTCACGTGAACCCTCGAACGGGCGTGTAGAGGCATTGCCAGACGCGGTCAAGCGGTCACCGCAGAAAGCCGCCAGCATACCGACATTCGTATATCTGCGCGCCTTCACGGCTGATCCCCTCGACCCCCGAGAACGTAACGAGGCTCCCGCTACTTGAGTTTGTGTACGTCAGGAAGTCACGGGTGAAGGCGGCGGGACCACGATACGGCTCATCCTTACCTCCGTGCCGCAAGGCCAGACGAAGAAATGCGTAGATCGCGCGCGTGTCAGAGTTGTCCCGCGACCGCGGCATCACCCCTCCGGCATAGCTCATCGACCACACCGCCAGTTCCCGATGGAAGACGACCTCCTGGCCGACGAAGTAGGCCATCCCAAAGTAGATGTCGCGGTAGAGATAGTCGCCATCGCGGTACTCGAGCTGCTTTGATCCCGGCACCAGTGGCGCTACCGTCGCCTCGTCACCCTGCCCGGCGTACGTCGTACGTTTTGCCTCGAGCAAGAAGTCCACGAACTGCTCTCGGCTGGTCTGGTCGATCCACATGGGTGACGCCACATCCTACCCCACGCCTGGCACTTCACGGAGCGAGTAGAAGATCGTCTTGCCGTGCTGCTTGGCCAAGCTGACCATCTCGTCGGCACCAGCCGACGGACCACCAATGCGAAGACAGGCGTCGCATTTGGCAACCAGCCGGCGGCTGACGGGATGAAAGATCTCGCTGAAGGTAGCATCGCCGATGCCTGACGAACCGGCATGCTCAATGAGCGGCAGGGCGACCGGCTCACCCATGACTGGAAGGTGCCCGGCTCGGAAGAGCCGAAGGGACACGTCGGTCATGTGGGCAACGTTCTTGGCGATGAGCGTCGGATCGTCATTGGTGCCTGAGCGATAGGGCCCTGCAACGAGAATCATGAGTGGGCGCAAGGTGAGACGGTCCTCCCTTGTGATGCCTAGCTAGAATGCGGGGTTGCTCGGACTTGCCGGCCGCGAGCCTTGGCTTTCGGCTATTATAGGCCCCGCTCGGCCGGCCGAGGCGCGAGCGATCGTGGAGAACTGGAGGACCATCGCATGTCTCGCTCGCTCGTCGTGCTGGCCGCCGCGGCTGTGATGACCACCGTGACGCCGGGTCCACTCCTCGCCCAGGAGGCCGGGCACATTAAGGTGGCGCGCGGCGTGGTGCAGGTCGAGCGCGCGGGGCAGAAGACACCGGCCGCGGTCGGCGCGGTCGTGCAGGCGGGCGACGTGGTGAGCACCGGGGCAGACGGCTCGGTCGGCATCACCTTTCTCGACAACAGCCTGCTCTCCGCCGGGCCCAACAGCGTGCTGGCGATCGACCGGTTCGCATTCGACTCGACCACGCACCAGGGGAGCTTCGAGAGCTCGCTCCGCAAGGGCACTCTCGCGGTCGTCTCGGGCAAGCTCGCCAAGCAATCGCCGGAGGCGATGAAGGTGAAGACCCCCGCCGCGGTGCTGGGTGTGCGCGGCACCGAGTTCCTCGTCCGGACCGGCGACCCGAAGGACTGACGCGCCCGCCTGCGATGCGTCGCCTCGCGGGGCTCGCGGCCCTCGCGCTCCTCCTCCTGGTCGGCTGCGCCAAGCCCGCGCGCAACGATCTCTACGTTCTGATGCCCGGGGCGGACGGCAAGACCGGCGCGCTCACCGTGGAGAGCGGCGGCAAGCAGGCGGTGCTCGACCAGCCCTACGCGGCGGCGCGGGTGAAGGAGTCCGGGCAGGTCGAGCCGGGGACAGTAACCGAGCAGGAGGCGCGTCAGGCCTTCGGCGCGGCGTTGGCCGCGCAGCCCGGCCGTCCAGCCTCCTTCATCCTCTATTTCCTCGAGAATCGCGACGAGCTCACGCCGGATTCCAAGCAGACGCTGGGGAGCGCGCTCGACGAGATCGCGCGGCGCCCGGCCCCGGAGATCGTGGTCATCGGCCACACCGACCGGGTGGGGCCCGTACCCTACAACGACACGCTGTCGCTCCGGCGCGCGGAGCGGGTGCGCGACGAGCTGGTGAAGGTCGGCATCGCGGCCGATCGCATTCGCGTCGAGGGGCGTGGGGAGCGGGAGCCGCTGGTGCCCACGCCTGACGAGGTCGCGGAGCCGCGGAATCGGCGGGTGGAGATCAGCGTTCGGTAGGGCGCGGGCTATCCGGAACCACCCCGTAACCACCCCTCACCCTGCCCTCTCCCCTGAGGGGAGAGGGTTGGGGCCGGTGAAGCGGAGGATGAGGACCGCCATGTCGTCCGAGGGCTCCGCGTCGCCGGTGAAGGCGGCCACGTCGCGCCGGATGGCCTCGCCGACGTCGGCGGCGGTCGCGGCCGCGCCCAGGCCGCCCAGCAGCGCTTCGAGTCGCGGCCGCCCGTAGAGCTCGCCGTCCGCGCGGGCCGCCTCGGAGATCCCGTCGGTGATCAGGCACAGCGTGTCGCCCGGCGCGAGCTGGCACGCTCCCGCCGTGTAGTCGAAGCCGTCGACGGCGCAGAGCGGCGGGCCCCCGCCCTCCGTGAGCCGCGAGAGGGAGCGGCCCGCGCGCGGAAGCAGGAACGGCGGCTCGTGGCCGGCGCTGCAGTACTCGAGCGCCCCGGTGCGCGCGTCCAGGATGCCGGCCAGCACCGTGACGAACAGCCCCTCCGCGTTGTCGCGCGAGATCTCCGCGTCGGCTTCGCGCATCATGACCGCCACCTGGCCGTGGCGCCGCAGGGCCGTGCTCTTGTAGAGCGCCTTGCTGATCGCCATGAACAGGCTGCCGGGCAGGCCCTTGCCGGAGACGTCGCCGATCATGAAGAAGAGATGGTCTGCGTCCAGGAAGAAGAAGTCGTAGAGATCGCCGCCCACCTCTCGCGCCGGATCGAGACGTGCATAGAGGTCGAAGCGGCGCTCGCCCGGGAAGACGACCGACGGCCGCGGCAGCGTGCCCATCTGGATGCGGCGCGCCGCCTCGAGCTCGCCCGCGAGCCGGGCCGCCGCCTCCCGCTGCTGCTCCACCTGCCGGCGCAGGGCGCGGCGTCGGGCCTCGGTCTCGGTGAGGGTCACCGCCAGCATCACGGTGTACAGCACCGCCAGGCCCAGCGCGGGCGTCGCGCCGTCGACCAGCAGCCCGCGGGTGCGATAGAACGCGAAGCCGAGGGCGAGGGCCACCACGATCAGGCCCAGCAGCAGGGCCGCCGACACCCGCGGCCGCAACCGGGGCACCGCGACGACGAGGAGGAGACCGGCCGCGCCCAGGACCAGCAGCTCGAGCACGCGCGCGAGCGGCGGGCGGGAGAGCAGCGCGCCCTCCAGAATGCCCTCGAGGAGCTGCGCATGGACCTCGATGCCGGGCATGCGATCGGCCACCGGCGTGGTCTGGTAGTCGGAGAGGCCGAACGCGGTGGCCCCGATCAGCACCAGCCGGTCTCGCAGCTGCTCGGGCGCGACGCGGCCGGCGAGCACGTCCGCCGCGGAGAGGAAGCGGCGCGGGTCGGGCCGCCCGTAGTGCAGCCACACGCGGCCGTCGCGCTCGGTCGGGATGAACAGGTCGCCGATTCCCACCGCTTCGATGCCGCCGCGCCCCGTCTTCGTCGAGAGGGCGGGCTCGGCCAGCGCCACGCGAAGCATCTCGAGCGCGAGGCCCGGCACGAGCGTGCCGCCTACGGAGGCGAGCAGAGGCATGCGCCGCAGCACGCCGCGCTCCGGGTCCACGCTGGTCAGCCCGCGCCCCGCGGCCGCCGCGTCGATCTCCGCGATGCTGTAGATACCGGCGACGAAGTGGCGCACGAAGGGCGCCGGATCGGCGCCGAACGCCCGCAGCGGGGGCGGACCGACCCCGCGCGGGGTCGCGGAGTCCGCGGACTCGACCCCGGCCAGGCCCACGACCACCCGCCGGCCGCGGAGCGCCTCGGCCAGCACCGCGTCGTTGCTCGGCATGGCGGCGAGCTTCTGCGCCACCGCGGGGTCCAATCCTTCGAGCAGGCCTGCGATCTTTTGGGGAGATAGCCGGTCCGGCTCGGGCATCAGGATGTCCATCCCGATGGCGGCCGGGTGCGCCTCGCTGACCCGTACCACGAGACGGGCCAACCAGCTGCGCGGCCACGGCCACTGGCCGTACCGCCGCAGGCTCTCCTCGTCGATGGCGACGATGGCGACGGGGGCCGTGTGCGGCACCCGGGGCGCGAGGGTCTGATAGGCGTCGAACGCGGCGAGCCGCAGGAGCCGAAGCCCCGGCATCTCGGGAACGAGGACCGCGACCACCAGCAGGAGCAGCAGGAGGACGCCGAGCGGCCGGCCCTGACCGCCGAGGAGCGTACGCGCCCAGCGCCGCTCGGCCCAGTGCGTCTCGCCCGCGGGCCGAAGGGCCGGGCCCCCCGGGGTGCCGGTCAGCTCCCGCCCCTCACAGGGTGATCTCCAGCCCGTCGTAGGCGGCGTGGATCTCCACCCGGTGGTCGCCGCGGGTGATCTCCTCCAGCCGGCGCGTCTCGGCCAGGAGAGCCGCGATGCGCTCGTCGTCGAAGATCGGCTCGTGATGGTAGAGGCACAGGCGCCTCGCCCGGGCGAGCTGGCACATCTCCACGCCCACCACGTTGCTCGAGTGCCCCCAGTCCTCCTTGACCGAGATGGCGTCGGCGAGCGAGTACTGCGCGTCGAAGATCACGAGGTCCGCCTCCCTGAAGAACTCCACGAAGGCCTCCACCTCCTTCGGATCGTCCTGCTTGTGCTCGGAGTCGGTGGAGTACACGACCACCTTGCCGGCCCGCTCGATCCGGTAGCCGTAGGAGTCTCCGCCGTGGTGCTGCCGCTTGGCCCGGACGCGCAGGCCCGCGATGTCGTAGTCGCGCTCGGGCTCGAGCCGGATGAACTCGATCCGGGCATCCATCCGGGAGAAATCGACCGGGAAGGACGGCGGGGCATTCTGTCGCCGGAAGGCCTCCTCGATCCCGTCGTGGCAGCCGTAGATGCGCACGTGGTTGCCGGGCAGGTAAGCGGGCATGAAGAACGGGAACCCCATGATGTGATCCCAGTGCAGGTGCGACATCAAGACGTGGAACCGGTGGCCGTTCGGTCCCCCGGTGGCCAGCACGTTGTTGCCGAGCACCCGGGCGCCGCTGCCCAGGTCGCACAGCACGTAGTCCGGGCCGCCGGTCTCGATCTGCACGCAGGAGGAGTTACCCCCGAAGGTGTGCGAGACCGAGAACGCCAGCTCCTCCTCGACGAAGGCGCGCGCCTTCCCCGGAGTGTCGAGCCCGCGGCCCGCCGCGGCCACCAGCGCGGTCACCAGCTTGCGCTTCACCTCCGCGGAGGTCATGGCCACCGGGATCGAGCCGCGCGTGCCCCAGAAGCGGACGAGCATGCCGCGCGGCTCAGGCGGCCCCGAAGGCGGCGAGCGCCTCCGCGGAGAGCGCGGCGAGCGTCTCGTGCAGCGTGGGGAACACCTGGAGGACCAGGTCGAAGCGGCTGATCGCGAAGATCTCGCGCACCACCGGCTGGAGCCCGCACACCGCGAGCGTGCAGCCCTGCGCCTTCGACTGCTTGGAGGCGAGCATGAGCACGCGCAGGCCCACGCTGCTGATGTACTCCACCCCGGTCATATCGATCACCACGCGGTCCCGGCCCGCCGCGCACGTGTCCAGGTGGGGGGCGAGCGCGGCCTTGAACTGCTCCGCGGTCGCATGGTCGATGCGCCCCTCCGGAAAGAGGACGACGGTATCGGCGAAGCGCCTCGAGGCCAGCTCCATGTCCATGATTCGGGGGGCGATTCTATCACCATGGACACTTGTGGCACACTGGGACCTCGTGCCTGAACCCGCGACCGTGGAACAGTCCGACCTCCTGAAGCAGCTCCGCATCGACCGCGGCCCCGCTCGTGTGCCGCGCCGGCGCGGCCGTCTGCTCGCGATCCTGGCCCTCCTCGGCCTGGTGGCCGGGGTCGGGCTCTGGCTCGGCTGGGCCCGTTTGCGTCCGCCGGTAGTGCAGACCACGGTGGCGCGCGCCGCCGCGCCCGGGGGGGCGGCCGGCTCGGTGCTGGACGCGAGCGGTTACGTCACCGCCCGCCTCCAGGCCACCGTCTCGGCCAAGATCACCGGCAAGGTCACCGAGGTGCTGATCGAGGAGGGTATGCGGGTGCGCGAGGGCGCGGTCCTGGCGCGCCTCGACGACACCGAGGCCCGCGCCGGGCTCGGCCTGGCGCGGGCCCAGCTCGTGGCCGCGCGCTCGCAGCTCGCCGAGGTACGCGCCCAACTCGAGCAGGCCGAGCGCGACTACGTCCGCCAGCAGGGGCTCTACGACCGGCAGCTGGTGAGCCCGCAGAGCCTGGACGCCGCGCTCGCCCAGCGGGACATGCTGCGGGCCCGGCTCGCCAACGTCCAGGAGCAGATCAAGGTCGCGCAGGAGTCGCTGGCGGTCGCGCAGGTGCAGCTCGACAACACCGTCATCCGCGCTCCGTTCAGCGGGGTGGTGATCGCCAAGTCCGCGCAGCCGGGCGAGATGATCTCCCCGATCTCGGCGGGCGGGGGCTTCACCCGCACCGGCATCGGGACCATCGTGGACATGGACTCGCTCGAGATCCAGGTGGACGTCAACGAGTCCTACATCAACCGCGTGACCCCCGGGCAGCCGGTGGAAGCCACGCTGAACGCCTATCCCGACTGGAAGATCCCCGGCGAGGTGATCGCGATCATCCCGACCGCGGACCGGAGCAAGGCCACCGTCAAGGTGCGGATCGCGATCAAGACGCGCGATGCGCGGATCGTGCCCGACATGGGCGTGCGGGTGGGCTTCCTCGAGTCCAACTCCGCGGGCGCGGCGCCGGCCCCCACCGTCGCGGGGGTGCTGGTGCCGGCCGAGGCGGTGCGCCCCGACGGCAACGACTCGATCGTGTTCGTGGTGGGCGACGACAAGAAGGTGCAGCGCCGCGGGGTGACCCTGGGCCCCGACCTGGCCGGGCAGCGCCGCGTGGTGAGCGGCCTGCGCGAGGGCGAGCGCGTCGTGCTCGCGCCGCCGCCCGGGCTCGCGGACGGCCAGGCGGTGCGGCTCGGCGAGAAGTGAGGGCGCGCGCGTGACCGTCCTCGTCCAGATCCGCGGGGTGACCAAGGTCTACCAGCGGGGGCGCGAGCGGGTCGAGGTGCTGCACGGCATCGACCTCGACATTCCGAGCGGCGACTTCGTGGCCCTGATGGGACCGTCCGGGTCCGGCAAGACCACGCTGCTCAACCTGATCGGCGGGCTCGACACGCCCACCGGCGGGAGCATCATGGTGCAGGACCGGCGCATCGACCAGCTCTCGGGCGGGGAGCTGGCGGCCTGGCGCGCGGCCCACGTGGGCTTCGTCTTCCAGTTCTACAACCTCCTGCCCGCGCTCTCCGCGCAGCGCAACGTGGAGCTGCCGCTGCTGCTGACCGACCTGCCCGCGGCGGAGCGTAGGCGGCGCGCGCGGATCGCGCTCACCCTGGTCGGCCTCGAGGACCGGGCGCGCCACCGGCCCCGCGAGCTCTCGGGCGGGCAGGAGCAGCGCGTGGCCATCGCGCGGGCCATCGTCTCCGACCCCACTCTGCTGGTCTGCGACGAGCCCACCGGTGATCTCGATCGCGCCACCGCGGACGAGGTGCTGCGGCTGCTCCAGATGCTCAATCGCGAGCACGGCAAGACGGTGGTGATGGTCACCCACGATCCGAAGGCGGCCGAGTACGCGCGCCGGCGCGTACACCTCGACAAGGGGGTCATGACCGGGGAGCCGGTGGCGTCGTGAGATACCTCCCCCTGCTCTGGGCCGGCCTCTTCCGCAAGAAGACGCGCACCATCCTGACCCTGCTCTCCATCGTGGTGGCCTTCGCGCTCTTCGGCCTGCTCCAGGCGGTGGAGGTGGCCTTCGAGTCGGGCGCGGACGCCGCCGACGCCAAGCGCCTGCTGACCACCGCGCGCTACTCGATCATCGAGCCGCTGCCGATGGCCTACCACCGCCGCATCGAGCAGGTGCCGGGCGTGGTGGGCGTGGCCTACGCGGACTGGTTCGGGGCCAAGTACCAGAACGAGTCCAACGCCTTCCCGGTGTTCGCGGTGGACCCGACGCGCTACCTCGACATGTACCCCGAGTTCACCATCGCGCGCGAGCAGCGGGACGCTTTCGCCAAGACGCGCACCGGGGCCGTGGTGGGCAAGCGCCTGGCCGATCGGTTCGGGTGGCACGTGGGTCAGAAGCTGCCGATCAGCTCCGAGATCCACCCCAAGACGGACGGCAGCCTGAACTGGGAGTTCGACCTGGTGGGCATCATCGACGCCGACGACCCCGCGGTGCGCGGCAACACCGACATGGTGCTGATCAACGTGGCCTACTTCGACGAGGCGCGCCAGAACGGGAAGGGCAAGACCGGCTGGTACATCGTGCGCATCGCGGACTCGACCCAGGCCCGCTCCATCTCGAGCTCGATCGACACGCTCTTCATGAACTCGCCCGACGAGACCAAGACCCAGCCCGAGAAGGAGTTCGCGATCGGCTTCGCCAAGCAGATCGGCGACATCGGCGCCCTCGTGACCCGCATCCTGATCGCGGTGTTCTTCACCATCCTGATCCTGACCGGCAACACCATGGCCCAGTCGATCCGCGAGCGCATCCCGGAGCTGGCGATTCTGAAAACGCTCGGCTTCTCGGACGGCAAGGTCACCGCGCTCGTCCTGGCGGAGGCGATCCTGTTGCTGATCCTGGGCGGCTCGCTCGGCATGGGCGCGGCGGTCGCGGCCATGCCCGCGCTCAACGGCTCCACCGGTGGCCGCTTTCCCCCGCTCTTCGTCGGTCCCGAGACCTGGCTCCTCGCCGCCGCCATCGCCGCCGTCGTCGCCCTCATCATCGGCCTCCCGCCCGCCCTGCGCGCGAACCGGCTCAAGATCGTCGACGCCCTATCCGGGCACTAGAATCCATGCGCACCCTCAAGCAGATTCTCGCCATCACCCTGATGAACCTGCGTAACCTCCCGCAGCGGGTCGGCACCTCGCTGGTGGTCGTGGTGGGCATCGCGGGCGTGGTGGGCGTGCTGGTCTCGGTGCTCGCCATGTCGGAGGGCTTCCGCCACACCCTGGCCAGCACCGGGCGGGGCGACCGCGTCATCCTGCTGCGCGCCGGCTCGGACGCGGAGCTGTCGAGCGGGGTCGACCGCGACCAGGCCACGCTCCTGGCCGCCCTGCCCGGCGTCGCCCGCGACGCGGCCGGTCGGCCGCAGGCCTCGGCCGAGCTGGTGGTCATGGTGGATCTGCCCCGTAAGGGCGAGAGGAACCCCAACAACGTGCCGTTCCGCGGGGTCCAGCGCGCCGCGTTCACGATCCGCGACGAGGCGCGCCTGCTCGAGGGCCGGCGCTTCGAGCCGGGCGTCCGCGAGGTGATGGTCGGGCGGAAGGCGGCCGGCCAGTTCGCGGGCCTCGCGGTCGGCTCGCGCATCGCCTTCCGCGACAGCGACTGGACGGTGGTGGGCATCTTCGAGAGCGGGGGCGACGTCCACGAGTCCGAGATCTGGGCCGACGCGGAGGTGGCGATGTCGGCGTTCCGCCGCAGCGGCTACCAATCGGTGACCGCGCGCCTCGCCGACGGCACCGACCAGGGCCTGGCTGCGTTCCGGGATACCGTCGCCCGCGACCCGCGCTTCTCGATCAACGTGCTCCGCGAGCCGGAGTACTACGCCAAGCAGGCGGGCGTGCTATCCAATCTCATCAACGTGCTCGGCTACACGGTGGCCTCGTTCATGGCGGTGGGCGCGACGTTCGGGGCGCTCAACTGCATGTACTCCGCGATCGCGAGCCGTCAGGTCGAGATCGCGACCCTGCGCGCCATCGGCTTCGGCGGCACGCCGGTGGTGGTCTCGGTGGTGATCGAGGCGCTCCTGCTCGCGCTGCTGGGCGGCGCGGTCGGCGGCGCGCTCGCCTACGTCTACTGCGACGGGGCGTCGCTCTCCACGCTCAACTTCAGCACCTTCTCCCAGGTGGGGTTCGACTTCCGGGTCACGCCGGGCCTGCTCCTCCGCGGCCTCGTCTGGGCGCTCGTGATCGGGGCCGCCGGCGGCCTGCCACCCGCGGTGCGCTCGGCCCGCATCCCGGTCACCGAGGCGCTGCGCACGCTCTAGTCACGCCGCGGGCCCGGCGCGGCGTCGTCAAGGAGTGCGGCCGCCCCGGCCGCCTGCTCCGCGAATTCGCGCCTTGACGGGGTCCGGAACGAGGTCGCAGAATTAGGGTTGACAACCCTTAACGGTTAGGGTTACCTAACGACGCCCTGCTAGCCAGCTCCCGGTTCCTCGACCTACGCGAGCCAGCCCGGCCATCTGATCCTTGGGAGGCGTGGCAGTGGGTCGCAATCGGTCGTTCCGGAGACATTTCGCGCGGGCCAGACGTCGCGGGCACGCGCTCCACCGCATGGTCGGGTCCACCATGGGGATGAGCCTCGCGCTCGTCGCCCCGAACGCGTGGGCCCAGACGCCCCAACCGTCCGCCGAGCCGAAGGAAGGCAAGGACGACGTCGCCCTGCCCGGCGTCGACGTCCGCAGCCAGCGCAACCAGTTCAAGATCGAGGAGCCGAGCCTCTACAAGCTTCCCGACCCGATCAAGGACACGCCGCAGTCCATCACCGTCATCCCGGAGCAGGTGCTCGACGAGCGCGCGATGTTCACCCTGCGCGACGCGCTGCGCACGGTGCCCGGCATCAGCCTGGCCGCGGGCGAGGCGGGCGGGCGCCAGGGCGACAACCTCACCCTTCGCGGCTTCCCGGCCGGCAACGACATCTACATCGACGGGGTGCGCGACCTGGGCCAGTACTCTCGCGACACCTTCAACCTCGAGTCGGTCGAGGTGCTCAAGGGCCCCTCGTCGGTCCTCTTCGGCCGCGGCTCCACCGGCGGCATCATCAACCAGGTCAGCAAGACGCCGAAGCTCGCCCCGTTCTACGAGATCAGCGGCACCGTCGGCTGCGGGCCGCAGGGGCGGGCCACTCTCGACTTCAACCAGCCCTTCGGCGACGCGGCCGCGCTGCGCCTGAACCTGATGGGCTTCAAGGGCGACACCCCGGGGCGCGACCTGGTCACGAGCGAGCGCTGGGGCGTGGCGCCATCGTTCGGCATCGGGCTCAACGGCCCGACCCGCCTCATCGTGAGCTACTTCTATCAGGGGGACGACAACCTGCCGGACTACGGCCTGCCCTATCTCCGCGGCGGCCCGGCCAAGGTCAACACCGAGAACTTCTACGGATTCCCCAAGCGGGACTACGAGCACGACGACGTCCACATCGGGACGATCCGGCTCGAGCACGACTTCAACGAGAACATCCGCTTCCGCAGCACCCTGCGGTTCGCCCTGGTCGACCGCGGCTCACTCGCCTCCATCCCGGCCATCGTCGGAGCGCCCGGGCCCAGCGACCCGCTCTCCACCATCCAGGTCTCCCGCACAGGCATCCAGCGGTCGCAGGTGGACACGAGCGTGCTGAACACCACCGAGGTGGTCGCGAAGTTCGACACGTGGCGGTTCAAGCACACCCTGGTCGCCGGCTTCGACGCGTCCCGCGAGAACTCGGACGTCAGGCGCTACACGTTCACCGGGGTGGCCAACACCGAGCTGGTCAACCCGAACCCGGACGCGAGCCTCGCCGCGATGGGGCGGGTGAAGAACTTCGACGGCTCCTCGGGCGCCACCTCGGTCGGCGTCTACGCGGTGGACGAGATGGCCATCACCGAGCAGTGGAAGATCATGGGCGGCCTCCGCTACGATCTGTTCGACGCCCAGTTCCGCAACATGTTCCTGGGCCAGAAGCTCTCCCGTACCGACGAGGCCCTGAGCCCGCGCGCCGCCCTCGTGTTCCTGCCCACCAAGACCCAGACCTACTACTTCTCCTACGGCACCTCGTTCAACCCGTCCGCCGAGGCGCTCGTGCTCGCGCTGAACAATGCGGGCACCGAGCCCGAGAAGAACGAGACGTTCGAGCTGGGCGCAAAGTGGGACCTGCTCGACGGGGCGCTCGGCATCCGCACCGCCTTCTTCCGGACCTACAAGAACAACGCGCGCACCACGGATCCGGTGCTGGGCGTCCAGGTGACCGAAGGCAAGCAGCGGGTGCAGGGCGCCGAGCTCGAGGTGGTGGGACGGGTGTTGCCCGGTTGGAACGTCTGGCTGAGCTACGCCTATCTCGACTCCCGGGTTCTCGACTCGCTGGACATTCAGACCGGGGTCCCGGTGCAGGGCAAGCGTCTCGCCAACGTGCCGGAGCACTCGGCGAGCCTGTGGACCACCTACGACATCACCCCGCAGTGGCAGGTGGGCGGCGGCGCGGTCTTCGTGGACAAGCGCTACGCCAACACCGACAACCTCAACGTGGTGCCGTCGTACGTCCGCGGCGACCTGACCGCGGCGTACCGCCCGATCAAGCCGCTCGAGCTGCGCTTCAACGTGATCAACGTCTCCGACGAGCGGTACTTCGACGCCATCCACCCGAGCCACGTGATCCCGGGCAGCGCCCGCACGTTCCTGCTCACGGGCACCTGGAGGTTCTAGACTGCCCGATGCTCCTGCACATTCCCAAGGTCTTGACCGACAGCCAAGTCGGGCACTGCCGGGCCCTCCTGGAGGAGGCCAAGTGGGTGGATGGTCGCGAGACCTCCGGCCACCTGGCCGCCCGGGTCAAGCACAACCGGCAGGTGGACGAGGGAACCCCCGAGGCGCGCGAGATGGGCAACATCATCGTCACCGCGCTCGAGCGCACGCCGCTGTTCATGGCCGCCGCGCTGCCGTTGCGGGTGTTCCCGCCGCTCTTCAACCGCTACGCGCCCGGCATGGCCTTCGGGGCGCACGTCGACAATGCCATCCGCGAG
>Ga0099791_10000238_pt1 | contig 19331 bp, 18 predicted proteins | sample Rivendell_Oct201_7_FD_77318 | JGI IMG/M metagenome (GOLD analysis project Ga0099791, IMG submission 77318) | Vadose zone soil and rhizosphere microbial communities from the Eel River Critical Zone Observatory, Northern California to study diel... | ecosystem: Environmental > Terrestrial > Soil... | reverse complement strand
GCTCGGCACGAGCCATCCGGCCTTCTCGGTGCAGGCGCCGGCGTTCTGCGGTCAGCTGGCGAAGATCGAGATCGATCCCGACACCGGCGAGGTCACGCTGCACGACTTCGTGGTCGTCCAGGACGTCGGCAAGGCGATCAACCCGTTGCAGATCGAGGGCCAGATGCAGGGCGGGGCCGTTCAGAGTCTGGGGATGGCGCTGACCGAAGCGCTCCTGTACGACGACAAGGCGAAGCTGACGAACCCGAGCCTGCTCGACTACCGGAAGCTCACCGCGGCCGACCTGCCGAACATCGAGACGATCATCGTCGAGAAGCCCGCGCCGCACGGGCCCTTCGGGGCGCGGGGCGTCGGCGAGCCGCCGATCGTGCCGGCGCCCGCCGCGATCGCCAACGCAATCGCGGACGCCACGGGTGTGCGGCTCACCGAGTTGCCGCTCTCGTCCGAGCGGATCGCTCTGGCGATCGCGTCCGCGTCCTGAACTCCTTGCCCTTGAACGCCCCGGCGAAGTGACGGTGGGTGGCCTCTTCGAGGCCACCCCGAAACTTCTGGTAGCACGCGAGGAACTCGCGGCCGGCGGGGGTCAGGCGCATGCCGCTTCGTGGACCGGCGCCGGGCGTCCGCTCGACGAAGCGGAAGCCGGCCGCTTGCTCCAATTCCTGAAGGTAGCCCCACGCGTTGCGATAGGACATGCCGAACTCGGCCGCGGCCTTCCGCAGCGACCCGCGCTCGTCGATGAGACGGAGCAGCTGAGCTCGGCCGGCGCCCAGCTTCAGCTGCTTGTCGAAGACGACCCACACCCGGATCTTGGGCTCCACGGCGTCAGCGGGGAGAGCACGCCACGACGGGTTACTCGATGATCCGATCGGCACGAACCTGCAGCGCCGGCGGGATCGTCAGGCCGAGAGTCCTGGCGGTCTTGAGATTGATGATCAACTCGAACTTCGTCGGCTGCTCGATCGGAAGGTCGCCCGGTCTGGCGCCTTTCAGGATGCGGTCCACGAACGTCGCGGCGCGCCGGAACAGATCGTAGTAGCTCGTCGCGTAGGTCAGGAGCCCTCCGGCCTGCGCGTGCTCGGGGAAGGGATAGACCGCCGGCAGCCGGCTCTTGCTCGCGAACGCGGCGATCTGGCCGCCCTGCGCGATCAGCGATGGCTCGGCCATGACGAGGAGCCCGTCCGGACGCTGCCGCCCGACGAGGTCCAGGACGGCCTCGAGCGTGGGCGCCTCGGTCACGGAGACGAACGAGAGCTTCAGGCCCAGCGTCTGGGCCGCCGCGCTCGCGGTCTTCGAGGACACCTGCAACGCCGGGTTGTCCGGGTTCCAGAGGACCACCACCCGTGAGATCTGCGGAGCGAGCGCCTTGAGCAGCTCGAGCCGCTTGGCTTCCAGCTCGATGGCGAGCGACGAGAGCCCGGTGATGTTGCCGCCGGGGCGGGCGAGACTGGTGACGACGCCGACGCTGACGGGGTCGCCGATGGCGCCCATCACGATGGGAATGGTCGCGGTTGCTTTCTTGGCGGCCAGGGCGGCGGGCGTGCCCCAGGTGATGATGAAGTCGGGCTTCCCGCGGACGAGCTCGGCGGCGAGCGAGTCGAAGCGCTCGGAGCGTGTCCCCGCCCACACGTACTCGAGCTTGAAGTCGCGACCCTCGAGGTAGCCGAGGTCGCGGAGCCCATGCGGGAGCCCATCGAGCGCGGAGGATGATTCGTTCGCGAGGACGGCGATTCGATACATCTTCGCCGCGGCCTCGCCGGGCGGCGCGGCGACGACGAGCGCGACGATCAGAGCCAGCACGCCGGGATGCGGCATCAGCTCACGCACCGATCATGGTCAAAGCCACGCTCCCTGTTGCCGCTCGTGTGGGAGGCAGGATAGGTGATCGCATACGGCGCAGCAAGTCACTATTTCACCGCGGCGGCGCGCCGTATACTTGGCTGCCACGGAGGTGGTCAGCGCATGAAGATTACGGCGGTCACGCCGTTCGTCGTCGATCCCGGCTACGGGAAGAACTGGCTCTTCGTGAAGGTCGAGACCTCCGACGGGCTCCACGGTTGGGGCGAGTGCTACACCCAGGCGGACCGGGACCAGTCGATCGTGGCCCACGTACGCCAGCTCACGCGGTATCTCGTCGGCCGCGACGCCGGACAGATCCGCCACTTCACGCACTGGGCCTACCACGACTTCGCGGGCAAGCGCGGCGCCATGGACTTCTGGAGCGCCGTGAGCGGGCTCGAGCAGGCGCTCTGGGACCTGGCCGGCAAGCGGCTCGGCGTGCCGGTGGTGAGCCTTCTGGGCGGACCGTGCCGCGAGCGCATCCGCGTCTACGCGAACGGCTGGTATTCGGGCGCCAAGACGCCGGATGCCTACGCGGCGAAGGCGAAGGAGACGGTGGCCCGCGGCTTCGGCGCGCTCAAGTTCGATCCGTTTCCCGGGCCGTGGCGCACGCACATCTCCCGTGAGGCCGAGCAGCAGGTGGTGGAGACCGTTCGCGCGGTGCGGGACGCGGTGGGGCCGAAAGTCGACCTGCTGATCGAGGTCCATCGGCGGCTGGCGCCCATGCACGCCGTGCGGGTGGCGCGGTCGCTGGAGCCCTTCGAGCCGTTCTGGTTCGAGGAGCCGGTGTCGGCCCGGGACATCGGCGCCCTCGCCGAGTGCCGGCGCGACATCCGACTGCCGATCGTCACCGGCGAGGAGCTCTACACCAAGTTCGAGTTCCGCGAGGTGTTCGAGCGCCGCGCCGCGGACATCATCAATCCCGACGTCTGCAACGTGGGCGGCATCGAGGAGCTGCGCGAGATCGCGGCGATGGCCGAGGCCTATCACGTGGTCGTCTCGCCGCACAACTACAACAGCACCACCGTCGGGCTCGCCGCGACGCTGCACGTGTCGGCGGCGATCCCGAACTTCCTGATCACCGAGTACTTCGTGAACTTCGAGTCGCGGGCGGCGGAGGTCGCGGTGAATCCCTTCCGGGTCGACCGCGGCTATCTGACCGTACCGACGGGGCCCGGGCTCGGCGTCGAGCTCCGCGAGGACGTGCTGGTCCGCTACGCCGACCGGGAATTCCCCGCGCGGACGATCCCGACGCCCCGGGACGAGGGCCCATAGCCCGCGTCATGCCCGAGCTCGCCGCCCGCCCCGGCAAGCGCGGATAGCGCCGTGGCCGGCTCGCTCCCTGCGCACGCGCGGGTCGTGGTGATCGGCGGCGGCATCGCCGGCTGCAGTGTCGCCTACCACCTGACGACGCTCGGCTGGCGCGACGTGCTGCTGCTGGAGCGACGCGAGATTTCCTGCGGCACCACCTGGCACGCCGCGGGGCTCGTCGGCCAGCTTCGCGCGACGCAGAATCTCACCCGGCTCGCCAAGTACGGCGCCGATCTCTACGAGCGGCTCGAGGCGGAGACCGGGCAGGCCACCGGCTTCCGCCGCCCCGGCAGCGTGAGCGTCGCGCGGAATCGGGAGCGCATGCACGAGCTGAAGCGTCTCGCCTCGATGGCGCGCTGCTTCGACGTGGACGTCGAGGTCGTCACGCCCGCGGAGGCGGGGCGCCGCTGGCCGCTCATGCGCACCGACGATCTGGTCGGGGCCCTGTGGCTGCCCCGCGACGGGCGCACCAACCCGATCGACACGACGCTCGCGCTGGCCCGCGGCGCCCGGCAGGGCTGCGCGACGATTCTCGAGAACACCGCGGTGACGGCGATCCGCGTCGAGAACGGGCGTGTCGCGGGCGTGAAGACCGCCGCCGGCGACGTCACCTGCGAGTTCGTGGTGAACTGCGCCGGCATCTGGGCGCGCGAGATCGGGCGCATGGCGGGCGTCACGGTGCCGCTGCACGCCTCCGAGCATTTCTACATCGTCACCGAGCCCATGGCCGGCGTGACGCCCGACCTGCCCGTGCTCCGCGACACCGACGGCTACATTTACGTGCGCGAGGAAGTCGGCGGTCTCCTGATGGGCGGCTTCGAGCCGGTGGCGAAGCCGTGGGGCATGGAGGGTATTCCGGCCGACTTCGCCTTCTCGCTCATCCCCGAGGACTGGGAGCACTTCCAGGTCCTGATGGAGCAGGGGATGCACCGGATCCCCGCGCTCGAGACCGCGCCGGTGCGGCGCCACGTCAACGGCCCCGAAAGCTTCACGCCCGACGGCCGCTATCTCCTGGGCGAAGCGCCGGAGTGCCGCAATTTCTACGTGGCCGCCGGCTTCAACTCGATCGGCATCGCCTCGGGGGCCGGCGCCGGCCGCGCGGTGGCGGAGTGGATCGTCGGCGGCGAGCCACCGATGGATCTCTGGGACGTCGACATCCGGCGGGTGGCGGCATTCCAGGCGAATCCGCGCTACCTGCGCGACCGCACGGTGGAGATGGTGGGAGCGCTCTACGCCGTGCACTGGCCGTATCTGCAGCCGGCGACGGCGCGCGGCGTGCGCACGAGCGTGCTCCACGACCGCCTCGCGCGGCGCGGCGCCTGCTTCGGCGTGGTGATGGGATGGGAGCGCGCGAACTGGTACGCGACGGCGGGCATGGAGGCGGTCTACCGCTACAGCTACGGGCGGCAGAACTGGTTTTCGTGCGCGGCCGAGGAACACCGCGCGGTCCGCGAGGCGGTCGGGCTCTTCGACCAGTCCTCGTTCTGCAAGCTCCGGCTGGAGGGGCCCGACGCGCTCGCGGTGCTCCAGCGCCTCTGCGCCAACGACGTCGACGTCCAACCCGGCCGGCTGGTCTACACGCAGATGCTCAACCCGCACGGCGGCATCGAGGCGGATCTCACGGTGACCCGGCTCGCCGTCGACGCCTTTTTCATCGTCACCGGGGCCGCGGCAGCGACGCACAACACGCACTGGATCGCCCGTCAGATCGGCGCCGCGCGGGCGGTGCTCACCGATGTGACCTCGGGGCAGGCGGTCCTCGGGGTGATGGGCCCGCGCTCGCGCGAGCTCCTGACGCGTCTCACCGACGCCGATCTGTCGAACGCGGCGTTCCCGTTCCTGGCGTCGCGCGAGATCTGGCTGGCTTCGGCCCCCGTGCGCGCGTCGCGGGTGACCTACGTCGGCGAGCTGGGCTGGGAGCTGTATGTTCCGACGGAGCTCGCGGTGGGCGTGTACGACGCCGTCGTCGCGGCCGGCGAGGATCTCGGGCTGCGTCACGCCGGCTACCACGCGATGGACTCCCTGCGCATCGAGAAGGCCTATCGCGGCTGGGGGCACGACATCGGCGGCGAGGACACGCCGTTCGAGGCCGGGCTCGGGTTCGCGGTGCGCCTGGACAAGCGCGCGTCGTTCACCGGGCGCGACGCCCTGCTGGCCCGGCAGGGGAAGCCGCTCACACGGCGGCTCGCGGTGTTCGTCCTCGACGACCCGGATCCGCTCCTCTATCACGACGAGCCAATCTGGCGCGACGGCGCGCTCGTCGGGCGTATCGCATCGGGGGCCTATGGCCACACGGTCGGTCGCGCCGTCGGGCTCGGGTGGATCGCCTGCCTGGACGGCCTCACCGAGGCATTCGTGGCGAGCGGCCGCTGGGAAGTCGAGATCGCCTGCGAGCGCGTCCCGGCGCGCGCCCAGCTCGCGCCGCCGTATGACCCGAGATCGCTTCGCGTGCGGGCCTGAGGGGCGACCGGCTCAGGGGCGGAACGGCCAGGCGAGCTGGCGCCAGTAGCCCTCGGGCACAGGATGTCCCTCGATCCCGTACGCCGCCGGCCAGCGCGCGGGCGGCAGGTACGCGGTGCCGAAGAGGCGATCGAGCCACGGCAGGTGTACTGCGAAGTTCTTGTCGACCGGACTCGCCGCGTGGTGCCAGTGATGGAAGCGCGGCGTGACCAGCACCCACTCGAGCGCCCGCAGATCGAGCCGCACGTTGGCGTGGATGAAGACCGCGAGGAAGGAGACGAAGACGAGGTACGCGTAGACGGCCGGCGCTGCGAAGCCCAGGACGTAGAGCGGCACGAACGAGAGCCCTCGCGTCACGACGATGTCGACCAAGTGCAGGCGCGAGCCGGCCAGCCAGTCGAGCGACTCGGACGAGTGATGGATGGCGTGCAGGCGCCAGAGCCACGGCACCCGATGGAAGGCCCGATGCACCCAGTACTGGGTGAAGTCGGCGACGAGCACGATCTCGAGGAGCTGCAGGACCACCGGCTGGGACGCCACCGCGTCCTGGAGCCAGGGATGCGTGGCCCACCGGAAGAACAGGGCGGCCGGCAGCATCGTCAGCACGACCGTCACCTGCACCAGGAGATGGCTCATCGCGAAGTGCATGAGATCGGTCGTCCAGCCTCGGCGGAAGATCGGCTGCTCGCGTAGCCGCGGAATCACTCGCTCGAGCGGGACGAAGATCAGTGCCAGCACGAACAGGTTCAGCAGGAACCAGTCGAGCCCCACGGCGGTGGTGCCGCCGAGCGTTCCAACCTCGGCGGTCGAGCCGCCGAGCAGCGTGCCGGCGGTGGCGAGGGCGATGCCGGTGAAGCCGAGGACACGGCGGCGGCGCAGGACGACGCTCAGCGCGCCCAGGCCGAAGCCAAGGACGAGCATGACGTAGATCAGGAACCGGACGAGGTCCAGCGGATAGAGCGCTCGCGCCGACGGGGTGGTCAGAAAGCTCGGGAAGAGCAAGCAGAGCACGCCGCCGTAGCCGAGCGCCCCGCACGTGACCGCCAGGATGCCGCTGATCCAGCCGGAGCCGAAGCCGTGGCCGGTACCGCGGCCGAGCCTACCGCTCGGCGCCGAGCGCTTCGGACCGCTGGCGGCTTCGCTCACACGAAGGCGAAGGCGCGTGCGGGGTTCTCGACGAGCAGGCGGTGCAGCCCGGCGTCGTCCACGCCCTTGGCGCGCAGGCGCGGCACGACGTTCACCAGCAGATGGTGATAGCCGTATCCGCCGTACTTCACGAGCGAGGTCTTGTAGGCGATATCGTGCGACAGCAAGATCTGGTCGCGATGGCCGGCGGCGACGAGGGCGAGGACATGAGCCATGCGGCCGCCGTCGTTGGGCATGTCGAAGCTCGGGTTGTAGGGATAGAACGAGTTCTCCATCCCGAACAGATCGTACTCGAGCCAGATGCCGGTCTGGGCGAGATCGATCACGGCCCGCACGTCCGCGATGGTGCGGCAGAGATGGCACATGATCGTGCGGCGCAGATCGCCGCCTTCCTTCTGGACGAACTTCGCCAGCTCCATGGGCATGGCCGGGTGACGGCCGGGATGGACCATGAGCGGCGCTCCCGTCTCGCGCTGGGCGATCACCGCCGCGCGGAGCACCTTCTGCTCGTTGGCGGTCCACGGGTAGGTCGTGCCGATCTCGCCGATGAGCCCGGCGCGGATGCCGATGTCGCCCACGCCCGACGTGACGTCGGCGATCATCTCGCGCGCGAGCTCGTCGACCGTGCGGCGGTCCATGTCCGGGGGATGCGAGGCGGCCACGTAGTAGCCCGCGCCCATCACGACGTTGAGCCCGGTGGCGCGGGCGATTCGCGCGAGGGCCCGGGGTTCGCGGCCGATCGTCGTCGGCGTCGGGTCGACCACGGTGCGGCCGCCGGCCTGCTTGAAGAGCAGGATCTCGTCCTGCGCGACCTGCTCGTCCTGGAGCCGCAGGTTGTCGAGGTTCGCGTTGAAGTTCTGGCGGACCCAGCCGAGGTTGGCGAGGCTCACCGGCTCCCGCGTGCGCGCCTTGTCCGCGGCCGCCGCCGGCTCGGCGAACATCACCTTGAAGTCGATCAGTAGATGCTCGTGCGGCAGCGTGATGCCGATCGCATCCGGCGCCACCGCTCCGAGCACCGTCTGGATCTGACCGCCGAGCGGCCGGGACATCCGTTACCGGAACGCGGGAGCGATCTCGGCGCTGAACCGGTCGAGGTCGCGGCGCAGTTCGTCGAGCGGCCGGAACATCGTCGGCACGAACACGGTGTCGACCCGGGCCGCCCGGAGCTCATCGAGCTTGTCGCGGATCTGGTCCGGGGTGCCGGCCAGACAGGTGTCGCGGGCGTCGGCGGCGTGGCGGCCCATGCGCTTGGCGATGGTGTCGGCGAGCGCCTCGACGTCATCCTTCTTGTCGGTGATGTGGAGCGCCATGTTGACCGAACGCCTGATGGTCTTGGGATCGCGGCCGACCGCGGCGCAGTGCTCGTCGAGGATTTTCCCCTTCCGGGTCGCGACACCCGGGCCACCCCACACGTTCCAGTGATCGGCGTGCTTGGCGACGATCCGGAGCGTGATCCGCTCGCCCCCGCCGCCGATCATCAGCTCGGGGTGCGGCGTCTGCACGGGCTTGGGCTCGAGCGGCGCGTCGGAGAGCTGGTAGAAGCGCCCCTTGAACGTCGCGCGGCGCTCGGTCCACAGCGAGCGGATCACCTGGCACGCCTCGTCCAGGCGCTCGAGCCGCTCGCGCATGGTGTAGAAGGGGATGCCGTAGGCTTCGTGCTCGTTCTGCTGCCAGCCCGAGCCGAGGCCCAGCAGGAGACGACCGCCGGAGATGATGTCGACCTGCGCGGCCATCTTCGCGACCACCGCCGGATGGCGGTACGTGTTGCCCAGCACGATGGTCCCGACCCGGAGGCGCGGCACCAGCGCGGACAGCGCGGCGAGCGTGCTCCACCCCTCGAGCGTCGTGCCCTCCCGTTCCTTGTTGTTCGGCATGAAGTGGTCGGTGACGCACGCGATGTCCCAGCGGGTCGCCTCGAGGTGCCGCCAGAGGTCCAGCACGTTGGCCCACGTGGTGTTGCCCATGCTCGTGAAGATCCCGAAACGCATGTCTCGCTCCTTGTTCGTTCGAGTCCGCCGGCGATCATACTAGCGCAACTGGGGCTCGTCTTTCTCCCCGCTTTGGCATATCTTGCGTGCGAAACCACGAGGGAAACCATGACACGTTTTGGACTGAGCCTGCCCGCCGGGGGACGAAGCTCACCAGCGCCCGGCGCCCGCAGCCTCGCCGACGCCGCGCAGCGAATCGAGGCGGCCGGGTTCGAGAGCATCTGGGCGTTCGACGCCATCGGTCGCGGATGGCTGATGGCGGACCCGCTCACCGCGCTGTCGGTCGCGGCGACGGTGACGCGCTCCGTCGAGCTGGGGACCGGAGTCCTGCAGGTCCCGCTGCGCAATCCGGTCGAGCTCGCGCAGCGCGTGCTGACGGCCCATCTCGTGTCGGGCGGCCGGCTGCGGCTCGGTGTGGGAGCGGGCTCGACCGCCGGAGATTTCGAGGCGCTCGGCCTCGATTTCGCCTCGCGCTTCCGGCGCATGAACGAGTCGCTGTCGATCATGCGGCGGCTCTGGGCCGGCGAGCGAGTGGGCGCCGCCTCGCTGGCGCCGGTGTGGCCCGCGGCCCTCGGCGGGCCGCCCGTGCTGATCGGCTCGTGGGCGGGCTCGCGCTGGATCGAGCGGGCGGCCCGCGAGTTCGACGGCTGGGTGGGATCGGGCGCCCGGAGCAGCTGGGGGCTCTTGCGCGAGGGGATCAAGCGGTTTCGCGACCTCGGCGGCCGACGCGCCGTTGTCACCAACGTGGTCGAGCATCTGGGGAGCCAGCCGTCCAGTCCTGATGGCCCCGACGATGCGTGCGACCTCAAATGCGCTCGGGATACGGCCCGCGAGCGGCTGCATCGGTTGCGCGAGCTCGGCTTCGACGACATCGTCATCGTCCCGAGGAGTCACGAGGCTGAGCACCTCCAGGAGCTGCGCGCGCTGATCGTAAGCTCCCGGTGACGCTGTCACTACTTCACACGTAGCCCATCCGGAGAGATCACATGGCCATCATTCGCATCTACGCTGGTTCCGACGGGAAGTCGCACTTCGAGGAGATCGTGCCGAAGCTCGAGCCGCGCGGCGACAAGTCGGCGAGCGCCGAGCTGATTCCCGGCAGCGGCATCGTCATCCGCCGCTTCGACGCGGACCGGTCGAACCCCTGGCATCACGCCCCCGGCCGCGCGGCTGTGTTCACGCTCGGCGGCGCCGTCGACATCGAGATCGGTGACGGCACGGTCCGGCGGCTGGGCCCGGGCGACATCCTGATCGCCGAAGACCTCACCGGCCAGGGCCACGTGACCCGCGAAGTCGGCCCCAACCCCCGAGTCTCGATCTTCGTCCCCCTCCGCTGAGCGAGTCGGGCCCGCGCAGCGCCCGGAGCGCCGAGAGGTCGAGGGCTCAGAAATGGAGACGCTGTTCTGGCTGCTATGCAAAGACTTCACGCGCTCGCGTGGACGGGGCGCGGGGGCGGCGGGGCGGGTGCGGTCGGGGGCGAAGGGACCCGTTCCCGTCCGGCGCGCGGCGGGTGTTGAGCGCCCGGATGGAGCCCAGACGAGTGGGGTAGCGTACGCGTGCCGCGTGGTCGTCTCGCCCCCGACCGCACCCGCCCCCGCGGCCCCGCCTCCAAGCGAGAGCGTCAGATGACGCCGCTAGCCTTCCAGCGAACGAGATCCTCGCGCGAGTGACCGAGCAGACCCACGAACACGTCCTCGTTGTGCTCGCCGGGCATGGGAGCGAGCCACCGCACGCGGCCCGGCGTCTCGGAGAGCTTGAGCGGCGTTCCGGTCGTCTTCACGGGTCCGTAGGTCGGATGGTCGAGCTCCACGAACATCTCGCGGGCCTGCACCTGCGGATCGGCGACCATCTCGACGACGTTGTTGACCGGGGCCGCGGGGACGCCGGCCGACGACAGCACGCGAACCACGTCCGCCCGGGAGCGCTGCCCCGTCCATCCCTGGATGATGGTGGCGACCTGGTCCCGGCGGTCGCGCCGCGCCGCCGCGGTGGCGAATGCCGGATCGCGCGTGAGGTCGCTCCGCCCGATGAGCTCGCAGAATCGGCGCCACACGGCGTCGCTCGCCCCGGCCGCGATGGCCACGTGGCCGTCGGTCGCCGGGTAGATGCCCGAGCTCGAGCCGCCGAACGAGACGTTGCCGGCCCGCGTGAGAATCTCGCCGCCGACGGTGTAGCGCTCGCCGAGATTGTCGAGCGCGATCAGCAGGCTGTCGAGCAGCGCCAGATCGATGCGCTGTCCCTTGCCGGTGCGGTGGCGGTAGTGCAGGGCGGACACGATGCTGAAGGCGCAGAGCATCCCGGCGTAGTAGTCCGAGATGGACTGCCCGGATCGGGTCGGCGGCCCTTCCGGGAAGCCGGTGATGCTCATGTACCCGCTGATCGCCTGCGCCAGCATGTCGTAGCCCCGCTGCGGCGCGTACGGCCCGTGCTGGCCGAACGCGGTGATCGAGGCGTAGATGATGTCCGGCTTCACCTGCCGGAGATCCTCGTAGCCGAGTCCCAGGCGGTCCATCGTGCCCACGCTGAAGTTCTCGGTCACCACATCCGCGTGGCCGACCAGCTCCTTGAAGAGCTTGATCCCTTCCGGCGTCTTGAGCTCGAGCGTGATGCCGAGCTTGTTCCGCTCGCGGTACTGCGCGGCCGGCACCCGCTCCTCGACGCCCTTGCGCGTGCGCTTGATGCCGAGGGACACGCGCTCGCGGCCCCGCTCCCGCGACTCGACCTTGATGACGCGCGCGCCCATGTCGGCGAGCAGCATCGTGCAGAAGGGCATGGCGATGACTTGACCCAGGTCGAGCACGGTGACGTCGTTCAGCGCGAGATCCATGTGTCCTCGTGAGGGGCTGGCTGTCGCCGATACTGCGCTGGATCGGCCCGCGCGGTCAAGGCATGATGATCGATCCGGGCGGGGCTGGTGATAGCATTGAAGCCTGCACCGCGTGTCATCTCGGATGCGGGGGAGCCGACATGGATGTGACACCGAAGCGGTACGCCGACACGGTCGTGCTCGCCACAGCGGGCCGCATCGATCACTCCACGTCGGAAGGCTTCAAGACGGCGCTGGCTCCGCATCTGGCCCGCTGCACCGCGGGCCAGGACCGAATCCTCATCGATCTGGCCGGCGTCGAGTACATCAGCAGCGTCGGGCTCCGCGTGCTGATGCTGGCCTCCAAGCAGGCCAAGGCCCAGGGCGGCACGATCGCCGTCGCCGCGCTGCAGCCCAACGTCAAGGAGATCTTCGACATCACGCGCTTCACGATGGTCCTCAACGTGTTCCCGTCGGTCCGCGAGGGCCTCGCCCAGATCTCGCCGCCGGCCCTGGCCGCGTTCGATGCCACCTGACGCGGGCCTGCGCGTCAGGTTCTGGGGAACCCGCGGCTCGATCCCCGTGTCCATGACCTCGGCCGAAATCCGGCGCAAGCTCATCGCGACGCTCGTGCGCGCCGCCGGGCGCGCGGTCGACACGCCGGAGAAGGCGGCGAGCTTTCTCGAGCGCGAGATCGACTTCGCGGTCTCCCACACGTTCGGCGGCAACTCGTCCTGCGTCCAGATCGCCACGGGCTCGACGGACTATGTCCTGTGCGACCTGGGGTCGGGCGCCCGCGTCTTCGGCAACGACGTCCTCGCCGCGCGCGGGTCCGGCGATCACACCTTTCACGTGTTCATGTCCCACGTGCACTGGGACCACATCATGGGCTTCCCCTTCTTCCTGCCGATCTACACGCCGACGAACCACATCCGGATCTACGGCTGCCATGCCGGGCTGGAGGACGCCTTCCGGCGCCAGCACGCGGCGCCGTTCTTCCCGGTCGATTTCTCCGGGCTCAGCGCCCGGATCGAGTTCGTGCGGCTCGAGCCCGGGCGCGAGTACGAGGTCGCGGGGCTCTCGGTGAAGGCCAAGCTCCAGCGCCACGGCGGCGACTCCTACGGCTATCGATTTCAGCGGGCCGGCCGCGTCGTCGTCTACTCCACGGACGCGGAGCACAAGCAGGACGACCTCGGAGAGGTCCAGGGCTTCGTGGAGTTCTTCCGCGACGCCGATCTGGTGATCTTCGACTCGCAGTACTCGCTCGCCGAGGCGACGTCGATCAAGGAGGACTGGGGGCACTCGAGCAACATCGTCGGCCTGGAGCTGTGTCAGCGGGCTCACGCCAAGCGCCTCTGCCTGTACCATCACGAGCCCCTCTCCGACGACCACAAGATCGCCGCGCTGCTCGCGGAGACGCGGCGCCTGGAGGAGATCACGCGCGGGGACCGGCGCGTGGAGATCCTGGCAGCGTACGACGGCATGGAGATCGCTCTCTGAAGCCCGCGTTCTGACCGGGATGCACTGGTCGGAGCAGGTGTGGGTCCGGGCTCTGCGCGGCCGTCGCGGTCAACCCCTCGGCTTGCTGCTGCTGGCGGTCTTCCTCGGTGTCGGGCTCGCCCCCGACGTGCTCGGGCTCGGGGCGCTTCGCCTGGCGGGCTTCGACGCCTATCAGCGATGGGCGCCGCGGGCTCGCCGCTCGGCGCCCGCCGTCATCGTCGCGATCGACGAGGAGAGCCTGCGTCTGCACGGACAGTGGCCGTGGCCGCGGACCTGGCTCGCCCGGCTCGTGGGCCTGCTGGCCGAGGCGCACCCGGCGGCGATCGGGATCGATCTGGTGATGCCCGAAGCCGACCGGCTCTCGCCGGGACGCGTGCCGGAGTTCGTCCCGGGCATGGGCCCCAGCCTGGTCCGCGAGCTCTCGAAGCTGCCCAGCAACGACGCGGTCCTGGCCCAGGCCCTCAGCGGACGACCGGTCGTGCTGGGCGTCGCCGGCCTCGAGCGCGATTCGGGCCGGCCGGCGCAGCCGCTTCGCCAGGCACCCCTGCGCACCATCGGCGGAGATCCCAGGCGCTTCGTGCCGCGCTACGAAGCGACCCTGCGCAGCGTCGAGGAGATCGATCGGGTCGCGAAGGGCCACGGCCTCCTGAACTTCGAGGCCGAGCGCGGCGTGGTCCGCCGCATGCCGCTCGTGGCCGCCGCGGGCGACGCCGTGCTCCCGTCGTTCGGAGTCGAGATCCTCCGCGTCGCCACCGGGGCGCCGCTGCTCACCGTGCGGGTCGGCGCCTCGGGGGTCGAGGGCGTGGGCATCAGCGGCCTCCTCGTTCCCACCGAGCCGGACGGGAGCGTGCGGCTCCGGTTCTCGCGAACCGATCCCTCGCGCTTTGTCTCGGCCGCCGACGTTCTCGCCGGCACCGCCGACCTCCATGTGTTCGAGCGCAAGCTGGTCCTGATCGGCGTCACCGCGCTCGGCCTGTCCGACTACCAGGCGACGCCGGTGACCGAGCGGATGTCGGGCGTGGAGATCCACGCCCAGCTGCTCGAATCGATCTTCGACGGCGATCTCCTGTCCCGTCCCCGCGCCGCGGCGTGGGCGGAGGCCGCCGTGCTGCTCCTGGCCGGGCTCGGACTCGTGCTGGTGGTGCCGCGACTGGCGGTCCGGGCCTCGGTGGCGGCGTTCGCGCTCCTGGTCGGCCTGATGTGGGCCGGCGGCTTCCTCGCCTATCTCCAGCGCGGGGTCCTGTTCGACGCCGCGCTCCCGTCGCTCGCGCTCGGCGCGCTCTTCACGGCGATGCTGGTCGTCACGCTGGCCGAGGCCGAGAGCCAGCGACAGATCCTGCGCCGCTCGATCGAGCAGCAGCGCGAGCAGGCGGCCCGGGTCGCCGGCGAGCTGGAGGCGGCCCGCCGCATTCAGATGAGCAGCCTGCCGCAGCCCACCACGGTGTTTGCGAGCGAAACGCGGCTCGACCTCTATGCGTTTCTCGAGCCGGCCCGCGAGGTGGGCGGCGATCTCTACGATTTCTTCGCGCTCGATCGCGACCGCGTCTTCTTCCTGATCGGCGACGTCTCCGGCAAGGGAGTGCCGGGCAGCCTCTTCATGGCCGTCAGCAAGGCGCTCTACAAGAGCGCGGCCCTGCGCCAGGCGCGTCACGTCGAGACGGTGATGCGCGAGGCCAACGCCGAGATCTCGCGCGATAACGCCGCGGGTCTCTTCGTCACCGTGCTGGCCGGGATCCTCGACACGCGCACCGGCCTCCTCGAATACTGCAACGCCGGCCACGAGCCGCCGTACCTGTTGCCGAGCGGCGAGCGGCCCATCCTGCGCCTCGCGGACGGCGGCGGGCCGCCGCTCTGCGCGGTCGATTGCTTTCCCTACACGGCGAGCTCGCGGCATCTGGAGCCCGGCGACACGCTCTGCCTCGTGACGGACGGGGTGACCGAGGCGGCGGGCGCCGGCGGCGAGCTCTACGGACGAGAGCGGCTCGAGGTCCTGCTGGCGAAAACGGGCCCGGGGACGAGCGCCGCCGACGTCGGGGACGCCATCCGTCAGGAGGTCGGCCGGTTCACCGAGGGCGTGGAGCCCTCCGACGACCTGGCGATTCTCGTAGTGCGCTGGAAGGGGCCGAGCCCCGGCGAAGGATGAGGGGGGCGGCTAGCGGACGTTGATCTCGACGCGGCGGTTGCGCGGCTCGGAAACCTGGGTGGCGGTCCGCACCTCGGGCTCGCGCGCTCCGCGACCGGCCACCGAGATCCGAGCCCTGGGGATGCCGAGCCTCACCAGCTCGTCGCGCACACGCTCGGCGCGCCGGAGCGAGAGGGCGTCGTTGTGCGGAGCCGATCCCACGCGATCCGTGTGGCCGATGACGACAACGTCCGGCGCCTGCCGGCGGGAGATCTCGGCGAAGATCTGGGTGACGACCTGCTTGGACTCCGGCGTGAACTCGTCGGTGTCCGCGAGGAAGTAGAGATAGAAGGACACCGGCCGCCCCGGCTGGGCCGCGAGCGCCGGCCCGAAGGTCTGCCGGACCTCCGCCTCCGAGGTCTTCTCGGTGGAGACGCTGCCGGGCCGCGACACGCGCGCCGCGGCGTAGGGCTGATCGAGAGTGCGCGTCTCGTCGCCGCTGGTGACCGTGAGCGCGCCCGGGCTCGGGCCCTTGCCCGGGAGCAGCACGTATACGTCGTTTCGGGTGGCGCAGCCGGTCAGGACCAGCAGCGCCAGCGGCGCGAGACCGACGAGATTGCGCCGGAGCTCGGACAGGGCGATCAGTCTTTCGCGCCGGTCCGAACGAGGAACTCGGTTCCGCGCACGCCGAGGATCGCCGCCGGCGTCCGGACCTTCATCGCCTCCGGCGATTGCTTGGCGAGCTTGCCGGAAACGACCGCCAGTGTGCCCTGCTTGAGCGAGCTCTCGAAAGCTCCCTGGTGGGTCGTCGAGTCGAAGACGAAGCGGTCGATCGACAGCACGCTGTCCGGGCCCACCGAGAGCAGGCTGTTGTCGCGGAAGGTGATACCCACCGAGCCGTCGGCGCCCGTGATCACGAGGTCGCCCTGCTGGACCACGCTGCCGACCGGCGCCGGCGTGCGCTGCCCGGAGCGCTCGATCTGCACCGCGCCCTTCGAGACCTTGATCTGCCCCGCATTCTCGGCGGCGCCGGCCTGCAGCACGCCGATCGTCAGCGCCAGCGGCAGCGCCAGGAAAATCATTGGGAATTTCATCGCTTTCTCCTCGACATCGCGCGCGTCGGTGGCTTTCCGGAATGAGCGCGGCACGACGTCAAACCCGATGTATATATAGTAGCCGAGTCGGTCTCGCCGGCATCGCAGATCGGAGGCCGCGCACGAGCGATCACGCCGTTACCGGAAACCACAACAGAGTCTTTCCGGCCCGGAGGGACACGCTACCCGCGGTGGCGGAATTCATCGCCGCCGTGTGCGCGGCCGGGGGCGTGCCTCGCAAGACCTGCCTCCGGCTCACGCTCCTGGTCGAGGAGCTTTTCACCAATACCGTCGTCCACGGCCACGGCCGCGACACCGAGGCTCCGATTCACGTCACCTTCGCCGTCGGCGTCGACGTGATCGCGCTGACCTACGAGGACACGGCGCCGCCCCACGATCCGTTCGCGAGGGTCGGCGTTCCCGACGAGGCCGCCGGCGTCGAGGAGCGCCCGGTCGGGGGACTCGGCGTCATGCTGATCGCCGCGATGGCCGACCGTGTGCAATACGCGCACATCGGCGGCCGCAACCGCATTTCGCTGATAATGCCGACCGGGAGGACTTCGCCATGACCTCGCAACTCGTCACGTACGCCGTCGACGGCCGCGTCGGCATCGTCACGCTCAATCGGGCGGACAAGCTCAACGCCATCAGCGCGGAGCTCAAATCGGCGCTCGTCGAGCGTCTCCACGCGGCCGATCGAGACTCGGCGACCGCCGTGGTCGTCCTGCGGGCCGAGGGCCGAAGCTTCTGCGCCGGCTACGACATCGGTCCCAATCCGAACCGGGCGGCGCGGCGCCACAACGCGCTCGCCTGGCACGAGTCGCTGACCGACGACGTCCGGCTCGAGATGACGCCGTGGGAGATGAAAAAGCCGGTGATCGCGTCGGTGCAGGGCCACTGCCTCGGCGGCGGCTGCGAGCTGGTGATGATGTGCGACCTCACGATCGCCGCGGACGACGCGCTGTTCGGCGAGCCGGAGATCCGCTTCTCGAACGTCGGCCCCGCGCTCATCATGCCGTTCATCATCGGGCTCAAGCGCGCCCGCGAGCTGCTCTTCCTCGGTGATCCCATCGACGCGAAGACGGCGCTTCAGTACGGGATGGTGAATCGGGTCGTGCCGCGGGCCGAGCTCTCCGCGGCGACGCTGAAGTTCGCGCGGCGGATGGCGCTCATTTCCCCGGAGGCCCTCGCCGGCACCAAGCTCGCCGTCAACCGCGGCGCCGAGGCCGCCGGGTTTCGCAGCGCGATCATGGCGGGGCTCGACATCCTGGCGTCGGTGTATGCGGCGCGCACCGAGGTCGGGACACGATTCGACGAGATCCGCGAAAAGGAGGGCCTCGGCGCCGCCCTGCGCTGGCGGGCCGCGCAGTTCGCGGAGTAGCCGCTACCGGCCCTTGAAGACGGGCTTGCGCTTCTCGACGAAGGCGCGGGCCGACTCCTGGAAGTCCTCGCTCAGGTGCAGGCCGAGTCCCTGCGTGTAGAAGCGGGACTGCCGCTGCATCTCGTTGACGAACCACCGCATGACCCGCACGTTGGCCCGGACCGAGAGCGGCGGGTTCGCCAGGATCTCGGCGGCCAGCGCCTCGGCGGCCGGGATCAGGTCTTCGGCCGGGACGACGCGGTTCACCATGCCGTGCTGGAGAGCCTCTTCGGCCGTGAACATCCGTCCGGTGAGCGCGACCTCGTTGGCGAAGCGGCTGCCCGTCCAGAACCAGGTGGCCACCCAGTGCTGGCCGCTGGCGAGGCCCCGCTGGACCTCGCGGATCTGGAACTTCGCGCCCTGCGCGGCGACGACCAGGTCGCACGACTGCGACAGGGAATAGCCCAGGCCGAGCGCCCAGCCGTGCACGGCCGCGATCACCGGCTTCCAGTTGACGGTGTCGCCCAGGCCGTTCTCGCGCGAGCGCCGCCCGGCCGGCCCGCCCAGTCGCTTGAGCTCCTCGCGCGTGCGGAGCTGCCGCTGCTTGACGTCGGCTCCCGAGCAGAACGCGCGACCGGCCCCGCTCAGGATCGCCACCTGCAGCGTGGGGTCGGCGTCGAACTCGAAGAGCGCGTCGTTGACCTCCTCGACGAGCTGATCGTTGGCGGCGTTGAGCTTCTCCGGCCGGTTCAGGACGATGTGGCAGATCGGTCCCTTCGGCTCGTAGCGCACCGTCTCGAACTTCGGGGTGCCGTTGTCGCGCGCGGTCATGGTCGCTCTCCTGGCGCCGCTTGCCGGCTACTTGAACGCGGGCAGCACCTGCTGCGTGAGAATCTGCAAGCTCCGCTTCTCCTGCTCCATCGGCAGGCGTCCGCCGGGGTTCAGCTCGGCCGCGACGCCGTTCAGGCTGAGCTCCTCACGGAGCCGCGTGAAGCGGTCCACGAGCGCGGGGCCGGTCCCGAACGCCACCTTCGTCTCCAGGATTTCCCGGTAGGAAAGGCTCGACAGCGTGCGGGCCTGGGCCACCCGGCGCTCGACCGGGCCGGTTCCGGCGCGACCGAGCGGCACGCGGGTGAGATCGGCCTGTCGCTGGAAGTAGTACATGATCGTGTCCTCGGGCTCGTCGATCGCGGCCTTCTCGGTGGGGGCGGCGTACACCGGGATCCGGAGGCACACGTTGCCGTCGCCGGGATGGCCCGCCTCGCGCCAGGCCTCGCGATACTTCTTCACGTGCCCGGCCAGCTCGGGAATCGCCATGCCGCGCAGCCCCACGAAGATGGGCAGCCCCATCCGGCCGACGTTCGGAAAGGTCTCGGCCGTCGTCGCCGCCATCCGCAGCGGCGGATGCGGCTGTTGATACGGCCGCGGCGTGACCGTGGTGTCGGTGAAGCGATAGAACTTGCCCTCGTAGCTGAAGGGCTCGCCCTTCCAGGCCTTCATGATGATCTCGAGCGCCTCGAAGAAGCGCGCCTGGCTCTCCTCGTACGGGACGCCGAGCGCGGCGTACGCGCGCGGGCCGCCGCTCCGGCTGATCCCGAAGTCGAACCGGCCATGGCTCAGATGGTCGAGCGTCGCGACCTCGCCGGCGACGCGCAGCGGATGGTTCAGCGGCAGTAGCTGAACGGCCGTCCCCACGCGCAGGCGGCGT
>Ga0099791_10000236_pt1 | contig 19375 bp, 17 predicted proteins | sample Rivendell_Oct201_7_FD_77318 | JGI IMG/M metagenome (GOLD analysis project Ga0099791, IMG submission 77318) | Vadose zone soil and rhizosphere microbial communities from the Eel River Critical Zone Observatory, Northern California to study diel... | ecosystem: Environmental > Terrestrial > Soil... | reverse complement strand
CCGAGCAAAGCAGCCAACAGGGGCGTCGTGAGAGGCAGCATAAGTGGCCTCCTTCATAGGCGAGCGGCATAACCTCCACGCGCCCGAGGCGGATCGCTCGTCCCCGCCCCGTGCGCTCCTGACTGCCTAGGCCGACGTCTGACGCGCCGATTTATTCACGCGTCTGCAAGCCTGATCAAGCCCTCGCTACGGTGCTAGTCCGAAGTCCGACTGTTGCCACTCGCAATCGCAATCGAACCGAGGCCGCATCGGTCAGCGTCTATTTCGCGAACCGCCGAACGCTGAAGGAAATCGGCAGCCCGACCACAACCATGTGCACCAGCAGCCCTTGAATCAGGTGATGAAGCTTATAAGGGCCCACTGCGTGAAGTGCGGAGAGCGGCAAAACGATAAGAGTCATGACCAATTCAACCGCGACGCCATAGAACAAGCCGCACACCAGTGGGTGCTCCTTCAAGAAACTCAGCCTGCGGCTCGCCGCGTAGTAAATAGCCGCTGCCGAGAAAGCGATGAAGAAGTGCAGGAAGACACCCAGAACATAGGTGCCGACGCCTCCCCGGAAAGCCTCTCGCCCAAGCAGGCCGCCGGCAATCGTGAGCGGAATTTTCCATCCAAACAGGATGAAAGCTTGTGCAAGGTCCAAAGCCCCGGCAATCAGGCCGCCCACTGCGATTGCCAATACAGCGTTCCTCCCTACAATCATCCGATATCTCGCTTTCACCTGTGATTTGTTTGCAATCCGGAATGCGAAACCCAGGTGAGATCCGAGAAGTCCTGACTTTGGCCTGAAAAACCCTGAATTCTTCTGAAATCACAGCGAATCGGCGGTGGCGTGGCCGGGGTAGCGTCGCGAAGCGCAAAAGCGGCCGGAATGGAATTGCCCCTCTGCTATTTAGAAACAGGGGTAATAACCAGTCCTGCATGGAACGCCCAATCACGACAATGCTTCGGATCGGCGCCTGGTGCGTCAATCCGACGTCCGGCCAGATTTCACGAGATGGAGAAACCGCTCGGGTAGAGGTGCGGACGATGCGACTGCTGCTGTGCCTCGCCGAGCACGCCGGCGAGGTGGTCAGCATCGATGACTTGCTCAACCAGGTCTGGTCTGGGGTCGTCGTCGCTCCGGACTCCGTCTATCAGGCTGTGGCATCGCTTCGCCGTCTGCTCGGCGACGACCCCAAGCAGCCCACTTACATCGCGACCGTGCCGCGACTGGGGTATCGGATGGTAGCGACGGTCAGTCCGTGGGTGGATCCGTCCATCGCACAGACGAGCTCTTCGCGGGCTGCGGACAGCGACAGCGAACATCCGACCCCAGCGACCACCGATGCGCCGACGTCCGGCCCGCGCCTCAGGACCGGCTTCACGTGGGCGGCGGGCGCGGCGCTTTGCCTCGCATTCGTCGTCGCGTTCCTGTTCTATGGAAAGGTCGCGAACAACAATCACTCACAGAAATCCATCGCCGTGCTGCCGTTTCTCGACCTGACCGAAGAGATGAACCAGGAGCCTTTCGCCGACGGCATGACCGAGGAACTGATTGACAAACTCACCAAGATCCCGGGCCTTCTGGTACCGGCTCCCACGTCTTCGTTCTATTTCAAGGGCAAAAAAACAACCATCGCCGATATCGCCAAGGCGCTGGGTGTCGCTTACGTACTGGATGGAAGCGTGCGCAAGTCAGGCGCTAGGCTGCGGATCGCCGCGCGGTTGATTCGTGCGGACAACGGGTACGTTGTCTGGTCTGAAACCTACGACCGATCACTGAACGACATCGTCTGGGTCCAGGACGACATCGCCAGCGAAGTAACGAAGGCGCTGAGGGCATCGATCGAGGCCAGACTGGACCACTAGCCTCGCCTCAGCGCAGCGCCGCATCAACCAGCGCCGCCACACCCGCCACGTTCTTTTCGAGGCCATCCGGGAGGCCATATCGCTTGGCGATGAACGCACTGTCCTGGTAGCTGGCCCAAACGCGGCCATCCGATGCGCGCCAGACGAGCATCCGGAGTGGCAGATCGAGCCCCACAAGAGGACGCGCAACCATCAGCGGGGTTCCCGCCCGCGGATTGCCAAAGATCAGCACCTGCTCGTCCTGCATGTCGAGGCCGACTTCGCGCGCTCCGGAGCGGTGATCAATCCGAGAGAAAACGGTCAGGCCTTTTCCGCGCACGACTTCGTCGAGGCGGCGAATCGTTTCGTCGACGGAGTATGGGCTGGGTTTGGAAATCACTCCGTCTGCTGACGGGACTGCTTGTGGTGTGCCCATGTTTGCTCCTGCGAATGAAACCAACAGCCAGGCCCCGGCCGCCGCGAATCGCGTCATTGCTGCACCTGAACCGGCGCACCGACGCTCGCGGGCGTGCCGCTAGCGATGATCAGGTATCGCCGCGGCGCTGGGTCGCTGGTCTGAACGATCTGGCGGATTGGCCCGACGGCATTCACGATTGCGGCCCCAGCTGGATTGCTCATGAAACCCGCGAGCGGTTCCAGCTGGGCCGCCCCCCTTGGGTCGGAAGAAAGCGCGAGCACATATGGCTTTTTGGGTTCCAGGCCGGTGACGGCCGCCTGCAGAACCTGCGTCAGCCCCTGGTCGAACAGGGAAACGCGGGTCGCCGGAGCGCCGCCAACTGGTCCGAGCACGAGGTGAGTCGCTTGACCGGCGACCCCGAGCGGCTGCAGGTTCTCGGTCCCGGCACCGTTGGGTACCGCATTGGCGACGTAGACGACCGCTTGGGGCGCCTGGCCGATCGGGATTGTTGCGATGACCTTGTTCTCAAGAGTGTCGACTGCCGTCATCGTGTCTCCATTCTCGATCCCAACGTAAACGCGCGTCCCATCGCCGGATGGCCATATGCCGTGCGGCAGCTCGCCCAGCGCGATCGTGGCCACGCGTTCGAAGGTGTCGGTGCGGAACGCCAACACCTGGTTGAGCCCGCCCACGGTGACGTAGGCGAAGCGGCCATTCGCGTTTCGTACCATGTTGACATGGTTGGTAATCGGACCGGTATCGAGCACCTTGAGCACCTTGAACGGCGGCTTCGCGCCAAACACCATCACCTTGCCGGTATCCTTCAACGTGAGCCAGACCTGATCTCCTTCCGGGGTCGCAGCAATGTTGGGGCAAAACGGTGATTCTTGCTTCACCCTGGCGACCACTTTGTGGTCGGCTACCGAGACGATCGCGATTTCCGGGTTGAAGCTTGAGCAGACGTAGCCATACTTACCGTCCGGCGAGAAGATCGTCATCCCCGGACCATTGGCGAGTTTGATCCGGCTCTTCTCGGAGAAGGTCTTGCCGTCGAGCACCGCAACGTAGTCCTCACCGCGCACCGTCACCCAGACCTCCTTGCCGCTTGGCGTGAAGAATGCTTCGTGAGGCGAGCGACCGAGATAAGTGATGTGCTTGATGGCATTGGTTGCCGTGTCGATGAAGGTGACCGAGTTGGAGCCAATCGAAACCACGGCAAGTGTGCGATGGTCGGGCGAGAACCCTAAGCCGTGCACGATCAGCTGCCCGCGGTAGAGCGGCGAGAAATTCGCCGGCTGTGGTTCGCCCAGCCGGATCACTCCGAGGAGCTTGTTGGCCGCCGGGTCGATCACCGAGACGGTGTTCGAGAACTGTTCCGCGGCGTAAACACGATCGCGGGCGCTCACCGGGACATCGCGCGCCGCAGCGGGGCCTGGCACCTGGCCTGCGCGAGCAAGCGCCGCAACAAGCACGGCAAGGACGAAACCAGTCGCGGAGGTACGGGCCATGTTAGTGCTCGCGATCGTGAGGGTTGGGGGGGATCTGCGTTGGCGCGGGGCTGCCGGGCGGGAGAGCGTCGCCGAGAGCCAGATGCATGACTGCGATCTCCTGCTGCTGCGCGACAATGATCTCCTGCGCCAGCCGCACGAGGCGCTTGTCCTTGCCGTAGCGGAGCTCGACGAGCGCCATGTCGATGGCGCCCTGGTGGTGCGGAATCATCATGCGGGCGAAGTCGCGGTCAGCATCGCCGGTGAAGGGGACATTCATCGCTGCGTGCATGCGTGCGACCGCGTCTTTCGTCATCGCGCGAAAACCGTCCGCTGTGTCGGGATTCCGATCGCTGGTACGTGCATCAGGTGCGAGCGCGAGCACCAGAAGAGCAAGAACCCTACGTCCCAATCGGCGAGCCCTCATGTCAAAATCCTCCTTTGGAGGCGACACCCCTCCCCTCTCCATAACGCCCGTCTGAGGAGGAACAAGGCTTTGTCGCTCGGCCCCGTTCGCTACTTCTCTTCGCCGGCGAAGTAGTCGGCACGAACGGGGGGAATTCTGTCGAAGGTCGCCTGTTCGGCGGACCACAGCAAGTCCGGCCCCGTGGGCGGTCCACGGCAGTGCCTCTCACGGGGGTGGACTCGCTCACTCGTGGCGTTGCTAGGACGTAAGCTCCAGGGGGATCGCATGAGAGCGGAGACTGGCCTGACAAGCGAAATAGCGAAGGGCGGCATTTCGCCATGATCGCTGCACCGCCAGCGCCCGCATCGGGCAGACGCCGAAAGCACAATTGGCTTCCTCTCTTCTATTTGGCGGCCTTGTCGTACTCCGAGCCTGCCGATGCGCAGCGCGTGGAGGCTCTCGGGCCGGACGTGCGCAAGTATCTGCGTGTCAGCACGCCCAAAGTAATCCTCGAGCACGTCGAAGTCATCGATGGCACGGGAGCTGCGCCGAGCCTGGATCGGAACATCTACATCGAGGGCGGAAAGATAACAGCCATATCAGCCGGCAGAGATCAGCCCCCGAGCGACGGCACCACGATACTGGACCTGCGAGGTTACTCGGTCATGCCCGGGATCGTCGGTATGCACAACCATCTGTTCTGTATTGCCCGCCCACATCTCGAGGCCGACGGGAGCTTCGACAGCCCGGCCCTTTTTCTGCAGATGAGCTTCTCGGCGCCGCGCCTGTATCTGGCGAATGGCGTGACGACCATGCGCACGGTGGGCAGTGTCGATCCTTACACAGACTTAAGGCTCAAGCAGGCGATTGAGACGGGCGTGCTTCCTGGCCCACATCTCGACATCACCGGTCCGTATCTTGAAGGGTCCGGTAATAATCGAAATCTCCAAATGCACCAGCTTACCGGGCCGGAGGATGCACGACAGACCGTAGCCTATTGGGCGGATCGCGGTGTGACCTCGTTCAAGGCGTACAAGAACATCACGCGTGAGGAATTGCGTGCCGCGGTCAAGGAGGCACACAAGCGTGGTCTCAAGGTTACGGGCCATTTGTGCTCAGTCACCTATGAGGAAGCAGCGGAGATCGGCATAGACAATCTCGAGCACGGATTCTTCGTCAATACCGAGTTGGATCCCGACAAGAAGCCTGACACATGCAGCGCCAGCGGAGGCGACTACACGCTCGAACACATGAGCCCCGGCAGTGCCGAAGCAGCTCGGCTGATCGCATCGCTCATCAGGCATCATGTTGCCATCACGTCAACACTGCCGGGTCTTGCATCAACACTGCCGGGTGTGGAGGCGTCAGTGGATGGTCGGCCCACGCTGCGGTCGGCGGTGTTGGAGGCGATGGCACCATCCGTCCGCGAAGCATATCTCTACAGCCGTAATCGACCCGCAAACAAATCAGCTCAGACGAACGCAGCCCTTCTGCTCCGCAGAGACATGGACCTCGAGCGCGCCTTCGTCGCTGCCGGCGGGCTACTGCTGGCGGGAGCGGATCCGGTTGGCATCGGCGGTAATATTCCGGGCTTTGGCGATCAACGTGAGATCGAGTTGCTGGTAGAAGCCGGGTTTGCACCGGTCCAGGCGATTCGGATCGGCACTTTGAACGGTGCAATCTTTCTCGGTCGCCAGGATCAGATCGGCTCGATTGCGATTGGGAAGAACGCGGACCTCGTCGTGATGAAAGGTGATCCGGCCAGTCGCATCACGGATATCGAAAACGTCGAAATCGTTTTCAAGGATGGCGTCGGATACGACACCAAAAAGCTGCTCGACTCGGTGAAGGGCCATTACGGCGAGTATTAGCGAACTCCTCTTGTCGCGCCCTTCCTCACATTCGTGATGAAGGATGGCCAGGTGGTAAGGAATGACCTGGCGTCGCATTGAGGCACAAGCTTCAGATCCATGTCTTTCCGACGCCGATCGCCAAGCCAGGCTTCGAGCGCCGTTTCCAGCGAGACGCGGAACTCAAGGGAGGGGCCGTACGCAAACGTTGCTGACGCAAATCAACCCACTGCAGCAAGGCGGAGTGCTCGGATCGCAGTGAGCGTTTTGAGGCAGACAGGTTCCGCCATCTCCGCCCTGCCCCCCGTCGGGAGGATTGCCTCCGTCCTGTTGTCCGCCATCGTGACCGCAGCGACCTTCGCCCGGGCCACAAGGACCCAGGTGATCGCCGTGCGCGAGGTGGGCGGGTACTGCCGGAGCACCGACCCGAATCGTGTGAGCATTAGCTGGATTTCCAGGAGGAAAGTGACAGATGGTCACTTTATGGCCTGCGTCAGGATCGTTCGAAGGATCCGAATCGTCGCAGGTGACCGCGTCGTCGGATAGCGGGTCGTTACTGGTACGGGATCCAGAGCCGCCGCACCCAAGCGGCAGCACCAGAGCTAACGCAAAGAGGTGAGTGATCGGGAATAGCAATGGGCGATTTATCGAATGCATGCTGGAGCTCCTTCAAAGCAGCAGAATAGTCCAAACAGCTTCAGCACGGAACGTGCCGTAGCCAATTGCCCGGAGTCTCAAGCGTAGGATGAGCTAGCCAACGGGTGCGCAGCCCACACCCTGCGGTCGGTTGTCTACGCTAGCCTGGATGGCACCACCTACGTCCCGCCTGGTCGAGCGAGAAACAACTTGTCTCCGCACGGGTGAAAGAAGACCCTGGACAGAACTTTTGGGGGTCTGGAGCGCCATCGAAGATCCTGGCTCAGCGTTTGTTTCGCAAACGATTCTTTGCCTGGGGCCGGCTTGACACCGGCGACCATCGTTCGATTTGTGGAGGGTCAGCCCAACTGGAACCCCGAGCCAAAGGAGGAAGGTCATGCAGCGATTGATCGCGATTAAGCAGAGCCGCTGGAGTGCGACCAGATTCGGAGTGCCGCTTTTCATCGCTATCGGCTTGGTTCTCGGCGCCGCCACGATCGCGCGCGCGGCATTCAACCAGCCTGGCAACATCCTCATCACAGATCAGTTCAACAATCGCGTGATCGAAATCGACCCCGCTGGCAACATCGTCTGGCGGTTCGGAAGCGGTCCGGGTGACACCTCGGCGAACGCGATTGTCGGTACCAATGACGCTGAGCGCGTGGGCGACCTCACCCTGATGTCGGGTACCGGCATCCCGCCTGGCGCTACCACGAACTGCAGGTCCGGCTGCGTCGACAACCGGGTGATCCTCGTCGACCGCGACGGCAACATCGTCTGGCAGTATGGTCAGTTCGGCGTCACTGGATTCGGACCCAACCAGCTCAACACGCCGGTCCAGAACACTTATCTGCCGAGCGGAAACGTGCTCATCACCGACCAGGGCAACGAGCGCATCATCGAGGTGCGGCGCTCGGACAACGCCATCGTATGGCAATACGGAGAAAATGGCGTGGTGGGCATCGGTCCTAACCAGCTCAACAATCCCAACGCCGCGGAGTTGCTTGCCAACGGCCACATCCTCATCTCAGACGAGAACAACAACCGCGCCATCGAGGTCACCCATACGGCTCCGAGCCGGATCATCGCCGCCTATACCGCCCACGGCACTGTTAGCGGCGTCGCTTTCGCGAGCCGGCTCGCCAACGGCCACACTCTTCTTACCGATTCCAACAATGGCCGCATCGTGGAAGTGGATGCTCGCGACAACCCGGTCTGGGAGTATTTCACCAATACCCGTCCCGGCAGCAATCCGTCCCCGCTTCCGACGCGGGCGGTCCGGCTGGCCAACGGCAATACGCTGATCAGCGATCAGTTCAATGACCAGGTGATCGAGGTCACTCGGGCGAAGGTGATCGTCGCCACCTATGGCACGATTAACGATCCTGGGTTTAGCCCCAGCACTACCGGCGAGATGAATGCGCCCTACAGTGCTTACGTGATCGGCGACTATACCGGCATCACGCCGCCCTTCGGTTTCTGAGGGGTTCGACCGGTCCAATAGGCCCAATCGGACGCTTCCGCTGTTTCACCAGGACTGCCAGCGGAGCGGGCGACCGGGGCGACATCGTGGACCACTACACCACGCTGCTTTAGGACGCTCTCTGCGCTGAGGTTGAGAAGCTGCGCGACGAAAAGCCCCCTCGCAAGTTCGCGAGAGGGCTTCAGAGTTGCGGGGGCCCGCAACGTGAATTTCTGAGTACTAGCATCCCGTTCAGCGTCCGAATCCCGATCGGTCGTGCCGCCTGAATCTAAAGACGCTGAATTCTTGCGTGCGAAGTGGCTTCGGCGCGTCGCCTAGAGATAAGGGCTGGCCTGCCACGGCAATTCCGGTGAGGGAAGGGAGCATCGAGATCGCGCGTCCAAACCCGGTCGATAGCTTACCTGAATCCGATCCGGCGCAAGGATGCCGAGATTCGAGAAGGCCGGCCCCTCAAGCGGATACACGGCGATCGACTATTGGATGAAGATCACCACCGCGCAGAGGGTTTCGGCCCGACCGCTTGAAAAGGGGTGCGTCTGGCGCTAACTGTCGCGCTCGTCGAGTCGCCTCGCCTGCTGACCGCCGAGAACACCACCGCGAAGGTACCTGTGATTGGCCAGACTATCCTCCACTACGAGGTGAAAGAGCTCCTCGGAACGGGTGGGATGGGCGAGGTGTACAAGGCGCTCGACCTTAAGCTGAACCGCTTCGTCGCCCTGAAGTTCCTCGCGCCTGATTTGCTTCCCTCCGAAGGGATCGGCGAGCGCTTCATGCAAGAGGCGATGGCGCTCTCGGTCCTCAACCACCCCCACATCGCAACGCTCTTCGACATTCACCAAGTCGAAAATGGGAAGTTCCTCGTCCTCGAGTATTTGGCCGGCGGCACGCTCAAGGCGCGCCTGGAAGCAATCCACCGCCGTGGTGAGCAGCTGTCGATCGAGGAGCTGCTCGAATACGCCAAGCAGGCGGCTGAAGGGCTCGCGCACGCGCACCGGCACGGCATCATTCATCGAGATCTCAAGACAAGCAATCTGATGCTCACCGAAGAGGGGCAGCTGAAGATCACCGATTTCGGTATCGCCAAACTGAGCCGATTCTCACCGAGCACCGCCCCCGGTCGCCTGATCGGCACCCCGCGGTACATGTCCCCGGAGCAGGCGCAGGGCCAGGAGGTCGATGCGCGATCTGATTTGTTCTCCTTCGGGGTCGTTCTCTTCGAATTGACCACCGGTCGCTTGCCCTTCGAAGCGGAGACGGAAAGTGCCCTGCTTCTGAAAATAGCAAGCTTGTCGGCGCCCGCCTTGAGCGCCTTTCGCGCCGCTGCGCCGCCCCAATTGGAGCGAATCGTCGCAAATCTGATGATGAAGAAGCCGTCGGCCCGCTACCAAAGTGCCGAGGACGTCTTGCTGGATTTGAAATCGCTGCAAACCGGTCTGCGAGACCATACGAAAACCAGCCAGGGCGGCGGATCGATTCTGTCGAAACTCTCTCGCCGACGGCACTTTTTCGTCGCGCCGGTGGTGATCCTCGCCCTGCTGATCGGCCTCGTTTATGTTTATCGCCATCATCGGAGCAGCGCGGCCAGCTTGCGCGCGGAGGACACGCTTGCCGTGCTTCCCTTTGACTACGTGGGGAGCAGTCCATCGGATGAAGCATTCAACGCTGGACTGTTTGAGATTCTGGCCGGTAAACTCAGCCAATTCGGGTCTGATCGGCTCAGGGTAATCTCAGCCAACGAGGTGCTGAAACAGAAGGTTCGCAGCCCAATCGAGGCCCGAAAAGCGCTCGGTGCCAGCCTCACCCTCACCGGCATCCTCCGACAATCGGCCGCAGGATTCGCCCTGTCGTTGGCGCTGTTCGACACAACCAAGCAGACCACCCTCGACTCACGTGAAATCCAAGCGACCCGGGGAGAGCTGGCAACGGTTCCCGACAAGCTGCTCGAGCAGGTGGTGCAGATGCTCAAGCTTCCCGGCGCAGCACAGGCACCTTCCGTTCCCCCGAGATCCGGCCTGACCCAGGTGCCGCAGGCACTCGAGCTGTATTCGCAGGGGCGCGGTTATCTCCAGCGCTATGACCGTTCTGACAGCGTTCGAAAGGCAATCGACGCGTTTGATCGAGCGCTATCCCTGGATTCGAGCTTCGCGCTCGCGCACGCGGGGCGAGCCGAGGCTTACCTGCGCCGCTATCAGTCGAGCAAAGACTCGCGTTTTTTGACCGAGGCGCGACAGAGCTGCCGGCGCGCGATCGAGCTGAATCGAGACCTCTTCGACGTTCATCTGACCATGGCTCTCATCCAAAGCACCGCTGGCGAATACCAGGATGCGATCATCAGCCTTGAGTCAGCGCTGAAGGTTCAGCCCGAAAGCGCAGATGCGCTGCGCGAATTGGCAAACACCTACGGTGTCGCCGGGCGGCAGGATGAGGCCGAGGCCAGCTTCAAGCGATTGATCCGTCTGCGGCCGGATGATTGGAGCGCCTACAAGGATCTCGGAGTCTTCTACAACAGTCTGGGGCGAATCGACGAGGCGGTAGCAAACTTCAAACGAGTGGTCGACCTCACTCCTGACAATTACGTCGCCTACCGAAATCTAGGCGGTCTTTATCTCAAACTGAAGGACTATCCGAAGGCGGAGGAGGCCCTCCGGAAGTCACTGTCCCTTCAGCCCACCGACGCGGGCTATTCAAATCTCGCTATCCTTTATTACCTGCAGGGGCGGCACGTCGAAGCGGCCGAGAATTTTCGCAAAGCGATCGAACGCAACTCGAGCAATGGCATCTGGTGGGGCAATCTGGGCGACGCCTACCGGCAGATTCCCGGCAAGGAAAGCGAGTCAAAGGAAGCGTGGCGTCGCGCGCTCACGCTCTTCGAGCACGAGCTCTCGGTGAACCCGCTCAACGTGCAGGCCCGGGCGAATGCGGCGATGTACTGGTCGCAGCTGGCCGAAAACGAAAAGGCGCTCGCCGAGCTAAACCGCGCCCTCGAGCTCAAACCGGAGGATGGCCTGGTCCTCTCTCGGGCGGTGATCGTCTACGAACAGGCCGGGATGCGCGATCGTGCCCTCGCTGCGGTCGAAGGCGCGATCAAAGGCGGCTTCCAGAACGAGATCGAGAATTGGCCGCCGCTGGAGTCCTTGCGAAGCGACCGCCGCTACCAGGAATTGATCAAACGGTGCTGCAGGGCAGACCCGCGCCGCCCTACGAGCAAGTAACACAAGGGCTGTGATTGAAATTGCGGGGGGAAAGGTGCACGCTCCCCAGCCGCTACACGGAGGGAATAATGAATAAATCAGATCGAAAGCCGATTGAGATTTTCGTGGACCCCAGCACGAAAAACTTCACGTACACGCCGGCGGTCTATCATACCCGTCCAAGTGCTCCCATTGCATGGCGCGCCAACGGGACCTTCCTCGTCCAGTTTACGAGCCTGACACCGCTGGAGACGGTCGGGATAGGGGGGGCCGCTGAAAAAGTAGTCGATACCCTTGTAAGGCGGGATGCCCCGAGGGGCGTCTATCATTACTCCGTCGCGGTGGCGATCGGTCACGATATCTTCTTGGACGCCGGCTGTCCGACGATCGTGATCGACTAAGACTCCCAATCAGATCGAAGCAGCGCGAGTGCGCGTGCCTAGCCGGTACGCGTCTGCGTTATTTCGATACTCGAAGCGGCACCACCACGTCGCGAGCCTCTCTCCGAATGCCACTCGTATCCGTCGGCTGATCAAACAACCGCGTCGGCCGATTGCCCGCCAGATCTTCCAGCTCAGCGGCGACCCTCAGGCGATACCGACCCGGACGCCAGGCCTTGATGGGAGCAAATCGCCACTGAGTCCCTCCGTACTGGACCATGGCCTCGCCGTCCAACGGCGATCCGGTTGCATCTTCCACCCTCACCAGACGCTCGAACAGTGGCTGATCCAGTTCTCTGTCCGCGACGACGACCAACGATTCGCGCGTTCCGGCACGAGGGACGGTGAGCTTCCACTTTCGAGGATCAGGCGTGGTGCGCTCGGCGGGATCGACCCGGTACTCCTTGCTGAACTTCTCTGCCAACGGGCTCCCCTCGGCATCCTTCGCGTCGGCTGAAATCACCAGGCGGTAACGTCCCCCAGGACGCAGGGGCGGACCCTTGATTTCATTTAGCGCGAGCCCCCGCTTGATCCGACCAGGGTCCAGGATCAGGGTGAGGCGCCGGGCTCCTGGATCCCACAGGCCATCTTCCAGGTCGAGGAACGGATGCTCCACCGGGTCTCCATTTTCTCCGAGCAACTGGATGTGGCGCTCGATGCCACGCTGCGACATTGACTGTGAGAAAACGATGTAGATTCTCAGCAAATTGGCGGGGACGACGTCTCCGGACGGATACACTGCGGTGACACGAGTCGCGGATCTGCACTCCGGTGCGTCGATGCGAAAACTGAGGCGCTGAATGCCCGACGCCGGTCGCTCCGGCAGGCCGAGAATCTCTGCGAGCGCAAGAGGATCGAAAATGGCTCGATGGGTTCTCTCCGGCGTGAAGGGAAACCGTGGAGTGAATCGCAACGCGTTGCCATCGACTTGGTAGTCGCCGAGCAGTGGTTCGAAATAGACCGCGAACGCCTGGGTGAGCACGCTTGCCGCGGCCGACCGTTCCTTGATTGCCGCGAGCACCTCCGGTGCAACACCGGTGACGCGCACCGATCGCGTCGGACGGTCGAACACCAAAGCTGGATCGCCCCAGGCCGGCGCGGCGAGGAGGAGGAGGATCGAAGCGCGAATCACGAACGGCCGAAGCTTTTGTCAGGAAACTTCAGTCGGTACCGTTGTTAGGCTGACCTCGCCGTTTAGAAGATTGCGCACCAGCAACAGAAGCTGCTTCTCGCCGAAGTTCTCCGCTTGCAGGATGCCTCGATTGCGCAGCCGCTGGAAAGGGATCCCAGCTGTATCTTCGATGTGTGTGGTGATGGACGGCAGTGGCTTCTGCAGATCTTCTACGGCAACCAGCAAAACGCCGCGGGTGCTGTTGACCACCATGATCACGTCCTTGCCTTTCCACCGAAGCGCCACCATGTCGAGCGGGTAGTTACCGGACCCGAGCTCACCGATCGTGGTCCCCTTCACGTGCTTCTTGTCCTTCAACGCATCGATCGGGAAGAGCACCAGCGGCGTGCACAAGTAGGAGGCGAGCAGGTGTTGCTTGCCGTGAATCTTCACCGGCACGAAGGCCCGCACCGGGGAGTCGGTCTCATATTTGCCGTGAGAGCCATGATAAATCTCGAGCGAGGTCGCGCTCGCCGAATCACCGAAAGGAAACGGGTAAACGCGCATGGTGGAGGAGAACTCTTCGTTCGAGAGGCCTGCCACAAAGAGTTTTCCGTCGACGAACACCATGTCTGAAATTACATCAACGCGGTGCTTGGATTTCTTCCACGGATATTCGGCGGCCTCGTTTACGGGATTTGATACGTCAACCGACGAGTACTTCACATTTTCAAGTCTTACTTCCTGAATCTCGCCCGAGGGAGTTACGCGTAGCAGCGCGCCAGCCGAAGCGACATCATTTGGAAGCTGCCACTCGATAGAGAAACTGCGTCGTCCGCGGGAGGCAGTGAGATAGATGTTCTTGGAGATCGGATTGACCGCCATGTCGTCAATGAGCACATCACGAACGTCAATGCCCAACATGCCAGCCAATTTACCTTCCAGGTCTCCAATCTGAAGCGCCTTCACCTCTCCAACCGGGGTACGATCGCCCAGATCGAGCGCGTAGACTTTCGCGCCGATCGAGTCTCCGACGAACAGAATTCCATCCGGTCCGAAAGCGAGTTTGCTGTACGACTTCGCCTTGACCGGGCCCACGGTCGGCCCTGCGCCGTAAGCAGAGGCTGCCATGAGACCCAAGGCAGAGACAATGGCAAGTACGGACCAACGGAAGCTTCTCATGGCACGTCTCCCTTCCTGTAAGGTGTGTTATCCCCACTCAACCAGCCGAAAACAGGCACGAGACGAAGTTACTTCTCGAGCTTGGCGCGCTCGGCCGCCGCCTCGGCCGCGGAAAGCGGCAAATATCCTTGAGGCGACGCAGCAACCACCTCCTGGCCCTCGCGCGACAGTACGAGCCGCAGAAACTCGCGCACGAGCGGCAGGAGGGGGCGCCGGGCGTAAATGAGTAGGAACCGGTCGAGCGGGTAGCGGCCGTCAACCATGTTCTCAGCGGTCGGGGCCACTGGTTCATCTTGCGCGCGTGGGGCAAGCGCCAACGCGCGCACCGATGCCGACCGCCGGTTGGCCGCGGCGAATCCAATGCCCGACGTATCGTTGGACAATTTTTCGACGACATCTGCGGACTGTGGAAATCCCGCAAACTCTTTGCCGAATTCCCGTCCGCTGAGCACTTTCTGTTTCGCAAAAATGCCAAGCACCGTCTCGGGCTTGAGCCCGTATGGGTGAATCGGGCGATCTGCCCAGGCTCCAGTCGCGCCCAGAGCGCCCCAGCGCGCCGCCTGTCCAGTGAAGGCTTGCGCGGCCTGTGTCAGCGTGAGCGACGTTAACGGATTATCCGGGTGCACGAAGATGGCCAGAGGGCCGCTGAGCGCGCGCGGACTGAGGGATGCGTGGGCCACGCGAAACAGGAGCGGATCCGCTCTCGCTACGGCGCGATAGCTTTCCAGTTGCTGGGGCGTGAACTCGCCACCCATCGGCGCGAAGGCCGAAGTGCCAGCCGCCAGCGCAGCCGGTGCGAAACGCGTGCCCCTGAGGTCGAGCTCGAATCGTGCTTTTGGGTGGGCGGCGACGAAAAGCGAAACCATCGCCTCGAGCATGTCTCGCATGTCGTTGTAGCCAACGACTGCAATTGCGCCGCCGGAGGTTATGAACCCAGCGGATCTCGGAATCTCGATCTCTCGCGGCTCAACGTGCGCGCGCGGCAGCTTCGCGTCACCGGCCTGCACCACCGGACTTCCAGCGACGAAGGCGCCAATTGCGAGCGTGTCGTGTGACCCTGCGGAGCCGGCACAAGAAAAGGCGAGGACGCCCAACACCGCGCCCAGTTGAATGGGCGCAAATTGGGAAACAATCAGCGCACGTAATCTCACGTCGTAAGCGCCAGGCGCTGTATGGTGTAGCCAATCGCCCGTAAAAGAGAAAGGGGACAGCGTGAACACCGAGCACGACGTGATGCCTGCGGAATCCGAGGGCTCGACGCTGACGCGGCGCAATCTTCTCCAAGGCGCGGGGGCCGTGATCGCGGCCTCGGCGCTGCCGGCGGGTGCTGCGCTAGCAGAGAGTCCGGCCGCGGTACCGGCGCCCGTCAAGGCGGCGTCGGCCGCGTCGATCGATCTGACGGGTGAGCTGGCGCGCTACATGGTCGCCGCCCGACAGCAGAACCTCCCGCCCAAGGTGATGCTGGATGGCAAGCACCGCATCCTCGACGCGCTGGCAGCTATCGTGTCGGGGTCGCGCCTCCGGCCCGGAGAGATGGCGATCCGCTTCATCCGCGCGCAGGGCGGGGTGCCGGAAGCGTCCGTCCTCGGCACCGACTTCAAGACGTCAGCCATCAACGCCGCGCTCGCGAACGGGATGTTCGCGCACGCCGACGAGACGGACGATGTCGACCCGTTGACCAAGGCGCACCCAGGCGCGGGGGTCGTGCCCGCCGCGATGGCGATGGCGGAGAAGGAGCAAGGCTCAGGGCTGGAGCTGCTCAGGGCGGTGGTGCTCGGGTACGACGTCGGCTGCCGCTTCGTCGTCGCGCTCGGGCACGAGGCGATCCGGAAGGGCCACCGCGGGATCGAGTGTCCCGTCTCGACGATGGGGGGAATGGCCGCGGCCGCGTCCCTGGCCAAGTTCGACGACGAGGGGATGCGCTACGCGATTGCCTATGGCGCGCAGCAGGTCTCCGGACTTTGGAGCTGGGTCGAGGACCACGATCACATCGAAAAGGCGTTCGACATCGGAGGTATGGGGGCGCGCAACGGCGTCACCGCCGTCGTGATGGTGCAGAATGGGTGCACCGCCGTCCGCGACGTGCTGACCTGCAGGCACAACGCGATGCAGGCGCTCTCCACCAACCCGCGTCCCGAGGAGATCATGGCCGGGATGGGCACCCGGTTCTTCGTCTCCGAAACCGGGATCAAGACGTTCTCGGTGGGCTACCCGAACCAGGCTCCCCTCGATGCGCTGTTGACCCTTCGCCGCCAGCACGGCCTGCGTCCCGACAATGTCGAGCGGATCGTCGTCCGCCTGCCGGAGGACGCCCCGGGTATCGTCGGCAACAGCCCGATGCCCGATGTCAACTGTCAGCACCTGATCGCGACGGCGCTGTTGGACGGTGGGGTCTCGTTCGAGAAGAGCCACTCGCGCGAGCACATGAGCGATCCGCAGGTCAGCGCCATCATGAAGCGGGTGCAGGTGGTCGGAGACCCGAAGCTGAACGACCCCGCCGCGCCACGAAGCGGCCTCGTCGAGGTGACCCTGCGCGGCGGCAAGACCGTCAGCCACTTCACCCGATTCCCGCCGGGCACGAAGGAGAATCCGCTCGACACCGAGAAGATGAACGCGAAGGCGCGCGACCTGATGAAGCCGGTTCTGGGCGCTGCCAAGACGGAGTCGGTCATCCAACAAGTGAACAACCTCGAGTCCGTTGTCAACGTCCGCGACTTCGTCCGGTCGCTCGTCACCGCGTAGCGCCTCCTCTTCGAGCTGGCGGCGGAGGGTTCGAGCATGCATCTTGAGACCGTCTAACTGCGAACACCACTGAACTGGTGATCGCTCGGACGACTCCGTTTTCATTGCATCAGCGCGACCAACTCGTCAGGAACCAAAGATGGACGTCCCCGCCTTCCTGACCAAAACCCGCGACTTACGCTTGCGGCACGAAGAATATGCCAGTCTTGTCGATGACTACTATTCCAACGTAACGCACTACTATCGCCACGGCTGGGGCGATTGTTTCCATCATGCCCCACTCTTGGACGGCGAGAGCCTTGAGTCCGCGATCGTCGCGCAGCATGAAATGTTGATCCGCGAGGCGGGCATTGGCGCGGGAATGCGGGTTCTTGACGTTGGCTGCGGCATCGGGGGCCCAGCGCGGAGCATTGCCCGCCGCTCGGGAGCGCACGTCCGTGGATTGAACATCGTTCCGATGCAGCTTGCGCTGGCAAGAAAACTGACCGAGCGGGAGGGGCTGGCCAGCCAAGTGGACTTCGTCTTGGGCGATGGCATGCGGATGCCGTTTGCGCCCGACCAGTTTGATGTCGTCTATCTGACCGAAAGCGGCTGCCACATGCCGGACAAAGGAGCCTTCTACCGAGAGGTGACCCGGGTGTTGAAGCCGGGAGGGGTATTCATCGGCTGGGACTGGATGCAAAAGCGGCCGGCTTCCACCCAAGAAGTCGAGCGATACGTCCAGCCGATTTGCGAATACTTCGCGGTTCCCAATCTGACCCTCCTGACCGAGCTGGGCGGGCTCTTAGAGCAGGCCGGTTTGGTAGTGCGTGCGGTTGAAGACCTCGGTGAACGCGGAAGCCCAACTCGAAAGTGGTGGACCCCGCTGGAGAAGCAGGTCAGCAGCGTCATTACCAAGCTCGTTACCTCTGTGCAGCCGGTGCTCAGGATGATGCGCCAGAGCGGGGAGGCGCTGGTGCTTGCGGGAAAGGCAGGGCTGTTTACCCCTCTGGCATTTTGGAACGCGACCAAACCAGTTCAATGAACGAAGGTCGGTTCATGCGTTCGCGCCAAGATCTTCACTCGTTCGCGTGTCCGACTGCGTCAAAGCATCGTTCGATCATCGGCGCATTCTCGACCACGCGGCGCGCGGGTCGCTCGTCGCGAAGGAGCGCAACGACCAAGAACGCGGCTAGGTAGAGGCCGCTTGCAGAGGTCATTGCGAGCCGATCAATTGCGCTGGCAAGTCGTCCAGGTTTCTGGACTTGCCCGACGATGTCGCGGGAATGAAGCGGACCGCCATCGCCAAGCCAAGCACACCGAGCGGAACGTTAAGCAGAAAGATACTGCGCCAGCCGAGCGTGGCCACCAGCAGCCCACCCAGAACGGGTCCGCTGGCTCCAGCGATCGCGGTGATACTGCTCCAGATGCCGATCGCCTGCGCGCGCTGCCTCGGCTCAGTATACGCCCGACCGAGTATTGCCAGTGACGACGGCATGAACAGCGCGGCGCCGACGCCTTGCATGATGCGCGCCCCGATCAGCGCGGGCACGTTGGGTGAAGCCCGCATGCAGCGGACGCCACCGTGAACGCGATCAGGCCAGCGCAGAACACCTGCTTCGCTCCGAGGCGATCGCCTAGCCCGCCCCCCAGCAGCAACAGACTCGCGAAGCTCAGCGTGTAACCGTCGATCACCCAGGACAAACCGCGAATGTCAGTGTGTAGGCTCGCCTGAATGCTCGGAACTGCGACGATTCCAGCGGTGACGTCGAGCAGCGCCATGCCCAGCCCGAAGCTGCTCGCGATCAGCGTCCAGACAGGGCGATCGGTTCGTTGGAATTTCGTTGCCATTGCGGAATCTCATTCGGATGGTTTGAGGACTGCGTTGGCTCAGGCATTCATTCCGCCATCAACGGTAAGATTCGCCCCGGTAATGTACGAAGACTCCGGACCGGCGACGAACGCCACCAACGCGGCGACCTCATCAACACGCCCATAGCGGTCGAGCGCTGTGACGGCCTTCTGAGGCACCGCCCAATCGCCCGCCGCGGGATTCAAATCCGTGTCGATCGGACCCGGCTGGACGTTGTTGACCGTGATACCCCGGCCCCCGACCTCTCTGGCCAACCCCTGAGTAAACATCTTTACGGCTCCCTTCGTGGCCGCATAGGGCACCAGCCCGGGCACTAGGACGCGCTCGCCCACGCTCGAGCCGATCATGATGATCCGACCGCCGCTCTTCATGTGCTTCAGTGCCGCCTGCGTCGCGGCCAGCGTGCCGCGGACGTTGATGTCGATCACGCGATCCATCTCCTCGAGCGTGGTTTCCTCGAACGTCTTCGGAATGGCTGTGCCGGCATTGTTCACAAGCACATCAAGTCGGCCGAAGGTCGCGACGGTCTTTTCGACCGCGCCTTTGACAGCTTCGACGTCGGCAGCGTCCGCTTGGATCGCGACAGCCTTTCCGCCATCGAGTTTAATCGCTTTGACCACGGCGGAAGCCGCGCTGGCGTCCTTCGCGTACGTGATGGCCACGCTCGCTCCATCCGCGGCCAGACGTTTCGCGATCGCTGCGCCAATGCCCCGCGAACCGCCGGTAACGAGTGCCACTTTTTCGGTT